>Ga0209400_1000108_pt1 | contig 68628 bp, 81 predicted proteins | sample M_130807_EF_Meta_FD_187313 | JGI IMG/M metagenome (GOLD analysis project Ga0209400, IMG submission 187313) | Freshwater microbial communities from Lake Montjoie, Canada to study carbon cycling - M_130807_EF_MetaG (SPAdes) (version 2) | ecosystem: Environmental > Aquatic > Freshwater > Lake... | reverse complement strand
GATGCCATGCTTATAAAGCTCCTTAGACAAGCCATTGTGAATAGTGCCAAATGCATAACGATCTTCGAAGAAAAAAAGTATCCGCTTGATGGCCACTTCCCTCCTAACTTTAATATTTAACTCCTCAAATAGATAAGAAGAAGCAATGGAGGCAAACAATTGGCGACTTACCTCGTACTTGGATCGGCTGGGCAAATCGGCGCTCCGCTCGTCCAATATTTAAATTCAAAGGGCGAAGATGTCCTCAAATTCGACATCAAAGACGGCCCAGAATTCGATTTACGCACTAGGTCAGATTTACTGGACTCGGCGATAGCTAAATCAGATCTCGTGATATTTCTGGCCTATGATGTCGGCGGTTCTAAATATCTTCAAATGCATCAGAACAGCGCACAGTTCATGCAGAATAATATGAAGATTATGAACACAGTGTTCCCGCTGCTGCACGATAAGCAGTTCATCTTCGTCTCATCCCAGCTATCTCAGTATACATCTTCGGCATACGGGGCCTTAAAGAATGTGGGTGCTCACTACACGAGAGCTCTGGGTGGGATGGTGGCTAAACTTTATAACGTTTATGGCGTCGAGGAAGCTGATGAAAAGGCCCACGTTATAACTGATTTCATCACGCAAGCCCGGGACAATAAGGCCATACGAGTGAGGACTAATGGGCTGGAGACAAGACAGTTCCTACATGCTACGGACTGTGCACGGGCCTTTCATCTTTTGTCGAAAAACTACAGTAATAGCACTGTCGATATTACGAGTTTCGTTTGGACCAGCGTTTTTGAAGTCGCCATGATAGTTTCGGATTTGTTCGGAAAGGTACCAGTGTATTTCGCTGATAAAGCAGCTGACCAGCTACCAGGTGAGCCCATTATGCCTTGTGACGACATCTTGAAGATCTGGCGACCAACTATCGCTTTAGAGGAAGGCATACTAGCTATCAAGGAAAAACTATGCGGGTAGTAACTGATAGTAGTGGCGACTACGCAGATGGACCAACGGTTAAGATAAATCTTACAAGGTTCAGTACAGGTAGCAGCAAAGAGGTATTGTTCTACGGTTATCAATCGTTATTTAATGGTAAACTGCGTGACGAGTATAAAGATTATCAGCGCAAAGTGCTCTTGAATTTGTGGCAGCCGACAGAATATTGCGCACCTAGTCAATTTATTGAGCAGGCAACACCCTATGTTCCTGATGGAGGGCTATATGAATATTTTGATGAGATTTACAGCATATGCCCATATACAATCAATTATCAGCAGAGATTTACGGGTGAACAGAAGTATAAGCTAATTTGGCATCCTTTTGCGCCACCTGAGGATTATAATGGTGCGCCGTTGGATTTCAGGAAATCGATCGATGTCTGTTATTTTGGCGGGATTCATGGTGATTGCCATCAAAAGATGGCTACAGTTATGCGCATGTTTAACCATCGGATTTCATATTTGTATCGCATGCCGTTCGTGACTGACGTCGGCCTCAGTCATCATGACAAATTGCAATTGGCGGCTAGCAGCAAAATAACGGTCGTTTATAATCAATGTGCGTTAAAGCCTGAGCATATTTCGAATATTTGCCAGATGAGGGATTGGCAGGCGAATCAAGCTTTCGACGGGTTAAGCTTAGATAATCCTATTATCTGTCAGTTAAAATGTAGATTATTTGAGGCCTTATATTGCAAGAATGTCTTGCTAATTAAGCGCGATAGATGGAATATCGTCGAAAAATTCTTGCCGCGCGAATCATTCATCTATTTTAGTGACGAAGCAGATCTAGAATTCAAAATCCGTTTCGTATTGGACAATTATGGCGGCTTCGCTAAATCTCTTGCGTTTAATCAAGATTATTCAATGCGATTCGCTGGCAAGGCTACTTTTGAATTCATAAGGGATGGAAAATCATGTTAAATCACACAAGTCGTAAGGCCTTTTTCGCCTCAATGCCGTCTCATATGAGAATAGGTGCTGAGATCGGTGTTAGCCATGGTGACTTCTCCTACAATATCCTAACGGTGATGCCTGCAGTCAAGCTGCATCTGGTTGATACGTGGGAGCTAAATGATCAGTTGCCTGACCCTATTAGTGCATATAACCATACTATGGCAAAATTATCTGGTTTTGACCAATGCCGATATTCTCTTATAAAATCAACGTCAGTTAATGCTGCTAAGCTGTTTGCTGATGATTATTTCGATTTCATCTATATCGACGCTGATCATAGCTGCGATGCCGTCGCTGAGGACTTGCAGGCGTGGTATCCTAAAGTTCGCTCCGGCGGTTTAGTGATCGGCCATGATTATTGCCAGCCATGGGGTGTGGTTCAGGCTGTCGATGAGTTCGCAGCTAAGCTAAATTACAAGATTTTTGTAATTATTAGTCTGGGTTACCATGATGGTGATCAGGATGGCGGTTCACCATCATGGTATTTTATTAAACGTTAGATGTCGAATTGGCGGCTAAAGGGTGTTTCCATGTTACAATCGTCTTCGATGAAGTCGTGACCAAAATCAGATTCTTCTTCTTCGCACCCTTGTTCTTCGCAACTGCGCCGGATATCTTTCAGTGTTTGAACGCATTGCGTCAGCTGAGTTGCCATGGTACTTGATAACTTAGCGTCGTCTGGCATTAGGTCATAGAGATATTTCGCATCCTGCATCAACGAATAAATATCGTTTTTCGCTTGATGACACGGTTCTCCATCGGAGCAGTGTGAGTGGACTGCCGAAGTGTCTTGCACATCGTCAGGGACCATTTGGCACAGTTGGTCTGGTGAAAAATCAGGTAGCATAATTATCATTTCTTGCATCGTCTTACTCCGTCACAGTAGTGTATCTTTGGGGGAGAATTAATGTTCAAATCCATCAGGCGATTTATGAGCCAGATCTTCTTTCCATTTCAATCAGAATGGAACTGGTATAAAGATGAATGCTGGTACTGGCCAGACTCTAGAAGCTTCATGCCATATCTACACCCAAGACTCAATGTCGAGATAGACAGTGTGGAGACTCACAATTGGGTCGAGCGGGTCTTGCATGGTAGCGGTGGACGCGATCAAGGTGTTACAGATAAAATCAGACGTTGTACAGCTATAGCACGTGAACCAGTTGATATGGATGCTCATGAGAAAGCCTTCCTCGCTGCAGTTGAATATTCTTTGACTCATAATTCTGAGCGTTGGCCGTATTACACCACTGTAAGCCTCGAACAGCAGTTAGCTATCGCTGAGGGCGAGCGACAGATGTCTAATGCATTCTGGGATTTAGATTATGTCATAACCGGTCAACTCAACTCGCAAGAGCGAAGGTTAAAGGATAATGAAAACGTGGAGTTGGTAAATGAATTCCTTAAGAGACGTTGATGCTGAAGATGCAATATTACGTCAGCTTGGTCAATCACTACACCCTGCATTGACCATTGCACGCTGTAAGAGTTTAGCATTCTCTGTAAACCACGAGTATCTGCTTTGCCTCGGTGGTATAATCGATAACACTGATCTTATGTCTTTATGGCACATACCGATAGACATGAGCTGCAATGATTGGGCGGGTGCTCTAATGCAAGCCGATGGCACATTAAAGCACCAGCATCGACTGGTTTTTGACCAGATGTTGATCGTGCGAGATAGGTTACGTAAAGTCGTCACGCATAAGGAATTAAAAGGCAATGTTTCGATCAGTGCTTCGGGGGCTAAAAACAGGCCTTACGTTGCTGGGCCCGATGGACCCGATGGACCCGCAAAGATCATTCTGTGGGCGTGTGGATCGCAATATAGTTTAGAGTTACTTTTAGGCCGTGAACCGTTCCACATGTATGGCTATTGTGGTATTGGCGCTCCTTCAGTGGACGTGGTCACACTGGAGGAGTGGGCTGATGCTATGGTATCAATACAAACGCAGTGGTGCAAAGGGCGCTCGAATACAACCCGAATTTGGTTCCCAAAGAACTAGTTAGACTGACTTCTTGTGACCGTGAAGCTTGTCCACTAAGTCCAACTTGTATCGGCAGCCAGCCTTAGATAGAATACCACGGGTACGGCTGCTGTCGTTGAATTTTAGCTTTGTAATGACTGACTTTTTAGCTTCAGACGTTACTATCGGCTTAAGCAGGCACCTATCTAGGCTTATATTTACTGCCTTGCCACGATTTCTTATGCTGCCTTTAAAGAGTGTGCCGGCTTTCCATTCTTTATGGTCTGTTACAGCTAGAAGATATCCGTTTTCCAATGGTTGTACGGTTAATTCGGTCCCGTCGCATTTTCCTTTGATGCCTTCGGCTGGTGAGTACGTGATAACTAGCATATCGGTCCTTTCATTAGCGTTTAACATATGTACACAAATATGATGTCATGTAGCTTCCTGTTATTGCTTAGGTAAATCTACTATAGGAGTTAAACATGCGATCTTTTATCGATCAAATCAGTGATGCATTGGAGCCAACACAATACACTGTGCGAGATATCTTGCACAGGAATCTAGATTGCAATCGTTTCAATATAGCGGTAGGGATCGTGCTGGAAGAAAGAATCTTTACACTTCCACAAGACATTGTATCTGAAGCAGCCCGTAGGATTATCGAAGAGGAAGACGACGATTATGATGACCTTCACCTAGAAAAGCTGGACGATCCTGATAAATTTATGGCAGCAATCGATTATGATATTATATCCAAAGAGGCAGCGATGGAAGCCTTTGAGACGTTTGAGAGCGATGCGAGAACGAAGTACTTGCAGTTAAAACAGACCGCTGGTGAAAAGGCATACAATTATCAGATGAAGCTATTCGATGATCTTTGCTTGTTTATAAAAAAACAAATTAAAATGTACCAACCAACAGGGGACGCAGCATGAGTCATCTGATAAACTTGATCGCTGATGGTTCAACTAGCGCTTCGCAAAAGTATCATGGAATATCTAACGATGAAATAAAGCAAGTCGCCGACATATTAACAGAGCACCGTAATACGCTCGGCTGCATATCAGTTGACGAAATAGCTATGCGACTGACTACCCGCCCCATCATCTCTGAGAATAAACGGCTGAAAATAGGCGCATTTTTTAGTAATCTGCGAAGCATCTTGACAGAAGCTAATGAGGAGATGTATAAGCTTGTACTGGTTGAGGATGAGGATGAGGATGAGGATGAGGATGAGGATGAGGATGAGGATGAGGATGAGGATGAGGATGATAGCTATGGCTCTTTGATACTACAGCGAATCAACAAGCTATGCCTCAGGATTGGAAAACTGGCCTATGAGACCAGTGGTGCTTATAAGAAAGCACAAAAGGGATTAATGTATGACCGCTCGGCCTCTCGGGATGGTTATCGCTTTGATACCGACATACCAGTAAAGTCATTTTCCCATTACAAAGTGGCCCTTGGCAATAGCGCTGCGGTCCAAGCTGCGATGGCTGAAGTCGAGAAAAATCTAACAGGTAAATCAGCCGCTACAGCTACTGCGAATCAAATAATTAAAAATTTACCGCCAGTTTTAGCGGCGATTCTTGCCAATGTAGTTAGAGCAGATTCTGTGTTACGAGGCAGCGATCCTTCTAGGCAAGCCATCGAAGAACCATTAGTGCGAAAAGAGATGGACGAATGGGAGGAGCCCTATGTCGCATTATACTATATATCAATCATCTACGATTTAGAAGTAGGACAAAGATCAGCAGCTTATTTCGTTAACAACTACTATCGATATAAAAAAGGCAGCCAAGAAGCGGCCAAACAAGCGGCCCATCAAGCGACTATGTCGACCACAGGTCGAGCGGACGTAAAACAATTGTTACCCTATCTAGTTTTTTTAGATGACAAGATCCTTCATGGTGGCATACATCATGCACTTGAATCCATAGAACGTTTGAACACGCCGCTAGCTACAGCCTTCGCCACGCAGATCAAGGCAGCAATGGCTGGTAAGGCGCCGTCTGTTAGAGATTTCTTAAATCAAAAGCTATTCAACACACGATTACCGTTAGAGCAACGCCAACATTACTTTTATGATTTTCTGCTACGCTTAACACCAGCTGCTAATCCCAGCCAAGTTGCACATAAGGAACAAGCATATCGTGCAGACCTTACTAAGCATCTTGGCAATATGCGCCGCATGATCAATTCGAAAATAGACTCGATACCATACTTATCTGTTAGAGATAGGATTCCGCCAGAGCACAAGTCCATTGTTTTTGGAAAGGCCAAGCATATACTTGACCTCGCCTTACAAAAGGCCGCTGAGAAGATCGGCGGCAGCGCCATAGTCTATAAAGCCCCAAATACACCGTAATAAAACGATGACGTCCATTTGGTCATCTGTTCTTATAATGTCTTATATTCCTAACAAACTGCTCCAAGTCTAAACACACTCCACCCTCATTAAATCTGACAATATCTTGCTCATCAACTTGATGTCCAAATTGAGCACAATAGATCTCGTGTGCAGTGACGTTCGAGATAGCGTAGAATGAGTGTACCAGCAATGGTGGAACACTGTAATAATCGCCAGCCGTTAAGAGTACAAAACTAGAGTTTAGACCCTCATAATTTATTACAGCTAGTTCGCCAGAGTCGATTGCAAATATATTAGTCTTATACTTGTGGTAATGTATACTGCAATGATGATTTGCATTAATAGAAATGCTGTGACGTGACACCGTTGGGCTATGATAGACCTGCTCAGTCGTGCCCCAAATTTTATGCATCTTAACTCCTAACGGTTGGTTGATTGCTCACTTTCTCGTAGAAATAACTAATCTGGCTATTGCCTAGAGATATCAATTCGTTTAAACCAACTAAATAAGGATCATGCCCGGCGGTTCCGGTGCCTTCGTTAAACACTTCATTAGTGGCAAGAATATTTCTATTTGGCGCATACATGTCTACATACTGAATGCCATCGATACCCTCTAATGTGTTAATAAAGTTGCTTAAAAACAAGCCCTCACCAAGTTCCCAGTTATTATAATTAAAGAATTCATTGATAGTCCGTTCTACTTCCTGCCTTACAATAGTGCCATCGGCAGTGCGACTAATAATGATGCTAGCTTTGATGTCTACCGCCTTTAACCTGCCGCCCAGAACCTCAACAGTATCAGTAGCATTATTGTATAACCTTATCTTGCTGCTCAAGCCGTCTCTAAGACCCAAACTTGGTAGCTCCAGTGCATCCTTACCAAATGCTAAGATATACACTTCAACTAAGTTAGCATTTATGTCAGTCCTGCAGATAGCTGTTGCTTTTGCCACAGCTCCATATACAGGACTAGCAAACGTCTTAGCGAATTGACTATAATCGCTGATCGTAACGATCCTGTCGTGCAATGAGAAATCTTTAGGCGCTCGTCGCTTTGCGTCCTCGATAGATTCTTTGTCTGTACCGCCCTGACTCGATGTGACATTACTGAAAGTCACATTGACCAGCAAAGATTGCGGTGGGTCAGACACATACTGGTTGGTTTGACTGATGGTGTTAGCGGATATCCTACCCCTTAATCCTCCGCCAACTCTATACCTTATTAAAATGCTGCTTCCGCTCGCCGGTATTTTGCCAGTCCGATTATCACCAAAATTTACCACCATACGGTCACCATAGAATATGGTCTCAGCGACCGTATCATTGGGTCCGGCTTTTTGAATTGGATAATCTATTGCGGTGTAATCTATGATATCGCGCCCATTAGAAACTTTAATGAACACGGGATAAGATAAAATGTTATTGTCTCTTATAGTAAATGATTGGTTAGCTGTCCCATCTGAAGAATAGCTTACTGGTTGCGTGAATTGACCTTCGATACCGAATGCAATAGTGCCCTTTTTACCACTTGGTATGATAATTTGACTGGTCCAATCATCAGGCGCCTTGTAAACTTCATAAATCAATCTCTTGCCATCAGCTCCAGCGATATTAAAGCTCGTTCCAGCATTTATCCTGATGTCACTGCTAGCGATTCTGCTGACCACACATTCAAAATCTACGGTGGCGGCTGTTTGCCGTAGGATTTTTTGGTTAATCAGACTTAAATGATTTAAAACCGATTCCTCTTGCGTGGCTGTGGCTAGCGTCGCTTCTTGCGCCAGTAGATCAGATCTTAAGCTTAGCTTGGCGACCGCACTGGCCACCAACTCTGTCATCATTACGATTCCATTTGCAGCTACAAAGTCATTAAATTTATCTGGAAAGTACGTCTTAATGTATTCTAATAACACCTGTCGCGCAGTATCAAAGTCTAGCCCACTGAAATCGAGCGAACGTAAGCTGCTGTCTGGTGTTAATAATCCTATCTGTTGTGGATCCGGTGGTAATTGAAAATAGATGGATCCTGCGCCATACTGTTTCACCAACTGATCGTTAACAGAATTGTTAGGCAAGGTGATTATTGCGTCAGCCATGTCATCCCCTCGTGAAGAATTGTTCGATATTTATGAACGTGTTCGGCTGATTTCTCATATTCGAAAAAATCTGAATATTTAATCCATTACGCGCTTCATCAGGCGTAAGTGTCACTCGGACGTTAATGACTCTAGGTTCATTCTTACTGATCTGATCAATAATCGATAATCTGAGTCTGTTTAAGAGCACGTTGTCTAATGGCTCAAACAAATAATTCCTGATGCCAACACCAAAAGCAGGCTTGTAGTACCTCTCGCCGGGCACCGTTAGCAGCAATTGCAAAATGTCATTCTTTATCAGGCGTTCATCTTCCTGCCTAGGCAAGATCGAATACTTGCCGTCATAGAAAGGAGGATTGTAACCATATACACTTGCCATTAGTTCACCAGAGTGGCTACGGTTAATAGATCATTACGCAACTTCGATGCATTTAGCGCAGTCTCATTAGCGATGATAGTTTGGGCAGTGATTTCTGCCAGCAACTGCTGCTTTTTAGCTTCTAAGGTCTTGATGATTTCGTCATATTGCGTGGGCCCTATCAGTGTACTGCCAATGACTTTCGCCGCCGCCAACGTTTTTTCGCAATCGCCAAGGTTAGTCTTAGCTAGTCCTATGCCAAGTTCAGCGTCCTTCCTTGCAGCAATAGCTTGGCTTAACTGCACCCGCAGCTGCTCAAACGCTTCAAGCCCACTAAATGTCAGAGAATTAGACTCTACAAAAGTTAGACCAAAGCTTTGCAGGTCTAACACATTTTGGTCATGTAGATATTCAACGCCAGTTGAAACGTACATCTGTTCAACGCTAGCAACTGGTACCGGAGGCGTTAGTTCAATGGCTTGACCATACGCATATTTTTTTGTGGTCGACCCTGTAGCGGCAGCATTTGCCTTTGTGACAGTTGCGATTTGTTGGCCGAATTGAGGCCTACTAGAAATGATAGTGCCCTGTTGAGCTCTAGGGTTTTGAGCAATGATGCCCTCTGGGACCTTAGCTATATTGCTACTTCCGAAGAACGGCATAGCTGAACTAACAGTAAATGTGATATTCTGCGTAAACTGGCTTCGAGAATAGAATCCAGTGGGGAATTTAATTATCATTTTACCTCGCAAAGCCAGGGAGCCAGCCGTCTACTTGACTGAATAACGAATCAAGCTGATGCTTAATCTCTGCATCCGGACATGATTCGAACGGCCCATTATAAGTAGCGCCACGGTCAGTCGGCTCTAGCTTACCAGGTATATTTGGTACTGGAGGCGGTATTATCGGTGCACTTATTAGACCGATTGACGGTAACCCAGTGACATGCACCCCGATTCCTTCCATTCCAATCTTAGCTGCTCCGCCTGACAAAACCATGCTCTGAGGTGTAGACATGCTGATGCCTTGACCTGCGTACATGTTTATACGCTTCTCAGCTCTCATGTTAATATTGCCAGCGCTGTATATTTCAATAGTTCCAGTGGGAGCTCCATTAACGATGCTTATCGTGTCATTAGAATCGTCAATAATAAAATAAGTCCTTTTGCCTTTTTTCCCACGCCACACGCCTATGTTATGTTTTTTACTAAACCAAAACCCACGAGCTTCGCTGTCCACCAGCTCTACCCAAGGGCCATCACCTTTTTGGCCGTCGTGAGCTTCTAGCCCAGCTTGAATACCGTCAGTCACACCAGTAGGGTTAACTGGTCCACCCCTATCAATCTCTGGACCTGGCCCCTGACCGCCCCTTGTTTTAAGCCTTAAATATTCGTTCTGTAAATCGAGCTTTAAGTGATATGATGTTGATTCTGGGCTATTAACCATCGTAGGCGATCGCAGGAATTCATTCTCCTGTATGCCTTGCCACGGCATGGTATATTTCTTACCTAGGCCGTTAGTAATGATACTATATTGATACCTATCATTAAGCTCAAAGACTGATCCAAGTGGCGAACCAATAGTCAGATGGTTACTCAAATCATTTTCGTTCGCTTCAACATAGAAACCACGAGCATACGGCGGTGGTTCAATCTCGACAACTGCTTCTTCATATGAAGCACCCGAAGCAATTAAGATGATGCTTACTGTAAAACCATCAACAACCACAGCTCTAGCAACCGCCCCCTTGCCACTGCGGTTAGGATCAGTAATGCTGACCTTCGGTGGGTCCTCGTACATACTGCCAGGATTAATGATCTCTATGGCGGTAATTCGCCCTTCCGATATCGTTGCTACGGCAGTTGCTCTCTCTCCGGATGCAGGTTTTATGCCAAACGATCCAGCTGGTCTACGGCCTTTTAACATGAATCCATTGCTACACGGCCATGGATTACCAATAGGATCAGCAACATCTGCGCCACGATCATCCAATACAAATTTCAGCCCACCTGGGGTGACGATTCTGGTCATGCGCATATCTTTATTAGCAAAATATTGGTCTTCTTTTTCAGAACCATATCCTGCGTCTTCTAAATTAGTCTTCCTAATATTAATATTAAAAGCTGGATCGTATCCCACATCAGAAGCTTGATAAAGATTGCCTGCTTTGCTACGCCACTTCAGCCACCGCATGTCGTTCTGCGATTCTAAACTCAAGAATTGGCCCTGCCCATATTCATTCTGCCTAGCAGAATTTAACATAGGTCCAGGTTGAGCATATCCGACATCACGTTGTTCCCATTTATGACCATAGCGTGAGAGGAGCGAAATCTTTCTTTGATCGGCACCGGGCACCTCCATGCCGCCAGAAGCAGTGCTGGCTTGGCCTTCATTTAAAAGTCTTTGAATATACTTAAATCTTAGATCTTCAAACGGCTCATCTACAGCAGGATCGCCAACAAATTCACCGAATGACGAAGTATCATCGCTTTTATGCCAGTAGTAACCTACATCACTTAACTGAAAAATATTGCCATACTTAGTAATTTCAGCATGATATTTTCTATCAGGAGAATTAACTTCAGGTTTAGCTTTTGCGTTATTATATGCAGCAGAAGCGTACGGGTCATACTCCGCAGGAGGGTCTGCAAGAGTGTGAGTAACCGGGAAAAACCCCACTGCACTACTGATTACAGTCGTGCCATAGCGGTCGGTGTAACCGAAATTCATAGGTCTGCCGTCTTTTGGCAGATAATCGGGATCATAATCCTCAGGTGGACCCTGCGGCTCAGCATTAAAACTTAAACTTACTGGGCTCGGATTGGTGACTTGGAAGCGCGTGTAATAACGCTGTCTAGTAGGATCAGCGCCTGCAAACCAAATTGGGCCGAATGGATGTTGCTTTTCTAGCGAGATCCAAACGCCATCCCCGACACAAGGGTTGCTGAATATTCCGCTCCGCGGACCACCAAAACCCGGTGCTGGGACAGCGAACGGCGCATCAGCTACCGACATATTACTATTGTGCATTTCTGGGCATAGGAATCGAATACGCCCCATGTTTAATGGATCATTTGTGTCAACAACCATGGCACGATAGAAACCAGGAAAACGTTCGGCTATTGGGGTAGACCGCTCACGTATTAATTTATTGTAGTATAGCCCAGGCGTATCCATTACGAAATCCGTGGTAGCAGGTAAGATGCAATTGGATATTTTATAACCAATCCAACTGGTGGCCAATTTATTGTATCGACAACATTATTGTATGTGTACAAAACCCAATCGTACTGTGGGTTACCGTATAAATAGCCAGCGATAATATCGGCCCGTCCGGCTAACCCTGTGGTGACAACGTATGTTGATATACGATCTTCTGGGATACTGGCTAAATCAATTGGCACAACCCACACGCCATAGGTAGATTGCTGCTGGTAGGTCAGCATTTTGGTTTTATTATATCTAGAAACATTGCTTGCCATATTAGTACCACGCATAACTTACATTTTTAAGATTTAAACCACCATCATCATCTACCTTCGGTTGAGGATTAGGATTTTTGGGGTCTGGCTTTGCGCTTTTCGCATCTTCACCAGCCTTTTTGCCAGCGGCAACATTATACCATAGCTTTAGCGTACATGAGAGATCTACCTTAGTCGGATACACAATCGGACTAGTGTACATCGTGTCAGAGTATTTTACTGACATGTCACTCATCGCCACTGTCTGCGTGCTATCGCCCGTAATTCCTGGGTATTTGAAATCTATTGCAAATGCATAAGTAGATGCTTCGTCCGCCAGCACACCAGCATAGATAAAACCTCTGAAATTGCGAACTTGAATTTGGACATCCGCTATGCTCCAGCCATCGAAGCCTGGTAGGTACGTCCATTCTAACTTTAACGTACGATTTTTAATTGATTTTGGAAAAAGTATTTCGCCAGTATATGCAGATCCTGCGGTACTATTCCATTCCAAATTGGCGTCGTCGCTCGTAACTTTTGGAGGGAACTGGAACTCCTGCTGAATTCCATCGGCATAGAGTAACACGCAAGTTTCCGCAGCTGCTTTGTCATAGCTTGTAAGGGTCGCCATTAAATCCACTCTCCTAATTGGCTGCGCTGACGCCTAGCAAGATCTGGTAGCATATTTTCCAATAATAACCGCACTTCTTCCAGTTTTTCAACCATCGGAGTGATATCTGTCTTGTCGTAGCTAGTCGTATTGAAACCAGTCGCAGCAGCTCTCTGCTGAGACCCATACGTTACTGTGGCACGACGATTTGACGCTAGCGGCTGCGCCATCACATCATCGGGCATCACATTACCACCAATCACCGGCGACGTCAATGTTTCTGTGCTACTTGCGTAGTCTGAAAGACTAGTAAGCTGCTCCTGTTGCCTAGCCATCGCACCACCAATTTCAGCGTCATATCGGCTTAATTCCAACATGGCAGTCACATATTTGTTAATGCTATCTGCCAACTCTCCAAAGGCGCTAGCTATCTTAGTAATCGGATCAGTAATACTCACAGCGAAAGCAGTAAGATTTTCAACGATGCCGCTGTTGGTTAACTTCCGTATTACAAAGACCAAGGGGTCTACTGTCTGATTCATAGCCAGCGATGCAGCCTGAAACGCAGCGGACGCCCCAGTGAACGCTTTACCAGCTTCATTCAGCAAGTCGGCAGCAGTACCCAAATTTTTAGAACCGACTAAAATACCCTTAGCGACCAGGTTAAATAATAATACTGGGAATATTAACGCAACGCTAGCAACGTAGAAAATAGCAGCTAAACTTAACAGTGACCAAGCTCCATAGTATAAAAAGGTCACAGCGAAAGCTAAGACAACTGCTGCATGTAGCAAAATGCGAGCTCCGATTAAAATCTGAATAGCAGCTTCAATTAACAGGGCTGAAGATATCAACAGCCATTCGCTAGCAGGGTACATAAACAGCGATGATAGGTATAAGACAGTAGATGCAAATAACAAGATGACTGATGCGTATGACAAGATGATAGACCCAGGCACTAATATTATCGCCGCTATTAATAGAAAATATGCTGCAAAGAGCAAGCCAATGCTGGCTAATAATAGAGGCACAGCAGCCATTAACAATATAGTAGCTGCTTCAAGCAGTAAGGGCGCTGACTCCGATAGCAATATCGCATTATACTGAAGAGCGACCGCACCCTCATACATCATATCACCAGCGTTATAAAGCGCAACTGCCGAAACGTAAATCATCATGGCGCCAAACGCCAAAAAACTAGCTCCGATAGACAATTGAATTCCAGCCATTATTAATCCATTGACCGATGCCTTAACAGCTTCGATGGCTGGGGTTAGCTCTTCCATGGCGGGACCTAGCAGCTCCGCCGCCTGTTGAATGTCTGTTGCAAACTGCATCAAGGCTCCGGCGCTTAAAGCTGTCATGCCATCTGCAAACATCTGCATGCCAGTGCCGAGTTTAAGGAATGCCTCAGACAACCAACCTAATCCTGTCGCAGACCAAAAAAGCCACGCTATTGCAGCTCCGAGCATAAACAGGTTGCCAATCAGTCCGGCTGAAAATGAGCTAGCAAGATTAGCTACTCCATCACCCAAAGCAACCATGCCTGAGCCTAGCCACTCCATGCCGTATGCAGCCAACAGCACAGCTGCAGCCACTATCATTAAACTAAAAGCCAAGAACCAAATCCCTGGCGCACCAAACCACGCAGCTATAGCCAGAACCGCAATGCTAAGAGCAAGCACAAGCATAGCAGACGCTGCCAGTAGCATGTTAGATGCTAATTCAGCAGTAAGATGCTCAGCAAGGATAGCCACTCCTTCAGCTGCGAACTTAAATCCTAATCCTACCATCATTACTGCTAGACCAATCGCAGCAGCTACCGCTGCCACGGCTAAGAGCACAGCTGCTATGGCAAATAACGCAGGTATGGCTGCAGTGGCGCCTGTAGCTATGGCTACCAATGCCCAAATAAACAAGCCCAACACCACAACCGCTACCAAGGCCGTCACTGCGTTAGCGGCTAGCATACCTAAGCTCATAGCAAAGATATACACGCCAGCTGCCACCAATAATACTGCCACGCCGATAGCTAGTAAAACCGGCACCGCAGGTGCTAAATTCGTAGCTATGCGTCCTAAGACCCTTGACGCCGATAACATTGCATTTGCTATGCTAGTTAGGAATTGACCAATGCCTTGCGCTACTCTCGTAAAGAACGTACTTAACGAACCAGACACATTTGTCACAAATGACGTGAAGCTTGTGGCGAGTCTAGAAAGCATCGTAGCGCCAGTCGTGGCTATTGAACCACCTGAAAAACCTATCGTACTAGCTAACACATTAAAGAATGTGATTAATTGACCACCGACAACTAACCATATCACAACAGCGCCAAGTACTAACATAATGACTTGCGCTACCATTTTGAAAGCGCTTAAAACGAGTTTAGCAGCCGCTTCGACCCAGGTTAATTCGTTCCAAGCTTTATTCAGATTATTACCGAAAAAGTTAAACATTGAGGCAAGATAAGATAGGCCAGAGCCTAACATTCTAAAAAGATCAATTAACGGCGTGGCTATCCCTGTAAAAATCTCTAATCCGAAAGCCGATTCATTAGTAGCACTTGCAAATGACATAAATGGACCAATGATGGCGGCTAAGGTATATGTTATAGCACGGAAGACCCACAGTACAGCTGCTAAAGCATGCATGAAAGTGTAAACCACTGGTAATACAATCGTTTTTATTTCATTCCAGATTCCTTCTACTTGCTTACTGAAGTTTTCCATGCTTTCTGTGTACATGTCATTGATCTTAGCTGCACTTTTAGCTTGTTCAGCGGCGTCATTAATTTCTTGCTCCATCTTGGCCAATTCAGCGCCAGTTTTCGAAGATTGGATATATAATAACTTGAACTGATTGACGTTCATGCCGACTGACTCAGCCATCTGCTTCAAGGCTAAGCCTTCGCTCTGACTTAAAGCTGCACCGGATTTTAGCTTTTCACCTAATTGTCCCATCCCATTTACCATGGGTCCAACCACGCTCCCAGCTTTGCGCATTTTGTCAGTTAAGCTATCAGTCTCATTAATATTAGCCATGAGTGACAAGTTACTAGTCACGTCGGACAATTCTCTCACTATCTTACCAGTTTCTTTGGTGGCAATACCGATCTCGCGTGCTGTTTTTGCGAACGCCAATCCTAACTTGTTAGCTGATTCAACCCCTTCTTTACCAAGAATCGCCCCAGATTCTTCTACCATGGAGTTTAACATTTCGATGTGGTGCCGCGCATCGTCCGCAGATAGGCCCATCGTACGCATCGCCACTGCGGTAGTACCCATGATGCGGGACGTATCTTCCAGGGACATCCCAACTGATTTCAGGTTCCGTGCAAGCGCAGCTTGCGTTTGTATACTAACACCAGTCACTCTGGCTAACTGCCCGAACGTGCCTACTAATTTCATAGTTTCAGCGAAATTACCTTTAGTGGCTACGCCATTGGTGATTAATGCCTTGGTGGCCTCAGTAGCAGCTTGAGATGTAATCCCATAAGCACCAGCCGTAGTTTCCATTGCGGAAGCCAAATCGTACTGGCCAGCTATCATCCTGTAATTCGCTTCTATGAAATCATCCGGAGCATCCCACTTCCTTAACTCACCTACGATCGAAGAAGCGATGCTATAGAGCTCTCGGCTGACCTTTGCAGCCGTAGCCAATTTTGTACCGAAGCCTTCCGAGAGTTTATTAAGGATTAGGAATTGTCCGCTCTCCTTCATCACCATTTCAAGTTCAGTCTGGTGATTTTTATTTTTTGTCTTGATAGTGTCGGTAATTTTTAACAGCGATTTTTGATGCTCGTTTAAACTACCACCTTCCTTTAAGATCCCATTTAACTGTATGCCTTGTAGTCGTGCATACTCAGCGAAATACCTTTGCTGTTCTATAGTCAGGCTAGCCCAGATTTCACCAATGTTTTCTAGACTGCTAGCCATAAATTCTGGATCAAGGCTACCAGTTAACGCTGCGAACTGCTCGTTGGTTAGCTTAGACAGTTCTCCGAGACTACCGAATTTTTCGCGCATTGCCGCCAGCGCCGTATTCACGCTTTGAGGAACGATTAAATTACTGACCACTTTATTCGTAGCTTTGAGTATGTCGAAGTGTTCCTTGCTCACTGTGACGCTTTTTGTCATATTATCTGTAAGGCCTGCAACCGCCGTATTGGTCTGCTCAACCGTACCTAGATAGGTTTTGCTAATAGCTTCAATAGCCTTTGTGCCATCAATTAGATCACCGACTCGTCCTGTTGCTTCCGCTAGCTCTTTGGCGTAAGCTGTACTATGTGTAACCAAAGCAGTGCTGCTAGCTACCAAATTATCTGTAGAACCTTTGGCTCGTTCTAGCGTGTCCGCATATGCTGTGCTATGTGCCACACTCTGTAAAAGAAGCCTATTATAGAACTGTAACGGCATAGTTAAATTATTGGTAGTGATGTCCTTGAATTTATTAAGCTCTACAGACATGACGCCAACGGTGCCAACCACTTCCATGAATGCTGTATTTATTTGACTTTCAATTTGCTGCTCAAGCTGCGCAAACTGCTCTGAGACATCGTCGATCGCAGTACGAAGGATCTCTTGATCTAATTGAATCTGCAGCTGAAGTGCGTATTTGTTGATATCTGCCATTATGCGGCCTCCAAATTTATATTTGGGTTACCGCTACGGCACTTGAACTCCGGTCCCGTTAGAATCCCACCGGCTTACATAAATGTCAGTCAGCCATCCTGTCGTTATCTTAAACGTATGACGAAAACCATATACACACCAATTACCATTTGCCCAATATGGTCCCTGCTCGTTTGCTAAAGCCCATCTAATGTACACTGTATCGACACCAAGGCCTTTGGTGTCTGCAAATTCACCGTCACCTGGAACAGTTATTACGCCTTTCAATTCATTGTTTAGAAGACCGAAATAATAAGCTCTGGCCTTCCCATCGAGATAATCTTGATATGGCACACCTATCTCACCCCCAGAGTACATTTCTGGCATTGAATTGAAATTCGTCATCCCGATACCAAGTGCAATCTGCGTTTGTGGGTTAGTGACAGCATCGACTACTGAGCCAGGGTCCGGACCTTCAAAGCTACCCGCAGGCGATACTTTGGGGATTTGTTTAGTTGCAGTGTAATTTTCTCCCACTACGCAGTATGAATAAACAGGGTAATTATTAAATACTGACTGGTTATCATTACTGAAATACGCATTATATGTGCTCGGTGTCCCTGCGCTAGAAATGGCGCCAGCTACTACGAATTGGCTATTGTTAGAAATTATTCGGCCAGTAAGAAGGGTATTGGGCAGACCCTGACCTGCGCTATAAAATCTCCTCTGTCTGCTAGGTATCTGTCCCTGCGTTCCTATATTAAGAGTGAAACCATCCGTCTCGATAATAATACCAGTCTGATCATATGTTAACGCTGCACCATATTCGAGCAAATTCATTAAGAACGTCTTATAATCCATTCTGAGCAAATACCATCTCATTGTATCCGATCCACGGAATTTTGTGACCGTAGTGGTGACATATAAGAGCACATTATTAAATAATTTGGTTAATGCTTGGTCAAGGCTGCCTACCAACACACCACCGTCAGCAAAAGATGTACTGAGGAAATAGGTCGCAGGGTCCACAGCGGTAATCTCGGCTTGGCCCTTCTCAAATGGACCTTGACAAAACTCCATAGTGGTCACGATAGCAGTGCGTAGCGGCGTGGCATTATCCGGTATAGTCACATCGCCACTTGTATTACGGTACTGAAATTCGATATACAATGGTTCCTTTTTTGCTGTCTTAAGATAATCTTTAGCTATTAAATCGTTAAGCAAAAGCAAGAATGCATCATTTACACGAAATGTGACACTGTAACCATTATTGACCATTCCGGTGAATTCCGCTGAAAACACCTTTGAGCCGTAATCATCAGTCGGCGTACCGAAGTGTCCCACTTGAAATGATACATAAAAATATGATGCTTTAGATGTCGGTGGTGATCCAGCCATGGAAATTTGGAACCTTTCTTACGTATTACCAGGAAAGCCACCTAGTGAAGTGCTTATATTATATTTAGGTAACAAGAATAACAAATATTGCGGAGTGTTATCCACAGCGTTCGGTAGTGAAGAAGTCGCTGCGCTGAAAGCTTTAGCAGCAGAATGGAAAAACTACTCGGGTAAAATGCGATATCATACACTGAAAAACATGATTGATGTAAATGCTAATTACCGTGAATACAAAATGGAATACGCAAATATCATTAAAAAACACGTCCTATGATCTCTTTTTTTTGTCTTTTTCAGCTGCAGCTATCTGTCTTGTTATTTTAATTAATGCCTGCATATCTAAAAGCTGTATGCTATCAGCCATCGCCCTTCTGATACTTGGTTTATCTAAACCGCACTCAGTGATACACTCGTTCCAATCTTTAGCCCCCGATGGTGGTATCGCATAGAACAACTTAAAGCCATGGGGTTTTAAGATGCCATGATTGGATATGATGCTCCTAAGCCCAGCTAAATCATTATCGACCGCAAGAATGATGCCAGACTTAGGCTTAAGAAAACAGACTTTACGAGCTTGCTTCTCAGTTAGCATCGCACCGCCGATGGCACAGCATTGATCACCCAACGTCATTTTATCGAAAATCGCCTCTACCAAAATCAGATACCGGTTTGGCTCACAATCATCGAAGCCATATAAAAAATCACTCTTACCAATCTTACTACCGTCCACATCGACTACATTAGTAGGAAAATTAAATGCTTTATTAATCACACTTCGGCTTTGCCAATAGACCAATTCACCGAACTCGTAGTATGGCCAAAGAACCGTGACGCCATTGACATGCAGATTTCCTTTCGTTATCTCAACATCCGAGTATCCTCTTTTTAACAAGTACATTAAAGAGATCAATGACTGCTGGTCTTCTGTATCTCCACTGATCGGCTTGAACTCCGCAGGTATTGCTATGATTCTAGGATCCGGCTTGCTAATTTGCTCTTTGCTGACCGCATACAAGTCAGCATGGTCTCCTAATACTGACTTCAACGCCTCTCTGATACTGCACTTTAGGACTTTCGATACGAAATTCAGAAAACTAGTATTGCGTTTTCCAGTATGAGTGATTGGGCCTGCCCACTCGTTACCGCGCCAATCACCGCAGACACCTTTCTCGATGTTTATGCTAAAATGCTCACCGTCATCATACGTTAAGGGATTGTTTAATACTAATTCTACGCCATCTTTCCTTTCCTTGAACTGAAACCGCTTAGCTACCCATGCTTTTATCTTACCAGCTGGTATGTTCGATTTTCCCATAGCTAGTTCAATACTATTGGATGCTCAACACGTAGCGTTTTGACACACGTGATTGACCATTTGGTAATACTAATTTAATCTGATAGTTATAGGTGCCCTTCAGAAAATCGGTAGTATTTAATGGATATTGAATCACATACGGATTAGCCCTGAATGACCCTTGTCTTAACCCTATGGTGCAAGGAGCGTCTTTTATTATCGTCTCGCAATTTTGCGTAGTAATGGTGATGTAAGGTTGAAGAAACGGTATCATGGGGTCGACCAGATTATAATTGTAGTCATATAATGGCAAAGGCATCAGCCCAACTTCGAGTGGCCGAAATTCCGGACTGTAGAATTTTTGGTCTAAAGGTTCGAATCCGAATCTTACAGTCTCTAACCCATCGTCGCAGAACCAGTTATTTGGGTAGACCCAAAACTGGTGACAACACTTAAGCAGCTTTGCTTCATTGGCTGGATCATCTAATGGACACGTAGGGCAACCTGTGCCGTAATCACAAGGGTCAGTAGCATAGTAATACCACAGGTCAATATAGACTTCTGGGCATGCAAAGTCATTCGGTATATGAAAGTAGAGATGATACTGTCCCTCTAACGGACCGCTCGGTGTTGCTGTAACATCGCATGGTGAGACAGGAGTGATAGCATCAGGCTGGCACAATGGAGCCGGATATAATGGGTCACATGGATCCACTACCGGAATGGCTGCGATTAAATTTCCTGGAATGACACTTGTTTTATAGATCTCGACTTTACGAATTGCATATGGATTGGTTGGCCTACCGCCGAGAAAAAATTCATTATTCAAGTCCACTATTTCGCCACGGCGAGCTGAGATACGCGGAAAAAAAACAGCAGGTACATTGCATGCCATAGGTAAACCCCTTTATGGTATTTTTACCTATCGCCTAGGCATAGAAGGCATAGAAGGCATGGAAGGCATAGAAGGCATAGAAGGCATTGACGACGAATAGCCCTTTTCACGCTCTTCGCGATCTCGATTTTCTTTTTCTAGTCTTTTGATCCACCATTTACGATCTTCCGCAGTCATGTTATCTTGTTCAAATAACGTAAGACCGCCATGTTGCTTGAGCAAAAATTGCTGCTCAAGCAATGAATCGTACTGTTTTTCTAAACTATCAGCGCTTTGCTGGGCGAAAGAAGCCTTCACTTATTGGCAACTGTGCCGAATACTCGTTTTCGCAATCAGGGCAAGCCACCTTAATCGTAGTATCAATCCCCGGAGTGTTGTCCTTTAACCATTCCCTAATCGCAGAAGTATCCTGAGCGTGCAGTTTATCGACGAACTGCTTGATGGCATATTCGTCTGACACCCCCATGATGTCAACAATCACCTTCTCAAGATTCTCATTCAACGTGTTATCTAAGTCGTCAGATGTGATGGTGGATTTGAATCTTGGCTGTTTTGATGAATGTGCCGCTGAATTTTTAGCGATCTTTCTCTTAGCTAACATTCCGGTAGTGTCTACTGATCTGATAAACCTCAAATTAACATAGACCTCTCGGCCAGTCGCCTTTGTCAAATATGGCAAGATGACTTTAAATGGTTCAGATCCCAACTCATCGTTAGCGTAGGTCACAGTCCCAGCTAACTCATTTAAATCGTATGTGTGAGTACTAATGCTACTGCATGCCGTATTAGGGCATGTCAGTTGGAACTCGTACAGATTACCATGTGTGATACCACGTAAGTAGTACAGCAAAAAGATCCTGTCACCCACTAACAGCATCGAAGGATCAAAACCATCTGGGAACTTACAGCATTCCCTAAAAAGATAATCGATGCTTTGGCCTGATTGGGCTAACCGTTGCGTAGCCAGCACCTTTTCTGCAGTCTGGCTCATGGCCCGTACTTGGATGATCCCATGACCCCATCCATAATACAGACCTTTACTCGGTAACGAGCAGTCTTCCCAAGGGATTAGCTTCTCTTTAGGAGTCGCCAATAGACTTTTTACAAATTCTTCATTTGACGAATTGGGCCCAGATATGTCTTCCAATTGTCCATACACTACGCCATCGTTCATCGTCGCATCCGACTGATGCGATGGCATTCGTGTCGAATCCAATAGATTTTCTTCTGACATGTGGTTCCTACGTTTCAGTTGCTTCGGATGACTCTTCAGCCCAATCATACACAATATCTACATCGATCAACTTCACCTCTGACTCAGTGTAGCTTAAATCGCCATGGGTGATTGATGCTGGCCAGCTTTGGTATAGATTCCATTTTTGCGATCCTACCTCATCGGGAGTTTTGACCAAGATGCTGCTGTTCTTCTTATAAGTATCAGGAGTTTTCAAACCGCCACTGAACGACCACACAGATTCTCGCCATTGCTTCATTATCGGCAGTAACCCCACTGTATCATACCAAGTCACTTTGATATTTTCCCAATCTATGCTTTTAGCATGCTTATACTTATGAGAAGCGCCGACTATCGTTTCCACATCAACTTTAAACGTCGGTAAACTACATGACTTTAATGATACCAATACCGACCCAGGAGCGAAAGCTAAGCCGAGTAATTGTTGTATTTCCCAATAGAACTTAGTGTAATAACTGGCATTAGAATCCGCAAATCTGCTATTGCCACCTATGCCTTCAATTTGGAAACCAGGCATATGCACCTCTTATTCAAATTTCTCCACAAATCTATCGTACCGTAAAGTCAATGAGTATGTAGAAATTTCATTAGAGCTGTAGTCTAACCCATCGGGATCTAAAGTTGACGGCCAGCAATTGTACAATGTGTAATGCCACATGGTTTGTCCACTACCGTCTGACATCTTAATATCGCACTTAGCAGCATAGGCTTCACGTTTTCCATATCTAGAGTCTGCTTGCTGGAAAACGAATTGTGACCACCACGTCGAAAATCTAAAGGCTGTGGCGTTTACGTTACCGGCTGTCGTGGCAGCCTCATAATACTTAATGCTGATTGGTTTATAAGTCACTTTGCCAGGCCTGTAAATTACATCGGCCCCATTATGTATTTCCATTTCCTTAAATTCGACCTTAGGCCGATCACAAGACGCAACGCTAAGATCTACAAAGTTATTTACAAAAGGTATTAAACCAGGAACAGATATTCGTAAAGTCCACCTGTATTTCCTCATCATCTCAGCGGTATTAGCAGGGCCACCATCGGCTGGTGGCCCTACTAAACCTTCTGTAGGAATCTGAAAACCTGGCATTAGAGCACTCGGTTAGCCCTATCGTAAGACATTTCGGCATTTACCGAAATAATCTGGTTCGTTTCATAATTAACGTCGTTGAATGCTATTTTCTTCGGCCAGCATCCGTACATCGTCCATCTTTCCGTTGGCGAACCAATTCCATTTAACATTTCTAAGGTGGAATTCTTCTTGTGGTCAGCTGGCGAAGATACAGCGATCGTCGACATATTTACAATTGACGTACACCAGGTCCACACTTCCTGGCTTACGTTAGGAGATTGTTCAGAATCGTACCACTCAATGCCGACAGCATCCCATTTTTGCTTACCAGCATAGTAGATCTCTTCCTGCTGATGATGCATCGTCACAGCTTCGGAGTTCCACGAAGGACGAGTGGCCTTCTTAAGTAGTAACAGGCAGTTGGTCGGAAAATTACCAGCACCGCGACCCAAGAAAGACATCTGCCAACGGTAGACCCGTTTCATCTCACCGAGATTGTTGGGCCCACCGCCACCTAATCCAGCTACGTTAAATCCTGGCATTACTAGACTCCTTTGTTAGTTAGTGGAAACTACGCCACCAGCCGCCAAGATTTCCTCGGCGGTAAATGACGCACCTGTGCGAAGAACGACCAAATTCAGAGCGATGAACTCGACAGCCTTGGTAGGTTTAACAAAGATCGACACCCATAACTCTTGACGGTCGATTCTTTCAGGGGTGTTATTAGTGTTGTTACAAACAATCTTGTAAGCTGTCACTCCCCTGCGATTCAGCACATCACCGAGCAAAGGATCAAGTACATTTGTGACCTGCGCACGCAGAATAGTGTCGTTAGGTTCGAAGATGAACTGACGTAAAGTGCGTGTCAGCAGTTTCTTCAGGAACGTCATCAACAGTCTCACACTAACCCTATCAAGAGCAGTAGGCACACGTTGTAAGGTACGTTGACCGAAAACGATAATACCGTCTTGAGGGAAGTCGACGATCGGGTTTACAACGTTTCCGTTGCCGTAAAGCAAATCACGTTCGCCCTCGGTAGGACTGTACTCGACCGCCAGAGCAGAATTTAACCTGCCACGAGTTATTCCAGCAGGAGCATACCATGGTTCGTAATCCCTGGCAGTCCTAGCGATCACCGCTGCAACGTAACCACTCGGCGGCACCCATTCGTATTCACTGGTGAATTGATTAAATCGCTTAATCCAGCTCCAGTAAAGCGCGCCGTACGAAGTGTTTAAAGCATTGCTGGTCGAACCATCTGGCAGAACGCCATTGCTCCAATCCACAACTTGCTGCGGACGTAACCCGAATGGGGGATCAACTAACATTAGCACATCGCCACGGCTTTCGCAAACTGCAATTGCTGTGCCGATTACTGCACCAGATGTGATCCCTGGCACAGCCAACACACTAATATCAATCGATTCCGGATTCTGGAAAGCGTAAAGGCCAGATGCTAAAGCTGGATTGCCCACAATCGCAGCATCCAAGTAGTTAGAATAGGCACCAGTAGGAATGCCATTCTGGCCACCCTTAAACGCAGCATTGTACTTGGGCGATGGTAACCTAGTTTCGCCTGGTCCGACCGTCGAAGGCCGAGCTTCCCAGTTGACGTAAGTACTGCCAGTAACCCCGCCGTACTTGCTTCCTGGATTGATCACATTAGCAATGTAGCGGTCAGCAGTAGGATCAAAGTAGACTTCATCATAAGACTCTACGACTTGCCCGCTGCTTTGGCTGATCTGCAATGAGTATCTGCCTACCGGCGACCCTGGGCTAGTCGAATTACTGGTCAGATTAATCTTGTAACCCGACGACCAAGTGCCAGCGGATGGCGCTATAAAGAATCCGACTATCTCAGAATAGTAGTTAGTATCTTTTGCACATTGATCGCCAGTTGGATCAGTTACACAGCTATTAGGAATGCTTGGATCAAGCAAGCTTGGCGTTGGTAGAACTGTCCGTGTATCATTGAATCCACGGTAGCTTCTAACAAATGGACTGTTGATGCCTAATTCTGCAGCGAACTGCAATGTAGAAAGGAAAGTGTAATCTGCGTAAAGCTTGATCGTGGCGGTGTTATTGTTAGTGGTCGTGCTGATTAGCACGTAAGTGTCACCATTGACATCACTACCAGGCAATTCGACTGCAATAGCGTTGAAATAGCTCACGCCGTCGATTGTTGCATGGTTATTCAATTGCGATGCCAGATCGGCTGCAGTGTAAGTGCCAGAAGGCAACGTAAAGTCAAATGACTTAACGGTGCTTGAAATCACATCAAGTCTTACGTTGTTATTGGCTGCCCCTATGACGTAAGGGCCAGCATTCGTAGCTGTGAAATGGCCACGCACCTGGTCGAGTGTAAAGTTAGGAACACCAACAGTGTTTCCGAAAGCAATGCTGTCAACCAATTGGATCAAAGCACCTGAATCAACACTTTGAAGGACCGCCACAGCTGGCGTTGTGTCACTGGTAGTGCAGATGTAATCTTCAGCGCCCAATAGATTGTTAATCGCAGTCGCTAATGCGCTAGCTGAAGTGTACGTACCGGCTGGAACAGTGATCATGGCGCCAGTCACGTGCTCGACAGCCACGTAGAATTTGCGATTATCAGGCGCAGCGGTGAAGACGAACAGGTCATCCTCATGGAGTTCACCACTCGACACAGTTACTCTGAACGATAAGCCTGTAACAACATCTTCACCAGCCTCAGTGGTGTAGGTTAAAGCTATCGCCGCCGAAGGGCCATTACCGTGATTATTAGTTGAAAATGCACCAGACAGTACAGGAGAAGACTGCACTCCATCGTACACTTCGTAGAGCGCTCCGCCGATTCTGGCGCCAGCAGTTGGTTCGCTTGGAGCGCCAACTATTTTAACCGAAAAAGTACGTTGAGCAGTGTAAGTGTATGTGCCAGTAACCGTCATTGCAGCAGTGGTGGTGCCGTAAGTGGCTACGTGATATTGGTAAAATGTTGGGGTCGAGACGACTGCAGCAGAAAACGTTACTGGATTGCTTGAATCAATCAATTTAAACGGTAAACGAGCAACATCTGGACCCTGGAATAGTGGAATCCTGCCCCACCCGTTAGTCTTGGTAGTTGAATCAACAGCTATCTGCTTCACTGGATCTGGGAGAATATCACTGTATTCAACTGCTACGCGCTGGATGTAACAGGAAGTGCCTTGCTCGAAGAAGGCTAGTACGGATTGCATCAAGTAGCTGATCGGATCGCCGAACGTGTCAATCGCTTGTGCTGCGCTAGTTACTAAAGTCGGGACTCCGATAGGTCCCCTGCTGCATGCACCGACGAACGCTGGGATCACACCACCATTGCCTTCAGGCAGCGCACTTAGGTCGACTTCTTTTGTAAATACACCAGGGCTAAGGTACACGGCCATTTGATTCTCCAAATTATACTCTGGATTATCTTTGCCCTGTCAATGCCCAAAATGTGATTAACCGATAACGACCAGCATACCCTTGGCTTTTAAGTTAGCAATTTGCTCGCTGAGAAGATAAGCTTTGGGCACCAAATGGTGCTCGCCAGGGGCTAACCTAATCTGCTGCTCATGAGTGTAGAAATTAGTTCCAGGCTGTTTAACTTGCAGTGATAAAACCATCTTGCTAACATTATGCACACGAACAGTCTCTACGTTACGACGATCTACACTAGCCATAATCAACCTCCGGTAAATAGTTTATTTATGCAAAAACACCGTAAGACGACGCTTCAGTGCTAAAATCGATTTCCGTAGATAATTCTATCGTGGACACACGACCTAACACTGTCTTTTGCACCTTCTCTGGCAGTGGCAACCAACCTTCCACTTTGAATTTATATTCATAACGGAATTTCTGCTGCGTGTCGGATGATACTTCTTTGTCGGAGGCATCCGTCATGCCGTTGAATTCCATTATAATCGGTGCATTGATATTAGCAATAGTGATATTAAATTGTACTACAGGCATGAATTTAGTCATCACTTGATATGCGATATATTCGCTATCTCTTTTATGCTCACTCCATACCACCATTTCATAATCGATGTACAACGGCATGGGACGATACGACAAGGCCATCAGGTCTCTTCGACTACTCAGATAGCGGCCGGTTATTGGCAAATAAGGCGGACTAAATTTATTACGATTTAACTCATGTGAAGTACGATTAATGCTCGCCACAGGCAGCTTAACACGTCCTTCCTTAAGCTCATCATTCCAAATCAATAGAGACTTGTCACCGCCAGCTATCTTTGTCCGCAGCAATCTATAGGAGTCTTTAGTCGGCACTCTGACGCCAGAAAAGTAGTTTTTTATCGCTTCATCTAGTGACCTTAGGCCAGGCACTAGGAACTCATTTAGATATTCAGGTTTGGTCTGGCTGTTCTGAAATCCTGGCCGCTTACGGCCTCCTTGGATATCCGCCAACTGCCTAGCGCCGGGCCTCGATGGCAAGCCATCCAATCCGACGCCCGACATGCCGATATCCATGTCAAAGTCGTGAATCATGTCATGCCCCCTGGATTTTAACCTTGAATTTGATCAACGCCTGCTCTACAGTAGCTTTATCCTCTGGTGCCGCAAGTGGCTTAGAGATATTCAGATCAATGGTAATCGGCATGGCGCGCAAGTCAGCAGCATTTTCATCTACTACGAAGTTCTTAGATACTAATCCAAGCTTCAATTCATCGACGTTAGCACTAACATATCTGTACGCCTGCAACACTGCTTCAGTCGTAAACTTATCAGTGTCGAATTTCATAAGCTCTCCAAGAAGAAACCAGCATCATCCCCAGTCTGCAATTGTGTTTGGTCATCCTTGATATCAGGCGCCACAGTAATATCTTGACTGATCACCGTTGCCATGCATGTGAGATATAGCCACTCATAACGGTAATACCCGGACGGTGTAGTATTGGTAATCCTATAATTATGCGGACTTACATTATCTAAGATGCTGTTATAAGGGATAACCAACACATCGCCAGCGCGCAATAATCGTGTGCCGATTTTTTCTAACAGCATCTTATGGCTAAACACCACTTCAATCTTATTTTCTGATTCTAAGCCCCACTTCTTTAATTCAAGCTCTATGGGCTTTGGCTTAAAAAATGCTTTCAGAGCAAAAGGAGCCCAGTAGGTGGGGTCAGGGTCTTCGTCCCAAACCGCATCATAATCACCATTCTCAGTGCGAGTATAAACAATAATCGGAGCGCCTGAAATGTTTATAGCTTCTTCGGCCAACTTCCTTGCAAGAGAATGTTCTGGGCTTTCAGCATTGAAGATAGCTAATTTAGAATCTGTACTGACCTGCTGAGATCCAGCGTCTGGACCTTCCAATAAGTAATCGGCCACTGTGAAATCGTAAATAGCCATTACTTTATCGCCCAAGGTGGAATTAAAGGCAAAACGCCAGGCGCGTTTCCAGAACCTTCCTGAAAGTATGTGCTGGGTGGTGAATCTTTCGGCTCGAAATTAAATCCACAGCTCAGATCATGACTGTTCACACCACACTCATCTTTCGGAGCATCTGGCTCACTCATTTCCGCCAATGATCTTAAGATCCGATACCAGTCAGGATACGACGTGCAAGGACAACCCCACGGTCGTGGTGGCAATACGAACCACTTTTGACGCACGCCAGTGTTATAATTTACACCAAACTGCACCCAACTACCGGGAATGGCCGCCAACGCTTTTTTCAAAGGCACTAGGCCACCTGTGCAACCATCTTTCCGCATACTATAACCAAGCATAAGGCTACTTAAGCCACTGCTTGGTTCGCATCCGGGAGGTACAATTTTATCTTGGCCAATTACAGCCAATTTTAGATCTACATCAAAAGGGTAAGGAAATTCGTCCATTGGTTACCTTGATCTAATAGATCATGCAAAATGACTGGTCAAGTGTAAAACGCTAATGAGCAATGGGATGATACTCCACATTGCAGGTAGCATCGGTTCACCAAGCTCGATGGCCATTTTTATTATTTCTTCCTTTGCTTTGATACCCTCGCCGACTAACTCACCACCGTCCCAACCTAATGAGCCGCCTTCGGGACTGGGCATGTTGGTCACTTTGCGTCTTGCACTGCCGACTGCGATCTTCGCTTCGGCTTCCATGTAATCATAAGCTAACTTTCGAGCCTGTGGACTTCTAAAATGTGTTACTACTGGAATATATAGCACGACTACCGGAAAAACACCTTTAGGTGTAGGATATAACCTGATCAGCTGATTGGCAGCGTTAATCTGATCACCAGTTACACCAGCCGAGCCACCCTCATTTAGGACTTCCCAATGCCCCTCGGTGGCCAGCACTTTCTGCGAAAATTTACGATATGACTGCAACAGATGATAGTCAGTTAATATATTCTGGATTCCGGAAATATTACCTATGTTAAACAAAAAACTTTCAGCTCCGAATATATCATTCAAAAACGAGGACACCGCATTCCAGTGACAGCTTTGAATCCAATAAGCGTCATTTGGCAGCGGATATGTGGCCTGCAATGGCTGTGTGTAGAACACAGCCAATTTTTGCTCTCTCGGGAAATATCCAGAAATGAAATCCCCGACGACTTTCCAAATGATTTCAAATTGGTCTTCACTTATTTCTACAGTTACATTTGGATAGCCTAACTTACTCAGGACGTATTTTTTCATAGGTCCAGAGTTAATCTTGATGATACTGGGCAGGTCATTTGGAGCTATAATAGCCATTGCGCCTCCTTAAGATGGAAAACCTTGGCCTTTATAACCGAACACTAACCCTGAATAATCCATCTGAAACATCTTGTAAGTCGAATTTGCAACTGGATAAGCTGTCTGGCAGCTATTAAGCAGTAGCGTTTTTAAAGCGGATACTTCAGTGTAAACGAAAGATTCTATGTTAGTTCTAAAGACATTCGGATATTGCAGATTCCATACCTGATTTTGCGCAAAAATCGTGTTGTCCAATGTAGCAACGGGTGTATTTAAACGATCTACCAAGTACCAACCACTAATTGACAACGTATCTGGAAAATCTCCGAATCTTGGCTTTATCCCGAGGCCACCATATGATGTGCTAAACGAGCCATTGTTATCGCCAGAGCCGTTTAAGAATTGGCTACCTTCCGGTGCGGGCATCTGTATAGTAGCTTCAGCGCTTAAAGCATCGTAGATGTACACTGCTATCTTTTGAAAATCCCGTAAATATTCCCACCTTGTGCCTGGACGAGGTGCCAGTAAGCTTATGTAAGCCTGAAATGGAACTTTTAACATGGCATAGTACTCCTTATTTTACTTTTGTAGGGAAATTCCCTACAAATACACCGATGGCCACACTAATCAAAGCGTGGCCATCGCAGTTATTACAGAGTACGCCAATCAATTTGTCGAGCAACGAATCCCTTCACACCGCTAAAAGCAAAACTGTCGCCCAAACGTAAGATATCTTCGTCAATGACATCGGCTGCAGCCCAAAATCCATCATCAGATGGGTCACCATCGGCAATAGGACCGGTCAGATACTTACCCCAACTGTTTTTGATCCAACCGTATTCTTTCTTGCCTACTGTTTTGTAACCGAGAAGGCACATACAATGCTCCCACACGCCTCGTGGAGCACAAACGCCTTCGGAATCGCGCTTAGTAGAAAAACCACGACTACTGCAAATCGAAATCCCGTAACCTTGAGCCAAGCATTTCTTAGCTTGCACCCACGACGTGACTGGAGTAGTCTCCATTACTGGGTGTTTTTTACTCTCAGTTTCCAAGTCAAGAGGCACACCTTTAGCACCCCATGTGCGACAAAGAGGAATGCTGTAATTGGTTAAATCGAATCCAGCCACAATACCACGCGGCAAAATGCCCCATTCTCTGACCCACTTCGCTGCCCAAGCGCCCACTGATCCGTCCTGACGGCCTAGCTTCCCCTTACCGACCTCTACACGAGAGCCGCCGTAAATCGCTTCCTGCACGATATCCTTATATTCTTCGAGTTGCCCAAGATAGATTTCGGCAAGCATAGTTGCTTCTACCGCAGAGGCAGTCCCGAACGAAACACATGAGCCAACATCTCCTTGGCTACGCGCAGGTAACGGCTGACCTAAGACTTTGGCAGCTATTTCCCACAGAGCCACTCTCTGTGGAATGGCGTCTAGACTAACAGTTGCAGCTGGCGTTTCCGCAAATGACTTAAATGGTAGCTGAGCTACCACATTATCAACCGCTTCCTTGTCATCAACCCAGCCTGTGTAACCCACAAAATCTAATTCGTCTGCCATGATACACCTCACTTTGTGGAAGAAAGAGCCTTCGATGCACGCTTAAAAAGAGAAGAGGCCTTTTTGGCGGTATCAGCAGTAACTTCCTGAGACCCGTCCCTTGGTAAGATTTTATTTAATTCTTCACCTACCTTTTCACGCAAAGGCTTCAACGCAATACGTTGCAGATTACCATCCATCAATTTGCCCAATTCACTGTAAAGCGCATCGGCTGTGCCAGTGAATTTTTCTGCTGCAATAGCACACTCATTATAAGCTTTAGCCAATTTAACTCTATTTTCTGTCTTATTGATCTCTTCAATGGTATTGAATGCAGCTGCAAGCTCATTTGCGAAAGCATCTACTGCTGGCTTATCATCAGGCCCAGGCAGCACATCATCTGGCTTTTCCGGCAATTTGCCGCCTTCAGTAACGACGATGACCACTCTGGTTGGTTCTGTCGGAAGCGCCTTGCCATCCTTAGTCAATGCAGAGAAGCAAAGAACTACGTAACTGCCTGTCTTCGGTGCTGAGAAATAAGCTGATTTGCTTGATTCTGACGGAATAAGGTCGTAATCGGTAGAGGTCCTGATCCAGTTCACCGAGTCGTATGCCTTATCTTGCACTGCGATCTGCAGAATTCGGCCTTGCTCAACCGACATCTGTGCTTGTGGTGGAGCCTGTATCGGTGCATTATTATTAGCGATGCCGACCTTTGGCCCAGGCTGCAAGGATTGACCACACACCAGAGCGGCTAATACTATCAACGAGATATTCATCTGAGTACTCCTTTATACATATATACAGAAAGAGCAGGTCAGAAAACTGACCTGCTCTTTTGTTTAGTTGTGCTAACTAATTATTCGCAGCAGGAAGCATCAGAAAGAGCACCGGCGGCGCCAAAAAGGTCGCCATCGAGACCAGCTGCTGTGTTGGTGATGAACCGATCGCGTCCGATGGTAAATCCAAAGTCCACGTCCGAAAGATGCGTTTGAGCATATGCGTAGCTCACGCAAGGACGGAGATCGATGGTAACAGGGAAACCACGGCCAGAATTGGTCGGGGGGCCCATGTAAGAACTAAGGTCAGAAACGGACGAGTTACGATGACCGTAGACAACGCCTGTTTCTTTTCCTGGGATTACCATCACCAAGGAGGTCAAGTCCTTGGTGAGGGCCGCAACGCTCGCATTACGGCGGGGATTACGCTGAGAACGCAAAGCCCGGTAAACCGAGATGTCAGTCTGAGCTGGTTGACCGCTCATAGACTATTCCTCCAAGTAAGTAATTTTAGATAGTCACACGCTATCATATACAAATTATATTTGCTTGGATGATGCATGAAAACAATTGGCTTAACTATATCAATAGACTACAGCGATTATCTAGCTTGCACTATAAAACACAACAGAAGTCTATTTGACAGATATTATATTGGCACGACCTCAAAAGACACAGCTACGATAGAACTCGCTAATCAACACGACGCAACAGTGATCTTTTTCGATAATGCAGTAAAGGCTGACGGTGCTACATTTAATAAGTCAGGCATCATACATCAAATGCAGATCATGGCACATACCAACCACAGTGACAATTGGATGCTCATCCATGACAGTGACTGCATCATCTATCTAGATGCAGAGGAAGTAAATGATAACACTAAATTGTACGGCGTGACTAGATTGAACTATCCTACATATAGAGACTATACATCCGATCGCTCATATAAATATTATCACCATGGCCACGGCTATTTCCAGCTCTACTACCAAAAACACTATATATATGATCATTGGTCTATGGACTGCGGATATTGCGATATAGGCTTCAGATCTTTGTGGAAAGGAAACTATGTGCTGCTGCAGAACTCATCTGTAGAACATTTAGGTCCACCGTTCGTAAATTGGCAAGGGCGCAAAACACCAACTTGGGGACTGTAATGACGCTAGACGACATAAAATCAACACTCAGAGAAACAAAAATATCGGCAGCGCAAATAGACCCATTTGGCTATTGCAATGCCAAATGCTGGTTTTGCCCAGTCAGATACGAAGGCAATCCAGAATCCGGCAAAAAACAGATGTCGCCGGAGTTGCTAGAGAAGATCCTGCAGAATTTAGTGTCTGAGAGATCTGGACTGGTTAGCCCAGCATTTCGATATTTTTACACAGCGCACTACAATGAAGTGCTATTATACAAGCATTTCGAAGAATTATGCCAGCTGGCAGTGAAGTACGATCTACATCATATGATCCTAAGCAACGGCACGACTCTAACCAAAGATCGCGTTGACACTATTCTGCAATACTCGACACATGTCGCTGGCATCTGCCTAAACATTCCTTCCTTCAAGAGATCTGAATGGTCAGCATTTACAGGGTTTCACGAAGATAAATTCGACTTACTGTTAGAAAACATCAATTATGCGGTGCGAACATTAAAACCATTGATGGAAACACAAAGGATCACAATACAAGTAAATGGTGTGAACACTGATTTCGCAAACCATGTCGGCACACTGGGGCCAGCAGCGCCTCCATTCGATCTGTCAGATACAGGCACACTGCAACAGAACAAACAGCTAGGAGAAAAATACTTTCCATGGATACCAATATATATGCAACCATCTTTGAGTGATCGAGCTGGCCTGATGCCATTGAACGTGTTAACTAACACCAAATTAATCGACAAAGCACGACAAGGCAAAACCAGAGTCACGGGATGTACAAACGGCATGGGTGACAAAGGCAGACCTTTCAGCTGGATACATGTCAATGCTGTAGGGAAAGTATTCCTATGCTGCAATGATTATTCAATGTCGCATGAGATCGGCGATTTGTCAACACATTCCCTTCGTGATTTCTGGGGCTCAGATCAACACGCTAGCATGATCGACCAAGCCTTCAACGACATCTGCACGAAATGTTCAAGTGCTAAGTGGGATTAATATATACGAACCGTTAATTTACGTAACTTAACACCTCCTTGTAAAACATAAGGTGAACTCAAGGAGGTTGATAATGTTCTCGCTACTGCGAACGGACAATAACGTCCACAAAGCCACTCTGAATTTACGAACTGCGTCGTCTAAACACAAATGCTTAATCCTTAGTGACGTTCACTGGGATAGCGCCTGGTGTGACCGCAAGATACTCACTAAACACCTGGATGAGGCAAAAGCTGCCGATAGTCCTATCTTCATTTTCGGTGATTTCTTTGACGTAATGCAAGGTAAGTGGGACCCAAGAAAATCATCCGAGCAACTTAGGCCAGAACACCACGGCCCAAATTACTTAGACCTGTTAGTCAACACTGCAAGCGACTATTTGCTACCTTACAAAGACCAGTTAGCTCTAATCGGCTACGGCAACCACGAAACAGCTATCATCAAACGCCACGAAGTCGATCTTATCCAACGACTCGTAGGTATCTTACGTAAGGATGGTAGCAAAGTAGCAACAGGCCAATATTGGGGTTTCGTCCAATTCATCATCCAGTATTCAACACATAGAGACAGCAAGATTCTGCATTACCATCATGGCTACGGCGGTGGTGGTGAAGTAACCAGAGGTCTTATTGATCACAGCCGAACCAGAGGCCAATACCAAGCTGACATATATGTTTCCGGCCATATCCACAGAAGGAACATGGACGAAAACATATTGCTACGCTGCAGTAGCAAAGGCAAAATTCGAAGCATAAACCAGATGTTTCTGCGCTGCAGCAGCTACAAGCACGAAGATAGCGGTTATCACATCGAGAAGGGCCGCGCAGCGCGGCCCATTGGCGGATGGTGGCTAGAATTTTCCATGTCACGCAGCGATGACGGAGTGTTTAGTGCTCAAGTAGCAGCATTACCCACTTAATTCGTGCTGCCGAAACCGCCAACTCCCCTGGCGGTTTCATCAACTTTTCCCTCAAGCACGTTGATTTTTAGCGCATGAGTCAATAGCCCCTGCACTATTCTTTCGCCGTTTTCAATATATTGAATATTTTCATTGTGGTTAGTGATAACTGCCATCAATTCTCCGCGATAATCACTGTCGATTATACCCACACTATTCGATAATCTTAACCCTCGCAAACTTGCGCCACTGCGAATAGCAAGCAAAAGAACGTAGTCTGACGAGAATTTAGTCTTAAAGCCGAGAGGAATCATGATAGTTTCGCCAGGCTTTACGCCGATTTTGGTCGGCCCGCAGCGAAGCGCCGATAGCCTAGCTACGCTAAGCTTATCGTAATTACGAAATTCTCCTACGCATTTAAACCAGTGGCGTTTGCCATTTTCATCAATAGCAAATAAGTCCCTGTCTAAACATGCATGAAAGTCTAAGGATGCAGCGCCGACTGTCTGCTTGACTGGCAAGTCATAAAAATTGTTCTCCAAACGCTCCAGCACAAGTTCTACCATTAATTCCCCAATGCAGTTAAAATGTAACTGATCAGACCATGCCTTTGTATATCTGCCTCTGTCAATACTACCTTACCAATTTGATCATGATCTAGTAAAGCCATCGCCCATCGTAACGGGTTTATGTCCTGATGAGTTAAGTCGCTTTGATTAGTGTCTCCACAAATCACCACTTTACTATCCTTGCCCATGCGAGTCAGGAACATTTTCATTTGCGTCTTGGTGACGTTCTGCGCCTCATCTAAAATCATTAAAGAGTTATGGAACGTGCGACCACGCATGGTCTCAAGTGGAACGCTCTCTATCACTTTATCTGTTAATAGCTTCTTTAAACTTACAGGGTCTATAAAGTCACCCAACGACTCAAACATCGGGTTCATATAAGGATCAGTTTTTTCATGCAAATCGCCAGGTAAGAAACCTAGGCGATGTCCACATTCAACGATTGGCCTGCTTATGATAATACGATTGATCTTATTGTCCATTAACATCTGAGCGCCAATTCCACATGCAATATACGTTTTGCCAGTGCCAGCTACACCAGAGCAAAATGTCACAGTGCACTCGCGCACAGTTTTCATATAATGCTTTTGATTTTCAGTCTTAGCCTCTAACGTTTTGGTCTTTAATTCCTTCTTGGGTTCCTCATGTGAAGCCGAACTCCGATGTTTTACAGGTTCAATTGCGTCTCTAACGGCTTTCCAATCGGGTTTAGAGTCATCTTCGACCTTTAACTGGTCTTTCCACGATTTCTTTCTACCCATTTAAGATCCCCTAGAACAGTTATTATAAGTTATCTGGAAATTAGAATATTCGTTTAATATAATTCCTTGCTAAATCTCTTTGTTAAAAGTGCATCCCATGACCCGATCATTCGAAGAAGGCATCGATCGCACCTGAACCTATTATACCGACACTGCCGCCATTGCCCCTACAAAGATATTAAAGACACGAGGGTTGATCCAAATGATCATCGCAGATCACGTTAGCTTATCATCTGGGCAGTCGTTTCGTAACATAGAAATCCTAGAACGACAAGACTACGACATCTACAACATACCAATGATTGCCAAAGAGATGACCTTTGCATTCATGGCCGACGGCCAAGTGATTGTACTTAATCAATGGAATCTGCGAGTGGTAACTCTCGAAAAGAAAGAATTAAAGAACGAAAAATATGCGAAATTTGAACGACTAGTACTCGAAAAAGATATCATCTACCAACATGGCCGTATCATATACAAAGAATACTGGGAAGAGCTAGGTATAAAGAACCTAATCGGTCCAGAGTTATGTCAGTTCGTATGGACGTCATCAGATGGCTTGATGCTAAGCCATGACGCAAACATCTGCGCTCTAATGTTCAAAGACACAAGAACCGGACATACTGACAAAATCGTACCACGCTCCGCAATACACACGTTTACCGACATCAAATCAACGCCACACACTAAGACAATTGCGTCGGAAGGTTAATGAATTCTCGCTTTATTAATGCTGAATTTTGATACATGGTGCTGAGTTTATACTTGATGAGCTCAGCATTAAATTCAGAAATGTTCGTGGCCGCTGGCTCAAGTAGTACATTGGCCACGTAGATTTTATTTTTTACAATTTCAGGATTCAGGCTTAAATCGATTAGTTTTCTATTAAATTCGAATTGCTCATTGCCCGCTTTAGCTAGGAAACCACCAATTGCATCCTCTAACACAAGCTTCTCGGCTTTCACAGGACCAATGCCTTTATATCCATTGATGCTGTCACTACTATCTCCCATTAAACACTTGACCAATATGGGGCTGGCTTTTGGAGTGGCAAGCATACCTTTCTTGTGATGATAAATCTTAACATGCTTGTACTTAAATGAAATCTGCGTCATATCTCCATCTGTGCTAAATATAACAACAGGATCCGGCTCTAGGATAATTGATGCAGCAAAAATCAAATCATCAGCTTCCTGCCTCTCTGCCCAATATTGTCTAACTGGCAATTTCGTAAGTACTTTTCTAAGAATGTCGATGCATCGTTGCAGACTACTGCGAAAACCATTTACATAATCTGAATCATCACGGTCTTTATATCCAGGGTACAGATAACGCCTCCATACCTTATTGCGGTCTTCATCCCAGAACACGTGGACATGATTGGATTCTGCAGTCTTCTTATATTCTATGAGATGTGTCACGAACATGTGTACTGCTTTATCGATCATGCCTATTTCGTTATCTGCGTTAGCATATAAGCAGCGGTATAGCAGGTTTTTGCCATCGATAAGAGCGTGTTTGTACATGGTTACTCTAAATACGACAATGGCCCCGGGATACCAGGGCCATTGCACAATCTTACTAGTCAAGCGTAGCTAATAACGAATCAAGCGAATCATCTTCATCGTTTGTGGTGACAGGAGCTTTTGATTTCTTTGTCTCCGCAATCGGTGGTAACTCCTCGTCATCATTGACAGGAGCCTTAGACTTCGGTGTGGGCTTCGGCTGCTCCTCTTCCTCATCATGGAAGCCTACTTTGTTATTACGTTCATCAAGGCTATCGTCGCCTTTGATGATTTTATCTGCCAATTGCTTGATCTTGCTTGGATCAGGCGTCTCTACCTTAGAATGCAGGTCGTGGCGTAACTTCAAGATGCCCTTGATGGCTGCTTCATTAGCTGAACCGTCTGCGTTTTTAGCAATCGGAATTGGTAATCCTCCGCTCGCTAAAAATCTACTGGTTTTATAGCTATTCTGGCGACCCTGCTCGGTGATGTCGAGTTCGAATAGCCAAGATTTATACTCATCGAAGAAAATCCCATGGGCCAATGGCTCATCTGGATCTCCTGCGTTGTCACTCATCAGGCACTTGGTCCAAATTTCGAAACACGTTTTCGAGGCATTATACCACTTAACCGTATTACGTAGTGCCTCAGGATTCTGTTTCACGTTAGGGAAAAAGATGTTAACCATATAGTTCTGGTTAGGCATCCAGTCCTTAACTATTTGAGTCCTCTTAGTCTTATCGTCCTTATGGCAATCTTTTAATAGCGCAAAGCCGAAATCACACACATCGCAATGCGAATTATCCCAGACTCGCGGGCAAGGATGAGGTCGATTCTCGATCCAGTGATTGCCGTGCTTCACAAAGAACTGGTCCATTGATTTAGGTGCTTGTCCACCTTTGATAATCTGACCTGCTCCTACAGGTGGCAAAATATAGAACCTGTATTTAAAATTGTCGCCAGGATTCTTTACCTTCTCTGGGCGAAACTCATCAGGGTCCTGCCTCTTTCCGTCGCCAGCTGATTGCAGCTTTTTGCGAATATCGTTTATATCGTAGCTCATCATAGTCTCCTTTTAAGTGTTGAAGCGCTCTTGGACTTTCATCTTAGCTAATTGGGCAATGTTATTGTTTTTTAATTCCACAGATTTTAACAAGCCGAATAGCTTGCTTACCCGTGAATCAGCATTGAAGCCTAAATCTTCAAGCCGAGTGACTTCCTCGTCTAATTCGACGATCGCTTTTATCTGCTCCACAGTTAATCTTACCTTTTCTGAACCTCCCTTCTCGTAACATTCTTTAAAAATCTGGCTCCTACGTAGTTTAATACTACGTTCGATGACAGATAATTGCTTTTTGGCTTCTGCATAAACTTCCGATATGAACGCATACTGAGCTGGCGTGTCACGCAAGTGTCGTTCAATATTATCAACATCAATCTCTACGAAAGTCGGAATGTCGACCGAATGCAAATGCTTAGCTTTGCTATTGTCGTCTACGAAGCCTATCTTAAATCTACACAATGTGCTTTCGAGAATCTCTGGAGGCACATTGTCAATGAACCATTCCGCTTGTCCGTCTGCCATTATTCCTCTCCTGCGTCTTCTTTGGCCTTAAAAGCCACTCGATTAAAGTCTGAGGCTGGAATAGGCTTATTGGATCCAAAAGTCTTCTTACTGACTCCGGACGCCTTCCTCGCCTTCTGCAACAGTTTACGCTTCTGGCGCTTCATCTGGATCCTGCGCGAAATCATCTGCATATCCCCTTATGATCTTATACGGCTTCCATTTTTTCCACTTCTTGCCCACATTGACTCTGACAGGAAATGATGGATCATCTGGTAAAATACCATTAAACGGGTTTACCATTATTCTTGCCACTTTATCTATCACTTCATTCAACACCCCTACATGATTAGGAACACTTAACACGACAGAATCATGCATGTCACAGATGAAATAAGTCGGGAAATCATGCTGTACCTTCGCTATTACATTGTGCATGCCATGAGCTACACTACCCTGCAGCATTGCATTCATAATAGCGTTCTTGGATCGATCAGCTATCTGCTTGTAAGCCCGACCTAAAATCGTGTAAAACACACTGTCGGGTAACATCAATCTGTGACTCACATCCAAAATCCAGTTTGATAACCCAGGAAAGCATGACTTCACAATTACGTCATGCCCGTTTAAACTATTGATAGATTTTAAAAGCCTAATTTTACATTGTTCTCTGGTTAACACTTCATCGAATTCATTAGCTCTATCTGCCATATACTGGTATGGGTCAGAATCCGAAAAGCAATTTATAAGCCCTTCGTCTCCGGACAGTAATCCAGCCATGCGCACATCAGCTGAAATCCAGTCTAACTGCAGATAGACAGATGATTCGTCATTCCTATCATGTGATACACAATCGTGATGCGGATAATTCTGAAGGTCGAACACAGAGCATTTAGTGCGGCTCGTAAAAGTCTCTAAAGAAAAAACCGGCGACATACGCTTATGATTAATAAATATACCACGTTGATTTATGGTCTCATAGGCATTGATACACCTAGCCATTAAATGCCTGTATCTGTTAAAATCAGCGTCACCATCAGGCTTACAGCCACCTTCGAAGTAATAACACATTTGTACATTGGAAATCTGGAACAGCCTAGCCGTCCTTACATCATCATAACCGACCCGGATGTTTTTAGCTAAAGCTGAATCGATAAAACCCTTTAACTTATCGATCTTGTCAAATACTTCTTTTAATTTCGCTTTGGATCCTGCTAAGAAAAGATCTATCCTTTTGATCACAGCTTTGGTGCTGATCTCTACGAACTCAGGCCTACCACTGCGATTGTAGGCGGCATGAACGAAAATAGATTCCATGCCGCCATCAATACACTAAACTACGAAATGAATTGGTTTAGGATTATGCTTATCAGCTTTACGCATATCAGACACCACTTGGTCTACTTCCCCTGACACGCGATGCTCAGCAAATGGGTCGTTCTTGGTGATTGTGTGAATGTCCATATCTCTCCTAGTTCCAGCTCTATCTAAGAAGCCGTTGCCGCGGATATAGCACTGTATATTGTAGTCGTGGAAAGATTTTTCACCTTTGGTCGAACCACAGCGTGGACACACAACCGCATCAAGCAATTCTTGATCTGACGGCACCATCGGATGACTCGTCTCATACAACACTAATTCTGGATATGATTCTGATTTTTCGCCAATCCCTGCCTGGATCGCCTTCTGCTCACAATCCAGGCATATGTATATGTAATTCATTATACCCTGCTGCACAAGATGCTTTTATGATTAAGCAAAATGACTGACGAATCTGTCGGATCTACAGAGTCGGACACTATTCCAGACTTGCCAAATTTAACATAATCACCTGGCTCTACATTCAACACATCACTAGCTATACTCAACACTACGCCTTCGAGTTTAAAAGCAGGTGCATTGTTAACATTGGTGATGATGATAGATTCTTCTACCGGTTCACACTTAACTATGACCAAACCGTTTAACGGCTTCCATTTAAGCAAATTCGATACTTTCTCGGCTCTGTCATCTGGGCTACAGCACTTCACTGGCTTAGTGTCGCAAGTAGAGAAATTTTTCAGCGGCCCATTGCTATCGATCTGCTCCGGCGCAGACGCTACTTCTTCACTCTGTAATTTAAGCGATTTTGGAATAGACACTACTTAGTCTCCTCTGGCTGGACTCGATCAAATGACACTTTCACCTTACGTTGAGTGATAGCTGGAGCATTCGGAACTTGCACTTTAAACTTACTGCCATCAGCACTAAGCGTAAAACCAGTTCTTTCTATTGTATCCGCCAACGTCCTACTCACATCAAGTTCGATTAAAACTTTCATTTTCATAAAGATTCCTTCACTCTCATTAGGTCGTACAAAATCTCACAATCAATCGTTTTGTTACGCTCACCGTTCCGATTTTTGGCAATGAACATCCTAAGTCGCGGTGGAGTAGCTACTCGATCCTGATAAGATTGGTTCAAACTAATTACGTAGTCAAGCGCAAATTGTTTAGCAAAGCTATCTGCCGCCTTTGTCATGTCAATATTCTCAGCGCTATCCGTCGCACCTGCCCGATTTGTCTGAGTAGCGGTAAAAACCACAGTATTGGTGTTCTTAGCTAAAGCACGAATTTCAGTAGCCACATGCTTTTGACGCACATAATCATCTTTATTATAGGCCTTGTGACGACTGACCATGAGATCCATATAATCTAAAATGACAATATCGGGCTTAAAGCTTTTAGTCCTCTTAAGATTATCTATTAAGGTATAGATGGTGTCTACACTATGCTCATCTGGAGCATATTCATATATAGCCACGTCCTTCTTAAAGTAATTCTTCACTGTATCAACTTTATTGACACAACGTTCTTTATGATTCTTGATTTGACTAATTGGTACTTGTGACATTGACGAAAGCATACGTGCTGCAGTCTTTTTAATATCTAGCTCAAAGGAAACGAATAAAACATTCTGGCCAATAGTGCCGTCCACAGAAGCAGCCTCAAGGCTATGAATGGCCGTCTGGCACAGCACGATACTTTTGCCTACATTCGTGGGCGCCAAATAGCAGACTACTTCTTTTGGTGATGGACCACCATCATTCAAGCACTTATCTAACTGCTTGAAACCAGTTGTAACATGAAGGTTGGCAGATTCCTCGAATAATAGGTCCACGTTCTCTAACAAAAACATCCCACCTTCGCCCACATCAGTTATCTTATGCGCTTCGTCTACTATCTTTTCCAATGCATCATAGTCTCCATCTTCAAAGCACTGGATCGCTTCAGGGCTGTAGATCATGGAAAAGGCTTTCTTCCTGGCCCACGACAGCATTTTTTCTTTAAGAAAAGGGATTTCTCGGTGGTCAGATTCCCGCTCTATAAGCGCTAAGATAGGCTCAAAGTTGTCATCAACAGACACCTGCTCATACGCTAACTCACGCACTAACCTCCTCGTCGGCACAGTATTATATTTTTCATAGTAATTCAGTATTAGCGCTACCACTATCTGACATTCGCCGCGGGCAAACATATCAGGCTTAAGAAATCTTGCAATAGTGCCGAAAAATTCTGGATAATCAAGACTAAGACTGATGATGCCTTCTTCGTAATACTGAGTAAATTCAGGATTAATCTCCGTCTTGTCGTCCAGAATTTCCTGAATACTGTCTTCCATTTAGAATGTCTCTCCACACTGCGCCGCCAGCGCATGGTCGATGCTTAATAGCTGCTTCTGCAGAAATTGCTTGGCCAGTGTCAACGCTTCGCAATATAATATGAATTCATCCTCTCTAAACCATAACACGTCGCCAGTAATTAAGCTGTTTTTGTCCGAATAAGTCCCCAATGATTGACTGGCTGTGCGAGTGCTATTGATCTTATAGATCCAATTGATACCAGAAGATCGCACTCCACTGATAGTGATAGGATCTAGGAAACCAGAAGTAGCACTAGACCTGTGGTATACTGTCTGGCCGACTTCATACAGCGGATTGCTCATCGACAAAACCCCCGTCTTCCAATCGATCTTCCTCTGTATCTTCAGTTGGCTCTATGCCTCCATCGACGATCAATTCATACAACTTAGCTCTAACACGTTCTATTAGCTTATCATCATCTCTGAATGCTTTAACCACTGCAGCCTCGCCATTGCCTATAGTCTGATTATCAAACTTATAATGCGAGCCTTTAGTGATCAATACGCCCTTCTTTTCTGCAGTTCGCACTAAACTAGTGACCCAATCGATACCGTGAACTGGTCGTTCCTTCCGACCGAAACAAATATCATACTCAGCTACTTCAAATGGTGGCGCCACTTTGTTTTTACGCATAGTAAGATGTGCAACATTGCCTACTATTTCTTGTCCTACTTTGACAGCTTCCTTTCGCTTTACTTCAGCCCTCACTGATGCATAGAACTTGAGCGCTTTGCCGCCTGGCGTTGTCTCGGGATTGCCAAACATTTGGCCCACTTTCTCACGGATCTGATTAACGAAGATAATCGTTGTACCTGTGTTATTACATTTCCCCTTTATCTTGCTGAGACCCTTGCTCATCAATTGCGCTAATGCTGCCATCTGTTGATCACCTATATCTCCATCTAACACCTTCTGAGGCACCAGCGCTGCAACCGAGTCGACTATAATCAAATCGACTAAACCTGAATCTATACATTGATCTATTATGCTAAATGCATCTTCACCTGAATCTGGCTGACTAATCGCCATAACATCGACATCAACGCCAATCTTGATAGCCCACGAGCGATCTAAAGAATGTTCGACGTCTATGTAAACCACAGATCCATAGGCTTTCTTGGTAGCAAAATAATGCTTTTGGCATGCTTTAGCCAATTGCAGGCAGGTCGTAGTTTTACCACTGCTCTCTGGACCCCAGATCTCAATAATCCTACCGATCGGAATGCCACCGCAGCCAATTGCAAAATCAATGCTAGCTACCCCAGAGCTGAAAACCTGCACCGGACTGATAGCATTCTTGCCTCTTTTGATCGACCCACTTCCGATAGATTTATCGATTCTCGCAAACAGCTCATCTAGGTTTTTAGGTTTAGCTGTCTTCTCTGCCTTCGCCATATTCAGATAACCTCCCAAGTAGCCCGTGGATCTTATGCATCGACTGATTAATGTCTACAGCCTTCAATACATCAGCCTGCGGTATCCTTACCACAGCCATACCCTTTGTTATTAGCAAGTCATCTTCAACGATATTACTTACTGTCCAGTAGCCCTTTGGGCTTATTTCAGCTGGATCAACGCTGATGTATTTAACGTTCTTCGTCGTTTTAAGGAGTACAAGGTCGAATTTGGCGAACATATTGATTCCGAATACAAAAATGGCACCGCCAGAAGCGGTGCCATTATTTAAATAAGATTAACCACGAAGATTAGCTACACGATCTCGCAATTTTTCAGCGCGCTCTTTCAAACGCTCCCTAATCCCAGCAGTTATAGGAGCGGTAGCAGCCTGACCTTTGGTCGGTGCTTGGGCTTTGGGGGCCTGGGCCTTTGGCGCTTGAGCTTTGGGCGCTTGAGCCTTTTTTACTTCCACTTTAGGCGCTTGGGCCTTTGGAGCTTGTCCTTTAAGTTCCGGAGCCTGAGCAGCCACCAACATAATCAAAGAAGTAAGCATTGAATCTCCTATGCTTCTAATTGTAAATCATCATCAACCATCATATTTACTAATTCATTGAAAGTAACTGACGGCGTCCAACCCAATACATCACTAGCCAACGTAGGATCTCCTAACAAAAGATCGACCTCAGCAGGCCTGTAAAAATGAGGATCAACTACTAGATATTGACGATAATCTAAACCCGCTCTTTCGAATGCTAATTGAACGAATTCCATTACGCAATGCGTCTCTCCCGTGGCGATCACCACATCCAAAGGTGTATCGTGCTGCAATATAAGATGCATAGCCTTGACATAATCGCCAACAAATCCCCAGTCTCTTTTGGCGTCGAGGTTACCTAATCTCAGTTCCGTAGCTTTTCCTTTTTTAATCTTGGCCACCGTGTTGGATATCTTCCTAGTGACAAACTCCAAACCTCGACCAGGACCCTCATGGTTAAAGCAGATCCCTGTGCTACAAAACATGCCATAACTTTCACGGTAATTGATGGCCATCTGGTGAGCGAATACTTTAGCGACTCCATAAGGGCTACGTGGATAAAATGGAGTAGATTCCTTCTGAGGTATTTCCTGGACCTTGCCGAACATCTCACTACTCGATGCTTGATATATGCGAGCATCAGATTTAGTCAATCTCAACGCTTCTAAGAGATTAAGAGCACCAATAGCTGTGACCTGAGCGGTTAGCCAAGGCTGATCCCAGCTGGTGCCCACAAAGCTTTGCGCAGCTAAATTATAAACCTCTTGATAAGACCGCGCCATAACAATTCTTAATAGCGATGATAGATCCGTAAGATCACCATCATGTAGATGCAATTGGTCTAAAATGTCTACTATTCTAGACAAGTTAGGTGTAGATATCCTACGAACCACGCCATGCACTTCATAGCCAAGACTAAGCAAGTGCCGAGCTAAATATGATCCCGCCATTCCAGTGATACCAGTAATCAAAGCTCTTTTCATCATGCTGTTCTCTACAGTATATATTAATTACCAAGGATCACGCAATGAGAATCAAAAAACGCATAACAAGGTCATTGATTAAAACACTACCTCACGCATTTCCTATGAAATTATCGTTAGAACTCAGATCATTTGTCGACGAGAAACCGATACACTACAATATCCATTTCGACAGCTTAAGTGGATATATTGAAGGACAGTTTAAAAAAGAGCCTGAATTCGACTGGCTTAAAGACGCTCAGCTTGCGATCTTAGCTTTTGCACATCTCTCAATCTAAAAAATTTATACTCTCTAGGTCCATAAAGCTTCAAATCCGCTTGCCCTTTGATACCCGAGCTCCCATAATGTCTAAAATAGTCAGTGATCTTAACGTAACCAAGCTTAGCTAAATTAAGTGCGATTAACCTTTCGAAAATATGCGGTATCCATAACCCTACGTCCGCCAAATTAATCCTACTTAGTGCCTTATACAAATTTACCCCAAGCTTCTTAAACACACGCTTAGAACAAGCGAACTGATGGCTATAAATCATAACTGGATTTTCATTAGACGCCCATTCGTACAGTTCTTTGTCTACCTTCTGCACGATACCCCACACATCTATACCGTGATCAAAGCTATGCACGCGATAAGGATCATTTTTAAATCTTAATCGTGCATTATCCACTAACACATGATCCTTAAATTTAAATAGATGATCTGGCGACATAGTTAGCCCTACATTATGCGTCTTCGTGAACGCAGCTATCTTGCGCCATAAATCAACACCAGCATAATTTTTATCGACATCCGTGTGCAGTATAGCCACTACGTCAGACTTAGCCAACTCGTCAATATGCTCCCAAGCAGTTAAGATCACACTGCTCTCGAATAGACATGAATTCAAACTAGCAAAATTTGGGTTAAAATCACCTGATTCGCTATACGCTCCAGCCACTACCTTCGACGTGCCACATGCTATTCTATGCACTGTGACGTCTTCGTCATTTTCGATCTGGTTGCCAAGCAGGTCAGGACTCTGCGGATGATGCAATAATATTACGTCTACCATCTTTTCTCCGTATATTCACACCTACTGTTCAACACTTGAATGTTATGATGATTCTTCGATTCTATCATATAAGGAATGTGGCTGCTTATCTTGCGATCCCTCCAAGAAAAATGAGTCCCATTCACCTCTGGAAATAAACCGAACCACTTGTCATTTAACAGCCTCAAATGCCGAAAATACGTTTTGTCAGTCATAGAGTGACTGTACTTACCTATATGCTTGATTGGCATTTCTGCAACTACGACATCAAATTGTGCAGCTCTTGCTTGCAAACACAAATCTGCACCATAAAAATGAAATCGATTAAAAGAATAATCGAACGTAAAATTCAACTTCCTATTAATGATGAAAAAACATTCATCTACTACGTCTACACGATGTATTCCACTAGCGCCAGGCCACGCAATACCAGTTTCATCCATAACTATACCACACAGATTATTATTGCCTTTGCTTACATTTGAGATCTTTCCCTTTATCTGGGCCTTTCTACCAGCCACGCCAATAACAGCCCAGTTTTTACCCAGCTTAGATATCGTTTCTTTAATCTTCTGTACTAAGTCACTAGTAAAAACAATATCTTGATGTGCAAAGATAATCACATCACTCTTGCTCACTTCGCAGACGATATTAAACGCAGCACTGGCAGAATAAACGTTATTATCATTAAAAATAGGAAATATCCTTACGTCCTCATCCGGCAATGTATAATATGAATTAAGTATACATTCCTCGAACACGTTAGGCTTATTGTACAAGCATGCTATCGTGATTTTCATAAAAACGGTGAACCACTTGTCTTTCTAATCTTAATATTTTTTGGGCCGTTTCTTCACTGTATTTAATTACATCAACAGGCTTTAATTTACCGAAATGACTGGCATTGATGTATCCTAACTTGGTGATTCTTGAACGTGAAATCCGATATTTAAAGCTCGTTAGAATAAGATGTAAATCGTCATACAGATTCTCTAGGCGACCGATTGTCGGCTTCGTTGGTGCTGAGTCGATGAACGTATTGTATTCATTTGTTAACCAGCCATCGGGGTATTCTTGGCAAACATTCTCTACGAATTGATCGAAGTCATTGCTAGCGCACTTAGAATCCAGTGGATGTGAAGCCACCCAGCCATTACGCAACCTGTGCGAAAACCTGCTTAGATACCAAGTTAAAGGGTGTCTTACAAAGCAAAAGATAGGTCTATTAAGATGGTCATTGATATCTGGGAAATGGGCGTGTATATCAGCCCCAACTATCGACACTTTGTCGATAGACTCCAACACAGCCCTGACGAAAGTCCCGGCTGTCTTAGGAATGTGCAGGAACAAGCATTTACTGGTGGCAATAGCCATTTAACTTTTCAGCTACCTGCAAGAATTTAGTGTATCTGTTATCGACTAAAGCAATATCAGTAAGCAATTTAGCCATTCGATGGTGATAAGTATGATTCTGCAAGACATGCACTTGCAATTGCTTGGCTAAAGCCTGCTGTTCTACCGGATTGGCAAGATAATGCAACACCAGCTCTAACATATCAGGCCCTTCACACGCCATCGGGATGCCAGGCAGCTTCCTCTTCAACGTCGGGACTGAATCTATGATCGGCAATAACCCTACCGCAGCAGCTTTAAACACCCGCTCCGGAACGTCGATACCCCATTGGTGCGTGTGCGGCTCACTGATACAAGGCGCAATTACACCAGTGTTGAGGAATGAATTACCATCGGCTTCTGGGCATGGTTCGACGTTATATTTTTCTGGCCAATGGCCCCAACCCATGACTTTTGATTTGATTCTAGGGTGGTCTAACACAGGAAATAGATATGGTTCGATATTCTTAGCTTTGTATGGCCAATATCCGCCAAGGTAAATGACATCATTGGTCTTGACTGCATTAAGGTCTTTAAATATCGTAGCGTCACAAGCTGTGGATTGAGCTGTCCATTTGAACCCATGCTTCTCCTGCCAATGCGCCCAATAAATCACATCGTCATCAAATCCGTATCCGTAAACCACTGTCGGATTAATTTTGGTAACCCAGGAAACATTCTTAGGTGTCTCCATAATGTCTGGAATAGTGATTGGGCCAAGAGGATTTACATGTAACGCAATTGCCGCTCGATGCCCCTTCGGTGGCTCCTGCGGATGAGCAGCACATCCTATGTATAGGTCTGGATTAAATTGCCACCATGTGTCAGCTGCGCCATCCCATCTCTGTACAACGCAACCCACAGTCCTTAACGCATTGATGAAACCATCTGTCACATAACCATATGCAGCAGCTACACGTTTTACAATCAACACTCGCATTTATAGCCTCTTTCGACGTTTTGAGCATTCAAGTCCTTTAAACGTTTATCCATCGCATTAGAGACCAATTTCCTTTCCAACATCTTGTTTTCTTGATGATGATCGATCCAGTTTTCCACTCTTGGATGCCAAAGATGTATGAACGCTTCCGTACGTTCGTTGCAAAATTTAGTGGTCTGAGACAATCTACCGAAAAATTCAGTATCTTCGTTGCCGTAGCCGTAAAAAGCTTCGTTAAAGCCTCCGCAACGCCAATAATCTCTCCGCCTCACACCTAGGCTGCCTCCTTCGTAATAGCCAACCATTCGTTCGAACGAAGGCTCTGATGAGAGACCATCTATACTGACCCTTTCAGTTTCACCTTGGTCCAAATAGATCACAAATTTACCGATATGGCATGATTCATTGGCCATTAGGATTGATTTGATCTGGCTTGCATAGCTACGGTGTACCATCAGGTCTGCGTCATGCAAAATGATATCATTGCAAGCGGCTGCATTAACACCCACGTTGAATGCCCTTGATTTGTTAAATAACGTTTGTGCACCATCTGCAGCTGTAAATATATGCCTAATTCCGACATGCTTATTATCGAAATTCTGGCTAACGTCATGTTCAGAGATTATAATGTCCACGTGCGGGAACTTTAATGCTTTAATATTTCTAATGATCAAGTCAATAGCGTTTTGACGACCGAAAACGCGGATTGGCACCACAATGCTCAAGCTTGGTAGCTCTTCCACATAATTGCTGCTTCTAGCAAATTTACCGACAGCCAAGTATTTTTTGCTATGCTGCAAATGCATTACGCGATCTGCGACTGCCGAAGCCTCTGCGTGAATTCTGAAATACTCGTTGCTATGAGCCACGTCGAAATACCCGGCTTCTTGATGGCCATCTGTGTGAAAACGGTCACTCCACTCTATATGCTCCATCCCATAGACGCCAAATCCCTCATCGAAATAGCCGACATCGACTGAGTTATCAAAAGCTAAGACAGCGCCATGTGGTTTTGAATCGACCTTAGATACTTCGACTTCCTTAATATGGCTGGTTTTGCTATTCCCTTGAATCATCCGATATGCCGTAGCAGCTGATGCTCCGTAGACTCCAATCTCCCGATAAATGAAATGCTTTAAGCCCGACGCATTTAAATTATCAGGGTAGAACGAATCCCAGCCCAGCTTTAACACTTCCACATCATCATTTAAAAGCAGCCCGTAACGAAATCGACTAAGGCACTTCAATAATCTGTTGCTGTTACCAGCCACGCCAGCTCTGGTCCTATTGCGAAGCACGACATATTTTGAGTCGACTAACGAATCTAACAGGCTGATCTGCTCCGGATCATCACTGTTATCATCGCTAATGAACACAACTGTTTTGTCTAGATCCGTAAATGACTCTATGGACTGCAATAATCTTTTAAGAGAGCCTGGCCTGTTATATGTTAAAATTCCGATACCAATGTCATTACTGACAGCATATTGATACCTCGCTGCAAATGATCTATAAACCTCTAGGTAGTTCGCATTCACTGCAGTGCCTACTCGTGGCCTGGTGGCGCTGTCGGTAATGTTCACAGCTGGTTTTCTTAGCACATCTGATTGCTGTCTTCGCAAGACTTTCGCTGCATTAGGCATGACGTCGACGGCTTCCCTGACGACATCTTGCACAGGCTTTACAATGCTCTTACCTTGGCGAATCACTTTTTGTGTGACGCTCTTCCTGATACTAGCAATCCTAGTTTCAGGAGATAAAACATTATCATTAACCTGAGTAATATAACCACGCTGCACGTATTTATGATAAAAATCTGGAAGTTCGATCACCTGTTTACTGTTAACCAGTACCGTTTGGCCGTCGGGACCATTTAAGTGAACAGTATAGGCATTACGATTGATAAAAGTAGGCATTATCGTGTTACACTCACATAATGTGGAAAATAAGCACCACCGTCCTCATATAGCCTAAATTTGCTGGGCTTAATGATCAGATTGCCTTCATATGTTCCGGTGCCGTGCCTAATCGCCTCCAAGGCTCGATCAGCCAAAGGTTCAATGACCAACACTTCCTGCGTGTCTATTATAGGATTAAACACATCACGCAGCATGCCTGGGCCAGTGTATTTATTGAGGCTTAATTGTATATCAACAAGTCTGAATCCTGCGCTAGTGTCAATGAACATTTGTAACATGTCAATTTTAATGTACTTCATTAAAGCATAGACATCATTCAAGTGCTGCTCCATAAACAGCTTAGCTGCCGCCGGAGCAGGACCATCCTCCCGTATATCACATAAGTTCCCATTCCAATCACCGAATAAAACTGCAACATCTTCATTTTTTCTGCTTATAAGAACCGATAGACCATCATCTGCATATTTCCTGATGACATAGCATAATACGTTTTTCAGTGTGTCTAAATAATTAAATGGAAGCGGCTTTGGGTGCGATAACAGCTTAGCAAGCTTAAACGTACCAGATGTTTGCGTTGTTGGCTGTGTCGTGGCGGAGAACTGCGTATTTACCCTTGGTCGCATTGTTTAATTCTCCTAATGGAATTTTTCGAGTTTCTTTTTTCTGTTCTAGTTCTGACATAGTTACCAACAAAATTGGTAGGCCAGCAAAAATCACGCTCACTTCGAGAGTCTTAGCATCGAAATCTACTATAAACCCGTGCCACGTAGTAAACCATTTTGACCAGATTAAATAGTCGCCATAAGCGGGTATGTACCGACGCAAATCCGAATAATGAGCCAAATGTGGCAGTGCGGCCTGTTGCATATTATACTCGGGTCAATGTGTGTGTAAAAATGTCGTACTTAAACTTACCGGAGTTCAAATTCCAAACAATGAATAAACCTTCGCGTGTTGCGCCAAGCCATCTTGCAATATACTGATCCAGCCAATGTAAGCCAAAATTAACCGCTGGCGAAGGGACGATGTACTCTTCCAATATTTCATCCCTTTCAATACTCGAAATATATCTGATTTTTTCAAAACCGAATAAAAGCATGCTGCGCTTACTTTTAACCGTCGCAATAGCTTTGATATCGGTAGGACCTGATTCTTCTGCAAACTCTGCATTCAATGTAACTGATTGATCAGCACTCAGCTTGGGGTCGAATTCCCTCAATAGAGCCTTTACATCGTCTATCGATTTAGGCTTCTTGTCAGTAAAAATCCTCGAATCGAATCTCTTAGCGTTCCGCGCTGCTAATTCTTCTTGGTTCATTTTTTGTTCTCAATTATATGGTTAAAGTCACCGCTCAACGTGTGCACTCGCCCATGCTTCACTAACATAAACAATACGTGGAAGAGATTAGATAAACGATGCAGCACCAATGTAGTGATAAACCAATCAACAACCATGATGCCTGTTATGCAGCAGACGAAACCAAGAGCGACAACTGCTGCAACCCACACCGACATACAATAGCCGCAATTAATAAAATAATTTAACTTGTAATAAACGTATGCTAACCTTGCGTTAGCACGAGGAACTTGTGGGTAGCACAAGTCCTTGATAAATGACCTGACTTCAGAGAATATTTCTGAATCTACGAACACTTCTACTGCCGCCTCTACTGCGACAGCCGCTACTAACAGCTGAGCTATTGCACCAATCGACAAGCTGGATTCACACACTGGGTGCGTTCCTTTCCATTAATGCTGACTAACATGGTTAAACTACTACATGTTCCACATCTATTTATCCGATTATTAATCTGCCTTTGCACCGGCAATGGACGTATGTTCAATGGCTGGCTTGGGATGGTATCGTTAACCACTTTAATTTGTCTAGCTGCTCCACCGCCGCAACTTCCACATGCCATAAATCACCTCTCATAGAACAGTGAATCTGATACTATATTTTCAGCAAACGATTTCCATCGACAGAATACAACGTCATCCAAAGCCTGTTCGATAATCTGCTTAGTACGATCTGAATGTGATACAGACATAGTATATTGGCGATTGTTAAATCCTTCAAATAAAAGCACTGGAAAAACACCTTTGTGTATCAGCTTATCAGAAAAACCTTTTTTCGACACAGCCACCCAATCCCACGCTGGAATCGGTTTGAACATGACCATCGGGTAGATGGGACGCTTGACTGCCGCTGTCAAAAGGTTAGCATCATATGTGGCCTGGAACCACCATTTGGTGAATAATGCAGTGTCTGGTGTAGACATAAGTGCATCAAGACTATATCCTTTGCCAGCTTTACCTTCGATGCTAAACGCACACAAACCTCTGGATGATATTACATCCGACGTGCTCTCCCTGTCTATAGTACCTTGGTCTCGGCCAGTAACGCGCCGCCTTCTAAATTCCTGACCGGTAAACTCAGTTAATAGGTGTGCCATCCTTCTTTCATGCGTTTTGCCCATCCGCACGTTGCTTTTACCTATTGCGCTTGCGCTTCTTTTTGGTGTGGTCATTTTTGGCCTTTAGAATGATTTTTCTTCTACTATGGCACTACCTATTTTAATATTTATTTGTTTTTTTATCGATGATCTTAAGTCATCGTTGATATACAGTTGCCGAGCCAACTGTATAAATTCATCATCAAACAATTGCTCTCTTTCGTGCTCTCTGATATTATTTTGCATATCCCAGATAGCTTTATTGACAGTGCATAAACGATCATATAGATTATATAATTCAGTAAGCATAACTGGCTTGATATGTGAATGCATACCTTGCCACGTCTGTGCTAGTAAATTATATTCTTGTTTAATGTTGTGTAATTTATCGTCGTCTTTGAAGAAGTGCTTTTTGATTCTTAAAATGCTCAACTTGTCTAATAATTCTCCGACGCTAATTGTTACTCGTACTTCCACTCCCATTTTTCACCATCCGTTGGTAATACTTGATCGTATTTAATAACCCCTCAGCAAGAGCCGTCTCAGCGGCAAAGCCTAATTTATGTAACTTTGAAACATCTAAACAACGCCTTAATTGTCCGTCAGGTTTGCTGCTATCCCAAATCACTTCGCCTTTAAAGTCCATTGCATTGCATAATGCTTTCACTAAATCTGCAATTGCCACTTCCTGCCCATTACCGATATTATATGGTCCTAACCCTACCATCTCATATGGCATTATGGACAATTGCGTTATGGCCTTCGCACAGTCTCTCACATATAGGAACTCTCTGGAAGCTATACCAGTGCCCCATACCACTAATGGTGTGCCAGCTGTTTTAGCTTCATCGATTTTTCTAATTAACGCTGGAATAACATGGCTAGTTCCAAGATCAAAATTGTCGAACGGACCATACAAATTCGCTGGTATTGCATACGTAATCTTACAGTCATACTGCTGCCGATAGGCCATCGATCCGAATAATCCATTTAGCTTGCTTACGCCATAAGCAGCATTCGTTGCCTCAGGATAGCCATACTTCATCAAGTCATCTTCCCTAAATGGCGTCGGCGTAAGACTGCCATAAGAGCACGCCGTACCAATCATCAATAATCTGACATTTGTCTTGCTGCAAGCTTTTAGCACAGCTCCGTTTATATTATTGGTGGTAGACCATAACTCTGCTGGTCGTATCTGATTTAATCCTATTCCACCGCATGCCGCAGCTAAATTTACAACAGTCGTAATACCGTCAGACGTTATCACATCTTCTAATTGTCTTTCATCAGTTGCGTCCACTCCGTGGCTTTTGCTTACGCCTATAACATCGATGTCACATTTATTGAATTGGTCTATCACAGCACGCCCGAGAAATCCGCTGTGACCAATCACGCATACTTTAATCATTTTAATCCTTACCTGCGCTAGTATTATTTTTTGGTTTTGACGTCGTCACGATATATAGGTATATCTTTAGGCGCCTCTATTCCAACTCTGACTTTATTACGATCAACGTCTACTATTTTTATTACGACGTTACCGACAGTGAATGTCTGGTCAATCTTTCGTGTTATTATTAACATTAAATTTTCTCATATCCTTGCTTTAAAAGTTTCTTCTGTTCCTTCACCACGCAAGCTACCTTGTAGAAGTTCTTACCATCGGCGCCTGCGCAAAATCCATCAAAGTCTGGCGACTTTTTGTCCTTGCCAAGCTGACCATTATAAGTATTAAAGCACATCTTGCGTGGATTATCATCAATACACAATAGCACATGCGCTCGCACATCTATGCGCTCATGGTCAAATCTGATGCCTTTTTTAGTAAACAGCATGCAGTTAGGTCTATCTCTCAACCCCAAAACGCTAAACTCAGTCAAGCTAGTCATTGCGCTTTGATTCTCCTTAATTCGTGAAGGATGGACAGTATACCTTTCACTGTTGCATCCTTCGACCACCACCAGCCCATTGGCCAATGCGGACATCGAAATTATGTCCACACTCGTGCCATCCATCATGGTCAATGTTTTACTCATACTTACTCCGAATAAGTAACGACTTTCGTCATGTTTACAATACATCAATACATCAAGTTAAACAATTTAAGCTTGACGCAGGGGCCAGCAAGTAAGAAGCGGCCTTAGGTGTGTAATGCTTGGGTTGAATCCTACCGGGCAGAAGATTGGTCTGAGCCCTTACTCTAACATAGAGATTATATGACATTTTGTCAATCATAGCATCTTCATAAACTCCATCGCTATACTTAAAGTTATAAGACACACCGTACACGACCTTTTTGACAATCATATAACTAGTTTGGGTCTCAAGCACCGTTTCTAAGCCAACCCTCCTGACTGATCCACTTAAATTATCATATTGGTAACCCAAGAAGTCATTAGGGTTACCACTATTGGTCTTTAAAATCATCTGCCGTAATGTCAGTCTCTGCTCAGGATTCACTAATTCCGCCTTGGCTTTAATACTGGTGCTCACACTTGACAGCTGCTTGGCCGAATAGCCAACGGCTGCAATAGACTCTGGTCCGTCTCCAGTGATGCCACAAAAAGAGAATAACAGATCCTCCGGACCCTCTACACAGCTATATGTAGGCAGCTTAAACGGTGGCGGCGGCAACGGCGGTATCGCAACAGGATAGCACCTGATCGTACCAGCAGAGATTGATTCTAACAACGGCACTGGTCCCATGAAGGCGCGAATTCAATGTTGTAGATCTTCACGAGCTTAGGATCTACTGTTTGCACTTGTGTAACAGTGAGAGAATCGACAGGAAATACGCCTCTGGTATTAAGCAGCGCATATTGCAAATCAACATCTCGGAATGGTATACTTATAGCGTCTGTTGTAGTATTCCTACTCCCATAAGCCACGTTAACGCTAAAATAACCATCCGTTGCGTTCTGTAACGTTAAAACCTGCTTGCATATCTCATAAGAGCCTGAAGCTGTGTTAGTATATTGCACAGTCGCACCGCTCAAACCGGCAGTGTCGACAATCACGGGCTCAATTGCATAACCGGCATTCCATTTTAAGATATAGCTAAAATTACTGCCATCCTTCTCAACCGTATCTAATTCAACCACAGCATCAGAAGGCGCAGTGTCCTTGAGATCCTTAACAGCTGCTAAAACATCGGAAGCTGCAGCATTAGCCTGAATAGGTCGTGTGTAGACATATCCCGCTTCGGGCACTGTCACCTTAAATTTCTTAGTAAATTCTTTACCTGCAGTCGCCTTAATAACCTGACTAAAAACCTGCGTGAACGTGTTAGTATTTGTGGTGCCATTGTCAGCAAATACCCTGACAATGCAATTAATATCGCAGCTAGGTACAGAACTAGGTATCGGCTCATCAGACAAATTCACATTAGGTGCAAATGGATAAACCGTAGTTAATGTTAAATCAAACGAATTGACTATTTTACTGATCCAATCACTCATTGGCACATCGAGACTTTGACTGAACGAGGTATAAACGTTATTAGCGCAAGCACCATTAATTCCACGTACCGACCACTTTAAATATTGAATGTTTTTGCTGACATTCGGGTCGCAAGCTAAAAACGCATCGCAACCAGCACTAGTAGTGTTACATCGGTCAGGCGTGATTGCCACCTGATACTGATTATCTTGACCATTGGCATCTTTATCAATCCCAGATACAATTATGTTAAAAGGTGCACTGGCTGTATACGTCGATGTATTAGGGAATTCGTAAGACACTAGCAGATAAATGCCACGCGGTGTGACGGTGCCAGTGTTAGCCGGAAGCCCTAATATGAATGATCCGCCACTAGCGTTGACCATAAGCTTTTGCGATGCAGCAGTCTTGCTACCAAATTGTGATTTATGCACTAGGTCCACTGGGTCATACGATAGGTTATTCCTACTATCGATCGTGTTGCGATTTGTACCGTTTGTAAGGATAGTTTTAAAGTACAGTTGTACTTTCTCATCCTTGGCGGGAGCGCTAAATCCTATAGTAAACGGACCATAAGTTGGATCTATACCTGGGCTGACACTCACAAAATCAACGCCGTAAGTGGTTCCGAAAGATTTGCCACTTGAATCGACCATAGTGTTAATGAAATTCAATATAGCTGATGCTGTAGTACCTGCGCTATTGCTCACGTAAGTGGCAGTAGCATCTGGAGATGAATAAGTGCTGTTGCCATATACAAGGTATAATGTAGCATAATATTCATTAAAAGTAGGTGTGTTAGTCGGCGAATTTTGTATCTCTAAGCTATTTTTAAACTTTACAGTGAAGATATCACGTTGTGCGCCACCTGAAGCTATCACTTCAGTATCAAATGATCCTGCACCACTCAGGCCACTACCGTCGGTGCTCGTAATGCTATAACCTATACCTTGAGACCTGCCGACGAATGCCAGCACGAACGGGTCGCTCTTTGTGCCTGTTCCACTTAGACCAATATCGCTTGCCGCTGTCACAAAACCAGCCCTAGACGCTAAAAGCTTAACGAGCATCTCTGGCTTTTCACCATTTGCTAATTCAAACACGAACGGAGAATTTACGCCGTTTTTTTGGAATGTCACCTTGTAAGTCCCGCCAGTTGCATTAGGCTGACTGAATGACACCACACTATAATCAGCTCTGCCAGCGCTGACCATTTTAAATCCCATTTGCGGTTGACATGGTCTCACATTATAGGCATTGCCAGACGCTACTACCGTAGGCGCTGGTTTATTAGCGCCGGGAAACACATACATAGAACCAGTGCCACTGAGGACTACTTTTAATGGCTTAGAGCACTGATTTAACGTAGCTGCGCCATCTGGCTGCTTACCATCTGGTGTATCCAAAATAAATTGAGCCACGTGCCACGCCGCTTTGTTCCCACGCACTCCATTACCTAAGCTGGTTAACGTGTCCCATTGACTTGGAAGATTCCGTGTGAAGTCCCCATAAGTCGTAAAGATGTCATTGCGATTAAAGCTCTTAGAGAAAGTGTGGTTAACTTTCCTTTGGTCATCATAGCTGATCTCTACCGACAGATTGACGCCGGGATCCTCAAACATGGCTGGGTAATCGTCACAATGCTTAGGAGGAAAATCGCCACTCGGATAAACCTGATTCGCTAAGATGTAGACTTCTATGGTATCCAGAATGTTAACTGGATCTTCGTAACTGGGAAAATAAGCGGTTAATTCGTCATTAATCACTGCGCTCTTACTTTGCGGAATGCTCCAAAGCCAATTGGCGAATCCTTCCACACTGCTTGTCTTATTTTCAGTCACTCCTTCCATAAGCTTCTTCGTCAAATTCTGCGACAAGATGCTGACTTGCGCCACCGTGCCTAATCCCTGTTGCTTCCAGAAGTCAACAGTATCGCCATAATTGCATGTGACACTAACGACTTTTGGTGGATCGCCAATGCACGTATGCCCTTCGCAGGTGGGCAGTAGAAATGTATTCTTAAACTCTGATGGTGTTGTGGGATTCCGATAAATTAATTTCAAAAATGCGTTAAATATGTTCAATGGTAAACGAGGTATATCGACAGATTCAGGAGTGCCCCACTTTAGTGTCATTTCTATGTTCTCGACCAGTCCACACACTATTTCTTTGGTCTCGCACACAATAAGATTATTAACCGCTATCTCCTTGCTATCATAAAAAGGACTGACAAAAAGCTCAATCAGACACGGACCACCCACAGCTTCAAACAATAAAGTAACTGGGCCAGTCCGATGTATCGGATATTGATATGAGACACCAGTGAATCCTATCGTAACACAAAAATTGCCCTGACTGCTTACTTGATCTAAAATAACCGCATCAATCGTAAGCGTGTAGGTGCTACCAGCTATCAAATCTAGATATTGCCTGTATGTAGATCCACCATTGGACACCAGAATATTATCGAAAGATTTATTGCGGTTCGACCAGTTGCTAATGCCACCAAATGGCACGTTATGAACCGACAAAAGTGAATAATCTTCAGGGCACGACAAGTTAAGTTTAATGCCGATAAAGTTATCGACTTCCTGAGTGATACCAAGTGCAACACTAGCGCCAGCGAGATCTATGTCGAGCCAACTGGTACCATTGAACCCAATCAAATGGCCACTATCTTCATCGAGCGTCACCTCGATTAAAGCAACATCATAAACCTGCGTGGCGTTACTCAATCCATCAAAGAAATATTCGGCAAGACCATCAAATCTCAATATCTTTTTAGTGAGCGCATCTAAAATGTAAAACCGATTGGTAAATGAATCGAACCCGACAAATGAGCCAACATGCGGTAGAACTTCTGTGGCCTGGTTGCCATCAAGTTGCCGCAATGCTATAGTATATCGTAGATTAGATCCACCATCACCATTAACAGCAAAGGTCAAGAAATCTACATCGACCGCTTTCGGACTATGAAACCTTATGCTGCCTACCGGTATGACGCCATATGAAGAAATGTCTAAAACATATTTTTCTGTAACTGCTGATAAATCTGACACTTGGATCGATAACACCGATAACGTAGTGCCGACTTGGGTTAACAAACTAAGTTGCAGATACTTATCGAACGCTAACCCTACTATCTCGTAATCATAAGTGTACTTAGCGACCAGCCTATACTCAGCCAACTTTATCACTTGCAGTTGATTGCCTGATACGACTGCTAAAAAGTCATTAACCGTATCATAGGCACTAAAATCGACCGCAGAGGAAATGGCCAAATTAGCCACATTATTGCCTTTGACCGATTTAACATATTGGCCAGTCTGATATAGGTATTGTTTATCGACATTATTGGCGACACTAATGAATAGCCCATCGTAGTACTTTTTGATTTGACCATGGATTATGCTGAATAACTCAGCTGCATTGAACACAGTGTACGGTTCAACGCCATGATTGCGATAAACATTAAAAGCTTTACTAAAGTCTGATGTCAACTGTCCATTGGTGACAATCGGACTAATGTTAACGCTGCAATTTACCGCATTATCCAAAGAGCCTTCAAAATTGATGACGCTGTTGTCAGACAGTGTAAAGCTGCGATTAGAGATGACGAATAACTGCAAATACGCCAGTGATCTTCTAACAAATCGACACGTCTTGATGTCACTAGCCCGCACTACCACGCTATCTGTTATTACCGTACCGTAAGAGAATGACGATTGCCTTATTAAATTGTTTATAACTATATCATACGGACAGATCCGACTATTGCTCGTAGTCAGCAGCAGCTTCGAATTGTTCACGTTTAGATAATCGACAATTGACGGTGTAACACACGAATACTTGACCAGACTACTATTAGTAAACACCACTGCGTCGACACCAAACAAGATTGCATGAGTTCCGGAAGTTAAAGTCCCCACGCCAGTTGACACGAAAGACAAGCCACTGTTGGTCAATCCTTTGCTAACTGTCGTCGCCCACCCAGGTGTTACTGCAGCAGAACTGCCGTCGAAATCGTTAGACCTGGTGAGAACATACGGTTTACTGCCGCTACCTAAATCAGTTACGACATAAATCCCATTAGCTTGCTGAAGCAATTGATCTTTGACTAATATACGATCATTAAGCAGTGGCTGATAGCCGTCTATCCTCATCAAGGTGCGATTCTCACTAGCCGTCAATGTTGCTCCTACTCCAAGGTTGCCATTATGATATGATGCTTTCAATGAACTCACTGTTGCACAGGCTACCGGAAGATGATATGTGATCCCGGCGGAGTCACCTGTGGTGATAATACTGGGTCCTGCCAAATGCTGTATGGTCCATTGAGTCGACGTATCAATAACATTATCAATTGGGGTTAAGAAAGTGTAGCTCGCCCTTAATCCTCCACCATATCTCTCTTTCATGCTTACGATCAATTGATCTAAATATGTGGCAAGATCTCCAACTTGCCGTAAAGCCGGTGTGCTCAGATCTATGATAAAATGTACGTCAAGCGGCGTCGATTCATTCTGACACGCTAAGGCTTGATCATCGATGCAATTGCCAAGCAACGCATTATCTGTTATCCGCGGAAATGTACTCCTGCTTGTTTTATTGACCTTATCTTGTGTAATTCTGACAGCATTTGTCTGGATCGGCTTACACACTGTCGTGATGTTTTTATGAGCTAATTGATTCGCATACGCTAACAAGGTATCCTGATTATATGAATTATTCTCACAGAAAGTGTTGCGTGTTTCGATATCGACTACAAGGACCTCGGAATAGTTATTGATCCCGATACCACTACCATTAAGATTTATTTCCATGACGATTCACTTTGGCTACTGTAATGTATCACACTTACAATAGATTTAGTTCATATAACATCCAAACGATACTAACCAAAGCCATTGAAGTTACAAATGGGCCACTACGTTTGCACTTCGACCCATTTCTTGAATAGCTTCAATATCCTAGACCGTTCTAACGATGCAGCTTGCTTTGTGTCGAACAAGCAAGATTCAGGTATTTCGACGTCGTCTTCATTTGTATAAATGAATTCACCAGTATGCTTACATCTTTCAATGCCCTTCACACAAAACGGTTGTACTTCTACGCTTGCGGTTATAACCATTATTAAATCTTCAAAATCATTCCAGCTGACACGAGGTAGTACGCTTGTGTATTTCCATAGATGCTTGAAAGGCCCACTAGAATATAGGACTTTGGGGTGGACTTCTCGCATCCATTTGTCTGCTGACGCTAGTCTAGGAATTTTTCCAGTTGGCTGTAACATTACATGATATGCAAGATCTCCGATTTTGTACTTTGCCAGCTCCATAACTGATACGATTTTCTTTTTCATCCAAGAATCACACGATTTATTGCCTGGTTTACCATAGACTCCGCTACCTGTTTAGTCACACCTTGAATTACTGTCGACCATCCAGCTGACTCTAAAATTTCTATTTGATATAGACCACCATCAACCGATTGTCCTGGGCCCGGAACGATCCTAACTGCCTTTGATCCTGCCGCTTTTATTTTCAATACTGCTTCATTCATGTTAATCATAATATCGCTCCAACCTGCTTAATACTACATGCATGTTATCTACCTTAGTCTTACCTTGCCGCACTACCATAGAATGAGCACACCCCACCAACACGCCGTCGCCGATATCTGAAATGCATCCGGCAAAATCCAATTTACCGTCACCTAGCCATTGTGTTCCATGGCCAGGTAACACATCAACAGTATCTATTATGGCGACACTTTTCATAGGCAAAGACTTCCTAATACTAATATTGATATTATTCAAGATCAACATAGCTTCTAACTTATAAGACCTGAATTGTTTTGAATGATTAAGTAACCACCAATAATACGGACACACCACAGTCACACCTAATGGTATTAAAGAACTAGCGAACTCCATCGCTCTATCATAATGATCATCGTAGTGCTTTCTACTGTCGAATTGTAAGCTCAGCCACTTGACTTTATAATAACCTAATAATCCAGTTAGCTTTGTATTAGTTAAGTCCTCAACCGTGATATTAAATCCGACCAATGCTAAGTTCGATGCTATCAATTTTCCTTTAATATGCTTGTGCTCATCGTCAGACAACTGAGTAAATGACTTATACTTATGTTTCCGATACCACACGCGTGAAAAGGACAAGGCCTTGGTGTGAGCCAAGGCCTCGTCAAGATCATCGCTAATCTCATCTAAATATGCGAATTTATTAGATGATGCAAACGTCATCATAAGCTGGCCCAGTCCCTACCATTACTACTGGTAACCTCAATTCATCTTCGATCTTGTGCACGAACGACTGCACTTTTTGAGGTAACTTATTGTACTCCTTCACCCCGTAACATGACCAATCGATATAATTAACGAATGTCAGTACCAATTTTGTAGCTCCATTGCTTAGAGCCGCCTGTTTGGCCTGCTGCGCGCTAAATGAGAACATCCGGCGCTGACGCTTAGTGACCGTGGTAATTTCGATACCACGAATGACATCAGGCGGAGCGCCACATTCAGCTGCTATTTGCTCTATTGTTAACTCGTGTTGATCGGGGTAACAATCTCCGCTGTAGCCTATGACCTTACCGTCCTCGATTACGTTACCAACTCGAATAGGATGACATCTAAGCACTAAGTACACATCACCCATACACTGATGTGGCAATCCAAGGTCACTAAGATTTTGTATTGCGGTGGTGCTACGTGAAGTACATTGGGGATAATGACTACCATGATTAATATCTAATCCGAACCCTTGGCTACCCTCATGGAGAATTGTCATCCCACCACGCATCATAGTAGTAAGATATTCTGGAAGCGACATTCCACTACATTGTTTGCTTGCCATCAATGGTGCTATTTCAGCATAATCTCTAGCGAGTTTGACGTCCTGCTTGCGCAATATTTTGTCCGATAAACAGGTGGCGCAACCCTGCATTGTGCTTGCCACATGTTTAGTGCTATCTGACCCACACGCTTCTCGCTCCTGATGCTCTTTCGTGATCACAGCAGCACGATCATGAATCATTAACTTAATGTCGTGACCAACCTGATCTAATTCCGCCTGCAACGTGTCAAGCTTAAATGCGCTAGTAGCACCCATAATAACGGTCGGATCATATTTATCTAACCATTTACGCATTATAGTTGGCGCTGGTAAAGCCTTGCTGACAAATTTGCTCCCATCTGGTGATACAGCTGTATGGCCAGCATTCGCCATATTCGTGTTGGTAAGTATCTCAGGTCTGTACCTGTACACTAAGGCGCTGCTGACATGACCTTTACCTGTGCTACCGTAGTTGCCGTCTGTTACCACATTGAATTTTCCCTTTTGCATTTATAACTCCTGCTGTAACAAAAAGTAGACATATCCCGGTGCTACCAATACTAGGATCACACTGGGGTACTATGCCGTTCTTCCTGAGCCAGTGCATACTCATTTATAATGACTTTAGCAAAAGCCAAAGAGACACCATATCGAGCAGCGCCTATTAAATCAATGTCTTGTATCGTTTGAATATTACCACACATTTTAATAGGAACGCCGACTGCTTCGAACAATTTGGTCCTGATCTCTATATTATATGATCGACTGACCTTATTGGCAGGCGCTTTGCTAGCAAATCCAAACCGCACATAAGCAGGATTGCGAATACCATGAAACAACCCGGCCAACTCCGCAATAGATGCCACATCAGTCTTGGTAGATGGAACTACGAACCTGATCTCCTGCGTCGGACCGAGATACGTCCTAATGAAGTCAGTGCACACTCTAGCTTCATTTTTTAAATCCATTATTGATTTACCTGAACTCATTACGATCTCGAACGCATCGCCCTCTAAACTATCAATAGTAAGTCCGCGGAATTTTAGATTACCGAAATGATCTCCTTTTGGCCAATCTATTGGCACTACCACTTTGAACTTGCCTCTGACCTTATTTCTTATGATCAATGCGTCTAAACTCAGTCCCTGGTGGACTACCACAGCAGGCAAATTATGCTTCGCAGCGAACTCCATGCACTCTAACATTTCGCTAATTTGAAAACAGTCGAGTTCTAACTTACTGATCGGATTGCCATTCATATGCTGCTCCTGAAGTGATTAACTGTGTATTTATTCCTAGAATTCAACTGATGGGCTAACATCAGCGCCCCAACGAGCGATAGCCAACTCTAGTCCTTCTTGCGCAGAGTGGTTGCTGAAATGCTTAACGAACGGCCATGTGTTGTATTCACTACAAAAATGAATGTTCTGCCTCCGCTCCTCAGCGATATTATTAACCGCTTGCATGAAACAATCAGCCTCAGCCTTAAATCGCTCAACACGCACATGAGGCGGCACGTCAGGATTAGTCCCGTAAAAATGCAATTTACCATCGATACCTTTAGCATCCATGTCTACACCGAACACAAATATCTCATCATACTTCATCCATTCAGCCACTTGCAAAGCTGCGAAGACACTGCTACGACCAATGGCTAATCCTCTTAGTAGATCAGTGCTGAACGTTTGTTGTCCCAAATTCCTAAGCCTCAGATGATTTGCGTGACAATTTGCAATACTGCTACCTGTGACAATGATTCCTTTGTAGTCAGCCAATAGCGCTTTATGCCTTCGATATTGGCTACTATCAAAGAAGCACCAGTATTGAGTTGGCCATACTCTTGTGTCTGGATTATTAATACTGCAAATATCGATCCGTTTTTTATCCTTGAGCTCTGCCAGATCTACGGTAGCAATGCTCGGTCCGTTCCCAATTATCATCAAAGCACGCCCTACCCCCACGTCTTTCAACCGATTTATGAAAGCAGACTGAACTGGTAAATCTTTGTCACTCGAATATTGGATTACCGGCCCTCGCCGTCTCGTCACTTGCTGCGACGACGGCTGAGACGGCGACTTGACGCCAGCCCTGCTGGCATTATAAAGATTTACTCTTGACTCATTCGCTTGTTCTATGATTTGTGATACTGGCTGTCTAGTACTAGGATCTAATCTGACCACAGATGGTGCGACGTAATTTGGATTCTGTTGCTGCCTCATTACAGGCGGCTTGGGCGCAGCAACATTCTGTTGATTTTTATTTTGCTCCACGTACACTCGAACGGCTTTAGGAAGCTGAATATTTACCTTTTGCCGTCTTGGATTAATCATCAATCTAGCCCTTGCTTATTTATTCTAAAACTGCGACAATTTGCGGGAGCTCTACCATTTTGTATAGCTGCACCTAGCTTATATTGCCCTTCCTTTATATGTTTACGCTTATTCATCACACTATAAAGGCACCTATATATGGTAGTTGTCAATAAGTTAAATACCGGTGCCTTACCAGGCATATATTTCAATTTTTTATTCTTAAGTTTCTGTAAAACCTGCAATAATGCTTCATGTATTAATTCTAAATGCTCTTCCTCGCCATTAGGTTTGAATTTTTGCGCTATGCCACTACACATCTGTTTTATGTCGAACAGTAGAGCATGCCAAGCTTCCTGTTCAGGAATCTCTTGAACATATTCCTCTTGCTCTAACTCTGCCACGATTTTCTCAGATGGCTTACCTATAATAGGGAATGCCTCTGACAGGCTTTTTAGCGAAGCTGTATTGACAAACCGGACTGAGTGTTGTATAATGAAAAAATCAACAATCTCGCCGTCACATGTGCTGAAATATACCGGAGTCTCAAATGGTAGGCAATGATGCTTCAATGGGCTTGATGGATCGAATAATGGCTTCCCGTTCTTATACAATGCCACTCCATCCTTATGGACGTGGATGTCTGGTTTTGAAAACAATAAACCATGATTGCGAAAAGGTTCTAGCTCTGGTGTTGCGCTAGCTAACAGCCAAGTAAACCATTTCTGTTCCAACAGATCAGAGTTGCAATACGCCATATTTCGATCCCCTTTCACATTTCAATACACAGAGTTTCAAGGAGGATATGATGACCATTGTGCGCCAGATGCCGAAGATTTATGTAAGAGGTTCGATTGCTAACATCACGATGAAGAACCTGTCGCCGACCGACAAAGCAAATATCGACGCATTGGTAGCACGATTATTTAAACACGAAAAGCTGCAGTCATCTAAATCATCATTCGTAAGAGCCCTACGAAACACAATCGGAGCAGACTACAAAGATGACATCGAAGCAGCATTGGCTGAATTCCAAATCCCTATCTGGAACGCCGTCGTCCAACTTCTCTGCCACAAACAATATAGTTATCACTGCAGTCACTGCAAGTCATCAGAATATACTAACAAAGAAGGGATATCTAAATTATTTGACCGCACGACCTACGTGCCATGTCCAAACTGCAAGCACACCAAAATTTTAATAGAAGATGACTCAAAAATCATTCATATCGATGACTTACCAGACTACATTGTAGCTGGTGAACCAACACCCCAATGTTATCCAATAATAGAACACTTAGCTGAAGGACCAAAACATGCACAGGCTGAAGCTATTCTTAATGACGAACAGCAACTAATCAAATTCGTAAGCAGCTATATTCAGAACTACGAAAAACAGATCTTGCGTGAGAACAAACCCGCCAAGACCATAAAGCAAGTATTCACAAACGTAGATGCTTTCGACCATTTCCAGCCTAAATTTTTAGGCTTATTCGCAAAGCATTCAGCAAAAATAAGCATCTTCTACAACGAGTCTAAAGACTTAATCGTGGTAGTCGATGGCTTACTTAGTCCCGTTGAACTAACAGAAGATTTACTAAGCTTACAAAAGGAGGCGAGTGCATATGGCATAGTTATGAAATTAACTAACGACAAGGTCTACTTCAATGGATCTTATAGTGTCGGTTTCTCAATCAAGGAACGTAAAACTACCTTCGTCTCAGTCAACGATGACTCGACAAGCAGTGCGCGGCAGGACGGAAAATCATCACTTGATAATATACCAGGAGGACACGGTATGAGGTACGACGATCACACTGAAGAGCTGGCAATCAAAGAAGGTTG
>Ga0209400_1000107_pt1 | contig 68871 bp, 64 predicted proteins | sample M_130807_EF_Meta_FD_187313 | JGI IMG/M metagenome (GOLD analysis project Ga0209400, IMG submission 187313) | Freshwater microbial communities from Lake Montjoie, Canada to study carbon cycling - M_130807_EF_MetaG (SPAdes) (version 2) | ecosystem: Environmental > Aquatic > Freshwater > Lake... | reverse complement strand
TCAAGATGAGATTTCCATGACTTCGGTCGAGAGGCTCGCAGTAGACTACTGCGTTGATAGGTTGGATGTGGAAGTGAGGACTAAAGACTCATGGAGCTGACCAATACTAATAAGCCAATAACTTGATTACATTTATTTGCACGCGTCCACTATGTGGTTCCCGAGGTATGGTCGGGAATCGAACAAAGATCACACTTTACTGTGTGTCAACGATTCACATAACTCAATAGTGTTTCGGCGGCCATAGCGAGAGGGAAACGCCCGGTTACATTCCGAACCCGGAAGCTAAGACTCTCTGCGCCGATGGTACTGCAAGGGGGACCTTGTGGGAGAGTAGGACACCGCCGGACTTAATTTAGAAAATGGCCACCTTGGTAACAGGGTGGCCATTTTTATTTAACAGATGTTTTAAGATTTTTTAGAGGAGAGCTCATGAACGATAATTCAGGACCAAAAGATCGTCGCAGTGCGGGCGGGGATGATAGAAAGAAGCCAGCGGGAGCAGAGCGCCGCAGTGGCGGTCGCGACGAGCGTCCCGAGTGGCAGACACGTGTCGCTCAGCCTATTCGTGAGGATGCACCTAAGTCTCCGATGATTCCTGATGAGATCACGGATCAGGATCTTGAACTTGGAATTCGGGTCCAACTAAAGACCTTGACCGCAGAGAACGCAGAAATGACAGCAAGGCACCTCGCTATGGTCAGTCTTCTGCATGAGCAGGACCCAGAGCTTGCTCACCAGCATGCTTTAGCTGCCGCGAGAAGAGCGGGCCGCATTGCAATTGTTCGAGAGACACTTGGCATCACCGCCTACCAGGTAGGGGATTACGGTCTAGCGATTCGCGAATTGACTACCTACCGCCGGCTATCTGGTTCAAATGACCAACTACCTGTAATGGTTGACTGTGAACGTGGACTTGGTAGACCACAGAAGGCTCTTGAATTGGGTAGGTCTGTGGATAGAAATACTTTGCAACCTTCAGTAAGGGTTAACCTTGCAATTGCTATGTCTGGAGCTCGGTTAGACCTAAACGAGACAGACCTGGCACTCGCTGAACTAGAGATCCCAGAGCTAGACCCAACAAAAGTTTTTGAATTTTCCACAAACCTCTTTCGCGCTTACGCAAATACCCTTATAATCGGGAACAGAGAAAGTGAAGCAAAACGTTGGTCAGATTTAGCAGACCGAGCAGAAGCCCACTTTATCGGGAACAATAACCCCGAGAATGAAGTCTTCTCAGTGATTGAGGAGATACAGATTCCCGAGGTGTCCAGATCGGCGCGGCCTTCAAAATCCCAGCATGATGCCGCAGCCAGGACACCTCGGGATCCTTCCGGCCGTCCTAGGCCTAAAACTGATGATTCTGGCTCAGAGGAGAGACCTAAGCGTCCACCATTTACTGGTGGTCAACGAAACAGCGGTCCACCTCCTCGAGGTGGTTTCAAGCCTGGTGGTGGCAAGGGATTTGGTGGTCCACCAAAGGGCCGCAGTAGAGGGCCAGGTCGTGGTCGCTAATAACATCTGGGGTCATTACGACCTGTTGTTAGCTGATCTCGACGGCGTTATCTATGAGGGGCAGCATGCCATCATTGGTGCAGTTTCTTCGATAACTGAACTTCAAGCCCGAGGCATATCAGTTGGTTATGTCACTAACAACTCATCGAGAAAGCCTGAAACCATTGCAGAGCAACTGGCTGGTTATGGAGTTCGTGCAATTGGCGATGAAGTAATTTCTTCAGGTCTTACTGCAGTTGAGTTATTAGCAACAAAAATTCCTGCTGGATCAAAAGTTTTAGTTGTTGGTGGTGAGGGCCTTAGAACTTTCGTTGCAGATGCTGGCTTTATTGTGGTTGACCTCAGTGATGAAAAACCCGCTGCTGTCGTTCAAGGTTTTGCTCCAGATGTTTCATGGAGAAACTTAGCTGAAGCTTCTTATGCAATTGCCAACGGAGCTATTTGGGTGGCAACAAACAATGACTGGACACTTCCTCAAGAAAAAGGTGTCGCTCCAGGCAATGGAACATTGGTTAGTGCAGTTCACAACGCAGTTGGTCAGTTCCCCGAGATTGCAGGTAAGCCTCAACCAGCCATTTATTACACAGCAATAAAAAGATTCAACAAAGCTGCAGCACTATTTGTCGGCGATCGCTTAGAGACAGATATTCTCGGTGCTAATCGAGCTGGCATTGATAGTGCAGTTGTACTCACTGGAATTGCCAGCCGCAAAGATGTCCTTGCAGCTCAGGTTGACGAACGTCCAAAATTTATTTTGGAGACGCTCGCTGATCTACTAAATGACTATGTCCTACCTGTTCAGACCAAGCGGGGCTGGCGGTGTGGGGAAGTAAGCGTTGAATTGCTAGGCGATAAAGTTATGGTTGTTGAAGGCGATCCTTATTCAGTTGAAGCTCTAAGGGCTGCAACAAAAGTTATTTGGGATTCAGGAAAACACATACATTTCCTTGATGTGCAAAGTGCACTATACGAAACGAAGGCATAGATGAGCGACAGATTAGAAGAACTTGAAACAGAATTGGCAAGAATTGCAAACCTAGATCTTGCTGAGCAACCAGCTGCCTTCTCTGCACTTCGTGAAAAGCTTGAAGCACAGCTGAACGCTGCAGCTGAGCAATCGACTGAGCAATAAATTGGACGAGAATTCAGTTCGTTTAGACGTAGCTTTAGTTGATAGAGGCCTGGCTAGATCTCGAAATCAAGCCTCATCATTTGTTGAATCAGGCCGAGTCTTCATTGATGGAAGAGAAGCAAGAAAATCTTCTCAACCTGTAACACAAAACGCAGAACTAGTTGTCCTGGAAGCGATTGATTACGTATCTCGAGCGGGACACAAACTTGCTGCAGCACTGGAGGCGTTTCCTGAAATTGAAGTTGTCGGCAAAATTTGCCTAGATGTCGGGGCATCTACCGGTGGCTTTACCGATGTGTTGCTTCGCTACGGAGCATCCAAGATTATTGCTCTAGACGTTGGCCACTCGCAGTTGGCTGAACCATTGTTGGATAACCGCCTGGTTATTAACATTGAGAACTTCAACGCTCGAGAGCTCTCACCTGAGACTCTTGCAGGAGTTGTTGGTAAGAGACTTGATCGAAAGCTAGAGCCAAGCACAATCGAGTTGGTTGTTGCAGACCTCAGCTTTATTTCATTGACTTTGGTATTGGCTCAGATGAAAGCTGTTGCACCTAATGCCAACTTTGTTCTTCTGATTAAGCCACAGTTTGAGGTTGGTAAGAAATCCCTGGATGCTTCTGGAATCGTCAATGACCACAGGCTACGGGCAGGTGCCATCAGGCAAGTTATAGATGAAGCAAAGGCTGTTGGCCTCAACATTCAGGGTCTTATCAAATCGCCACTGCCTGGAACCCACGGAAACATTGAATTCCTGGTCTGGCTAAGTGCTGTGGAGACTAACCACAGCATCGACTGGTCTGGCAGAATTGATGAACTGGCTAAAGAGCGAGTCTAAGCAGAAGGAGGCTGGGAATGTCTGAGCAACGCTATGTCTTGCTGGTCACACACACTGGCCGTCTCGAAGCCGTTGAATCAACTATTGAAGCTGTTGAACAGCTGGTTGCAGCACAGCTGATTCCAGTAATGACTCCAGCTCAAATTGTTGAGATTGAAGAATTTCTAGCTACAAAAGCCGTCGATTCATCTTTCTTGAGTTCTGTTCAAAAACTTGGAACAGAACTACCTGAAAACAATCTAGAACTTGTGATGGTTCTTGGTGGCGATGGAACAATCCTAAAAGCCGCCGAGATTGTTCGAGAGAGCGCGACTCCTCTAATGGGCATCAACCTCGGTCACGTAGGTTTCCTAGCAGAAAGCGAACGAGAAGGTTTATCTCATGCTGTGGCTCGTGTTGTTGCCAGAGACTATCTAGTCAAGGAACGTCTAACTCTTGATGTTCGAGTGTTAGTTGCAGGTAAAGAGGTTTATCGCACCTGGGCTTTAAATGAAGCCACAGTTGAGAAGAGCGCTGCCGAGCGAATGCTCGAAGTGGTTGTTGAAATAGATCGTCGTCCACTATCTAGTTTTGGTTGCGATGGAGTCATCATGGCAACTCCAACTGGTTCAACTGCTTATGCGTTTAGCGCTGGTGGTCCTGTGGTCTGGCCAAGTGTTGAAGCTATGTTGTTAGTTCCGCTATCTGCCCACGCACTCTTTTCAAGACCTATGGTCATCAGCCCGCGTTCACTACTTGCAGTTGAAGTTCTAGAACGTTCTGCTGGAACAGGGGTCCTTTGGTGCGATGGTAGAAGAACACATGATCTTCCAGTTGGAGCAAGAGTTGAAGTTAGTAAATCTGAAAAATCAGTGAGACTGGCAAGACTTAGACAAGGACCTTTCACTGACCGTATCGTTCGTAAGTTCTCACTGCCTGTCACGGGTTGGCGTGGACCAGAGCAACCAGCTGAATAGCGGTTACTCAAAGATTTGATAGAACAATGATTGAAGAACTACAGATTAGAGATCTTGGCGTAATCCAAGAAGCAACTCTAAGTTTTCATCCAGGGCTGACTGTCCTCACCGGTGAAACTGGTGCGGGTAAAACCATGGTTCTCACAGCGCTTGGACTTCTCTTAGGTGAGCGATCAGATGCCGGATCAGTTAGAAAAGGCTCTTCGCAAACAAGCGTCGAGGGTCGTTGGAAACTAAGTCCTAATCACGGGGTAATAACCAGAGCAACCGACGCAGGTGCCTTAGTTGAAGACGGTGAACTAATCCTGGCTCGAACTGTTGCAACTGATGGAAAGTCCCGAGCAATCATTGGCGGGAGAAGTGTCCCTATTGGCTTACTTAGCGAACTGGGAGAGCAGCTCGTAGTCGTTCACGGCCAAGCCGATCAAATTCGCTTGAAGTCGGCAATTGCCCAAAGATCTGCTTTAGGCCAATTTGCGGGACCAGAAGTTGCGGAACTACTTGCCCTCTACGGCAAGCACTACAAGTCCTGGATTGAAGCTAAGGATGTCCTAGCCGATATAAGAACCAACCAAGCTGGAAGACTTCGCGAAGCAGCTGAACTCGAAGAGAGCCTTGATTTCCTAGCAAATCTTTCACCAAAGCCCAACGAAGATGTTGAGTTAGCAGAGCTTGCCAATCGCCTTACTCACACAGAAGACCTCAGAGTTGCAGCAACTCTTGCTCATGAAGCGTTGGCAACTGAAACTTTCGATGCCTTGGACGCCATTGGATTAGTAGGCAGAGCCCGCAAAGCGCTTGAGGCAGTACTGGCAAAAGATCCTGCTCTTGAAGCCCAGGTGGAAGCTCTAAGAGAGATCGGTTCTAATCTCAACGATGTTGCAGCAAACCTATCTGGATACCTTGCTGGCCTGGAATCTGAATCAGGTATGACAATCGACCAGGTTCAAGAACGTAGAAGCGATTTAAACGTTGCAATCAAACGCTTTGGTGGAAGCTTGGATGCTGTTATCGCTTTCCAAGCAGAAGGACAGCAGAGGCTGTTGGCTCTCGATTCTTCATCGGATCGAATTAGCGCCATCGAACAACAAGTTGAAGAACTTGAGTTGCAAGCGCGAAACCTTGCCAGCAAGTTGAGTGAAGCAAGAACTAACGCTGCGGCGGAACTCTCAAAAAGAGTTAGCGAAGAATTAGCAGGTCTTGCCATGTCTGGCTCAAAGCTGCACGTCAAAGTTGAGACAGGGGAGAGCTTGACCGCTTCCGGTGCTGACTCCGTGTCTTTCTTACTCGAGAGTTACGCTGGGGCAGAACCTAGACCTATCGGCAAGGGTGCTTCAGGAGGAGAGTTATCTCGAATCATGTTGGCACTGGAAGTCGTCCTAGCTTCTTCTGCGGAGACTCCAACGTTTATCTTTGACGAAGTCGATGCTGGTGTTGGTGGAGCAACCGCTATTGAGCTCGGTAAACGCCTCGCTGCATTGGCAAAGAATGCTCAAGTAATTGTCGTTACCCACTTGGCTCAGGTCGCTGCCTTTGGCGATCAGCACCTCAGAGTGACTAAAACCTCAGATGCACAGTTCACAGCCAGCGACGTTCAGGTTCTGGATGACCAAACCAGGACTGAAGAATTGGCAAGAATGCTCTCCGGTTTGAGTGACTCTCAGGCTGCCAGGGAGAACGCTTTGGAGCTTAGAAAGATTGCTAACGAGGTTAATTCCTAATATTTTTGGCATGTCTTTCGACACTGTGGCAAAGTCCATCTTCGGTAACTGCTAAAGTTAAATTCCATGGCTGAAGCGATGGAATCTGGTAAATCAAGACACATTTTCGTGACCGGTGGTGTCGCGTCCTCACTGGGTAAGGGCCTTACGGCAGCCAGTCTAGGTAATCTTCTAAGAGCTCGTGGGCTCACTGTTGTAATGCAGAAATTAGACCCATACCTAAACGTGGACCCAGGCACTATGAACCCCTTCCAGCACGGTGAAGTATTCGTCACCGATGATGGTGCAGAAACTGATTTGGACATCGGCCACTACGAGCGTTTCCTAGACATCAACCTAGGTCAATCAGCAAACGTAACTACAGGTCAGATCTACTCTGAGGTTATTCGCAAGGAACGTGCTGGTAGTTACCTAGGTGACACTGTTCAGGTCATCCCACACATCACCGATGAGATCAAGCGCAGAATGCGTTTGCAGGCTCACGAGTCTCCAGCACCAGATGTGATCATCACTGAAATCGGTGGAACCGTAGGAGATATTGAATCTCTGCCATTTATTGAAGCTGCCCGGCAGGTCAGACACGAACTAGGTCGTGACAAGGTGTTCTTTGTTCACGTGTCCCTAGTTCCTTATCTTGCTCCAAGTGGAGAACTAAAGACCAAACCAACTCAGCACTCGGTAGCAACTCTTAGATCTATTGGTATTCAGCCTGATGCAATTGTTTGCCGCAGTGATAGACCAATCGGTGACAGCATCAAGAAGAAGATTGCACTTATGTGTGATGTTGACATTGAAGCGGTTATTAACGCTGCTGATGCCAACAGCATCTACGACATCCCAACTGTTGTCCATGACGAAGGTCTAGATTCATACATCATCAACCACCTGAAGTTAGAAGCTGGTGAGGTTGACTGGTCGCACTGGGAGAGCGTGCTAAAGGCAGTTCACGAGCCTTTGGCCGAAGTAACAGTTGCCTTGGTTGGTAAGTATGTGGATCTGCCAGATGCCTATCTTTCTGTAACCGAAGCTCTTAGAGCTGGTGGATTTGCTGAACAGGTAAAGGTAAACATCAAGTGGGTTGCCAGCGACCTATGTGAAACCGAAGAAGGTGCAAGAGAGCACCTGAGCGGTGTTGATGCAATCTGTGTTCCTGGTGGTTTCGGTATTAGAGGACTGGAAGGCAAGCTTGGTGCTCTGAAGTTCACTAGAGAAAATGGCATTCCAACTCTTGGCTTATGTCTAGGACTGCAGTGCATGGTTATTGAGTATGCAAGAAACGTAGTTGGGCTAGAAGGTGCCTCTTCAACTGAGTTTGAACCAGATACCAAGTATCCAGTTATTGCAACCATGGCAGAACAGGTTGAGATTCTTGCATCAGGAGACATGGGTCACACCATGCGTCTAGGTCTATTCGATGCAGTGCTAACTCCAGGCAGCGTTGTTGCTGAAGCATATGGAAAGACTTTAGTCAAAGAACGTCACCGTCATCGCTATGAGGTCAACAACTCTTTCAGAGATCAACTCGCTGCAGCAGGTTTGAGCTTCTCAGGTCTTTCTCCTAACGGTGATCTAGTTGAGTTTGTTGAACTACCTAAGGATGTTCACCCTTACTACGTTTCAACTCAAGCTCACCCTGAGTTCCTATCTCGCCCAACTAAAGCACACCCGCTTTTCCATGGGCTAATAAAGGCTGCTCTTGCTGGTCGTCTTTTCGGCGATAAGGCAGAGTAATAACTCAACCAGATGGCTAAATTTCAGCAATCGGTTGATAACTATCTGAGACATCTCACGATTGAGCGAGGGATGGCTAAAAACACAATCTTGTCCTATCGAAGAGATCTAATTTCATACACCCAATATTTAGAAGCCTTAGGTATTGATTCGCCTTCTCAAGTGCAAGAGAGCCATGTCCGAGAATTTGCTCAACAACTGGTAACCAACAAAGCCATGGTGGCAACCTCAGTGGCAAGGACACTTGCAGCCGTTCGCGGTTTGCACAAGTTCTTGTTATTCGAAGGAGCGCTCGAAGTGGATGTCGCTGCGACAGTAAAACCACCAAAGGCACCGAAAAGACTCCCTAAAGCAATTTCAATTGCTGATGTCGAAAGGTTGCTTAGGGCTGCTGGCCCAGAGCCTGATGATGTTTCAGGTGCTGCTGATTTGATCCGTGTTCGAGACAGGGCAATTCTTGAACTTCTCTATGCAACTGGTGCTCGTGTTTCTGAACTGGTGAACATCGATTTGGATGACCTTATTGATCCTGAAATCATTAGATTATTCGGTAAAGGTTCTAAGGAACGAATTGTTCCGGTTGGTAGGTATGCTCAGGCAGCCTTGCAAGCTTATCTGGTGAGGGTGCGCCCATCCCTAGCACTTCTAGCCAAAGGAACACCAGCATTGTTCTTGAATCAAAGAGGTTCAAGGCTTAGCAGGCAAAGCGTTTGGCAGATAATCTCGGACGCTGCCGATAATGCCAAGTTTGAAAAAGAGGTCTCACCGCATACCTTCAGGCACTCTTTTGCCACACACTTGTTAGAAGGTGGGGCAGATGTGAGGGTGGTTCAGGAACTCTTAGGGCACGCATCAGTGGCCACCACCCAGATATACACACTTGTTACCGTTGACGCGCTCAGGGAAATCTACGCTACCGCCCATCCCCGTGCTCAGCGGTAGGCTATAAGCACTAAAGTTATTGTCTTTAGGGGCCTTTTGGGCCCAACACTTACTGCTGTGAAGCCAGAGAGGGAGCTATCGATGCCAGGTAAGAATACCGACCACAGGTTTCCAATTCCCAAGCGCTTATCTAGCCATGGACCTGCTCGAATAATTGCCCTTTGCAATCAAAAAGGTGGCGTGGGTAAGACCACAACCACAATAAACACAGCAGCGGCATTAGCTGAGTACGGTCGCAAGGTGTTACTGGTCGATTTCGATCCCCAAGGCGCTCTATCCCGTGGTCTTGGTGTTGTCAACGAAGATGTCAAGACTATCTATGACCTAATGCTGGATAGAAAAATGAAGGCGACCGATGTCATCGTTCACACAGAAGTGCCTGGGCTAGATCTAATCCCTGCCAACATCCAGCTTTCTGCTGCAGAGATTCAACTTGTTGCAGAACCAGGTCGAGAGAGAATTCTTGCTGGAGTATTACGTCCAATACTTGGTGACTATGACGTGATTATGATCGACTGTCAGCCATCGCTTGGCTTGCTAACTGTTAACGCACTAACAGCAGCCCATGGCGTGCTAATCCCGGTTGCCTGTGACTTCTTTGCTCTTCGAGGTTTAGAACTTCTTATTCAGAACACTGTTGAGCTAGTTCAGGAAAGACTCAATGACAACCTAAAGATTGATGGAATCCTGGCAACAATGTTTGACCCAAGAACCCTGCACTCGAGAGAGATGCTAAATAAGCTGAACGAAGATTACGGAGATAAAGTTTTCAAGTCTGTTATCAAGTTGACTGTGAAGTTTAAGGATTCTTCAGCACAGGGTAGGCCGGTAACTCAATACGCTCCATCATCTGAAGCAGCGGAACTATATCGAGCGGTAGCTAGAGAGATGGTTGAACGTGGCTGTGCTCCATAACGATCTAGAAGACGTTAGTGGAAATGGTTTCTCGCTGAACATCGGAAATTTTGAAGGACCATTTGATCTGCTGCTGTCTCTGATTTCAAAACATCAACTAGATATCACATCAATCTCCCTGAGTCAGGTGACGAATGACTTCATCGCCTATGTCCGAACTTTGGAAGATGCCGACCAGTTGGAAGAGGCTAGCGAGTTTCTTGTTGTGGCTGCAACGCTGCTGGATCTAAAGATTGCAGAGCTTCTTACCAAAGGTGAAGTGGTTGACGCAGAAGATGTTGCCCTTTTGGAAGCGAGAGATCTGCTTTTTGCAAGATTGCTTCAATACCGAGCGTTCAAGGACATATCTTCTTGGTTCCAAACTGCCATCACCATGGAAGCCAGAAGGGTTTACCGCTCGGTCAGACTTGAAGATAGGTTCAGGACTAAGCAACCTGAATTGGTTTGGACTGTGTCTCTTGAAGACTTCGCGAGACTTGCAGAGGAGACTATGGCTCCTCGAGAAATACCGATGGTGGGGCTGACACATCTCCATGCGCCAAGAGTGTCGATTCGTGAACAAGCAGCTGAAGTGGTTGCGCTACTTAGAGCTGCGACAACTTTGACATTTAGAGAACTGATTTCATCGGTAAGAGACAGAGCAGTCTTAGTAGCGAGGTTCTTATCCATTCTGGAGTTATACCGATTAGGGGCAGTCAGCTTTGAGCAATCAGAGTCGCTTGGCCCTTTGCAAATAACCTGGCGAGCAGAAGAATTCGACGATAACCAGCTAGCGGCACTAGGAGCAGACTATGACTCTTGATAATCAAGAACAAACAGAGGGAACGAACATCGAGACCGTAACCGAAGACCCAAGAAATGCTTTAGCGCTTAGTGAACCAATCGCCGCTGACGCCCTCCGTGGTGCAGTTGAAGCAATTCTCATGGTTGCCGAAGTGCCGTTGTCGCTTGTGCACCTAGCCACCTCGCTTGACATGCCTGTTCCAGATATTCGAGAAGCAGTACTAGCAGTAAAGGCTGATTTTGATGGCGAAAATGGAACTCGACCTAGAGGTTTTGAATTACGGGAGGTTGGTGGTGGCTGGCGCGTGTTCGTAAGGGAAGAATACGAATGGGCAGTTAGAGAATTCATCTCTAATGAGAATCCAACGAAGCTATCTCAAGCAGCTCTAGAGACTCTCGCAGTCATCGCCTACCGCCAACCTATTGCAAGAGGCCAGATTGCATCTATTCGTGGAGTAAACGTTGACACAGTGGTTAGAACTTTGCTCAGCAGAGGACTTATCACTGAGGTTTTCACAGACAGTGAAACCGGTGCCATCAACTACGGAACCACAGAGACCTTCTTAGAAACTCTAGGGATTAATGCGCTAGATGATCTTCCACTAATCAGTCCATATCTACCTGATGCCAATTTTGATCTTGGTGCAGAGAATGCAGCAGGAAATTAATTGAATGAATCAACCGAAGGCGTTCGCCTCCAAAAAGTACTGGCTAATGCTGGAGTTGCATCCAGGCGAGCCAGCGAAGAACTAATAACTTCAGGTGCGGTCAAGGTAAATGGAAAAGTTGTTAAAGAACTAGGCACTCGAATTGATCCTGAGAACGACAAGGTGGCTGTCCGTGGAACGCCCGTTCAGCTTGATGCCAGTCGCGTATACATGGCACTGAACAAGCCGGTGGGAGTAATCTCCTCTATGGCTGACGAGTATGGGCGACCAGATCTGTCTCAGTATGCCCTTCGTTCAGATCGTATTTATAACGTTGGCCGTTTAGATGCGGACACATCGGGACTACTAATTCTGACCAATGACGGAGAGTTGGCGAACATGCTGGCACATCCCAAGTTTGGGGTCACTAAGACATACATTGCCAAGGTAGAGGGGCAGGTCTCAGCACAGGAGATTCAAAAGCTTCTTTCAGGCTTAGAACTAGAAGATGGCCCGATGAAAGCCGATAAAGCGAATTTGGTGGACTCGAATGCATTTGAGAGCTTGGTTGAAATCGTTATTCACTCTGGTAAAAACCGCGTAGTGAGAAGAATGTTTGAAGCTCTCGGGCATCCGGTCAAAGACTTAGTTAGACGCCAGTTCGGCCCAATTCAGCTTGGGCCTCTGAAACAAGGTCAAACCAGGCTACTAAGTAAAGTTGAAGTTGGAGCGCTGCTAAAGGCTGCCGAGGGTAATAGCACCAGAGCACCGAGACCTCCAAAACCTAAAGCCAGCCAAACAACCAAGCTAAAGCCGAGAGGAAAACGAAGTGGCGCTTAGAGCTATCCGTGGAGCAATTCAGCTAGAAGCTGATGATCGTGAACACCTTCTCAAACTAACTGCAGAACTTCTTGCCAAGATGATGCATGCCAATAACATGCACACCGATCAGTTGGTCTCAATCCTCTTTACTGCAACTCCTGATATCACTTCTGAGTTTCCAGCCCTTGCTGCTCGAGAACTTGGCTTAGGAGATGTCCCACTTATGTGTTTCGTTGAAATGAATGTCCCCGGTTCCTTACCTCGAGTTATTAGAGTCATGATCAACGCGGAACTTGATGTCCCAAGATCAGAAGTTCAACACGTCTACCTACGCGGTGCGGCCGCACTTCGATTGGATATCGCTCAATGAGCCCACGCACCACAGGACAAATACACATCATTGGTGCCGGATTACTTGGCACCAGTGTTGGGTTAGCGTTACGTCAACTAGGAGTTGATGTCTCGATTACCGATGCTTCACCTGCAAATGAATCTTTGGCTATTGATTTTGCTGCCGGGAGAAGACTAAATTCAGACGACCAAGTTGCCTTAGTTGTGGTTTGTGTCCCACCAGATGTTACGGCTAAAACTGTCAGCAAAGCTTTGGAAGATTTTCCAAACGCTGTGGTGACCGATGTTGCCAGTGTCAAAGACAGTGTTCTTTCTGAAATTACAAGCAGCTCAATCAATATCTCTAGGTATGTCGGTTCTCACCCAATGGCTGGACGGGAAAAAGGTGGAACTCTTGCCGGTAGAGCAGATCTATTTGTCGGGCGTCCTTGGGTTATCGCTATTGAGCAATCCACTAACTCCGACGCAGCACAAATAGTTGAGCAGCTTGCTCTTGATCTTGGTTCAACTCCAATCAGAATGACTGCAGCTGAACATGATCATGCGGTTGCTCTCATCTCTCACACTCCACAGTTGATTTCTAGTTTGTTGGCTGCACAACTCTCAAATGCTGCGGATAAAGACCTAGCCCTATCAGGTCAAGGGTTGAGAGACACGACAAGAATCGCTGCTAGCGATCCAAGTCTGTGGCTTCAGATCCTTTCAGCGAATTCAGGGCAATTACTTCCAGTTCTGAAATCATTTGGTGAAGATTTAGAGCAGGTTATTGATTCGCTAGAGCATGTTGGTTCTTCTGGTTCACTGGCAAAACTCGGCAAAGTGCTCGAAGCTGGCAATTTAGGGATTTCTCGACTGCCAGGTAAACATGGTTCCACCAACACCGCCTACGCCCAGGTGGTTGTGATGATAGATGACAAACCTGGTGAACTAGCAAGATTGCTCACCGAGATTGGCGCAGCCAATCTGAACGTTGAAGACCTAAATCTAGATCACGCCAGTGGTGCGCAAGTTGGTTTGGTTGAACTCTCAGTCTTACCTCAGATTGAAGAGAAACTAACCGAAACACTTCGCGCAAATGGCTGGCGCTTGGCAGGCTAGATGCATATCGTTGCAATTGATGGGCCAGCTGGTTCCGGTAAATCTAGTGTCAGTAAAGCTGTAGCGAGAAGACTAGGCCTTGGTTACCTTGATACCGGGGCCGCATACAGAGCGCTAACTTGGCTTATCCACGAGCGAAGTGTGCCATTAGCCTCAGTTGATGCTGGTTTTCTTCAAACCGAATTCAACTATTCGATCTCTCTAAATCCAGATAATTACTGGGTCAAAGTGGGCGACAATGACGTTACCTATGAGATTCGACAGAGCCGGATCGGGGTGCAGGTCAGTGCAATTGCTGGTCTTCAGCCGGTTCGTGAATACATGCTCAAGCTCACCCATGAATTGGTCGAGTCTTCAGGTTTTGCAGGGGTAGTTGTTGAGGGGAGAGATATCACCACCGTGGTCTTTCCCGATGCTCAAACAAAAATTCTGCTAACCGCCTCAGAAGAAGTTAGACTAGTAAGGCGTTCCGCGGAGCTCCCCGAAGGCATTTCAATTGCCGAGCAAATCACTAAACGAGATCAAAAAGATGCGAAAGTAGTCGATTTTCTTTCTCCTGCCCCTGGTGTTGAGTTGGTTGATTCCACAGAACTTGATTTTGACTCAACCGTTGAGGCGATCATCAACATTATTGAAAGAACTAAGTAGGGAACATGGAAGACCAAGACTTTAATGCGGATCCGGTCGATCCTGATTTTCTAGACCGTTTGAACTCACTTTCAACCGATGAGGAAGAAGCTCGCGTTCATGCTCTAAGAGTTGGCCTATCCGAATACGAGCTTGACGAAGAAGACATTCGTGTCCTGGAAGAACTTAGCTCAGCTGATGGACAGCCGGTCCTGCTTCCAGCACTGCCTGTCCTAGCTATTGTCGGAAGACCTAACGTTGGTAAATCAGCGTTGGTGAACCGTATCATTGGCCGACGTGAGGCAGTGGTGGAGGACAAGCCTGGGGTAACCCGTGACCGTGTTTCATACAAGGCTGAATGGAATGGCCGTAAATATACTCTTGTTGATACCGGTGGCTGGGAGCCAGATGCCAAGGGCATTGATAAATCCGTTGCTATTCAAGCTGAGATTGCTGTTGAGTTAGCTGATGCTGTGCTATTTGTCGTTGATTCAACTGTTGGCCCGACTGCAACGGATGAACGAGTAGTCAAGATGCTTAGAGCAAGCAAGAAGCCAGTTCTTCTTCTTGCCAACAAGGTCGATGACGAAAGAGGAGAAGCAGAAGCAGCGGCACTTTGGTCATTAGGACTAGGAGAGCCACATCCAGTTTCAGCACTGCACGGACGAGGCGTTGCCGATGTTCTAGACAAGGTTATGCAAGTTCTTCCTGAAGTTTCAAATGTTGCTAAGCAGGAATTTGGTGGACCAAGAAGAGTTGCCATCATTGGTAGGCCAAATGTTGGCAAGTCATCTCTTTTGAACAAGGCAGTTGGGTCAGAACGAGCTGTCGTAAATGATCTTGCGGGGACCACTCGTGATCCAATCGATGAGCAGGTGGAACTTGGTGGCAAGGTCTGGCGTTTTGTTGATACTGCCGGTATTCGCAGAAGAATTCATCTTGCCCAAGGAGCAGACTTCTACGCATCACTAAGAACTGCGGCTGCTCTTGAACGTGCAGAGGTTGCGGTAGTGGTTTTAGATGTTACTGAAAAGATCAGTGAAGGCGATATCAGGATTGTTGATATGGCACTTGAATCTGGCAGAGCTCTAGTTCTAGCTTTCAACAAGTGGGACAACCTAGATGAAGATCGCAGAGAGTATTTAGAGCGTGAGATTGAACAGGATTTAGCTCACGTTTCATGGGCACCTAGAGTAAACATCTCAGCAAAGACCGGAAGACACCTAGAGAAGCTAGTTCCTGCGCTTGAAGTCTCGCTAGATTCTTGGGACACCAGAATTCCAACTGGAAAGCTGAATGCTTTTATTCAAGAACTTGCCATGGAATTCCCACACCCAGTTCGTGGTGGCAAGCAGCCGAGGATTCTCTTTGCTACACAGGCAAGCACCAGACCGCCAAAGTTTGTGCTTTTCACTACCGGTTTCCTTGACCCTGGTTACCGCAGATTCATTGTTAGAAGACTGCGTGAAACCTACGGATTTGAAGGAACTCCAGTTGAAATAGGCATGAGAGTTAGAGAGAAGCGCAAGCGTTAATATTGTCCTCACGGGCTATAGCGCAGCTTGGTAGCGCACTTGACTGGGGGTCAAGGGGTCGTGGGTTCAAATCCCGCTAGCCCGACGCTAGTCTAGGAAAATCATGGTTGAGAATAATCTTCAGTTGAGCGACAAGGTGATCACCTGGCCAAATGTCCTATCTGGACTCAGGCTGTTGCTAGTTCCAGTGTTCCTTTGGATGATTCTGATTGACCAGAACCTGATCGCATTTTCCATCTTGGCATTTTCCAGTTTCACTGATTGGCTTGATGGTTTTCTGGCCAGAAAACTAAACCAAATGTCTAGGTTGGGACAACTGCTTGATCCTGCTGCTGACCGGTTATTCATTCTTGCCTCGCTAATTGGTTTAGCGATGACTCACAAAGTGCCTTGGTGGTTGGTCTTGGTAATTGTGGCTAGAGATTTGGTTCTCTTCTTCACCCTGCCTTTCCTGGCTCAGGTTGGTTATGGGCCGCTTCCAGTGAATTACACCGGTAAGGCAGGTACTTTCGCTTTACTGTATGCATTTCCTTTGATGCTTCTGCCTGAAATTTTGCCTGAGCAGATAGCAATTTGGGTTTACCCAATAGCGTGGGCTTTTGCGTTTTGGGGAGTTTGGCTTTATTGGTGGACCGGATTAATTTATTTACGACAGGTTCATAACATTCGAAAAATAGCCCGCCTAGACTCGGCTATTCTTAACCAGAAAGAGGAGAGAGCGTGAACGAGTTTTCGGCTGGCCAAGACACCAATTCGGGTGATGACGTTGAGGCTACTCGCAATTTCTCTGAAGATTTACTCGCAATAGATTTAGAGACCCTCAGTGAAGAAGAGCGAGCCGCAGTCGATGCGCTGCCATCCGGAAATGCGCTCCTAATTGTGAGGCGTGGACCAAATCAGGGATCTCGATTCCTCCTTGATGCTGATGTGACTACCGTGGGCCGTCACCCTAATGCAGACATTTTCTTGGATGACGTAACAGTTTCTAGAAAGCACGCCGAATTCAAAAGATCGGGAAAAACCTTCACCGTTACCGACCTAGCATCACTTAACGGAACCCAGTATGAGAATGCTCGGGTTGAAACTGCGGAACTCGAAAATGGAAGTGAAGTTCAGATTGGCAAGTATCACTTGACTTTCTTCGCTTCTAAGAAAGACATCTAAAACAATGGCAGTCAACGAAGCCACAAACCTATTTGCGCCAAGACCGGGCCGGCTCTTTACCATCGGTCAGGTAATCGACAAGCTCAAATCAGACTTTCCAGACCTAACACCTTCAAAGATTCGTTTTCTAGAAGACCAAGGGTTATTCTCACCGTTTAGAACTGAATCTGGTTATCGCAAATACAGCGAAGAGCACATGGAGCGGGTTCGCTTAATTCTCGAACTGCAGAGAGATAAGTTTTTACCTCTAAAAGTTATCCGCACCTACCTAGATGATCTCGATGCGGGTAAACAGCCAACACTTCCGACTGCAACTAGAAGACCTAGCGTTACGAGAAAATTCAACAAACTTGAGCTTGTTGCCGAAAGCGGTATCAATGAGACATTGCTAGCTGAAGCTCAACAGTCACAACTCATCGGCGCTGAGCCATTTGAATACAGCGATATTGAGATTGCTCGTTCGCTAATGCAACTTCAGCGCTTCGGAATCTCTGCTAGACACCTGCGCGGAATCAAAACCTCAGTCGATAGAGACCTAGGCCTCATCCAAGGTGTGGTTGCCAGTGTGAAGAAACAACGCGATCCAGCAGCTAAATCAAGAGCGGCAGCCTATGCGAATGAAATTGAGTCACACTTTGCTGTTATCAGAGCTGAGCTAATTCGCTCTGTTATCGACAAAATCGATTAGTTCGACACGCCGAAGAAGAATATTAACGCCCCATAGTCAGGGGTAAGCGGAACAATTAAAGAAAGCTTCAAGCATTACTTGAACTTTAGAATTTAGGAGAGGAGGCCAGCATGGAATCAAATGAACCCACAGTTGACGCTGTAATTCAGGAACCAACCACCGAAACTGGCCGAATCGTGCTCAGTGAAGCAAGCGAATTCGCTTATTTACAAGATGACCTCTTTGCAGTAACTCAGCCTTGGCATGATCCTAATGTTGGCTACCGAGGGACTTCTGCTGCAGGTGCTGCTGGTATTAGCTATCGACAACTCGACTACTGGGATAGAACTGCTCTGGTTCAACCAAGTGTCAGAGGAGCATCTGGTTCTGGAACCCAACGTCTTTACTCATTTAGAGATATTTTGGTTCTAAAGCTGGTTAAGCGTTTCTTGGATGCTGGTGTATCCCTTCAGCAAATCCGAATCGCTATTCAACAATTGCGTGAAGCAGGAATTAGCGACCTCGCGAAGATAACTTTGATTTCCGATGGTGCAAAAGTTTATCTATGCACCTCAGTGGATGAGGTCATCGACTTACTTGACCGCGGCCAAGGCGTCTTTGGTATCTCAGTTGGCAAGGTTTTAGGTGAGGTCGAGGCAACACTTACCGAAATCAACCCAAGCCACATTGAAGATCTTGATGAGCTCACATTGAGAAGACTTAGCAAGAAAGCTATTTAGTCTTCTGCAGGCAACTCTTTGAGTGCCGCGATCTGTTTCTTTGACATTGTTTGACGAATCACTTCTTGAAACTTCTCTTCGTATTCGGGAGAAACAGCTGGTTCTTCCGGAATCTCAACTTTTGCAAATTCTGTAACGGGTTCTTGCTTCGCTGGGAAACTTGGTTTGCTATCCCTGTTTCGCTTTGAGAAGCGGCTCTTCGCATCAGCTTTACGCTTTCTAAGCGCAAGCCCTGGGTCTTCGGCAACAAAAGCTTGCAAGGCTGTTTCAAGCAGTGCATCGAACCGACTAGCTAATTTTGCTGCTGACTGCCCTGGCCAGCTGTGAATTGATTTGCCAGCGCCGGAAGCCTGCTGCAAGGCAGTTTTTTCTTCCAGAGGTGGATTGAGCATTAGATCACCAAATAGTTCATAAAGTTCATTGACGCGATACTGGTGCTCAGCAACGCTCGCCCTAAGCCGGTTTACCACAACGCCTAAGAGATTGACTCTGCGGTTGACTTTGTTTCTAAGTTCTACGAAAGCCTTTATGGCTGTCTCAACTGAAATGACTGAGTTAATTGCGGGTTCGGTAACTAGCAAAACTCGATCGCTGGCCACCCAGGCCATTCGAGTTAGGGCACCTATCGAAGGGGGAGTATCAATTAGGACCAAATCGTAGTCATCTTCGATGGTAGCCAGTGCTTGTTCGATATTCCAGAGTGATTTGAATGAGGGGTTTCCCATGTTTTGTATGGTGAGGCTTGGGTCTCCGACCATGATGTCGAGCCTTCCTGTCTGCCCCTTGGCCCAAGATGAGACTACAATTGCCCTTAGCACAGTGTTGTGCCGGGGCTTCTTGATCACTTCGGCCGCTGAAGACTCAAAATCCCCAACCGCACCTAAACCAATGCTTGCGTTGCACTGAGGATCTAAATCAATCACCAGAGTTCGCAAGTTCCTAGACATGGCAGCAGAGGCAAGACCAAGGGTAACCGTGGTTTTGCCAACTCCGCCTTTCAAGGCGCTAATGCTTAATACCTGCACCTGACTAGGCTACCTTTTGATTTAGATGCAACCCGTTATTTGTTCATCTGAGCGCAGATAGGAACGCATGTTCAGCAAGATTTTGGTTGCTAACCGAGGCGAAATCGCCATTCGCGCCTTCAGAGCGGCCTATGAGCTTGGGGCTAAGACTGTCGCGGTATTTGCATATGAAGACAGAAACTCATCTCATCGTCTAAAAGCTGACGAGGCATATCAGATTGGTGAAATTGGTCACCCAGTTCGCGCTTACTTAGATGTATCTGAAATCATCAGAGTGGCCTTGGAGTGTGGGGCAGACGCTATCTATCCTGGCTACGGGTTCCTTTCTGAGAATCCAGAACTAGCAGAAGCTGCCAAAGCAAACGGAATAACTTTCATTGGCCCAACTTCTGATGTTCTAGAGCTAGCCGGTAACAAGGTAAATGCTAAGGAAGCCGCAATAGCAGCCAATGTTCCAGTTTTGAAATCCTCCCGTCAATCAGAGAACAAAGCTGAGCTTATTGAAGATTCAAAGCTAATTGGTTTCCCGCTGTTTGTTAAAGCTGTTGCCGGTGGCGGGGGTCGCGGAATGCGTCGTGTTGCTGATGAGCAATCTCTTGAGAGCGCTCTTGGTGAGGCTATGCGTGAGGCAGAGAGCGCATTTGGAGACGCCAGAGTCTTTCTAGAGCAGGCAGTGCTAAGACCTCGTCACATTGAAGTTCAAATATTGGCAGATGGTCAGGGAAACGTAGTTCATCTGTTTGAGCGCGACTGTTCAGTGCAAAGAAGAAATCAAAAAGTTGTTGAAATCGCTCCAGCTCCAAATATCTCTCAAGAGCTTAGAGATGAACTATACAAAGACGCAGTCGCATTCGCAAAGCAGGTTGGTTATGTGAATGCCGGAACAGTCGAATTTCTGATCGACACTGTTGGGCCTAATGCCGGCAAGCACGTCTTTATTGAAATGAACCCAAGAATTCAGGTTGAGCATACGGTTACAGAAGAAATTACGGGCGTTGACCTAGTGCAATCACAGATGCTCATCGCTGCTGGTAAGACTCTTGCTGAACTGAACCTAACCCAGGACAAGATTGAGATGCACGGGTTTGCTATTCAGTGCAGAATTACCACCGAAGATCCAACTGCTGGATTTAGACCAGACACTGGAAAAATAAGCACCTATCGCTCACCTGGTGGTGCTGGTATTCGTCTTGATGGCGGAACTGTTTCAACAGGAAGCGAAATCAGCCCGCACTTCGATTCACTATTGGTAAAACTAATTACCCGAGGCAGAGATTTACTGACCGCAGTCAACCGTGCAGAGCGAGCTCTTGCAGAATTCAGAATTCGCGGTGTTTCTACCAACATTGCTTTCTTGCAAGGAGTTCTAGCTGACCCCAGCTTTGCTGCAGGAGAACTGAGTACTGCATTCATCGACGAACGTCCTGAGCTACTTACTGCTCATCCTTCATTGGATAGAGGAACAAAGATTCTAAACTGGCTAGCTGATGTGACTGTCAACCAGCCATATGGCTCTAGAGGCGACCTAATTTCTCCTGCAACTAAACTCCCAAAGATTGATCTGACCAAGCCAGCACCAAATGGTTCAAGACAATTACTGCAAGAACTAGGCCCTGAAGGGTTTGCTAAAGCACTCAGGGATCAGTCTGCGGTTGCCATTACCGATACAACTTTTAGAGACGCTCACCAATCACTGTTGGCCACTCGTGTGCGCTCCCGTGACTTGGTGCAGGTCGCTCCTTACGAGGCACGAGTTCTAAACAAGTTATTCTCAGTTGAAGCTTGGGGTGGAGCAACCTATGACGTTTCGCTTCGTTTCTTAGGTGAAGATCCATGGTCAAGACTTACTGCACTGAGGGAAGCAATGCCAAACATCTGTATTCAGATGTTGCTGCGCGGTCAGAACACTGTCGGATACACGCCATACCCTGTTGAGGTGACAGAGGCATTTGTTTCTGAGGCGGCGCTGTCAGGCGTTGACATTTTTAGAATATTTGATGCACTAAACGATGTTGATCAGATGCTTCCGGCGATTACGGCAGTGTTGAAAACAAAAACAGCAGTGGCTGAAGTTGCCATCTGTTACACCGGTGATCTACTAAACCCAAACGAAAAACTTTACACACTCGATTACTATCTAGCTCTTGCTAGACAAGTGGTCAATGCCGGAGCTCACATCCTTGCAATTAAGGATATGGCGGGTTTGCTAAGACCTCAGGCCGCAGCAAAACTTGTCAAAGCGCTCAGATCAGAGTTTGATGTTCCGATTCATCTGCACACCCACGACACAGCTGGTGGCCAGTTGGCGACGCTCATCGCTGCCATCGATGCCGGTGTCGACGCTGTGGATGTTGCCTCTGCACCAATGGCGGGGACTACTTCACAACCCTCTGCCTCTGCACTAATTGCAGCGTTGGAGAATACTGAAAGAGATGCTGGAATCACTCTTGATGAGATGACCGCACTTGAACCATATTGGGAAGCAGTTAGAAATGTTTATGCTCCCTTTGAGTCAGGGCTTCGTGGTCCTACCGGACGTGTATACAGGCATGAGATTCCAGGTGGTCAGCTCAGTAACCTTCGTCAGCAGGCGATAGCACTAGGTTTAGGTAATCAGTTTGAACGAGTTGAGGACATGTATGCCGCAGCAAATGAGATTCTCGGTAGACCTCCGAAGGTAACCCCTTCATCAAAGGTTGTTGGAGATCTTGCTTTGCATCTGGTTGCCGTAAATGCCAACCCTGCTGATTTCGCTGCCAATCCACAAAACTATGACATTCCAGATTCAGTAGTTGGTTTCATGGCTGGCGAACTAGGTGACCTACCCGGTGGCTGGCCAGAACCGTTCAGATCAAAAGTGCTTCAAGGTAAGAGTCCTAAATTTGGTCTAGTCCCCGTTTCACCGGAAGACCTTCAGAACCTAGTTTCAACTGATGCCAAAATCAGAAGAAACACCCTGAACAGATTGCTATTTCCTGGCCCAACGCTAGATTTTGAAAAATCAAGAGCAACCTTCGGCAACCTAGATCCGGTCGACACCCTTGACTACCTTTACGGTCTTGAGCAGGGTCACGAACACGTTGTCGAAATCGCCAAGGGTGTTCGCATCTTTGTTGGTTTGGAAGCGATCGGTTCGCCAGACAGCAAAGGTTTTAGGACTGTTATGGCCACCTTTAACGGTCAGCTTCGCCCTATCAACATCAGAGACAGAAAGATTGCCACCACTGTGGTTTCTGCCGAAAAGGCCAATTTGGCCAATCCTGCAGAGGTGGCGGCACCCTTCGCTGGTGTGGTTACCCTTCAGGTTGTTGAAGGCACCCAGGTTGAACTTGGCCAACCGGTAGCAACTATCGAGGCTATGAAGATGGAAGCCACCATTACAGCTAATACTTCAGGTATAGTCAGGCGTTTAGCCATCTCAAAGACCCAAGCGGTTGAATCTGGGGACCTCATTCTCGTGGTTGAACCCAAAGTAAGCGAATAGACTTACCCAAGAAGTTATTGTTTCAGGGCTGAAGTCCTGACCTGGAAGGCAAAAGGAATTGGCTTTGGCTGACAAATTTGAAGGTAAGAACCCTCGTCCCAAGGACGAGTCAGATAGTGCTGAGCTCGGTGCAAGCTCAATTGAAGCCAGTACTGTTGACCTGACCCCAACCACATCATCAATCAAGGTGGTTACCGAGGCGACTGCTATTGTCCCAACCGGGGGCGCCTCGGAAACAGCTAGTTTGGCAAGCTCGCAGGCTGGATACTCGCGCAGAGATAGCCTTCGCGGAGATACTTTCGATCAACCAGAGCCAGCTGCGATGCTTACAGCAGATCGACTTATTGAAGTGAACGCGAAAACTAGGCCTTCTCCTGAATCAGGTTTTCGTAGATTCGTATATTTCCTCTCACTGAAGACCATCAACCTAGGGGATAACCTTCGTGTTCGCGAACGTAAAGCAATCGATGCAAGGATTGCTGCGAACCTAGGTGGTGGAGCTCGCTTCGTGCCAGTGCTGACTCGTAAAGGTGGCGTTGGTAAGACAACGGTTACGACTCTGCTCGGCATGGCCATGGCGCTTGCTCGTGAAGACAGAGTAATTGCAATCGATGCCAACCCTGACCGAGGAACCTTGGCTGAAAGAGTAAGCAAATCAACTCGCTTCACAGTTAGAGATGTTGTGAACCGTGCTGCCGCTGTTGATGGCTTCACAGATTTCGCGACCATGGTTTCACGAGATGTGACAAGACTCCATGTTTTAGCATCTGATAGCGATCCGATGCTATCTGAAGCTTTTGATGAAGGTGATTACAACGTAGTTGCCGATATGGCTGCCCGCTATTACACCATCATCTTGACTGACTGTGGAACCGGTATCGTGCACTCGGTGATGCGTCCAACCCTGCAACGAGCCAATGGTTTAGTCATTGTCTCTGGTGGATCTGTTGATGAGGCTAGATTAGCTTCCGAAACTCTAACCTGGTTAGAAGCTAATGGCTATGGAGATTTAGTAAGAGGTGCAGTAGTTGCTCTCAACACTGCAACTCAGGGCACAAACCTAGTGAAACTCGATGAGATTGAAGCGCACTTCAAATCACGCGTTCGTGCTGTTGTAAAGATTCCATATGACCCAGCCCTAGCTGCCGGTTCGGTAATCAAATTTGATCAGCTAAACCGCAACACACGTGAAGCCGCTCGCGAACTTGCAGCTCTAGTTGTTGAAGGCTTAGCTAAGAGCAACTAGTTCATGACTGTTAGAGAAATACGTTTATTTGGCGATCCAGTTCTAAAATCACCTTGCGATACCATCACAGACTTTGGTGCTAAGACTCATTCGTTGATAACAGACCTGCTAGACACCACTAGAGAACCTGGCAGAGCTGGAGTTGCTGCCCCGCAAATCGGTGTCTCGCTTAGAGCATTTAGCTATAACGTAGGTGGCAAAGTTGGCTACCTCATCAACCCGAAGAATCTAGTTCTGGGCGGAGAGCCATTGCTAACTGAAGAGGGATGTTTGTCTGTGCCAGGTAATTGGCATCTAACGCTTCGATATCCTGAAGCTTCTTTGACTGGAGAATTACTTGACCAGAGCGAGGTTACTATTTCAGGAACAGGGCTAATGGCTCAAGCTCTTCAGCACGAATACGATCACCTTGATGGTTTGCTATACCTGGACAGGCTAACTCCTGAAGAGCGCAAAGAAGCAATGAAGCTAGTCAGGCAGTCTGACTGGTTTATTCGTTAGATCTTGTAATCACCGATGTTGTGACAGGTTGATTTTGCACTGTCTGCATAGATGTCATCAATCAGATTTCCAAAGTCTTCAACCACAGCCGATCTCTTTATCTTCAGCGATGGAGTTAGGTGGCCACTCTTCTCGGTTAGGTCGTAGGGCAGAATCGCGAATTTCCTGATTGATTCTGCAGTTGAGAAATGCGAATTCACATTCTCAATGGCTTTGGAAATTTCAGCCAATACCGCAGCATTACTTCTTGCGCTTTCAAGCGTTAGCTTTTCTTTGATGCCATTGTTCTCGAGCCAAAGCGGGAGCATCTCCTCATCAATTGAAAGCAAAACCGAAACAAAAGGTTTTGCATCACCAATTACCACTGCTTGGCTAACCAGTGGGTTAGCTCTCAGGGGGTCTTCTAGAAGTGCAGGGGCGACATTCTTTCCACCGGCGGTGATGATTAGTTCCTTCTTACGACCTGTGATAGCCAAGAATCCATCCTCGTCAAGTTCACCGATGTCACCAGTTTTGAACCACTCACCATCAAAGGTTGATGAAGTTGCATCTTTGTTGTTCCAGTAGCCCTTTAGAACATTGCTACCGCGTAACCAAATCTCACCGTCGGCTGCAATCTGGACTCCGCAGCCAGGCAGCGGGAAGCCAACTTTGCCAATCTTCAGGTTATCTGGACGGCCAATGGTTACCGGAGCTGTTGTTTCGGTTAGGCCATAGCCTTCCAAAACAATAAGACCGATAGCACGATAGAAGTGTCCGAGTCTTGCACCCAACGGGCCGCCACCGCTGATTGCATACTTGACTCTGCCGCCCATTGCTCCACGAAGTTTCTTGTAAACCAAAGCATCGAAAATCTTGTGCTTTAGCGATAGTGCAAAGCTTGGCCCCTTCTTGGTATCCAAAGCCATAGACCACTGAATTGCAGTTTCAGCTGCTGCGTGGAAAATCTTTCCTTTGCCAGCAGCTTCGGCCCTTTGCTCTGCTGAGTTGTATACCTTTTCAAAAACTCTAGGAACTGCCAACAAGAAGGTTGGGTGGAAACTCTGCATAGCCGGTGCAACGTTTTTAGCGTCAGGCTGATGACCAACTTGAACACCAGAAGCCGCACATAGAACAGAAACAAAGCGTGCAAAGACGTGAGCCATTGGTAAGAAAAGAACTGTTGAACCTCCTGGACAAACTACTTGAGGAAGAACAGCTTGAGCATTCCTGGAAAGATCTACAAATCCTTCGTGCAGCAGTTCACAACCTTTAGGTCTACCGGTCGTTCCCGATGTGTAGATGATTGTGGCTAAATCTTTTAGTCCATTACTTGTTCTTCGAGCTTCGAGTTCAACATCACTGATGCTCTTACCTAGAGCGATTAGATCTTGAAAATCATTACTTTCAAATGTCCATGTCTTGGTGACAGCTGGCAGATTGCTCTGCACAGTTTTGAAGAGTTCAAGTAGGCTCTTGTCCTCAAAGAAAGCTGCGGTTGCACCTGAGTCACTCAAGATCCATTCAATTTGGCTTGGTGCAGAGGATTCATAGATTGGAACTGAAACAGCACCGGCAAACCACAGCGCAAAATCGCATAGCGCCCACTCGTAACGAGTGTGACTCATAATGCCGACTCGCTGTCCAGTTTCTATTCCTGCGGCAATGAATCCTTTTGCCAGCGCCTTTACTTCTTCAAGGTAATCAATAGCTAGGACATCTTCCCAAACTCCGGTTTGCACCTGCTTTGACATCAGTGGCAACGAAGGGTCGTTCTTTACGCGCTCGAGTAGGAGGTCTGTGATGTTAGCCTCTGGCTTTGAAATCACTAAAAGGGGAACTTCGTTGATTTTCATTTCTGACTCCGTTTATCCGACCGTAAAAGAAACTTTTCACTACTCTACCCGTGCAAAGGCACAAACCCCGCCCTCTAGGCTATTGCTGAGCTTGCCGATATACTTGCAAAGTTGTTAAGAAAGCGAAGGACTACCATGAATACCGTCGGAATCGACATCGGGGGAACCAAGATTGCTGGTGCTCTGGTCTCTGAATCTGGGGAGATTCTTCGCGAGTTGAAAGTCCCAAGCCCGGCAAATGACAGCCAAGCATTGCAGGCCGCTGTTGTTTCCATGGTGAACGAACTTAGGCAGGGACAAGAGATTTTGGCTGTTGGTGTGGCCGCAGCCGGATTTATCGACGCTAATCAAGCTGTTGTTGTTTATTCCCCGAACTTGAGCTGGCGCAACGAGCCTTTGAAGGCAAAATTAGAAGCTGATCTTGGCGTCCCAGTATTTATCGAAAATGATGCCAACGCTGCAGGCTGGGCGGAATATCGTTTTGGAGCCGGCCGAGGAAGCCACCACATGATGATGCTCACTATCGGCACCGGTGTCGGTGGAGCAATTGTGGCCAACGGAGAGCTGTTCCGAGGAGCATTCGGCATTGGGGCAGAACTTGGTCACTCAAACTTCATTCCCAATGGAAAAGCATGTGGTTGTGGCCAAAAAGGGTGTTTGGAGCAGTATGGTTCGGGCACTGCTCTACTGAATTCTGCGAAGGAACTTATTGCCAGTGGAAGTCCTGATTCGAGTCGGCTAGCTGAATTGGCAACCCTAAAAGGTGAACTGACTGGGGTAGAGGTTTATCAAGCTATCCAAGAAGGGGATAAAGGAGCCTTGAGGTTGCTGGGAGAACTCGGCACTAACCTCGGCATGGCAGTTGCTTCCTTCACTGCGATTCTTGATCCAGAAATTATGGTTATCGGAGGCGGAGTGAGTGCAGCCGGTGAATTATTGCTTGAACCAATTAGAGCCGCTTACCTAGAGCATCTTCCCGCTAGAGGGTTTAGACCAGAGCTCGAGATTGTGGCAGCTCAATTACACAACGATGCAGGTCTTGTCGGGGTAGCTGATCTGGCTAGATTGCATTCAGTCGGGCGATAAACTTATCTTTCAAGCTATTTCAGGAAGAGATGGAGGTCCAGCATGTGGTATTTCCTGCTGAAAAACATCATTCTTGGACCCATCCTCAAAGTACTTTTCAGACCCTGGGTCAGAGGGGCTGAAAAGATTCCAACTGATGGTGCAGCTATCTTGGCTTCTAACCACCTATCTTTTTCTGATTCAATTTTCTTGCCTCTTATGCTTCGCCGTCCCGTTGTTTTTCTAGCCAAGAGTGAATATTTCACTGGCAAAGGCATTAAGGGAACGCTTTCACGGTGGTTCTTCAAAGGAACTGGTCAATTACCAATTGATCGGAGTGGCGGAAAGGCTTCTGAGGCAGCATTGAATACCGGCCTTGGAGTGCTGGCCCAGAGCCAACTTCTAGGAATCTACCCAGAGGGAACAAGATCTCCCGATGGCAGATTGTTTAGAGGCAGAACTGGAATTGCACGTATGGTCCTCGAAGCAAAAGTGCCTGTTTTTCCTGTAGCGATGATCGACACCGAAAAGGTTCAGCCAATCGGTAGAAAGCTTCCTCGAATCCGTCGCATCGGAGTTGTTGTCGGGGAACCTCTAGATTTCTCTCGCTTTGCAGGTATGGAGGGCGATCGACTAGTGCTTAGAGCTGTTACAGATGAGATAATTTATGAGCTGATGAAGCTCAGCGGGCAGGAATACATCGACGTATATGCCTCAACACTAAAAGAACGTCGCTAAGTATCCAAACCTAGACAGGAACCATAAATTGGCTTCATTTGAACCAGTAGTCGCAGCAGATCCAGGAGTAGTCGAGGGACTCGACAACTACCTCAATCTGGTCGCAGCGCAACAACCAACTTGGCCCGATCAATCAGCCGTTGCCGAAGTAAGAGCCATCCTTGCTAAGTATCCGCCGCTAGTGTTCGCCGGTGAGGTGGACATTCTCAAAGATAGAATTTCTCAGGCCGCTCAGGGTAAGGCATTCTTGCTTCAAGGTGGCGACTGCGCAGAAACTTTTGTTGATGCAACAGCCGATCGTATTCGTAACCGTGTCAAGACTTTGCTCCAAATGGCAGTTGTCTTAACCTACGGTGCATCGATGCCTGTGATCAAGATGGGAAGAATGGCTGGGCAATTTGCTAAGCCAAGATCATCCGATACGGAAACCAGAGAAGACCTTACTCTTCCTGCATACCGAGGTGATGCTGTAAATGGATATGACTTCACTCTTGAATCTAGAACTCCAGACCCGAAACGTCTGCTTCAGGCATACAACACTTCTTCCTCAACTCTTAACCTAATCAGAGCCTTTACCATGGGTGGCTTTGCAGATCTACGGTCAGTGCACGAGTGGAATAAAGGCTTCATCGATAATCCTGCAAATTCACGCTACGAGACGATGGCAAAAGATATCGATCGGGCAATCAAGTTCATGGCAGCTTGCGGGGCAAACTTCAATGAGTTGAGAACCACGGAGTTCTATACCAGCCACGAAGGTCTGCTCTTTGATTACGAACGTCCAATGACGAGAATTGATTCACGAACCGGCACTCCATACGACACCAGTGCACACTTTATTTGGATTGGTGAGAGGACTCGTCAACTAGATGGTGCACACGTAGATTTCTTATCGCGTGTTCGTAACCCGCTGGGAGTAAAGCTTGGGCCAAACACATCTGTAGATGACGTGATGGCGCTAATCGAAAAACTAGACCCAAACCATGAACCAGGTCGACTAACTTTTATCACCAGAATGGGTGCAGGGAAGATCCGTGAAGCGCTGCCAAAGTTGGTTGAGGCTGTTAGAGATGCAGGTTTCCAACCGCTTTGGATTACCGATCCAATGCACGGAAATGGAATCACAACCGCTAATGGCTATAAGTCACGTCGCTTTGATGATGTCATGAATGAAGTTCGTGGTTTCTTTGAGGTGCACCGTGACCTTGGAACTTTCCCTGGGGGAGTCCACGTTGAACTCACCGGGGATGATGTCGCTGAGTGTCTCGGTGGAAGTGAACACATTGACGAAATAACTCTTGAATCGAGGTATGAATCGCTCTGTGACCCAAGACTGAACCATTCACAATCATTAGAGCTTGCCTTCTTGGTTGCAGAAGAACTTGCCGCTCGCTAACGCGAGCGAATAGTCACTGTTGAGCCAACTCTTAGCAAAGTGCCTGCTTTTTCGCTGACATCGGTTACCTTCTTGATCCCATAATCCTTGGAGAGCCAAGTCGTGTCGATAAGCACTTTCAGATGCAGAGATTCCAGTAAAGCTTGTGCTGCCAAAATAGTTTCACCCTCGAGCTCTGGCATCAAGACAGTGTTTGGGCCCTTACTGACGATGAGGGTTAACGTAGAGCCTTTCCCCACTTCAGCATCATCGGGAGATACGGCAATGACTTCACCTTTTGCAACAGTGTCTGAGAAATGGTAAACGCTTTTTCTCACTGTAAGTCCTGCCACCTCAAGCGCTGCTCTGGCAACACCTTCGCGGAAACCATTGACAACAGGAATAGCACCTAAAGAAATCTTTAGATCGATGCTCGAGCCAACTGCAATTTTGGTTTTGTCATCACCCGAATATCCATACACCGAGCCAAGAGCATAATCAGAATTGAACCACTCACTTACTGCACCAACTGAGAATCGAGCTGCTACTAGTTTTGCAGTCGCTGTTACTAGATCTAAACCAAGTAGCGAAGGAACTGCAATCATCTCCTTACCTTTGGAAACCAACAGGGTAATTCCAGAACCTTTAGCAACAGGTATTCCAGTAGTTGGCTCGGTTCCGATTACCTGACCTTTGGCAAAACTAGAACTGAAAACTTCACGAACAGAAATGTCTGTTGTCAGAGGGTGAAGTAGAGCCGTGGCTTCACTTGTTGACTTATCGCTAACATTTGGAATCGCGATAAGTGCACCAGGTCCAGAGCCAAACCACCAGCCGCCAAACGAGCCAAGTGAGAAAACGAGCAAGCTGGCAATCAACCATTTGCTGACTATGTTTTTCTTAGCGAATCTTTCGAACCTGTTGGGTTCTTCAACCTCTAAATCTGAAATAACTTCTGTGAAGTTTAGATCCTGAATTTGGTTTGGCATCACTAAGGTTTCGTTGATGTCTGGTGTTCTTTCACTATTTCGTTTGCCAATATTTTCTAAAGCAGCTAAAGCTTCAATCGCATTCTGCGGTCGGTTCTCAGGTTGTGGTTCCGTGCAAAATATCATGAGTTCATCTAGTTCTTTAGATGCACTTGGATTTAGAACCACAGCGGAGCTGACTCTCGAGTTTGTGTGCATCATTGCGATTTGAATTGCATCGGTGCCCTGGTATGGCTGCTTACCGGTGAGCATCTCGTAAAGCATTATTCCGAAGGAGTAAACATCGCTCTGAGTTTGAGTATTCCCACGCTTGATTACTTCAGGTGCTAGGTATGCAACAGTTCCCACTAATGATCCTGTGTCTGTATCAGCACTTAGTTCTTTTGCTAATCCAAAATCAGTCACTTTTATTCGACCGTCATCGGAGAGCAGGATGTTCTCCGGTTTCAGATCTCGGTGAACTATGCCATTGGAGTGCGCTTGAGACAGGGCAGACAAAACAGCTTTACTAACTTGAAGAATCTGTTCTGTTGTGAGAGCGCCGTTATCTCTAAGGGCATCTCGAAGCGTAATGCCTTGCACATACTCGAGAACGATATAAGCATTGCCTGAATCATCACCCTGATCGTAGATGTTCACCAGGTTGGTGTGATTAACCTTGGCAAGCATTCTTGCTTCTCTGAAGAACTTGTCTCGAAAGACTGGATCTGCAGCCAGGTGAGGGTGAATAACCTTGATAGCGACTTGTCTGTCGAGCCTGTTGTCTTTGCCCTCATAGACGGTAGACATTCCACCGCGAGCGATAATCTGCAGAACCTGGTATCGGGAGGAAAGAGTCTTTCCCTGCAAATTGCTCACGAGAGCGCCCAACTAGAGCCGCAGTCAGCGCTCTCTGTGGCAGCAGGAGGATTAGGTAAAGTCATTTTTCCGTAACTAATTAGGCATGAATATCGTGCCACGACCTAATTGTAGATAGCGGGAAGGCTTTAGGTGTGGCAATCTTGAGATGTGAGTGAACCTTTAGAAAACGTTGCCAGTTGGATTTCCATTCCTGAGGCAGGAGAACGCCTCGGTATAGTCCCAGGAAAAGTTAGAAGACTCATCGAAGAGCATTCTCTCATCGCTGTAAAACGTGACGGGGTCTTTTTGATTCCAGCAGAGATTATTGCCAATGGCGAGGCTTTGCCTTCATTGAAGGGCACAATCTTGGTGTTATTGGATTCTGGTTTTTCTCTTATGGGTGCAATCAATTGGCTATACACCGAAAACGATGCAATTCTAGGAACTCCGATGTCAGCTTTGGTTTCCGGTAGGAAGACAGAAGTTAGAAGAATCGCGCAATCACTAGCACTTTAGCTATTGCGGTTAATAACCTTCAAAGCAAGTGAACGTAACACTTCTTTTGCTTCAGGGTCCAATTCGGCCTCAGCTAAAGCTTCTAGGCTGCGATCAGCTAGTTCATTAATCATTCGCTCTGTTTTATCAAGAGCACCAGATTCTTCAATTAGTTTCTGCATAAACCCAATTTGCTGAGATTCCAGCTCTCTGCTGGAAAGTAATTCTTCAAACGCTTCACTCATTGACTCTGATCTTGAAGCCAACGCTTGCTTAGTGAGTGCTACTAAAACAGTTCTTTTACCTTCACGAAGGTCATCGCCCGCAGGTTTTCCAGTAACGCTTGGATCTCCAAATACACCAAGAATGTCATCTCGAAGTTGGAAAGCAATGCCCAATGGAATTCCGAATGAGGTAAAGGAATTCAGGGTAGCTTGATCTGCACCTGCAAAAGCAGCACCAATTCTTAGCGGCGCTTCAATCGAATACTTAGCGGTTTTATAGAGAATTACCTTTTCCGCTCTGCCAACAGCTTCGGCTAGAGATCTAGTTGCCGCAGCGTTCTCCTCGAGCACGTCCAGGTACTGCCCGGCCATGACTTCAACTCTCATTAAGCTGAATTCATCTCGGCAAGCACTCTCTATCTCTCGATTAGGGGAATGCAGCAGCGCATTACCAAAAATCTCGCTAGACCAACCCAGCATCAGGTCTCCAACTAATACCGAACCTGCAACACCAAAACGTTCGTGACTTCCTGCCCAACCTTTTTCACTGTGCAGTGATTCAAAACGCTTGTGAATCGCAGGTGCACCTCGACGAGTGTCTGATTGGTCAAGCAAATCATCATGGACTAAGGCAGCTGCGTGAAACATTTCCAACGAAGCAGCAATTCCGGCGATTGCTGATTCAGAGGCTAATACTTCAGTTTCGGATTGCTGATGAATTGATTTGCTGAGCGCAGCTCGCCATGCCCAGTAACAAAATAGAGCTCTAAATCGCTTGCCGCCTTGGAGAAGACTTTGAGTGAAATCGACGACTGGAACTAAATCGCTAGAGATTGCCTCGAAATCAGAGCGTTGCTTCTGGCAAAAGGTATCTAAGTTCTCTTGGACTTGGGTCAGTAATAGTTCTGAAGATTTCACTGGAATAGCCTAACTTGGCAAAAGCGTTTAGCATTAAAGCGAAGGTCTGGAGGATCCCGTGGGTTTATCTGAACAAGAGCAAAAAGTTCTCGAAGAACTAGAGCGCCAGCTATCTGGCGCTAGGGAACCGAAAGCGAAGGCTACCGCCGCGCAAGAAACTCCAACTAAATACGCCAGACTCCTGGTTCTTGGTTCAACTCTTGTAGTTATCGGGCTAGCGCTTATGGTCTTTGCCACCAGCATTCACTGGATTTGGTTTGGCGTGATTGCGTTCATAACCATGCTCATTGGTCTTTATCTAGTTAGCCAAAACTGGTCTACCAAGGCAATTAGGGCAACAACTAAGCAAAAAAGAGCGCAGGGGAGTTTCTTCCAAGACCGCTGGGATCAGCGCAATGAAGGCAAATAACCCCATTTTCATCCACTAGGAAGCTGATTTATTAGCCCCGACCTCTGGTCGGGGTATTTTTCTGCTCAAAATTAGTCGATTTTGCAGTATTTACGATATTTCCCTCCACTTTTTGACCCTTGCCAAATCAACTAAAGACACGCCAAAATAGAGACTTACCAGCAAAATATCGTGTTTTGTGGATGAAAGTGGTGTATTGTGGAGATTAATAGGAAAGGTCCAACAAGGAAGGGGAATGGCGATGTTCATCGGTACTAGCTATCCCAAGTTGGACGAGAAGTTCCGCATCATTTTGCCGGCAAAATTCCGTGATCGTTTAGCCGGGGGAATCGTTCTTACTAAAGGCCAAGAGCACTGTGTTGCCATCTATACCAAGGCTCAGTATGAAGCTCGTGCACTGGCTATGACAGAGGGCGTAACCATGGGAACTCCTGAATTCAGAAACTTATCTCGTAACTTCTTTGGAGATGCAGATGAGCAAACTCCTGATGGTCAAGGACGCATCCTGGTGACCCAAAAACTTCGCGAATGGGCAAACCTTGGCCGTGAGCTAGTTGTAGCCGGTGTTGGTACTCACATTGAAATTTGGAACCCAGCCGATCGTGAAGCATTCATGGCTGCTGGCGAAGAAGCATACGCAAACTTCAGTTCGGGGGAGGTGAAGCTCAGTTAGTTCCTAGGTTTTGATCTCCAGCTATTTGGCTTGTGGCTTTCTTCCCCGATGTCAGAAGAAGCAAATGGATGGGGTTCAGGATCTAGGACCACGAGATACAAAGATGACCGAGATTTCTTCACTACACAAGCCAGTTCTCCTTGAAAGGTGCATCGAACTCCTTGGCGATGCACTTTCAAGTGAGAGCGCGATTCTTGTTGATGGAACCCTAGGTCTTGGCGGTCACAGTGAAGCAATTCTGCAGAGATTCCCAAATCTCACTCTTGTTGGCATTGATCGCGACGAGAACGCCCTAAAACTTGCAGGTGTTCGTCTAGCTCCATTCGCCGACAGAATTCACCTAGTACAGGCTGTTTATAGTGAAATTCCTGAAGTTCTAGAAGAACTTGGGTTAGATCTAGCAGATGCAATCCTCCTTGACTTAGGCGTTTCATCAATGCAGTTGGACGAGCGTGACCGTGGCTTTGCTTATTCATTTGACGCTCCTTTGGACATGCGCATGGACAAGAGCGCAGACCTAACAGCCGCAGTAGTCCTAAATGACTATGCAGAAGCAGATTTAGCTGACATCTTCAAGAAATATGGCGAAGAGCGATATGCCAAGCCAATTGCTAAGCAAATCGTGAAAGTTAGATCAGCACAGCCGTTTACCAACAGCAAGCAACTAACCGAAATCATCGCCAAGATTGTTCCCTTCATCCCTGGCAAGAGCTCAGGGCACCCAGCTAAGCGAGTTTTTCAAGCACTGAGAATCGAAGTAAATAGCGAGCTTGAAATTCTTGAAGAAACCATTCCTGCAGTCATTGAATCACTTCGTCTTGGCGGAAGAGTTGTAGTGCTCTCATACCAGTCTCTTGAAGATCGAATCGTAAAGCAGGCTCTTGCAGCTGCTTCAACTTCATCTGCACCAATTGAATTGCCAATCGAACTCGCAGAACACGCTCCAGTGCTTCGACTTTTAGTTCGTGGCGCTGAAAAAGCTTCAGAACAAGAAATCCAAGAGAACCCAAGATCGGCCTCGGTGCGTCTTCGTGCCGCTGAAAAAATAAGGAAAGCAGCATGAGCGTTGTAAGAGCCATTCAGCCAATTCGTCCAATCGCACCGAGAAGACACCTTCGACCGGTTCCAGCATCCAATGCACCTCGAGTTGCTGCTACCCGTAGCACAGGTGCCAGAGCTGGTGCTTTTGCACTGCTTCGCGCGCTAAGCCCGAAGATCCTTGTTGGCGTTGTGCTAATCATCATTCTGAACATTTCACTTAGCTCGCTCTCAAACGCGTCAATCTACAAAATCTCTCAGTTGAAGAAGGAAACAGCAACTCTGGGAACTCAAACTCAGATCATCAACCAGCAGGTAGCTTCACTTCGTTCACCTCAAAATCTGGCGAACAGCGCAATGTCTTTAGGCATGGTTGTGAACTCAAACCCTGTTTTCTTGAGCGTTAAGAAGGCAAGAATCTTCGGTACGTCAACTCCTGCATCAGCTAACAACTCAGGAGTTTCAAATAACCTGATTGCCAACGCTGTTTTGATTAGCAAGAGCAACCCGAGTAAATTTGCTGCCTCACAAAAAGCTCAGATTGATGTTCCGACTATTTCGAGTGTCAAGGCAGATAAAACCGCTACTGTCCAAGTAGTTTTGCCTAGTGATGGCATTCCAGCCTCACCAACTCACTAAGAACTAGGCAGGGGCGTAAAGGTGTTCAATGAAGGGACCTTTAAGCGTCACAGGAATCTCAATATTTTTGTGCTCCTTGTGCTACTCGCCTTTGCTGCTCGACTTACCTGGTTCCAAGTAATTGCAGCAGACACTTTTAGAGCTGAAGCCAAGAGCGCAATTTCTGTTACCAAAAACATTGAGGCAGTTCGAGGAAACATCGTTGACAGCCAGGGAAATATTTTGGCGACGACAATATTTACCTGGGATGTTAACATCGATCCAGTTAACGTAGGCCCAGTAACTCTAGATATCGATGGTAAGAAGACTGCATTCAGCAAAGAAGAGATAGCCACTTACCTGGGCACTATTTTGAATGTAAAACCTAAGAGCATTCTTGCAAAGATGACTGGAGTCGGTCGTTATGCAAATCTAAAAAAGAGTGCCACCGCTACCCAGTTCACACAATTAAAGAATTTAGACATTCCTTGGCTTTATTTCGATAGAAAGCAGACTCGCTATTACCCTCAGGGAGCAGTCGCAGGTAACCTGATTGGTTTTGTTGGAACAGACGGTTCCGCTTTGGCTGGTATCGAACGAACCATGAACAGCTGCCTCGCTGGAAATGACGGAAAGGAAAGTTATGAACAAGGCGCAGACCTCATAAAAATTCCTTCATCAATTCGAACAATAGTTCCAGTGCATGATGGCTCTGATGTTGTTCTAACAATCAACTCTGATTTGCAGTATGCAGCTCAACAGGAAGTCGCCGCAACGGTGCGGAGACTGAATGCTGACTGGGCTAGCGCAATAGTAATTGAGGTGTCTACTGGAAAGATTTTGGCAGCAGCTGAAGCGCCAACGGTAGATCCGAATAAGCCTGGGGCGGTTAGAGCTCAAAACAGAGCAAGTCGAATTTTTCAGACCGCTTTCGAACCTGGGTCAATCTTGAAGCCGGTAGCCGCAGCAACTGCAATTGATGTTGGTAAAGCCACCCCGCTGACTCATGTGGTCGCACCGCAGAGCTTGAGGATGCCTTGGGGGCAATACATCAACGATGCTGAGTTGCACGCACCAGAGAAGTTAACTTTGACCGGTGTCTTAGCCCAATCTTCGAACACCGGAATTGTTCAAATAGGTGGAAAAGTAAATGCTGCCACTAGGTATTCATACATGAAGAAATTTGGAATGGGCCAAAAAACTGGAGTGAACTTTGAGGGCGAGTCCTCAGGTGTTTTGAATAGTTACAAGAACTGGGACAGGATGACTGACAAAGTGGTCATGTTTGGCCAAGGTGTTTCGCTGACTCCGATTCAGACGGCAGACATTTACCAGACCATCGCGAACAAAGGCGTTCGAGTCACCCCGCAACTGATTGCAGGTTGTCAGGATAACAATGGCAATCTAACTCCAACTGCAGTTGAGAGCCCAGTTCGTGTGCTTTCCGAAAGCACTGCAGCACAAACCATGGATATGCTTGAAAAAGTTGTCGAGAAAGGCCCAATTGGGCGAACAGCAAGAATATTTGGATATCGAATCGCTGGAAAAACTGGAACAGCTCAGATCGCTGAAGGCCGTGGATACGGAAGATTGCACGCGGTTTCATTTGTGGGAATTGCACCTGCAGAGAACCCAAAGTATGTTGTTGCCGTAACTGCTTATAAGTCTCGAACCGTTAGTAACTCTCTCGGGGCAACTCCTGGGTTCGTTGCGGTTATGAAACAGGTTCTCAAGACCTACGCGATTCCTCCTTCGACAACCAAGTCCAAGTATTTGCCGACGGGGTGGTAGTAATGGAACCTAAGCAATCGATTCCTCCCATTCTTCGACCTGACTTTGTCAAGCCGATTTCACTAGGTGAAATTTCAGCGAAGTTCAATCTTGTGGCATCGGAAGAATATGCACCCGTAGTTGTATCGGGTATCAGCATGAACACTGGAGACCTTAGACCCGGTGACCTATTCGTGGCTATGCCTGGAGTAAAGACTCACGGCGCAAACTTCATAACCAAAGCGATTGAACTTGGTGCTGTGGCAGTTCTCACAGACACAGCAGGGCTTGAACTCATTGGTGAATCCAGCATTCCGGTGCTGGTCTTAGAGCAACTTCGTCAACACCTAGGGGAGTTAGCAGCCTTTGTCTATGGCAATACTGAAGGGAATCTTCCAACTCTTTTTGCAACCACCGGAACCAACGGTAAAACATCGACTACCTACCTCCTCGAAGCCATCCTCCGTCAGCTAGGAAGAACAACTGGACTCACCTCAACGGCTGAACGTCACATTGCCGGTGAGGTAATTGTCAGTAGATTGACCACACCTGAATCCACTGAGATGCAAGCTTTGATTGCTCGCATGCGTGAACGCGGAGTTACCGATGTTGCGATTGAAGTTTCAGCACAGGCGCTCAGCCAGTTGCGTGTTGATGGAATTAAATTTGATATTGCCGGTTTCACCAATCTCAGTCACGACCACTTCGATGACTATGGAGGTTTTGAACCATACCTCAAAGCAAAAGCTGACCTATTTACAGCTAAAAGAACAAAACGAGCTGTCGTTTGCCTAGACACTAAATATGGAGCGCAAATAGTTGAACTCTGTGAAGTTCCGCTTGTGACAATCGCAAGTGATATTTCAATCTCTGCTGATTGGCATGTTGAGGTTTTGGAAGAGAATCCAGGAAAGACCTTCTTCAGGCTCACTGGCCCGCATGGAGAGTCCTTGCAAAGTTCTGTCCCAATTATTGGTGCACATATGGCTGCCAATGCAGGGCTTGCCATTGTTATGGCTGTCAGCGCAGGTTATGACTTTGAAGAAATCAAGCAGGCACTTGCCTCAGGAATCGATGCGTATCTGCCGGGTAGAACCGAACTGGTATCACCAGTTGGTGCACCGGCGCTCTATGTTGACTTTGGACACAGCCCCGATGCCTTCTTGAATACTTTGGCAGCAGTTCGCAAGGTTACATCAGGAAAAGTTCTAATGCTCTTTGGTGCTGATGGTGATCGTGATCCTTCAAAGCGGGAAGATATGGCAAGAGTGGCAGCGGCTGGCTGTGACATTTTGGTTATCACGGACCACCATCCAAGATTTGAAAATCCAGCTTCGATACGCAAGACATTGTTTGATGCTGCTAAGAATTTCAGGCCAGAGCTTGAAGTTTTAGAAGTTTCTCCTCCAGAAGCTGCCATTCGAGCAGCGGTAAAACTAGTCAAACCCGGTGATTCAATTTTGTGGGCAGGCCCAGGTCATCAGGATTATCGCGACATTGAAGGGGTACGAACACCTTATTCAGCTCGAGCCGAGGCAAGAGCAGCCCTGACCGAGGCAGGTTACCCATGTTAGCTCTAACCGTTCTGGAGATTGCTCAGATAGTCGGTGCGGAGCTCTTCGGTGCTGATCAAACTGTCATCACAGGAAATGTTGAAACCGATTCAAGGAAAGTAATTCCAGGGTCACTGTTCGTTGCCAAACCAGGAGAGATAACTGATGGTCATCTGTTTATAGACTCTGCGATAGCAAACGGCGCGGTTGCAGTTTTAGTTGAACATCGAGTCCAGCAGGATATTCCTCAGCTTGTAGTGAGTGATGTTGTTATCGCGCTTGGATTACTTGCCAAATATGTTGTCGCTGAGGTTAAGGCAAAAGGTTCTTTGCAAGTTATCGGAGTTACCGGATCAAACGGTAAAACCACAACTAAAAACATGCTTAGAGAAATTCTTTCCAAAAGTGGCACGACAGTTGCTCCTGAAGAATCTTTCAACAATGAAGTTGGTGCACCGTATTCCATGCTCAAAATAAACGAGGATACTAAGTATCTTGTGGTTGAGCTTGGAGCTGGTGGTCCAGGCAGCATTAGATATCTAGCACAAATGTGCCAGCCCGATATTGGCATCGAATTGAAAGTTGGTTTAGCCCACGCAGGTGAATTCGGTGGAATTGAAAGCACTGAGAACATAAAGGCTGAGCTTGTAGAAGAGCTTTCCGCTGAATCAATTGCTTTGCTAAACACTGACGATTCTCGAGTCTCGAACATGCGATCCAGAACCAAAGCGCAAGTTATGACTTTTGGAACGAATTCTGATTCGATGTATCGGGCAACTGATATTTCTGTTTCAATAACTGGGACAGCATTCACCTTTCACAGTCCAAACCATGACCCTCTCAAGCTGCAACTTCAAATATTGGGTGAGCACCACGTCTATAACGCACTAGCTGCCATGGCAACCGCAGATCTATTGGATACAGAGCTTTCCTTAGCAGTTAATGCCCTCGAAGAAATGGCATTAGCGGAACGTTGGCGCATGCAACTGAGCCACAGAGCTGATGGTTTAACTCTGATTAATGATGCCTATAACGCTAGCCCTGACTCTATGAAAGCTGCTGTTCAGACATTGGCTGAGCTCGGCAGACAAACTGGCAAGAAGACCGTAGCTGTGATTGGTGAGATGGCAGAACTTGGTGAGTATTCAGTAGCTGAGCACGATGCAATTGGTCGTTTGGTGGTTCGGCTCAACCTCGGCCAATTGGTGGTTATTGGAGCTGGGGCAAAAATGGTTCACATGGGAGCTTCACTTGAGGGCTCATGGGATGGCGAATCAAAGTATTTCGAGCAAATCTCCGAGGCAGAAGCCTATCTGCGTGAAATGCTTACTGGTGAAGAGATCGTCTTAGTCAAATCTTCTAAGTCTGCAAATTTGCGTTACCTGGGTGATGCGCTGTTGGAGGAAAACAAATGAGAGCGCTCCTACTTGCTGGACTCGCTGGCCTTGTTCTTTCGCTGATTCTCACCCCAACTCTGATTTGGTTCTTCAAGAGACTTGGCTGGGGGCAGGTCATACGAGTAGATGGGCCAGAAGCTCACCACACTAAGCGTGGAACTCCAAGCATGGGCGGAATCGCCATCATCCTTAGTTCGCTAGCGGCCTATTTCATAGGCAAGCTATACAACCACGAGACTCCGACATACTCCGCTCTGCTGGTGATATTTATGATGGTAGGGCTTGGCCTAGTTGGCTTCTTAGATGACCTACTAAAAGTTCGAAGACAAAACAGTGCAGGACTTTCAGGGCTGATGAAGATTATTGGCCAAGGTGTGATCGCAACAATATTTGCATGGGCATCGCTTCGAGATGTTGATGCCGCTGGACTGAGCCCGGCTTCAAGCAAGGTTTCTATTTTTAGAGACACTGATTTCGACCTATTACACATTGCCCCAACTAGTTGGGGTAGTGCTGCCATTTGGATTGGCGCACTGGCCTTTTTGTTTTGGATTTATCTGCTTGTGGCGAGTTCATCCAATGGAGTTAACCTCACCGATGGTTTGGACGGTTTAGCCACTGGCTCTTTGGTGATGTCAATCGGCGCATTTGCTGTGATTGGGTTTTGGAAGTTCAATCAAGCCTGTGACATTGCTAATCTAGCTCCCAACTGTTACGACACCAGAGACCCACTTGATTTAGCTGTTATAGCTGCAGCAATTGTTGGAGCGCTCATCGGATTCCTTTGGTTCAATACCAACCCAGCACAGATTTTCATGGGGGACAGTGGCTCACTTGGTTTAGGTGGTGCTCTGGCAGCGCTAGCAATTCTTTCTAGAACTGAAATCTTGTTGATTTTAGTTGGTGGTCTGTTCGCAATCGAAGCAGGCTCGGTGATCTTGCAACGCAGCGTCTTTAAGATAACTAAGTGGACGACCGGTAAACCTAGACGAATAATTCTTATGAGCCCGCTGCATCATCACTTTGAAGAAAAGGGCTGGAACGAAGTGACGGTTGTTGTTCGATTCTGGATTATCTGTGGGCTACTGGTATTGGCAGGCATCGGTCTTTTCTACGTCGAGTGGATTTACGGCTCAGTGGCATGAGTAGGCTCGCTCAACTAAACAGTTGGCATGCCGACTGGAACAATCTCAAAGTTTTGGTTTATGGACTTGGCGTTTCTGGATTTTCTGCTGCCGATACTCTCAATGAATTAGGAGCAGAAGTTTTAGTAGTCGCCGATAAAGGTGATGAAAAACTTATCGATGTCTTGGACGTCTTAGGCGTAAAGCATCAAATCGGATTTGAGATTAATCAGGGAGTATCTCTTATTCAAGAATTCAAACCAGAGCTAGTAATCGTTTCCCCTGGAATAAAGCCGGAGAACCAAATACTTGCAGAAGCAATTTCGATAGGTGCGAAAATCTGGACAGATATCGATCTAGCTTGGCGAGTCAGGGATAAGCATGGCAAAGCATCACAGTGGATTTGTATCACTGGAACTAACGGCAAAACCACGGTGACCCAACTGGTTGAAGCAATGCTCCATTCAGCTGGAATCAAAGCTGCTGCCTGTGGCAACATTGGAGTTCCGATTCTAGATGTGGTTCGAGATCCAGCAGCATTTGAGCTTTTAGTAGTTGAACTTAGTAGTTTCCAACTGCACTACTTAGATCACATTGAGCCTTTAGTTAGCACTGTTCTAAACATTGCAGATGATCACCTTGATTGGCACGGATCTCTGGAGGCATACTCTCAGGCCAAAGCGAAGATCTATAACAACACCAGCATCTGTTGTCTATATAACGCCGGTGATGCACTTACCGAGAAACTAGTCGCACAGTCAACCGGGACAGAGAATGCTCAAGCGGTTGGCTTTACAGTTAATACGCCAGCACCAAATGAAATTGGTTGGGTAGAAAACCTCTTAGTCGACAGGGCATTCATTGATGATCCAGCTGTGGCTGAAGAATTGGCAACTCTTGAAGACCTTGAAAAGATTGCTGTAATTGCCCCACACCTGATGGCGAATGTTGCCGCCGCAGCTGCAATAGCCAGAGCGGTTGGCATCCAAACGAACGAAATCAAGGCTGCACTCAATGGCTTTGCACTAGATTCTCATCGAATCGAGTTAGTTCTCGAGCAAGATGAGATTCGTTGGGTAGATGATTCCAAAGCAACCAATCCACACGCTGCGGCCGCAGCACTTGCTACGTTTGAATCCATTATTTGGATAGTCGGTGGCTTACTTAAAGGGGTTGACATAGCCCCACTTGTTCAAAAGTATGCAGCACGTGTGAAATCAGCAATAATCATCGGATCAGATCGGAGCCCGGTGGTGCAAGCCTTTAAAGATTTTGCTCCACAGATTCCAATCTTTGAAATCACTAGTTCTGCAGAGTTGGTGATGCAAGAGGCAATTCAAATTGCAAAGAGCAACGCTCAAGCTGGAGATGTCGTATTGCTTGCACCGGCAGCTGCGTCAATGGATCAGTTTCTCGATTATGCAGATCGGGGTAATGCCTTTACGAAGGCAATCGAGCAAGAGGTAAGAAGAAATTATGGCTAGTCAGTCGAGATCCGGTAAACAGAGTGGACCTAATTTTTCCGGTCTTAGTAACTTTTTTAGAAGTCCAGTAAAGTCATCCATTTTTTGGTTTGATAGGTATTTCCTGCACCAGAGCAAACTCTTTTATCGTCTAGTGATGCTGGTGTTACTGCTGGTTGGTTTTGGGCTCATTACTGTGTTGTCTTCTTCAAATGTGGTGGACATAAAGCAAAGCGGTAATCCATTTAGCGGAGTTGAGAGTCAGCTGACATTCGCAATTATTGGTCTGGGACTAATGGTCTTCTTCTCCACTAGAAGCGTCGAATGGCTCGAATCTATTTCCAAATTAGCTTTCTACGGTGGCGTTGGCGGTCAACTACTTGTAATGGTGCCTGGAGTTGGAGTTTCCGTGGGAGGTAACACCAACTGGATTAGAGTGTTCGGGCAAACACTTCAGCCTTCGGAGTTTTTGAAAATAGGTCTAATCCTTTATTTAGCTCACCTGTTAGGAAAACACAGGGATGAACTCTGGGATTTCAACACCGGACCTAAACAGGTTCTCATAGCTGGTTTCGGTGCAGCTGGATTAGTTTTTCTAACCTCCAGGGATATGGGAACTGCACTGGTGTTCTTGATCATAGTTTTAGGGATGGCCTATTTGGCTGGCATGCCTTCGACCCATTTCAATAAGTTTTTAATACTGACTTTTGGTGGAGTTCTAGTCGGAGCGCTTTCAAGCCCATCGAGAGTTGCAAGAATTATTGCTTTCTTCCAGCAAGGTCAGTCAACTGTTGATGGTGCCGACTGGCAGGTTAAGCATGGTTTGTGGGCTTTGGCCAATGGTGGCTTATTTGGAGTTGGTCCTGGTAACTCAACCCTGAACTGGGGTTGGATTCCTGAAGTCGAGAATGATTTTATTTTTGCCAACATTGCCGAAGAATGGGGAATGCTGGGCGCTTTGCTTGTGCTGTTCTGCTTCTTGCTATTGGGTAAGTATCTTCGCAAAATAGCTAGCAATAGCAACATTGCTTTCGCTTCACTTGCAGCAACCGGAGTAATGCTCTGGATTCTCTTGCAAGCTCTGATCAACATCGCTGTTGTGTTGCATCTTCTCCCGGTGTTGGGTGTTCCATTGCCACTTATCTCTAAAGGTGGTTCTTCCATAGTTGCTGTTTTGATGGCGTTAGGCGTGGTGTTAGCATTCGAGCGAATCCAAGCCCCTGCAGTGAGTACCGCTAGAAGAAGATGACCAGATATTTATTAGCCGGTGGTGGCACAGCTGGGCATGTGAACCCATTGCTGGCTTTAGCAGAGGCGATCAAGGCTCAACCCGGAGTCAATGAGGTTTGGGCACTTGGCACCCGGGAAGGCCTTGAGTCGCGATTGGTACCTGAGCGTGGGTTTCCACTTTTGATCATTGATCGGTTACCTATGCCCAGAAGGTTAGATTCCTACGCAATCGGTTTTCCCTTTAAATTTCTTAAAGCGGTAGACAAGGTTAAGCAATACATCGAGAAACATCAGATAGATGTAGTAGTCGGTTTCGGCGGTTATGCCAGCGCGCCAGCGTATCGGGCGGCAAAATCTCTAAACATTCCTTATGTGGTGCATGAGGCTAATGCTTTGGCTGGATATGCGAACAGAGTTGGGGCGAGAAATGCTGCTGCTGTTGCAATCACTTTCCCCAGCACTAAACTTCCCCAGCCAACGCTCACGGGGCTACCGCTGCGCAAGGAGATTGTGGAACTGACAAAAATTGACCACCGTTTTGAAGCGAATCAGTATTTCGATTTAGATCCAAAACTCACAACACTATTGGTAACCGGAGGGTCTCTGGGAGCAAGAAAAATTAATGAGACTATCGAGCAAGCGAGAACTTTGCTGGAAGCCGCTGGCATTCAAGTGATTCATATTGTTGGTGATAGAGCTGGTTTAGAAGATACCAAGGTTGGTGGCTATCGAAGAATTGCATACTGCTCAAGAATGGAGTTAGCCATAGCTGCCGCAGATTTTGCTGTCGCAAGATCCGGAGCAGCCACGGTTTCTGAATTTTCAGCGGTTGGACTACCGGCCATATACATTCCATATCCGGTTGGAAACGGAGAGCAGAAACTAAACGCCGAGGCGGTTGTGGCTGCTGGTGGAGCGAATTTGGTTTTAGATCAAGACTTCACGTTGGAATATGTTGCCAGCACGCTGATTCCGCTTCTCAGCAATAAAAAGGCAATGACCTCGATGCAGGAGAGGGCAAAAAGTGTTGGCATAACAACTGGTTCAACCTCGCTATTGAAGCTAGTCAATGGTGTGTTGAGTTGATGTTGAATTGATTGGCCAACCTAGTCTTAAAGTCAACTATTAGGAATTCATGACCATCAAACCCGACTACACACAGCAGGTGCCTGCAGACCTGGGCAAAGTGCACTTTATTGGTATTGGTGGTTCCGGTATGAGTGGGATTGCTCGAATGCTCATCAAGGCCGGACATATCGTTTCAGGGAGCGACGTTCGAGAATCAAATAACATAACCGAACTGAGGAAACTGGGCGCACAGGTTTTTATTGGCCACGATGCAAAAAACTTGGGCGATTGCGACACAGTAGTAGTGACCTCTGCGCTTTGGCCAACGAACCCCGAGTATGTTCTTGCCCAAGAAAAGAACCTGCCGATTCTGCATCGCTCGCAGGCTTTGAAGTATCTCACCGAAGGTAAAAAGCTCATTTCAGTTGCTGGAGCACATGGCAAAACAACCAGCACCGGCATGGTTGTGACTGGCCTCAGAGCCTTAGGCCAGGACCCAAGTTTCGTAAACGGTGGAGTAATTGCAGCATATGGCTCTTCTGCTGAAAGTGGCGACTCAGAGCTTTTTGTCATCGAAGCTGATGAATCTGATGGCTCCTTCTTGCATTACAAGACCGCAGTTGCACTAATTACCAATGTTGACCCTGATCACCTTGATCACTACGGATCACTAGAAAACTTTGAGGCAGAATTTGCTCGGTTTGCTAACGGTGCATCAGATTTCATCGCAATCAGTTCAGACGATCCAGGGGCTGTGAGAGTTACAACTCTGATCGCGGGCAAGCGAATCCTACGTTTTGGATTCGCAAGCGATGCGGATGTCAAACTTCATTCCCTGGATGCCACTGGACCGCAGGTTAGTTTTACTATTTCGTTTGAAGGTGTCGATCACTCGGCAACACTAAACATCGCTGGAGAGCACAATGCAGTCAACGCAGCGGGTGCTTTTGCAGTTTTGGTGGGGCTTGGTTTTGGTGCAAAAGAATCTCTCGAAGCCATTGCAACCTTTGCTGGAACAGAACGCAGATTTGAGTTGCATGGTGAATATCGTGGAGTCAAAGTCTTCGATGACTTCGCTCATCATCCGACTGAAGTCACAGCTGCCCTTAAGGGGGCTCGTGCAGTGGTCGGTGCTGGCAGACTAATAACTGTTTTTCAACCCCACCTATACAGTCGCACAAGGCTATTTGCTAAGGAGTTCGCTCAGGCCCTGGCTGCCAGTGATGAAGTAGTTGTGTTAGATATATACGCTGCCAGGGAAGATCCTGAACCAGGAGTTACTGGCGCATTGATAGCTGATGTCTTTGAAGATCAGCGGAGAATGCACTACGTTCCGAACTGGGATGATGTTCCAGCTGCTGCGGCGAAGATTGCAAAACCAGGCGATTTTATTATCACCATGGGCTGTGGTGATGTCTATCGACAGGTGCCCGGAATACTAAAAGCTTTAGAGAACTAGTATGCGTCCGCCAAAGAATCGCTATTCAGCTCCTGCAGCAAAGGGCTCAAGACCAAAAGTTGCCAAGCCGAAATCAAAGCCGGCAACCATAAGAGTAAAGCTCAAGAAGTCAGCTCAGGAACGAGTTGGGAAAAAAGAAGCCAGGCGTTTCACTAAAGAAAACCTGACCAGGAAATACTTTTTCAGGGGATTGCTGGGTGCAGTTGCGTTACTGGTCGCACTCGTTTTGGCAACCACTTTTACTCCACTGCTTTCCATTGACAAAATTGTGGTTGCTGGTGAATTTAGAGTTTCCGAAAAACAAATCCAACTTGCTCTGAAGAAATATATTGGAACACCTTTGACCACGATTAGTGAATCCGCTGTTGCCAGCGATCTCAAGGGCTTTCCGATTATCGAAAGTATTGCTTTGGTTAGCCGTCCACCGCACACCCTAGAGATTCGCCTAACGGAGAGAACTCCGATATCAATTGTCGTTCAGAATGGTGTTCAGTATTTATACGACCCAGCTGGCGTTAGATTGGGCCACGCTAAAGGTAATGAGAAATTGCCGACAGTGATTGTTTCAGGTAATCCCAAGAGCTCAGCTAGCTATCGCCAGGCGATTGATGTGATACTTGCACTCCCGATGCAATTACTTGATCGAGTGGCATACATCCAAGCCAAGACTCGAGATAACGTGACTTTGCGGCTTAGGGGAGCATCGGCCCAGACAGTTATTTGGGGCGATTCCGAGAATTCAATTTTGAAATCTAAAGTCTTAAAGACACTGTTACTAAAGACTTCAACAAAGATTAGAGCAACCTACGATGTGTCATCTCCGCTTACTCCGAGCGTGATTAATTAAGTTCTTTTAGACACACCAGCAGATTTACAACCAAAACCACTCTTTAGCGTTTAGTTTCTTGGCGCTAGTGCATTTGTTGACATTCTTTAACCTTCAACTAGAGATTGAATGTTGAGCAAATCTAGGTAACCCGGAGGAAGAAAATGTCAGACGAAATTCTAAATAACTTTTTAGCAGTTATTAAGGTCGTTGGAGTCGGTGGTGCTGGCGGCAATGCTGTCAACCAGATGATTGAGAAGGGTCTTCGCGGTGTTGAGTTCATTGCAATCAACACTGACGGACAGGACTTACTTAAGTCAGAAGCTCACGTGAAGCTTGAAATCGGTGGAGCAAGCACAAAGAGCCTGGGTGCTGGTGCGGATCCTGAAGTTGGTAGGAGAGCAGCTGAAGATCACGTTGATGAGATTGCTGAAGTTCTTCGCGGAGCTGACATGGTTTTCGTATCTGCTGGTGAAGGTGGTGGAACCGGAACAGGTGCTGCTCCAGTTGTTGCTCGCATCGCAAAACAATCCGGTGCGCTTACCGTAGGTGTGGTTAGCCGTCCCTTTGAATTTGAAGGTCGTCGACGTGCTGAAAATGCACAGGCTGGAATTGATCAGCTTCGTGCTGAAGTGGACACACTAATTATTGTTCCTAACCAGAAGTTGATTGAGCTCAAGGATGAAGAGCTTTCATTCCAGGACGCCTTCAGCATGGCTGACGATGTTCTTCGTGCCGGTGTTCAAGGTATTTCTGATCTGATCACCGAACCTGGTTTTATTAACCTCGACTTCGCTGACGTCAAGTCAGTCATGCAAGGAGCAGGAACAGCACTAATGGGTATTGGTGTTGCCAAGGGTGAAGATCGTGCAATTAGAGCTGCTGAACAAGCTATTAACCACCCGCTACTTGAATCGAGCATCGATAATGCTCGTGGCGTATTGATTCAGTTCGCAGCAGCCTCAAACATGAAACTTGCTGAAGTAAATGAAGCCGCTCGTTTGATCCAAGAGGTTGTTCACCCAAGCGCAAACATAATCTTCGGAACCTCAATTGACAACGCTCTAGGAGATGAGATGCGGGTCACAGTTATTGGAGCTGGATTCGACGAAGTAATCCCTAGGCCTCCGCTTAGAAGCAACGGCTTTACTGCGCCAAGCTCTGGCCCTATTACCATCGTTGAGACCGCTGTTGCAGTTGAAGATAACTTGGTAGCAGCCCCAACTTGGTTCGCGGGAAACACGGATGCTGTTTCAGTAGTTCCAGAACAGGGTAGTTATCAAGATGAACCCGAACCGGTAACCAGCGCTCATGTTGCTCCAAAGCAAAACAACCGTTTTGATGATGGATTAGATATTCCTGATTTCCTTCAGCAGTAAATGGCCGAGCTCACTCTGGCTCAACGTTTAGAGTCTGTTAGAGAACGAATTCGCGAATCCGCTGCCGCCGCACATAGAAGCTATTCAGATCTTCATTTAGTAATTGTTACTAAAAACCACTCGGCGGAATTGCCTCTAGCTCTACTGGAGTTAGGTGAAAGTAACTTTGGTGAGAATCGAGACCAAGAGGCTTCAGTAAAAGCTCGTACTGTTGAAGAGCTAAAACCTGGCGCAGCGACCTGGCACTTCGTGGGGCAACTTCAGTCCAACAAAGTCAGATCAATGCTGGAATACTGCTCGGTTCTTCACTCGCTCGATAGACCATCATTGCTCGTTGAGTTGAGCAAACAGCTGGCGAAGACTCCGGAACGCAAGCTTGAAGCATTTATCGAACTTAATCTCACGGCTGACCCAAATCGAGGCGGACTAGATCCAAAAAGGCTCAAGGAATTTGCAGAGTCAGTGCTGGAAAACCCTCAAATCAGGTTAATGGGAGTGATGGGTGTTGTTGGACTTGGAGTGGAGCCGGCAGTTGATTTTGGTCGCATAGCCGCTGCCAGCCAGGAACTGCAAGAGTTAGCACCGGAGGCAAGGTTTATTTCTGCTGGCATGTCTGGGGATTTCGAAGAGGCAATCCACTTTGGTGCGACACACTTGCGCATAGGTACCGCAATTACTGGAAACCGTTGATTTCCGTCTTAATCTAGGGATATCGGGGTTTCATTAGAAGGAGAAACTATGTCCGCGGTTACCAACTGGTTCAAAGAGCTAATTTCTGTAAGCGGCTCTGCCAAGGCTCAAACTGCTCCGGCTCGCACTTCAGCGACTACCGCTGAGCGCCAAGCTAGAGCTCCTCGACCTCAGCGCCGTAACAACGATGTCTCAAGCATTGAGACAGTAACCCCGAGTTCATTTGCTGACGCTGGCTTGATTGCAGAAGTTCTAAGAGACGGCATCCCAGTTGTGGTCAACGTCCAAAACCTTACTGACACTGACATTCGTCGTTTGGTTGACTTCATGGCTGGTCTAAAGGCTGGCTTGTTGGCTACCTCAAAGCGTGTTGCGGAGCAGGTATACCTGATAGCTCCTTATGGAGTGGACGTTGATGGCGATTCAGATGATGTTTTGGAAGCCGAAAGCGACAAACTAATAATCAGACCTTAGTTTTTAGACCCAATGCATTTATTTGCTCAGATCGGGCTCTGGATAATTGAAGTTTTCCGAGTTGTGCTGTGGATTCGAATCGTTCTAGATCTAGTCAGGGGATTAAACCCTAGATTCCGTCCAAGAGGTATCTTCCTTGTGCTAGCAGAGCTCTCATACACGCTAACTGACTGGGTAATTAAACCCCTATCCAAGCTAATTAGGCCAATCCGAGTAGGCGCTGGATACCTTGACTTATCCATACTTGTGCTCCTTTTAGGCCTTATATTTCTTGAGTCCCTGTTATCAACTCTCAAGTAGTTTCGAAGAGTTAGGGTAACCTTGACTTTTGACCATTGATTCAGAACCATGAAAGAAGGAGAAGGCGATGCCATTGACTCCAGAAGATGTTGTCAACAAACGTTTTCAACCAACCAAGTTCCGTGAAGGTTACGACCAGGACGAGGTTGATGATTTTCTAGACGAGATAGTTCTAGAAATGCGTCGAATCAATCAAGAAAACGAAGAACTTCGCCAACGTTTACTTGCAGCAGATGGCCGTATCGCCGAACTACAGAGAAGTGGAGCATCTCTGGTCCAGCAGGTAAATAGCGCGGAAGCTTCTATTCCGGTTAGCACAACTCCAAATTCAGATTTCCCTCAGGCAGCACCAGACATGTCAGGGTTTGAATCAAACAACACCAACAACTTGTTGCAGTTGGCTAGAAAGCTCCATGAAGAGCATGTTCGTGAAGGCCTGGAGAAGCGCGATGCTTTGATCGCGGAAGGCCATGCCACCGCCTCAAGAATTGTTCGCGAGGCTGAAGCTCAACACAAGGCAGATCTCAACCGCTTAGAGCAAGAGAAGGCTTTGGCAGAAAACGATGTTCAAACTCTTCGAAACTTTGAAAAGGAATACCGAGCAAAGCTGAAGTCTTATATCGAATCTCAGTTGAATGATCTCGAAGCAACCTCAGGAAATGCTCAAAAGCCGCCAACAGGCCCAACTGCGATCACCAACACTTTCCAAATTTGATTTAGGTGAAGACTAAGAACGCAAGCACTCAGTTAGGAAAGACACTGCTCTTTCTAGCTGTGGCTGTCTTTATCATTCTGATTGACCAGATCAGCAAGATTTTTGCCGTTGCGAACCTGCATGCCTTTGAGTCGGTTCCATTTATTTTCGATTTGGTCCGCCTGACATTGGTTTTCAACGATAGCGCTGCATTCTCCTTAGGGGGATCGGCAACCTGGGTCTTCACCGTACTTTCATCCATCGCTACGTTGGCCTTGCTTTGGCTAGGTCCTAGATCTCGAACTACCGGTTGGCTAGTCCTGATTGGTTTAGCACTCGGTGGGGTAGTGGGTAATCTACTTGACCGACTGCTGCGCAACCCAGGATTTCCCAACGGTCATGTAGTTGACTTCATTCAATTTCCCTTCAACTTTCCAATCTTCAACATCGCTGATTCTGCGATAACTATTTCTGCTTTCATAATCGCAATCAGAGTTGTCCGCGGCGAAAAACTGGGTGGACCAAGTGACTGAGGATCGCCTCATTCAAGTCCCCGCTGGCTTGGTTGGCTCTAGGGCTGATGCCGGCATTGCCAAGCTACTCGGGATGAGTAGGAGCTCAGTTGCCGACATGTTGGAATCAGGGTTAGTGCTCCAAGGTGAACAGGTCTTGGGAAAATCAGATCCGCTGTTAGTCGATGCTTGGCTAAAAATAACTTTGCCAGCACCAAAACCTGAATTGGCTTTAGTTGCAGAACTAGTTCCAGAACTAAGGGTCATTTACCAAGATGAAGACATAGTAGTTGTTGACAAGCCAGCTGGAGTCGCTGCCCACCCTTCAGTGGGCTGGGATGGACCAAGTGTCGGTGGCGCACTTCTTGCCATGGGCATCGAAATGTCCACCAGTGGGGTCGCAGAGCGTCAGGGGATAGTCAGTCGCTTGGATGTCGGTACCAGCGGTTTGATGGTGCTCACCAAGACGGAGATTGCCTATAGCAGGATGAAGCAGGCTTTTAGAGATCGAGTTGTTGATAAGACCTACCATGCATTAGTTCAAGGTCACCCAGATCCATCCTCAGGAACAATTGATGCACCTCTCGGTCGCCATCCAAAGCATGAATACAAATTTACAGTTTCGCAAGATGGAAAGCCATCGGTTACCCACTACAAAACTCTCGAGGCATTCACAGCAGCCTCACTTCTCGAGATCGAGCTGGAGACCGGAAGGACTCATCAAATTCGAGTTCATTTTTCGGCTTTCAAGCACCCATTGGTTGGCGATACTTTGTATGGCTGTGACCCCAAATTGGCAATAAAACTAAATATGGAAAGACAGTGGTTGCACGCCATGAAGTTAGGTTTTATTCACCCGACCAAAGGCGAATATGTGTCTTTTGAAAGCGCCTACCCTCAAGATCTAAATGACTCGTTGGCTTTTCTTAGAGCTGAATAGCGTTAGTCGGAGTGGCAAAATTGGTTGACGTAGGGTCAAGTTAGGCTATTTGCCCAAGCCTAAAAGTTTTGAAAGTCTAAAGAACATGTCGAGTGAAAACGGAAACTTTGTGCACCTGCATGTGCATACCGAGTATTCCATGCTCGATGGCGCTGCCAAAGTAGATAAATTACTAGATAAAGCTGTTGATTTTGGAATGCCTGCAATAGCAATCACAGACCATGGCAATAATTTTGGGGCCTTTGATTTCTGGGAGCAGGCCACCAAGAAAGGCATCAAACCGATAATCGGCATCGAGGCTTATCTAGCTCCTGGTTCAAGACTTGATAAGTCAAGAACATACTGGGCTGATGGTGGCGACGATGATTTATCAAAAGGTGCTTACTCTCACCTCACCATGCTCTCCACCGATAACGACAGCATGCTAAATCTCTTCAAGCTAAGTTCTTACGCCTGGTTAGAAGGCTACTATTTTCAACCTCGTATGGATCGTGAATTGCTTTCCAAATATGCAAAGGGAATTATTGCAACCTCAGGTTGTGCCAGCGGGGAAGTTCAAACCAGATTAAGGCTTGGGCAATACAAAGAGGCGTTAGAGACCGCGGCAGAGTTCAGAGATATCTTCGGAAAAGATAACTACTACATCGAGATTATGGATCACGGCGCTTCAGTAGAGCGAAGAAGTTTTTCAGATTTAATAAAGCTGGCCAAAGATTTGAGCATTCCGTTGGTAGCAACCAATGACCTGCACTACACAGATGCGGGTCATGCTGACGCGCAAGCCGCTTTGCTCTGTGTGCAAACTGGAACCAAACTCACCGATGAGAAGCGTTTCAAGTTTGATGGTGAGGGCTATTACCTGAAAAGCGCTAAGACTATGAGAGAGCTATTCGCCGAATTTCCCGAGGCTTGTGACAACACTTTACTAATCGCTGAAAGATCAGATATCAAGTTCGCTAAACGTAATTTGATGCCTAGATTCAATGTGCCAGCTGGAGAAACAGAAGCCTCTTGGTTTGAGGCCGAAGTGATGCGCGGTATGCAAGAGAGGTTTGGTAAAGAAATCGATGCGCTCTATCTTGAGCGAGTTGCATTTGAAATTGAAGTAATCAAGAACATGAATTTTCCCGGTTACTTCCTTGTTGTGGCTGACTTCATCGCTTGGGCAAGAGCACAGGGCATTCGAGTTGGTCCCGGTCGTGGTTCGGCTGCTGGTTCATTAGTTGCATTTGCTCTTGGTATTACAGCTCTTGACCCAATCAAATACGGTTTGCTCTTCGAAAGATTCCTAAACCCTGGAAGAGTAAGCCTTCCAGATATCGATGTTGACTTTGATGACCGACGTCGAGGTGAAGTCATCAGGTATGTCACCCAGAAATATGGCGATGACCGAGTTGCCCAGATTATTACCTACGGAACCATCAAAGCTAAACAATCACTTAAGGATGCTGCCCGTGTCCTGGGTATGGATTACTCAGTCGGGGAGAAGCTAACCAAGGCAATGCCAAGAATGGTGCTTGGCAAAGATATGACTTTGGGCGAGATGGTTGAAGACCCGAATAACCGACAGGTTGTTGAAATTAGTTCTGACGATTCTCTTGACGATGAATTTGACGAGGAAACCCCGGAGTTTGAGCCGGTTGCCATTGAGCCGGCAGCGTTCGATTCAAAGAGTCGATACAAAGAAGCGGCAGAGTTCCGTCGCATCTTGGAAGAGGATCCGGATGCCAGAAAGACATTTGAACTAGCGCGTGGACTTGAAGGGCTGAAGCGACAAACAAGCGTGCACGCTGCCGGTGTCATCATGTCGGCAGAACCGCTTTTGGATGTCATTCCATTGATTAGAAGAGATGATGACGGGGCGATAATCACAGCCTTTGCCCAGCACCCCTGTGAAGAACTAGGTCTAGTGAAGATGGACTTCTTGGGGCTTAGAAACCTCACCGTTCTTGACCGGGCAATAGAGAACGCCATGTCCAATCGAGGTGTTTCAGTTGTTCTTGAAGATCTGGATCTTGATGGAGATGAAACTACATACGAGATGCTCTCACGTGGAGATACCTTAGGTGTGTTCCAACTTGACGGTGGGCAAATGCGGAGTTTGCTTCGACTGCTAAAGCCAACAAAGTTTGAACACATTTCAGCAGCGATTGCTTTGTATCGACCAGGCCCTATGGGTATGGGGTCCCACACTTCTTATGCTCAACGTAAAAATGGTAAAGAGCAAAATATTCCAATTCACCCAAGTCTTGAGGCACCGCTTGCTGAAGTTTTAGATCCGACCTATGGATTGATTGTTTATCAAGAGCAGGTGATGGCCGTTGCCCAAAAAGTTGCAAACTTTAGTTTGGCAAAAGCTGATGAACTTCGAAGAGCGATGGGTAAAAAGAAGAAAGAAGAACTAGACGCTCAAAAAATTGGCTTCGTCGGGGGAATGAAAGAAAACGGTTACGTCGATGACGCCATAGAAAAGCTCTGGGAAACACTCTTACCTTTTGCTGATTATGCCTTCAACAAGGCACACAGTGCCGCATACGGGGTTCTCTCTTACTGGACCGCATACATGAAGGCAAATTTCCCTCAGGAATACATGGCAGCACTTCTTACCTCGGTGAAGAGTTCTAGAGATCGGCTAAGTATTTATCTGAGTGAAGCTAGAAGAGCTGGTATTCAAGTGCTTGCTCCGGATGTGAACGACTCGATAGCGGACTTCCGAGCAGTTGGTGAAGATATTCGATTTGGTTTAGAAGCAATTAGAAACGTTGGTATCGGTGTAGTGCAAGAGATTGTTCGAACCCGAGAAGCTCAGGGGCGCTTCACATCGTTCCAAGATTTTATTTCGAAAGTGCCGGCTTCAGTTTGTTCAAAGAAAGTAATCGAATCTCTAATCAAAGCTGGCGCATTTGATTCATTCGGAATGACCAGACGTTCACTATTTGAAGCTCACGAACAAATCATCGATGCCGAGCTTAAAGCGAAGAAATCAAAATCGACAGGCGAAATTGATTTGTTTGACGATTTTGAAGATGCCAACCACTCACACACAATTCCAGCACTAGCCGAATGGCCGCAGCGCCAGTTGCTTAGCCTGGAGCGCGAGATGCTTGGTTTATACGTCAGTGCACATCCTCTTCAAGGTGCTGAAAGCAAATTGAGATCGAGTGCGACAGAATCTATTTCTTCATTTATCGCACGCAAAGATTTTGCAGAAACCGAAGCCGTCACGTTAGCTGGACTAATCACAAGTGTTGATGTCAAAACCGCCAGGTCTTCAGGAAATGTGTATGCCAATGTCACTGTTGAAGACCTGGATGCTGAGGTCACACTTATGATCTTTAGCAAAACGTACCTTGAAAACATTGAGAAACTGAAGGTCGACACTCTTGTCGCTGTCAGAGGAAGAATGCGTCCTAGGGATGATTCTTTTGCGCTGAATGTCAATGATATTCAGGTCCTTGAGAAAGATGACAATCGTTTTGCCGGTCCGCTGCAAGTCGTGATAGCTGAACAATTGGCGACTCGAAGCAATATCGAACTTTTGGATTCTGTTTTCAAGAAATACCCCGGTCAAACCGAGGTTCAACTCTTACTCAAGAGTGAATCCGATTTGAAGCCATTCAAGCTCAAGCACAGAGTGTTTGTTAGCGAAGCTCTGATCTCAGAAATAAAGCAGCACTTCGGAACATCAGCATTGGATGCCTATCAGAGCACGCCAGCTGAATTAGCTAATGCGATCTCCGGGGAGGACGTAACCCCGTTGGTGGTAGAGAAGGCTGGAGAGCTCTTCGGGGAATAGACCTTCGATAATCTCAACGACCATAACCGCGTTTTTCTCAATTTCGTGTCTTGCCCTGACCTTGCAAATTAAAGCCGCGTTAACTTTTTCAAAAATAGGGACATTAGTTTTAGCGTCTCTAAACCAATCATTAGGAACAAATCTTTGGGTGTGATCTTGTGACATCCTGATCGCTAGCGGAAGACTGGCCTCATTTAACATCTGAATTGACACATATTCGGCAACTGCTAGGGCAGGCCAGCTGCTAGCGCCTCTGGCAACGTTGAAACTTGCCAGTGCTGGTTCAGAGCCAAGAGATGTGACTGAGGTCGCTGTGAAGCCGACAGGGTTACCCTCAGGGTCATTGAGAGTAATAACGCACACTCCGGATGCATGCCTTCTAAATGCTGCTTTTAGTGCTTCGGTGGGGTTAGTAATGTGATCCAAACTTGATTCCTTCTTTGTATTCCAAGGCTAACTTAGTTCAGGTCCTAGTTAGTCCTTTACAATAATCAAAATAAGAAGGAAGCGCGAAATGAGAGTTATCGACCTAAGCAGGCAAGCAATAACTCGCGACCTTGTGAAATCGGCGTTGCCTAGAGCCATTATCGATGTCAGCTCTGCGATGGATAGTATCCGACCTTTGGTTCAAGACATCAAGTTACTTGGAGCGCGTCCAATAGTTGAGTTTGCGAAGAGATTCGATGGCATTGACATCGAGCCAATCAAAGTTTCCGAATCTGAACTCCAAAACGCACTCACGGGGCTTGACCCGGAGATTAAAGCAGCTCTTGAAACGGCAATCGACCGCGTTCGCAGGGTTTCCGAGGTTAACCTGCCGAATGGAACCTCCATTGAACTAGCTCCTGAAGCAGTGGTGAGTCAACGCTGGGTTCCGGTTGAGTCTGTTGGCCTTTATGTGCCTGGGGGAAAAGCCGTCTACCCATCGAGCGTCGTTATGAATGTTGTTCCAGCTCAAGTGGCAGGGGTAAGGCAAATTTCAATTTCGACACCTGGGCAAAAGGAGTTCGGGGGAAGGCCACACCCAACTGTGTTAGCGACGGCAGCGCTGCTAAATGTCTCAGATGTCTATGTAATTGGTGGGCCGGCAGCGATAGCTGCATTTGCCTACGGTGTTCGGGAGATAGGCCTAAGTCCCGTTGATTTGGTTACTGGACCCGGAAATGTTTATGTGGCTGCAGCCAAAAGACTTCTAAACGGAACGGTAGCCATTGATTCCGAGGCAGGACCTACTGAGATCATGGTTTTGGCAGATGATTCAGCAAACCCTAAATACATCGCTGCTGACCTAATCTCTCAGGCAGAACACGATGAGTTAGCCGCCGCCGTTCTAGTTACTGATTCAGAAGCGCTGATGAAGGCCATTTCGGCTGAGCTGGAAATCCAACTTTCAAAGACTACGAATCGAGCGAGAGCGTTGGCGGCACTAAATGGCCAGCAAAGTGCTTTAGTCCTAGTTAGGAATTTGGGCGATGCGGCTGTGCTGGCTAATTTTTATGCCACCGAGCACCTTTCCATCCAGACCAAGGACAGCCGTTCACTTAGTGAATTAATTTCTAATGCCGGAGCAATTTTCATTGGACCTTACTCTCCGGTATCCCTTGGGGACTATCTAGCTGGATCAAATCACGTTCTTCCTACAGGTGGGCAGGCTAGATTTAGCTCAGGTCTCGGGGTCCATACCTTTCTGAAGGCTCAGCAGGTAATAAATTATGGCGAGAACGGCCTGTCAGAGGTCGCTAATAGTGTTATTGCACTTGCCAACCAAGAGAACCTGCAAGCTCATGGTGACGCGATAAAAGCCCGTTTCTAAAAGGTTTTCTCAGGATATCTTTGATAACAAAAAGGTTAAATCTTTGATTGAAGGTTAGAGTTTTCCAACCTTATTCCGCTTGATTGTTGGCAACACGCCGACTAGGAATGAAATTTGCTTCTGATGTCTTAAAACCACAAGATATAGGGACGGAGAAGTGAAATATCACCACATCTTGTGTGTATATTAGGTTTCTCCCGAGTAAATTATTCGAAAACGACCCTGGAATTTAGGAGGTAGAGCATGCACTGTCCGTTCTGCCGACATATCGACTCCAGAGTCATGGATTCACGCACTTCTGATGACGGATCTAGCATTCGCAGAAGACGCCAATGTCCAGAATGTGGCTCTCGCTTCTCCACTTTAGAGACTTCTAGCCTCTTGGTGGCAAAAAGAGGGGGTACAACCGAGCCGTTTAGCCGAGACAAGATTGTCAACGGTGTTCGCAAGGCATGCCAGGGCAGACCAGTTACCGAGTCTGATCTAGCGATGTTAGCTCAAACAGTAGAAGAAACGATCAGAGCAACGGGGTCAGCCCAAGTTGAGGCTCATGAGGTTGGTTTAGCCATCCTTGAGCCACTTCGAAAGTTGGACGAGGTAGCTTTCATGAGATTTGCCAGCGTCTATCAAGGCTGGGAGAGCTTAGAGGATTTCGAGGCAGCAATAGCAGTGCTCAAAGTTGAGCGAGAGAACCAGATTTCGCAGCCGGTCTAACCGGGAGCGATTACAACATAAAAACTAAACAACTATAGAAGAAAGGCAACAAATGACCGACACATCGGCCTACACCGACGCCGGTGCAGCTAGTCAGGGGCGTAAGGGGATCAAGATTGAGCGCATCTACACAACTGAGGGAGTTCACCCTTACGACCAGGTCACCTGGGAATACCGTGATGTAGTTCAGACAAACTGGAAGACAGGCGAAACAATCTTCGAGCAACGCGGAGTTGAGTTCCCAGAGTTCTGGAGTTTGAACGCTTCAACTATCGTGACCACCAAGTACTTCCGAGGTGCGCTAGGAACTGCCGCTCGTGAGTTCAGCCTTCGTCAGCTGATCGACAGAATCGTTCTTACCTACACCAAGGGTGGCCGCGACCACGGTTACTTCGCTTCCGAAGAAGATGCAACCATCTTTGAGCACGAGTTGACCTACATGCTTGTAAACCAGATCTTTGCCTTCAACTCACCAGTTTGGTTCAACGTTGGTACCTCAAGCCCACAGCAGGTTTCAGCTTGTTTCATCTTGTCGGTAGATGACTCAATGGAATCAATTCTTAACTGGTACCGCGAAGAGGGAATGATCTTCAAGGGTGGATCAGGTGCAGGTCTGAACCTTTCACGTATCCGTTCATCTAAGGAACTTCTGCGTTCATCAGGTGGATCAGCTTCTGGCCCTGTTTCATTCATGCGTGGTGCTGATGCATCCGCAGGAACCATCAAGTCAGGTGGAGCAACACGTCGTGCAGCCAAGATGGTTGTTCTTGATGTTGATCACCCTGACATTGAAGAATTCATCGAAACCAAGGCTCGTGAAGAGGACAAGATCCGCGTACTACGTGATGCCGGTTACGACATGGAGCTAGGTGGCAAGGACATCAACTCTGTTCAGTATCAGAACGCAAACAACTCTGTTCGTGTAAACGAAGAGTTCATGCTTGCAGTTGAGCACGGAACTAAGTTCGGTCTACGAGCTAGAACTAACGGTCAAGTTATCGAAGAAGTTGACGCTCGTGAACTTTGGGACAAGTTTGCAGAAGCCGCTTGGGCTTGTGCTGACCCTGGTATCCAGTACGACGACATCATCAACGACTGGCACACCACTCCAGAGTCAGGTCGCATCACAGCATCTAACCCATGTTCTGAGTACATGCACCTAGACAACTCATCATGTAACTTGGCGAGCTTGAACCTTCTAAAGTTCTTGAACCCAGATGGTACTTTCGACAGCCACAAGTTTGCGAAGTCATGTGAATTCATTTTCACCGCAATGGATATCTCAATCTGTTTCGCTGACTTCCCAACCGAAAAGATTGGTGAGACAACTAAGGCATTCCGTCAGCTAGGTATCGGTTACGCTAACCTAGGCGCGTTGTTGATGGCTATCGGTCTTCCTTACGACAGCACTGAAGGTCAGGCACTTGCAGCAGCAATCACTTCGTTGATGACTGCATCTTCATACCGTCGTTCAGCTGAGCTAGCAGGTGTCGTAGGTGCTTACGATGGTTACGCTCACAACAAGGCAGGTCACGACCGCATCATGCGTAAGCACGAAGCTGCTAACGCAAGCATTCGTCCCGTGACCGAAGTTGACCGTGCAGTTCTAGAAGCCGCTACTCGCGAGTGGGCACTAAACACTGCAATCGGTGCAACCAACGGTTGGAGAAATTCACAGGCGTCGCTACTAGCTCCTACTGGAACTATTGGTTTCATGATGGACTGTGACACCACAGGAATCGAGCCTGACTTCTCACTGGTGAAGTACAAGAAGCTCTCAACCGGTGGTTCAATGCAGATTGTTAACCAGACAATCCCATTCGCACTTCACCGTCTTGGTTACTCACAGGAGACCATCGAAGCAATCGTTGACCACATCAGTACCAACGGTCACGTTGTTGAAGCTCCAGGGCTAAAACAAGAGCACTACGCAATCTTCGACACAGCTGTTGGTATTCGCGCAATCGAGCCAATGGGTCACGTTCGTATGATGGCAGCAGTTCAGCCGTTCCTATCGGGCGCAATCTCAAAGACCGTAAACATGCCTGAGACTGCAACTGTCGAAGAAGTCAAGGAGATCTACTTCGAGGGTTGGAAGATGGGGCTCAAGGCTCTTGCTATCTACCGTGACAACTGTAAGGTTGGTCAGCCACTTAGCGATGCAAAGGCTAAGACTGAAGAGAAGGTTGTTGAAGTAGCAGCCGAATCTGCTCCTCTGTCACACCCAGTTCGTAAGCGTCTACCTAAGTCACGTCCATCTTCAACCACTTCATTCACTGTTGGTGGCGCTGAAGGTTACATGACTGCAGGCACCTACCCAGATGGCGTTCTTGGTGAAGTATTCCTAAAGCTGGGTAAGCAGGGTTCTACTCTTGCCGGTGTTATGGATGCGTTCTCAATCGCTGTTTCGATTGGTTTGCAGTACGGTGTTCCACTAGAGACCTATGTGCAGAAGTTCACCAACGTGTCCTTCGAGCCTGCAGGTCTGACTGATGACAAAGACATCCGTATGGCAAAGTCATTGATGGACTACATCTTCCGTCGTCTAGCAATTGATCACCTACCGGTTGAAACACGCCAAGCGCTTGGTATCAACACTGCAACTGAGAGATCAGCAGCACTTGACGCATCAAACAGCTATCCAGCAATCGCAGAGACACCTGTTGAAACTGTTGAAGTTGCTGCCCCAGTTGTGGAGTCAAAGCCAGTTGTTATCGAACTAACAGTAGAGGAAGCGCCAGTTGCTCCTCGTCAGGTTCACTCATCAGCTGAGTTGTTCGAGATGCTCCAGGGAACTGAGTCAGACGCTCCACTATGTTTCAACTGTGGAATCAAGATGAGACCATCTGGTTCATGTCACGTCTGTGAAGGCTGTGGATCAACCAGCGGTTGTAGCTAAAGATAAAATCATGAAAAAGGGTCGACTTTCGGGTCGACCCTTTTTCATAACCTCAGGCATTAACTACTTAGCGAAGGGTAACCTAAAAGGGTGCTATACAAACTAATCTTTCGTTTGATCTTTTCAAAAATGGATCCGGAGAAAGCACATCACCTAGGGATGTTTGTTATTCGTTTTTCTTCTAAGTTGCAATTGACCAAATTACTTCCAAAAATCAAAACACGTAATGTAAATGCGCTTGGCGAGAGCTTCCGAGGCTACTTTGGGCTAGCTGCCGGTTTTGATAAGAACGCAGTTGCTGTCAGAGCTTTCGGGGAGTTGGGTTTTTCTCACGTCGAGATTGGTACTGTAACTGCCTTAGCTCAGGCAGGAAACCCGAGACCAAGGTTATTCCGGTTGAGAGAAGACAGAGCCCTCATCAACCGCATGGGCTTTAATAACGATGGTGCGGAGGTGGTCGCGAAGCGTCTGGAGAAACTTAGAAATAGCTCAGATATTCTCCCGGTAATTGGAGTAAACATCGGTAAAAGCAAAGTAGTCGAGTTGGCGGATGCGGCTAACGATTACCGGATCAGCGCTCGTTTGTTAGCTCCATGGTCTGATTACCTGGCGGTTAACGTTTCATCACCAAATACTCCTGGACTTAGGGATTTACAATCGGTCGTTGCGCTCAGGCCCATACTGGAGGCGGTTTTAGAGGAATCGATGAATAAACCCGTGCTGGTAAAGATCGCTCCCGATCTGGCTGATGAAGACATTGTGTCTATTGCCGAGCTTGCTAAAGAGCTAAAACTTGCCGGAGTGATTGCGACGAACACGACAGTCGATCGCTATGAACTGAAGGCCTCAGACAGGGAAGTTAAAAGTTACGGTGCTGGTGGGTTATCTGGCGCTCCGCTGGACTCACGTTCGCTCGAAGTTCTAAAACTTCTCCGAACTAAGTTGAGCAAAGAATTTGTGATTATCTCCGTAGGGGGAGTGGAGACGAAGGAGCAGGTTTTAGAACGCATAGAAGCCGGTGCAAACCTTGTTCAGGGATACACCGGCTTCATATACTTTGGCCCACTTTGGGCTAGAAAACTAAATCGAGATTAGACGAGTCTCGCTTCAGGGGCTTTTGTTTCTCTAGGATCAGTGACTGAAATGCTTGCAAAAATATCTTTTACTTTAGCCATAACATCTGCCGGAATCTCAACTCCAACGGCACCCAGGTTGCTGGTGATCTGAGCAGGAGTAGTTGCGCCAACAATTGCTGCTGCAACATTCTTGTTCTGTAATACCCATGCTAGGGAGAACTGAGCCATCGTGATTCCAAGTTCATCTGCAATTGGCTTCAGTTCCTGAACTTTATTAAGAACCTCGTCGGTAAGAAGTCTCTGAATGAAGCTATTGACCTTCTCGTTGGCAGCTCTGGAGTTCTCTGGCACTGGTTGACCTGGTAGGTATTTTCCTGTCAGGACACCCTGAGCCATTGGTGACCAAACTATTTGGCTGATACCTAATTCTTCACAAGTTGGAATTACTTCAGCTTCGATAACTCGCCAAAGCATCGAGTACTGTGGCTGACTGCTGATTAGTTGAAAACCCAGTTCCTTAGAAAGTTTGTGTCCGGCACGAATCTGCTCTGCATCCCACTCAGAAACACCGATGTAGAGAGCTTTACCTTGACGAACGATGTCGGCAAAGGCCTGCATGGTTTCTTCGAGCGGAGTTTCAACGTCATAACGGTGAGCCTGGTAGAGATCGACATAATCAGTTTGCAAACGCTTCAGAGAGCCATTGATGGATTCCATGATGTGCTTGCGTGAAAGACCTGTATCGTTTGGCTTTCGCTCAGCAACTGGCCAATAGACCTTGGTCAAGATTTCCAGTCCTTCGCGGCGCTGACCTTTTAGTGCCTCACCGAGAACCACCTCAGCAGCTTGGTTTGCGTAAACATCTGCAGTGTCAAAAGTAGTTATTCCACCTTCAAGTGCTGCATGAACAGTCGCGTAAGCGGCTTCGTTTTCAATTTGGGTGGCGTGGGTAAGCCAGTTACCGTAAATTAGCTCGCTGACTTTGAAACCACTATTACCTAGATATCTGTATTTCATTCACTGCACCTATTCTTCTTTTCATTGATGATAACTGATTAGTTTGCCCGCTAATTCATCAATTGTTTCATGAAGATGCGGAACCCAATCAACGTGCTCTGGCTTCATGAGTACGCTGCGCAGAATGCGGGCATGGTCTGTATCATTTTCCAGGTTGATGTTTCTAGCCGCTAATTGATCTGGTTTGACGCTGTATGTGGCAACGTGAATCTGATCTATCTTTGGCCCTTGACTTGCCTGAACCATAATCTCATTTGAGATTAGATCCAATGTAGACATTGATTTAGTTCTAGGCAGATAAGTCAGGATATCCAGTTCAGGAACTTGGTATGGCAATAGATTTTCAGATTCTGAGATGAGCCTGTGCCAGTCAAGCGCAGCCTTTCTCGATTGGATAAGACCTGCTCCTAGTCCTGTTTCAGTCAGCGGGAATATCTTTAGTGTCGCCCAAATGGCGGCGGCTGATGCCCCTGCTCTTGAACATTCCAATTGAATTTCGCCGAAATGCAGATCGTTAGAAGTGAAGTATGTGTATGGGGAATCGTGCTTATAGAATTTGCCAATTGACAAATCCCTAAAAAACACGGCTCCGCTTCCATATGGTTGCAGGCCGTGTTTATGTGGATCAACCACAATCGAGTCAGCGTGCTTCAGTGCCGCAAAGTGTCTAGCTGTTTCTTGATCTAAGTGATTTTCCGCGATTAGCTTGAAGAACCCTCCATAGGCGGTATCAACATGGACTCGCGTTCCGTACCTCTGCGCTAGCGATACTATTTCTGCCAATGGGTCAACAGCGCCTAGACCAGTTGTTCCCATGGTTGCAACGACTGTCCCGATAGAACCAGCTTTTAGTTGATCTTCTAAAGCGTTCAGGTTCATTCGCCCTAGCGCATCAGTAGGAATGGTGACATTAGTGGTGCCAAGGACTTCGGACATCCGAGAGTGGGTGTAGTGAGCATCTGCTGAATGTGCGATGAGTTTTGATGGGTTGATTTCCCTAGCTATCCAAAGCGCTTCGAGATTTGCTGTTGTGCCACTCCAGGTCAGATGGCCCAAGAAATCATCTGGATATTCAAACATTGCAGCCATTTGCTTGAGTACGTCTCGCTCCATTGCAGTGGTTGCAGGGGACGCGTCGATTGAATGGTTATTTGGGTTAAGCATCATGGTTGCCAAGTAAGCAGCGACGGCAACAGGATGTGGCGCCTTTAACATTTGCGCTGCGTAATTTGGATGGAAGTATGGGAAATTGTTTTCCAGCAAACCGGTTAACTCGTTTAGAACTTCCGATGCGCGACTATTCGAAACCCTTTGGCTCGAGTGCCTTTCAAATGGCCCGTAGCTATCTTTTAGATTCTCAATTGATTCAACCACTTGGTTGACCAGTTTAGAAATATCTAACTTGTCATCATTGACCACAGTAAACTCCTTTGTGAACTCGTGGCTCAGGTGTTACTTTAATTACTTGAAGGTTAGAGCTTGAAACTTAAGCTTTGCTTTTCTTTCTTGGACCAGGTTTTGGAAGTCTAAGTGGTCTTGGCTGCATACCTCGGGTGAGGATGTAGAAATAGTTTCCTCTTTGGAGTTTGGTGTCTGATCCAAGTTTCTCTCGAATCGTGGCAGTTGCTTTGCGACTAATAAACAGAGCTTCGACAGACACGGCTAGTAATGCCAAAATCATTGCAATCGTAATGAGATTCTTGGCAACCTCGTTAGTTAGAGACGTAATTACCAAGAATAAAATCATCATTGGCATTAAGCCCTCAATTAGTGTGTAACGGTTATCCAAAACATCACGAATGACTTTGCGTTGCGGTCCGCGGTCGCGAGCTAATAGGTATCTATCGTCGCCAGCGATGGCTAGTTTTCTAGCCTTCTCACGTTCGGTTTTTTGCCGTTCGCGGTCGGCTAATCTAGCCTCTTTGCTCTTGTTTCCGACCAACGGTCGCTTGTTAGCGGCTTCGCGCTCCTTACGGGTGGGGGTTGGGCGACCTTTCCCAATAACAGTCGAATTATCAGGTTTTTCTTGGTCGCTCATTTATGTCCTTAGTTTTAGTGGAGTTGTGTTCTAGATTACTCTCATGACATTCACTCCGAAGCCAAGCAACATGCAAGCCTTAAATTCCGATAGTGAACTGGTAAAAACAGTTAGAGCAAGTGTTGAAGCACAATTCAGCCAGCGAATAGCCGCGCTAGGTCAACTAGTCCGTATCCCCGGCATTGCTTGGGATGCTTTCGATCCAAATGACTTAGATAGAAGTGCTGAAGCAGTGGCTCAGTTATTCAGACAAACTGGTGTTTTTGAAACTGTAGAGATTAAGACAGCCACTGTGGATGGAAAACCTGGAGCGCCGGCAGTTTTGGCTTCGAGGCCTGCCAAAAAGGGCAGACCGCATATTTTGCTTTACGCACATCACGATGTTCAACCACCGGGGGATGCCTCGGTTTGGGAAACGCCTGCCTTTGAGCCAACGACCAAGGATGGCCGTATCTACGGTCGCGGGGCAGCTGATGATAAGGCTGGTGTCATTGCCCATCTGGCCGCTATTGAGGCCTTGAAGTATGTCGCCGGGGCAGATTTTGACCTAGGCATCTCGATATACATCGAAGGTGAGGAGGAAGCTGGGTCTAGGACCTTTAGGGCGTTTTTGGACGAAAATACGGCCAAATTGGCAGCGGATGTGATCATTGTTGCTGATTCAATGAACTGGTCGCCTGAGATTCCCGCTCTGACTGTGAGCCTAAGAGGTATGGTTAGCCAAGAAATAAGGGTTAGAACCATGGAACACGCCGTTCACTCAGGAATGTTTGGTGGAGCTATCCCTGATGCCATGATCCCGATGTTGAGGGTTCTAGCATCACTTCATGATGAAAAGGGCAGCGTTGCCGTTCAAGGCCTAAAGTCCTATAAATTCGAGGATTTGCCATACACAGACGCCAATTTGCGAGCTGACAGCAGTCTTTTGCCTGAAGTCAGCCAAATTGGCGAGGGAGGGATTATGGAGCGGATTTGGGGCAAGCCGTCCATCACGGTCATCGGTTTAGATGTGCCTTCTGTTGCTATGTCTTCTAATACTTTGCTTCCTGAGGTTTCAGCCAAAATCAGCCTAAGAATAGCCCCTGGGCAAGACCCAGATGAGGCTTTGGAGCTGTTGAGGCAGCACCTAAAAGCAAATATCCCTTTCGGAGCTGTCCTTGAATTCGGGCTTATTGAAACAGGTAAGCCATACATGGCTGACACTTCTGGTTGGGCGTCAATTTTGGCCAAAGATGTCCTTGGGGCGGCGTTTGGCAACCCTGCCATAGAAATTGGAATTGGCGGCTCAATTCCCTTCATTGCAGATCTTAAGGAAGTATTCCCAGATGCCCAAATATTGGTTACTGGAGTTGAAGACGCTGATTCGAGAGCCCATAGTCCAAACGAGTCTGTGCACCTTGTCGGACTTAAAAATGCCATGGTGGCTGAGGCTTTGTTCTTAGTTGCTGGCAATAACCTGCAGGGCTAGTAATAATCTGATCGAAATAGCGATATTCGCTTAGAATTAGAGCAAACAAGGAGCAAAAATGACTGAAACCCTAACTCACGGACTAGAGATAACTGAAGCCGCCAAGGCTGAACTTCGTCGTCACATCGAATCTGCAGACGTTTCTGACCTCTCTGAGGGAGATAAACTTCGTCTTCGTGTCGAGGTCAAAGTTGGCGGTTGCGCTGGTTTTCAGTATTTGCCATTCGTGCTGACCCCGGAACTTCGCGAAGATGATCTAATTAGAGACTTTGATGGAGTCGAAGTTGTAGTTGACGGTATGACTGCACCATTTATCAATGGAGCAAAATTTGATTTTGTTGACACTTTCCAGAAGCGTGCCTTCGAGATTGACAACCCAAACAGCCAAGGCACTTGCGCCTGTGGCTCATCTTTCAACTAATTTGCCGTAAACCCTAGATATTGGGCTGTGTTTTGGCGTTCGCTCTGCTTTGGAACACCTAAACTTGAAGTATAACGATTTGAAATTGAAGGGTCGATTGTGCTTCCTAAGCGTCGATTGAGATGGGCAACCCTGCCTATTGTTGCAGTCCTAATTACCGCACTTACTGGGTGCAGTTCTGAAGAGGTCTCTCGAGGATTCCTTCCTGGTGTTCCTGGCGTCACTAATCACACCGATCGCATCGTCAACCTATGGGTTGGTTCATGGCTGGTGCTTTGGGCTGTTGGTTTAATAGCCTGGGGACTTATGTTTTGGGCGATTATCGTCTACAGACGTCGCAAGGGAGACGCAGAGATCCCACCTCAGCTTCGTTACAACATGCCTATCGAGACACTGTTCACAGTGGTCCCGTTTGTCTTGGTTTTAGGCTTCTTCGCTCTAACAGCAAGAGATATGGGCGCAATCGAGCAAAAAGTTGACAGCGACTATCGCATTGAAGTTATTGGAAAACAGTGGTCGTGGGACTTCAATTACACGAATAACAACACCTTTGACAGCGGAATTCAGTACCAGGGCGATGGAACTGAGGCAGAGCTGCCAACTTTGTATTTACCGGTAAATAAGACTGTCGAGATTGACCTTGTTGCCAGAGATGTAATTCACTCCTTCTGGGTTATTGACTTCCTATACAAGAAGGATGTCTTCCCAGGGCGAGTGAACAAGATGTATTTCACTCCTCAGGTCATAGGTGACTACAAGGGTAAATGTGCTGAGCTCTGTGGTGAATTCCACTCAATGATGCTCTTTAACGTAAAGATTGTTTCTCAGGCAGACTACGACACCCACATGGCCGATCTTGCTGCCCAAGGGTTCACTGGCCAGCTAACCGCAGATCCAAATGACCCTAACAACCTGAACAGAAACAGTAACCTGCCAGGTGACAACCCAGAGATTAGGGGATAGTTCAAATGTCTACTACCACACAGAAATCTAAAGGCCGCATCGTCGTCGACTGGTTAACCACAACTGATCACAAAAAAATCGGTTACCTGTACCTAATCACTGCCTTCATTTACTTCCTTATCGCTGGTGT
>Ga0209400_1000105_pt1:22500-70171 | contig 70171 bp, 66 predicted proteins | sample M_130807_EF_Meta_FD_187313 | JGI IMG/M metagenome (GOLD analysis project Ga0209400, IMG submission 187313) | Freshwater microbial communities from Lake Montjoie, Canada to study carbon cycling - M_130807_EF_MetaG (SPAdes) (version 2) | ecosystem: Environmental > Aquatic > Freshwater... | reverse complement strand
AAGCGCTGGAAGATGCAGCCGATATGCATCTTCACCCCGATGCGCCCAAAGTGCCGGGCCGTTTCGAGCGCAAGCCATGGACGCGCGACAATCATGACGGCGCGCCCGGCGGTGGTGGCCGAATGGGGATGCTGTATGGGCGTTTCTTTGAAAAGGCGGGTGTCCACACCTCGACTGTTTTTGGAACATTCGCGCCAGAATTCGCAAAACAGATTCCCGGTGCCGCCGAAGATCCGCGCTTCTGGGCCTCTGGCATTTCGCTGATCGCGCATCCGTGGAACCCCAATGCGCCGACTGTGCATATGAACACGCGCTTTGTCGTCACCTCGAAAGCCTGGTTTGGCGGCGGTGCAGATCTGACGCCCGTGATGATGGCCCGCCGCACGCAGGAAGATGCCGATTCACAGGCCTTTCATAAGGCTTTCGAGGATTGCTGTGGTCGTCACGAGATCGCGGATTATCCGAAATACAAAGCCTGGTGCGAAGAATATTTCTGGCTGCCGCATCGCAATGAGCCGCGCGGCATTGGCGGGATCTTCTACGATTATCTCAATTCAGCCGGTGATGCGGATAATAGCGCTTGGGACAAAGACTTCGCGCTGACGCGTGATGTGGGAGAGACCTTTGTGTCGATCTATCCGCAGATTGCGCGCGCCAATATGGTGAAGCCTTGGACAGAGGAGATGCGCCACGAGCAGCAGGTGCGTCGCGGGCGCTATGTCGAATTCAATCTGCTCTATGATCGCGGGACGATCTTCGGATTGAAGACAGGTGGCAATGTTGACTCCATTCTGTCATCCATGCCGCCGACGGTGAAATGGCCGTAAAGGTTTGAAAAGTTCGGCGCGTTGACGCGCGCCGGGCAATCTTGCCCGAGATAGACTTGCTTCGTGAAGACGCGAAATGGCGTGTAATAATGGCATTCGATGTGCCAGCCGTCTTCAGCCTGGTTTGCCCAAACACGCAGCCCCTCGTTCCAGACGAACAGGGTCGAGTTGATGACGATGAGAGCGATGATGCCCGTCGCAAAGAGCATCAGACGAATAATTTCCATGGACAAAATCTAAAAACATTTATGAGATGCAATGTGGCTATGTTGAACCCAAGCCTAGCCAAAAGTCCATAACTTGTTGCCCAAAAAACTCCAGAACTGAACGATCCCAGTCGTTACGACTTGTGCAAGTAGATATTGAATCTGAAGTATCTCAACAAAAATGGACATCAGGCCGCCTGTGATCACAAAACCGATGGCGGCTACAGCGCAAAAGCGCCAGATCGCTTCACGATGCGTGCGATGGCTTTCGAATGTATGGCGGCGATTGAGACTATAAGACGTCACACCACCGCAGACATAGCCGACCAATGTGGCGTGCACAGGCTCCCATTGAAATGCTTCCACCAAAAGAATCAGTGCCCCGTAATGGGCAATGACGGCGAAAAGCCCAACAATAACGAAAGCAGAAATCTGGCGGGACAGAAGCATGATCTGTTTCCTAATGGGCAGGCCGGGCCTTGTCATCCTTAGCTGGGCGATGGTGGCATTGTTTTTTTATCTTTTCCTCCGCATATCTGGGAGGCGCATTGTCGCTGCCAGATTCTCTCGTAAGGGAACCTGTGCGGGTCGTTATGAGTTCAGTTAGTGTTTTCTGGTCATAGTGTTCGGCATTTTATTTTGATTTGTTCATTTTGAGATCTCAATGGCTTTCGGCCTTACTCTTATCGGAAGGGGTCTGCGACCTTTTCGCCGCGCTCAAGATGGCGCGGTGGCGGTGGAATTCGCCCTCGCGGCATGGCCGCTTCTCTTCGCGCTCCTGTTCTTGGCCGATATGGCTGCCAATGCCATTGTTTTCGATAAGGTCGATGCAACGGGGCGGGATCTCGCATCCCAATTGCGCAGTGGCGCGATTGATCCGCAGGCCCATTCTGCACAGAGCTTTCGCGAGCAATTTGTTTGCCCCGCCTTGCCGACGCTGACCTGCGAACGGGTGGTTGTTAATCTGGCGGCTACAACTTCTCTATCCAGCGTGTCGCCTGTGGATATTGCTGCAGCACGATGGTGTCCTGCTGCGGCGCAAGATGTTGTGATTTTTCAACTCGCCTATCCAACGCCGTTTATGTCACGCATCTGGGCGGGCAATTTTGCTGATCGTGCGGTTTATTACGTGGCGTCTTTTGGCCTGCGCAATGCACCTGGCATGATCGCGGGTGTGTGCTGACATGCGCGCCGCCCTGAGACGTTTCCGTGATGATGAAAGTGGGCTGACGCTGGTTGAATCCACGCTGATCATGCTGGTTCTCATCTACGCTATGGTCAATTTGGTAGAGTTTGATCGTTATTCGCGTTTTGCGCGCCATCTGACTGCGGCGACGGAAAGTCTCGTCACATTGATGAGTGAGCGCGCGAGCCCGATGCATGATCGTGATTGGAGCGATGATGCAGCGGCTTTGTTCTGGCTGTTTCCGGAAGCGCCACTTCTGTCGGGTGCTGATTGGCGCAAGACTTTGGGTGTGCAGGCCTCGTTGGTGCGCTTTGTGCCGAGTGATCCGTCTTGTGTGGCTGATTGTGCAAGCACGAGTGCGCAAGTGCTGTGGACATGGGATGGCGGTACGGTTGAATCGCGCGCGCTTCTTGCCGCCAACCAGGTCTTGCGCGTTTGTGGCCCGCTGACGCCGGGCGGTGAGACGCCAGCCAGCAAGACGCTGCCGAGCCGGTTGTTTCGCGCTGGTGTGATGTTTGTCGTCACGCTGGCCTATGAATATCAACCCTTTTCATCGACCGCTGCTATTGGTCAGCGTCCTCTGGTGCGTGAGGCTTATGCTGTGCCGCGCGCGGGTGATCAGCGGATCGAGAGTGCTTCGAACGAGGCTCTGTCATGCCCTTGAGCCGCATTGTCCAATCATTGCGAGAGATGCGAGAGCATCTTGGCACTCTGCCGCTGATCGCAGCGGCTGTGCTGATTCCTATCGCGTTGGTGACAGGCACGGCGCTTGATTATGGCATGTCGTATCAAGTGCAACAGAAGTTGGATCAGGCCGCGCAATCTGCGGCCGCAGCTGCCGTTGCGCAGAGCCGCGCTTTGCGCGCGATCCAACCCAATGTGCAACCGGAAGAAATGATGGAGCGCGGACGTGGGCGCGCAGACATGGTGTTTAATGCGCAAAAACCCAATGTTCGCAATGTTAAAACGAGCTTCCGGTTGGAGCGCGACATTGAGCCTAACACCTATATTGCCACTTTTGATTATGATGCGTCGCAGCCCACGATTTTTCTCCGCTTGTTGGGTATCCGTGATCTGAATTTGCACGGGAATGCGCGTGCAACCTGGGTCGCGCGGGACGCTTTGATTGATGAAGATTTCCAAGAATTCGAAAGTGACGTGCGCGCCTCGGGTCTCAAGACCTATGCACCGATGAATGGCTGGCTATCCAATGCGCGTTTACGCACCGCAGGCTCCCCGATCATCCAGCTGGCAGATGCATCGCGTTATGGTGACGGCAAGCCGGAGAATGTCACTGTTGCTGTCGAGCTTGATGTCGGTGTTGGCAATAGTTTTATTTCTAAAAAGTTTTCAGCCGATCCCGGCCTGCATCAGGTGCGCTATTGGTATCGCGAGCAGGTGCGCAATGAGATGGTTGCCCCCGCTTGGCTTTGTAGCACACGCGAGGAGGATGCGTCGTGGATGACGACGCGTGATCGCTCATTGGCAGGAAATACCAGCCAGCTTTCGGTGCATCTGATGCTCGATAACGGCAGGTTGCCGACGAGCGATATGGCTTTTGCCTCGGGCAATCGCATTGATACTTGTTATTCATCAGGTGGACGCTGGATCGAGCGTGTGGTGAAGGTCGATATCATCACGCGCGGTGATTATTGGATTGCTTTTCATGCGCAGGGCAAAGCGGATGGAATTGGTGCGGCTATTGCCAATATTGTTGTGTGCCGTGAGCCTTGCGCACAGGATGATGGGACGCCGCGCCCGTCCATCCAGAATTTTCCCTGGGTGACGGATGATCTTCTGTTTGAAGATCGTTTCAATACAAAAGAAGGCCCCAATCCGATTGCACTGTCGCCGTCTCGCGGCAAAAGCGGTTGGGATTTATCGCCCGCGGGATGGGTCGTCTGGCCGCAAAATAACATCACCTATAAAGCGGGCGCGGAAAACAATTCGGGCTATGTCGAGCTTGATGTGCGCACTGCCAGTGGCACATTCGAAAACCGCGCGATGGGACGATCCTTTTTTCTCGTGCCGGGCTTTTACATGCTGCGCTATGGCTACGGCAGCAGTGCTTCTCTTGTTGGTGCGGTCGCTTGTAATTATTTTAGTCTCGATGCGGCCTTGCAACGACTGCCGCGCGTGCGCGGTGCTGATACGCGGCGCATTTCAGTGCATGTCGATTTGGACTTTGCCTCGCTCCATCCAGAAATCATGGGTCGTGGCGAGGAGGAGCGGGCAGACTGGTTCTCCCCGACGCGTGTGAGTGAGCGCGATCTCAAATCCGACCGCCTGCCGCACTTGCCGACCTTGTCCAATGCGATTGATTTCTGCGCCGATGCTCCCGCGGGTACGGTTGTGCCCCGCGAAATCGTTTTTAAGGTTGATCGGCCGGGTATTTACTGGGTCACGTTTGTGGGCGCTGGTCCGGCGGATGGGGAGGGTGGGCGCATCTCCAACGTCCAGCTCTTCGCCCGTGGCTCAAATCCGGGCAGTGGCTTGCCGCGGTTGGTGCGCGGCTATGAGCGCAATGACCCTCTCGCCCCGCCCCCCGTGGGGGCTTGGCTGCCCATGCCTCCCAGCGCGGGCGGGCGTGCAGCCTATAAGGTCCAGCTGCAGTAAAAGAGCTGTTTTCCTCTGGGGATCATGGGGCCTTCCTTGAGCCTCGGGGGTTTCCACTCCCCGGCTTTTGGGCTACATCAGCCTCGACTTTCGGGCCGGGGCTCCCGCCTGATTCCCCAAAGGGGTTTTCGGAGGACGCGCTCCGGCCATTTCGAGGCCGACAGCGCGGCCTTTTTTTGTGCGCCGAGGCAGGCCTCGCGCGCGCCATGCGAGACAAGACGACCATGCCGAAGCGGACAGATATCAAAACCATCCTCATCATCGGCGCGGGGCCGATCGTGATCGGTCAGGCCTGCGAATTCGACTATTCCGGCACGCAAGCCTGTAAAGCGCTGCGCGAGGAAGGTTATCGCATTGTGCTGGTGAATTCGAACCCGGCCACGATCATGACCGACCCGGACATGGCGGACCGCACTTATGTCGAACCGATCACGCCCGAGATTGTCACCAAGATCATCGAGAAGGAACGCTACGCCGTTCCCGGTGGTTTTGCGCTATTGCCCACCATGGGTGGCCAGACCGCACTGAATTGCGCGCTCTCGCTCAAGAAAATGGGCACGCTGGAAAAATACGACATCGAGATGATTGGCGCGACGGCGGAAGCCATCGACAAGGCGGAAGATCGCGAACTCTTCCGCGATGCCATGACCAAGATCGGTCTCGATACGCCCCGTTCGCACCAGATCAAGACACTCGCGCAAGCGCTCGAGATTATGGATGACATTGGTCTGCCTGCGATCATTCGCCCAAGCTTCACTATGGGCGGCACAGGCGGCGGTATTGCCTATAACAAGGCCGAATATATCGAGATCATCGAGCGCGGCATTGATGCTTCGCCGACGAACGAAGTTCTGGTCGAGGAAAGCGTTCTGGGCTGGAAAGAATATGAAATGGAAGTTGTCCGCGACAAGGCGGACAATTGCATCATCGTCTGCTCGATTGAAAATATCGACCCGATGGGCGTGCACACCGGTGACTCGATCACGGTTGCTCCCGCGCTGACGCTGACCGACAAAGAATATCAGATCATGCGCGACGCTTCGCTCGCCGTGCTGCGCGAAATCGGCGTGGAGACGGGCGGCTCGAACGTGCAGTTTGCGGTCAATCCCGAAAACGGCCGCATGATCGTTATTGAAATGAACCCTCGCGTCTCGCGCTCGTCGGCGCTGGCGTCGAAGGCAACGGGCTTCCCGATTGCAAAGGTCGCGGCGAAACTGGCTGTCGGTTATACGCTCGATGAAATCGCCAATGACATTACGGGCGGTGCAACGCCGGCATCCTTCGAGCCGACGATTGATTATGTCGTCACAAAAATTCCGCGCTTCGCCTTTGAAAAATTCCCTGGTGCCGAGCCGCTGCTGACCACCGCGATGAAGTCGGTCGGTGAAGCCATGGCGATTGGCCGCACCTTTGGCGAATCCCTGCAAAAAGCCTTGCGCTCACTTGAGACCGGATATTCCGGTGTCGATGAAGTCGAGATTGAAGGTCTGGGCCAAGGCGATGATCGCGCGGCCATTCGCTCCGCCCTCGGCATGCCGACGCCAGATCGTTTGCTCGTTGTCGCACAGGCACTTCGTCACGGCATGGCGCATGACGAGATTTATGAGGCCTGCAAGATCGATCATTGGTTCATTGATCGCCTGCAAGAGATCGTCGATCTTGAAAACAAGGTGAAGCAATTCGGCCTGCCCGATGATGCAGCAAATTTCCGTATGTTGAAGGCTGCCGGTTTCTCGGATGTGCGCTTGAGCTCGCTCGCGGGCCTTACCGAAGAGCAGGTGCGCGCCAAGCGCTACGGCCTCGACGTGCATCCTGTTTACAAGCGCATTGATACTTGCGCGGCGGAATTCGCATCGCCCACGGCTTACATGTATTCCAGCTATGAAACACCCTTTGGTGGTGCCGAGCCGGTTTGCGAAGCCAAGCCGACCAATCGCGAGAAGATTGTCATTCTGGGCGGTGGCCCGAACCGCATCGGGCAGGGTATCGAGTTTGACTATTGCTGCTGCCACGCCTGTTTCGCGCTGTCGGATGCTGGCTATGAAACCATCATGGTCAATTGCAATCCTGAAACCGTCTCGACCGATTACGACACATCGGACCGTCTCTACTTCGAGCCGCTGACGCAGGAAGATGTCCTCGAAATCCTGCGCAAGGAAAAGATGAATGGCACGCTGAAGGGTGTGATCGTTCAGTTCGGTGGCCAAACGCCGCTGAAGCTTGCACATGGCCTGCAAGAAGCGGGCATTCCGATCCTTGGCACCAGCGTCGACAGCATCGACTTGGCGGAAGATCGTGATCGCTTCAAGCGCTTGCTCGACAAGCTTGGTCTGAAGCAGCCGAAGAATGGCATTGCTTATTCGGTTGAGCAGTCGCGCCTGATTGCCGCCGAACTCGGTCTGCCGCTCGTTGTGCGCCCCTCTTATGTGCTGGGTGGTCGCGCCATGGCGATCATTCGCGACGAAGCGTCGTTCGATGATTATCTGCTTGGCACTTTACCCGGTCTCGTGCCTGCTGAAGTGAAGGCGCGCTATCCTAACGACAAGACGGGCCAGATCAACACGGTGCTGGGCAAAAACCCGCTGCTGTTTGATCGCTATCTGTCGGATGCGGTTGAAGTCGATGTCGATTGCCTGTGCGATGGCAGGGATGTCTTCGTGGCTGGCATTATGGAGCATATTGAAGAGGCGGGGATTCACTCCGGTGACTCAGCCTGCTCACTGCCGCCGCGTTCACTGTCGAAAGATGTCCTCAAACTGCTCGAAGAGCAGACCGCGAAACTCGCGCTCGCGCTCAATGTCGGCGGCCTGATGAACGTGCAATATGCGCTGAAGGACGGCGAGATCTATGTCCTCGAAGTCAATCCGCGCGCCTCGCGCACGGTGCCTTTCGTGGCCAAGGTGATCGGTGAGCCGATTGCCAAAATTGCCTCGCGCATTATGGCGGGTGAGCCTCTGGCGAGCTTCGGCTTGAAGCATGTCGAACTCGGCCATGTGGGCGTGAAGGAAGCTGTCTTCCCCTTCGCTCGCTTCCCCGGCGTCGATACGGTTCTGGGCCCGGAAATGCGCTCGACCGGCGAAGTCATCGGCCTCGACCGCTCCTTCGAAGTGGCTTTTGCCAAGAGCCAGCTCGGTGGTGGCACCAAGGTCCCGACCTCCGGTACGGTCTTTGTCTCGGTGCGAGATGCGGATAAGCCGCGCGTCCTGTCGACCATGAAAATGCTGTCGGATCTGGGCTTTAAGATCCTCGCCACCGGTGGAACGCAGCGCTTCCTGGAGGGCGAAGGCATTCAGGCCGAGAAGATCAACAAAGTGTCAGAAGGCCGCCCGCATGTGGTGGATGCCATCAAAAATGGCGGAATCCAGTTGGTTTTCAACACGACAGAGGGGGCGCAGGCCCTGGCCGACAGCCGCTCTCTTCGCCGTTCGGCCCTCTTGCATAAGGTGCCTTACTACACCACTCTAGCGGGATCGATTGCTGCTGCTCAGGGCGTGAAGGCCTATAAAAGCGGTGATCTTGAGGTCCGTGCTTTGCAGGACTATTTCAACTGACGAGAGGCGGGCGGCTTCGCTCCCCCTCGTTTTCCTGAATTCCCTTGGTTCGGGAGGCCGGGTTTCGGCCTCGCGGACGGGGATTCTTTTGTGTCAGGTGTGGGCCTTGCCTATGTCTGGCCTGACAGGTGAATGCGGAAAGATACGGATATGGAAAAGATTCCCATGACCGGCCCGGGCTATGTCGCTCTTGAGGAAGAGCTGCGGCGTCGCCAGCAGGAAGAGCGTCCGCGGATCATTGCGGCGATCTCCGAAGCGCGCTCGCATGGCGACCTGTCCGAAAACGCGGAATATCACGCTGCGAAAGAATCGCAGTCGCTGAACGAAGGTCGCATCGCCGAACTGGAAGACAAGCTCGCGCGTGCCGAAGTCATCGACGTGTCGAAGCTTTCCGGAAACACGATCAAATTCGGCGCCACCGTCACCCTCATTGATGAGGATACGGAGGAAGAGAAGGCCTATCAGATCGTCGGCGAAAGCGAAGCCGATGTGAAGCTCGGCAAAGTCTCCATCACCTCGCCCATCGCCCGCGCGCTGATCAGCAAGAAAGTCGGCGACACGGTTGAAGTGAGCACGCCGGGCGGCGGCAAGAGCTACGAAATCACGGCCATCGCCTTCAAGTGAGCGTGCAGCTTCCGCGCGAGACGCGTGCCTGGATTTTGCAATCCGGCAAGATTGGGCATGAAGTCAATTGCATGGGCGTGGCGCATGAACTGGGTCTCGAGCCTGACATGCGCCGCGTGCAAGCGCGGCCTTTCTTCGAATTTTTCGCGCCCTGGGGTCCGATTGATCCGCGCGATCATGCGCGCAATTCCGCAAGCCCTTTGCATGGGCCTTTGCCTGATATCGTCTTTGCCTCGGGCCGCACGACCGTTCCTTATCTGCGCGCCATCAAGAGATTGTCGGGCGGCAAGACTTTTACGGTCTTTCTGCAAGACCCGCGCGTGGGCACGGGTGCAGCTGATCTGATCTGGGTGCCCGAGCATGATCGCCTGCGTGGCGAGAATGTGTTGGTCACGCTGACGTCACCTCATCACATGCGCCCATCCGTGCTCGAAGCTGCGCGTCAAAATCCTGATCCGCGTTTGTCCTCGCTGCCGCAACCGCGTGTCGGCATGGTGCTGGGCGGCCCGAGTGGTACGCATCGTTTCGAGGCTGCTGATATTGCGGCGCTCTGCGAGATTGCGCGCGATGTTTTGGCGAGCGGGCAGGGTTTGATGATCACCCCTTCGCGCCGCACGCTCGCAGAAGTGATGGTCGCCTTGCGCGCGACTGTTGCCGAAAGTGGCTCTGCCGCAAGTGCTTTTGTCTGGGATGGGACGGGTGACAATCCCTATGCGCAGATTTTGGCGCAGGCCTCGGCGCTCGTCGTGACGGCTGACAGTGTGAACATGGTTGGCGAAGCCGCCTCAACGGGTGCGCCGGTGTTCATTTACGAGCCGACGGGTGGTGCAGCGAAAATGTCGGGCTTTATCGCCAAGCTCGTGGAGGCCGGCGCTTTGCGCGTGCTGCCGAAAGAGCGCGAGGCTGGTTGGTCGCGCACGCGCTGGTCTTATCCCCCGGTCGATGCCACGGGTCTGATCGCCGCTGAAGTGGTGAAAAGGTATCTCGCGTTTCGGAGCATTTAAGCTCCGTCATTGCGAGCGAAGCGAAGCAAGCCAGAGTCCTCGTGTGTGGCTTCTGGGTTGCCGCGTCGGCCCTCAAGGGCCTACTCGCAATGACGAAGTTGGAGGATTAAACCCGCACCGTCTGGTCGGGATAGGACAGCTGTTCGCGTGCGCGCCAATCATTCGTCACATAATTCAAGATGACGGATTTGCGTTCACCCTGGATCGTGCGCTTTTCAAACCCGTGCCAGGTATTGTCGCCCGGCACGAAAATCATTGCCGAATTGCGCTTGAAGGGCGAGCGTCCGAAATGCTTGTCTTCGGCCGCATAAATATCAGTGCCGAGCTCGTCGTGTCCTGGGCCGTCTGACAGGTAGATCAGGCAGGTGAATTTCTTCACGCCGAGATCGGTATGCGGCTGCAACCAGAAACCGTCTGTGTCGACCGCATATTCGAGACGCAGATAAGTGTCATCGATCGGAGCGGCGAGTGTCTGTGCAATGGCCTGCGTCACTTCTTTGGACTGCAAAGCTTCAGCCACTTTGCGCATGACGGGAAAGCGCTCCATCGACTCCTTGTCGAAATAGGAGCGCTGGTCATTGTGTAATTCGCGCTTACCTGACACGCCCGCCAGAGATGGCGCCGAGATCGGCAAAGTGGCGAGTTCATCGGCCACAGCTGCGGGGAAAATATTGTCGATCAGCCAATGCCGATAGGGGGCCTCGAAGACCTGACGCGCTTTGATGCTTGCGGCGACGGTGGCGATGATGTCGGCGGTGGTGACCGCGCTCGTATCCGGCATGGGAGGCTCTGCCTTTTTGATCAGGGGTCGGGCGCGTCTCTGGCCCTTGAATTGGGCCGCACACTAGTGCCGCCCCCGCTGGCGGGCAAGCTTTTGCTGCTGGGGCCCTCGCGACACAATGCCCTTCGCCGCAGCTCTTATGGCCTGTGGTCAAAGCCTGCCCGAGCCTTGCAGCCAGTGCATGTCATTCTTATACCTAAAGGCCTGATCCAAGGGGCGCTTCCTGCCCCGAATATGCCCCTTGGGGCTTCACGAAACCGCGATACCCAGAGATTTTAAAATGGCCTCCACCGCCCCTCAGCATGCGCGCATGATTATTGTTGGCTCGGGTCCCGCCGGTTACACGACCGCGATCTATGCAGCCCGCGCGATGCTCAAGCCCATGATGATCTCCGGCTTTGAGCCCGGTGGCCAGCTGATGATCACCACCGATGTCGAAAATTACCCCGGCTTTGCCGATGCCATCCAGGGCCCCTGGCTGATGGAGCAGATGCGCAAACAGGCCGAGCATGTCGGCACCGATATGGTCTCCGACCATATTACCAAGGTCGATCTCTCACGCCGCCCTTTCACGCTCTGGGGTGATAGTGGAACGGTCTATACGGCTGACACGCTGGTGATCGCGACAGGTGCAAAGGCGAAATGGCTCGGCATTCCGTCTGAAGAAAAGTTCAAGGGTTTTGGTGTCTCGGCTTGCGCGACCTGCGATGGTTTCTTCTATCGCGGCAAGGAAGTCATGGTTGTTGGCGGCGGCAATTCAGCTGTCGAAGAAGCGCTCTATCTCTCGCATCTCGCCTCTAAAGTGACGGTCGTGCATCGCCGCGATTCGTTCAAGGCCGAGCGCATTTTGCAGGAACGTCTGTTCAAGACGCCCAATGTCGAAATCGTCTGGGATAGCGCGATTGATGAAATCTGCGGCGACACAACACCGCTTGGCGTCACGCATGTGAAGCTGAAGAATGTGAAGAGCGGCGCCATTACAGAGCGCCCCGTGCATGGCGTGTTTGTCGCCATTGGTCACGAGCCTGCTTCGCAGCTTTTTGAGGGTCAGCTCGAAATCAAGCCGAACGGCTATATCAAGACGGCGCCGGATTCGACGCAGACCAGCGTGCCGGGTGTCTATGCAGCCGGTGATGTGACCGATGATATTTATCGTCAGGCCGTGACGGCGGCAGGCATGGGCTGCATGGCGGCGCTTGAAGCTGAGCGCTGGCTCTCCGTGCAACCCAAAGCGCAAGCGGCGGAATAAAGCGAAAGGACACGCCCGTGGATTGGGACAAGCTGCGCATTTTTCATGCGGCTGCCGAAGCGGGCTCCTTCACCCATGCCGGTGACACTTTGGGTTTGAGCCAATCGGCGGTGAGCCGACAGGTCAGTGCGCTTGAGCACGATTTGAAAGTGCCTTTGTTCCATCGCCATGCGCGTGGTTTGATCCTGACCGAACAAGGCGAGTTGCTGTTTCGTACGGTGAAAGATGTCTGGCAGAAACTCGATGCAACCCGCATGCGTCTGTCTGACAATCGCGAGCGCCCGCATGGTTTGCTGCGCGTCACCACCACGATTGGTGTGGGCTCGGAATGGCTGACGCCGCGCATTGCGGATTTTTTGGAGCTTTATCCCGATATCGAACTCAATCTGATCTTGTCGGATGATGAATTGGATATCGGTATGCGCGAAGCAGATATGGCTTTGCGTGTGCGCGAACCCTCACAGCCCGATCTGATCCGGCGGCGGCTCTTCACGATGCATTTTCATGCTTATGCGGCGGCAAGCTATTTGAAGCGCTATGGCCAGCCGAAATCTCTGGATGATCTCGATAAGCACCGCATTCTGACCTATGGCGCATCGTCAGCGCATTATCTGACGAATATCAATTCGCTCCAATATGCGGGGCGCACGGCGCGCTCACCGCGTCCATCGGCCATGACCTGCAATAATATTCCAGCTCTTCGTCATGCGGTGGAAGCGGGTGCGGGCATTTCCGTGCTGCCCGATTATCTGGTCGGGCCGGATTCATCGCTTGTGCGCATTTTGCCGGAAGCCGATATGCCCGAACTTGATTGCTATCTGGTCTATCCGGAAGAATTGAAAAATGTCGCGCGTATCCAAGTGTTCCGCGACTTTCTGGTGACCAGCGCGCAGCGTTGGGATTTCTGAGGCGTCTTGCCCCGGATCGTCTTTGCGAGGAGCGAAGCGACGCGGCAATCCATAGCGCTAAGGCTGGTTGATTTGCGCTATGGATTGCCGCGTCGGGCTAAAGCCCTCCTCGCAATGACGGGTCAGAACCAGATCTTCTCATTCTCCATCCCCTTGTAGAGATGGGCGACCTGTTCGCCGTAACCATTGAACAGAACAGTTGGAATACGCTTGCCTTCACCGAGAACTTCTTCTGTGGCTTGCGACCAGCGCGGATGCGCGACTTCCGGATTCACATTGGCCCAGAAGCCATATTCGGACGCTTGCAGTGACTGCCAGAAATTTTTCGGCTGCGTGTCGACGAAAGACACACGCGTGACCGACTTCACGGATTTGAAGCCATATTTCCAAGGTGTGTGCAGGCGGATCGGCGCGCCGAATTGTTTGGCGAGCGGTTTGCCATAAGCGCCTGTCACCATGAGTGTGAGATCATTGGTCGCTTCTGCCATGGAGAGGCCCTCGACATAGGGCCACGGATACCAGCTCTGCTTTTGGCCGGGCCCCATTTTCGGATCGAGAAAAGTTTCAAGGCGCACATATTTGGCGCCTGATGTTGGCTTGGCGAGATCAACCAATTGTTTCAGCGTGAAGCCTGTCCATGGCACGGTCATCGACCAAGCCTCGACGCAACGATGGCGATAGAGCCGCTCTTCGAGCTGCACTTTTTTCAGCAGATCATCGATGGCAATTTTGAAGGGCTTTTCGACCAGGCCGTCGATGGCAATTTCCCATGGCCGTGTCTTCAGCGTGTCCACGCGCGTGAAGATGCGCTTGTCCATGCCGAATTCGTAAAAATTATTATATTGGCTGTTGACCTTTTCAGGCGTGATCTCGCGATCAAGTTTAAACGCCTCATTGCGCCGCGCCGGATAGAGGCTGGCAGAAGGGTCGGCTTCTTGCGCTTGCGCCAATGCGGGCAAGGCGCTGGTAGCAATAGCGCCCGCACCTGCGCCCAGAAGCGCGCGGCGGTTCAAAAAGAGGGATTCGGGCGTGGCGTGACGCTCGGCAATTTCCCAACCCTTGCGGCGAAAATAATGCATCACGACCTCCTGCTTTACTCTCAAAGGATTCATGCGCCGAAAAAGCGCGATTGCAAGTCACGATTGGCACATTGAAGTCTTGCTTTGCCCCTTATGGCTCGGCGAAACTGGACCAAAAGGAATCTGTCTATGACCAAAGCATTGATCGGTATTATCGGCGGCTCAGGTATTTACGATCTTCCCGGCCTGCAGGATCTGCGTGAGGAGCGCGTCAAAACGCCATGGGGGGAGCCGTCGGATGCTCTGCGCTTTGGCCGCATCGGCGGGACGGATGCCGTCTTTCTGCCACGCCATGGGCGCGGACATCGCCTGTCGCCCTCGGGAATCAATTATCGCGCCAATATTGACGCGCTCAAGCGGGTTGGTGTGACCGATATTGTCTCGGTTTCCGCTTGTGGCTCGTTTCGCGAGGAATTGGCGCCTGGCACATTCGTACTGGTTGATCAGTTTATTGATCGCACGCAAGGCCGCGTATCCTCCTTCTTTAGCAATGGTTGCGTGGCGCATGTCTCCATGGCTCATCCAGTTGCGCCTAAATTGCAGGATTGCATTGAAGCGGCGGCCAGTGCTGAGGCGATCCCTATTGTGCGCGGCGGTACTTATGTCTGCATGGAAGGCCCACAATTTTCATCTCTAGCGGAATCGCTCGCCTATAAAGCCATGGGTTGCCATGTCATCGGCATGACCGCCATGCCGGAAGCCAAGCTCGCGCGCGAGGCCGAGATCTCTTATGCGACTGTTGCCATGGTGACAGATTTCGATTGCTGGCATCCCGATCATGATGAAGTGGATGTCGCAGCTGTTATCAAGGTCGTGCATGAAAATGCGGCCAAAGCCGGAAAGTTGTTGGCGCGGCTGATTTCCGATTTCCTGAAAGAGCATGAGGCTTGCCCGGTCGGTTCTGACCGCGCGCTTGAGAATGCGATCATGACCGCGCCGGCGATGCGTGATCCGGACTTGCTCAAAAAACTCGATGCCATCATGGCGCGCGTCAATGCGCGTTGAAGGATAAAACAGAATGACGGTTGAACAAGACTTGCGAGACACGATCCGCACGATCCCTGATTATCCCAAAGCGGGCATTATGTTTCGCGACATCACCACGCTGCTTGGCAATCCACGGGCCTTTCGTCGCGCTGTCGATGAATTGGTGCAGCCATGGGCCGGCACAAAAATGGATAAGGTTGCGGGCATGGAAGCGCGCGGCTTTATTTTAGGCGGCGCAGTGGCGCATCAATTGTCGGCGGGCTTTGTGCCAATCCGTAAAAAAGGCAAGCTGCCGTTCACGACCGTCTCCATTGCCTATTCGCTTGAATATGGCGTCGATGAAATGGAAATGCACACAGATGCCATTGTGAAAGGCGAGCGTGTGATCTTGGTGGATGATCTTATCGCCACCGGCGGCACAGCCGAGGGCGCGGTGAAGCTTTTGCAGCAAATGGGCGCACAGGTTGTTGCGGCTTGCTTTGTGATTGATTTGCCGGAGCTCGGTGGTGCAAAAAAGATTGAGGCACTCGGCGTGCCTGTGCGCACGCTGGTGAAGTTTGACGGGCATTAAGACGGGCCGCGTCTTTGCGAGGAGCCGAAGGCGACGCGGCAACCCAGAAGCAGCGCGTGTGGCTTCTGGGTTGCTTCGCTTCGCTCGCAATGACGGCTAAGTTTTCCAAAAGCTAACACTCTCGAATTCAAACACCGCTGCGCCATGCTGGTTGATGCCGGTGTTCTTTGCTTTTACCAATCCCCAACCGGGTCGCGAGGTGAGGCGTTTTTCAATTGCGCGCGTATCATAAGTGATCGTGTCGCCCGCATAGACGGGTTTCAGCCAGCGCAGATTGGAGAAGCCCGGTGAAGGGCCCGGCTGCACCGCAGAGCCGCTGCGCTGAACCGTGTCGATAAAGCAGCGCATCCAACAAGCGGCTGTGTGCCAGCCTGAAGCGGCAAGTGCGCCAAAGGGCCCGTTGAGCGCTGTTTCATGATCGAGATGAAAATCCTGCGGATCATAGCGGCGTGCAAATTCAATCACAGCGCTTTCAGAAAATGACATGCTGCCCAGCACGATGCGCTGGCCTGTTTGCATGTCAGCAAAAGGCGGAATGGTGCCCGCTTCATCAAAGGGCAGGAAGGGCGTCGCGCTTTCGCGTTTCAGATTGGGATGCGCTTGGCGTTTGGCGCCGCGCTTGCCGATCATATTCGCCATATCTTGCACCATGACAGGCTCTCCTGTCTCATCGCGCAGTGTGAAGCGAAATTGCACAATGCCAATCGAGGGGCGCGATTGCGAAACGCGTGCAGAGATCACATCGGCTTGCATCGACAAGATCATGCCGGGCCGCACCGGCTTCAGCCATTTGACCTCTTCAATGCCGGGCGCGCCGCGCCCATCAGTGATATTGAGAAAGCCATCGCAGATGAGCCGCATGCCAATGGCGCATGTGTGCCAGCCCGACGCTGCAAGACCGCCGAGCATGGAGCGCGCCGCTGCGGCTTCATCGAGATGAAAAGGTTGCGGATCGAAGGCGCTCGCAAAGGCGATCACCTCGTCTTTGGTGACCGCGTAATGACCGAATTCGAGACGCGCCCCGGCGGGGAAATCTTCGAAAAAAAGCTGCTTGCCCGCGTTCATGGCATCGCCAGTTCAAATGGCGGCGCGCAAGCCTTCAATTCGCGAAACGGAAGTGAAGGCAGTCGCCGTCCTGCACCACATATTCTTTGCCTTCGAGTCGGAATTTTCCGGCTTCGCGGGCCCCTGCTTCGCCATTGAAGGACACATAGTCTTCGTAAGCAACCGTTTCTGAACGGATGAAGCCTTTTTCGAAATCCGTATGGATGACACCAGCGGCTTGCGGGGCTTTCGTGCCTTTTTCAATCGTCCAGGCGCGCGCTTCTTTCGGGCCGACGGTGAAATAGGTCACGAGACCCAAGAGCTCATAGCCCGCGCGAATGACGCGATTGAGGCCGGGCTCTTCAAGGCCGACGGCATCGAGATAATCTTTTTGTTCTTCCGCTGGCAAAACAGCGATCTCGCTCTCGATTTTGGCCGAGACGACAACAGCGACAGCGCCTTCTTCTTTAGCGCGCGCAGCGACTTTGGCGGAAAAGCCATTGCCCTTGTCGGCAGAAGCTTCTTCGACATTGCACACGTAGAGAACGGGCTTGGAGGAGAGCAGGCCGAGGCCTTCAAACAATTTGCGCTCTTCGAGCGTGCGCTCGACCATGCGCGCAGGCTTGCCATCGCGCAGCAGAACGAGGCAGCGGTTCATCAGGTCGAGAAGCTCTTTGGCTTCCTTGTCGCCGCCCTTGGCTTTCTTTTCCGTATTGGTGACGCGCTTTTCAAGGCTCTCGAGATCAGCCAGCATCAATTCGGTTTCGATGATCTCGATGTCTGCTAGTGGATCAATCTTGCCTTCGACATGGGTGATGTCGGTATCTTCAAAGCAGCGCACGACATGGGCGACGGCATCGCATTCGCGAATGTTGGCCAGAAACTGGTTGCCCAAGCCTTCACCCTTGGAAGCGCCGCGCACGAGGCCCGCAATATCCACGAAGGTCAGGCGGGTCGGGATGATTTCCTTGGAACCGGCAATGGCTGCGAGTTTTTCAAGGCGCGTGTCCGGAACGGCCACGTCACCGACATTGGGCTCGATGGTGCAGAAAGGGTAATTGGCTGCTTGCGCGGCCGCCGTCTGCGTGAGGGCGTTGAAGAGGGTCGACTTGCCGACGTTCGGCAGGCCAACGATGCCACATTTAAAGCCCATGTCAGTCTCGGTCAGTTCAAAGGAGTAGGGGCGGGGCGCCCGGCTGGCCTGTCCTATGGAACGCAGGCGGGGAAAAGGCAAGGCGCTCCCCTTGCTTCGCGGCCTTTTGGCGGGCTATCTGCGCTCCATGACACAAATGACCTGCCCTTGCCGCAAGACGGCCGAAAAAACCCTCCCCTTCGCTGAGTGCTGCGAGCCCTATCTGACGGGAGCTGCCAAGGCGCCAAGCGCGGAAGCTTTGATGCGCGCCCGCTATTCGGCCTTTGCCACCGGCAAGATCGATTATCTGATCGACTCGGTCGCCCCTGAAGCACGCGGCGATGTCGAGCGCGGTTCGTTGGACGCCTGGGCACGCGAAAGCGAATGGCATGGGTTGGATATTGTCGAGACGGTCGAAGGCCGTCCGGGCAATAAGACAGGCATTGTGGAATTCGTCGCGCATTTCACCCGTGCGGGCGATGAGCGCGAAGCGCATCACGAGCGTTCAACCTTCCGCTTCGATGATAAGGACCAGTGCTGGTATTTCATCGATGGCGCGCGCCCGAAAGGCCGCACCATTGTGAAGGGCCCGCAGATTGGCCGCAATGATCCGTGTTCTTGCGGCTCGGGCAAGAAATACAAGAAGTGCTGCGGCGCGGCGGCTTAATTATTTCCCACCGGGAATCTTCTCATCTTTGAAGCCAGCGGCATCCATCGCCAGATGGATGCGGTTCTGGAAGCTTGCATCTTCGCCTTTGGTCAGCAAGGCGGCGTCGCGCGCAATGCAATCGCAGAGCGCTTCCACCCATTTCATTTCCGTTTTGCCGAAATCATTCAGCACGAAAGAATGGACGAGGTTTTTGTCGCCCGGATGGCCGATGCCGAGCCGCACGCGGCGGTACTCATTGCCCATATGGGCGGTGATGGAGCGCAGGCCATTATGCCCTGCATTGCCGCCGCCTTTTTTGATGCGCAATTTGGCAGGCGGAAGATCGAGCTCATCATGAAAGACGACAATGTCTTCAAGCGCGATTTTGTGAAAGCGTGCGGCTTCGCCAACTGAGCGGCCGCTTTCATTCATATAGGTCTGCGGTTGCATGAGGATGACGCGTTCACCGCCAATAGTTCCTTCCGTGCAAAGCGCCTGATATTTCGGGCGTGCAGCAGGAAAGTTATGTGCGCGTGCAATGGCTTCAATCGCCATGAAGCCGATATTGTGGCGGTTGCCCGCATATTGGCGGCCCGGATTGCCAAGCCCGACAAAGAGCAGCATTGCGACCCCTCAATATGAAACCGCCCGCGCGAGAGGCGCGGGCGGGATGATGTGCCTGCGGCGAAGAAGATTACTTCTTGCCAGCCGGAGCAGCGGCCGGAGCAGCAGCTGCAGGTGTTTCTTCAGCCTTAGCTGGCGGCGTGATCGACGCGATCGTGAAGTTGCCAGCCTGAGTCGGCTTGCAGCCTTCCGGCAGCGTCACGTCGCCAATGTGCAGCGATTCCGCAATGTCGAGCTTCGAAAGATCAGCGGCGATCGATTCAGGAATCTGATCGGCCGGAACCTTCATTTCGACGCTGTGCAGAACAACGTTGAGGGCGCCGCCCTTCTTCATGCCCGGGCAGACTTCTTGACCAACGAAGCGCACCGGCACGTTGACGCGCAGACGCGAGCCTGGACGCAGGCGCAAGAAGTCGACATGGACAGGGGTGTCCTTGACGACATCGAGCTGATAATCGCGCGGAATGACGCGCTCTTTGCGGTCGCCCAGATCGATCTCGAAGATCGTCGTCAGGAAGTGACCCGCATAGATCAGCTTGTTGATTTCACGGTAATCGAGCGAGATGGCTTCGGCGTCGACGCCGCCACCATAAATCACGCCCGGAACACGGCCTTCACGGCGTACGCTGCGGGCGGCCCCCTTGCCAGTCCCGCTGCGGACCGTGGCTGCCAGCTGTTTGGTTGCTGCTGCCATTGGTTTGGTCCTTACTTAAACAAAAACACTCCCGTGCCTCCAAGGGTGTCGGCGGGAGCAGGGCGGTGTTTAAGGGAAAAGGGCCGGAGAGGCAATGGCAGGGGCTTTCGAACCTGCGGGAGAGATGCTATTCTTACAAAATAGCAATCGATCATGGATTGGTAAAATGTCTGATACGGCCACTTTGAGCGCCAAGTTCCAGATTTCTATCCCTAAACAGGTCCGTGACGGGCAGGGCTGGCAGGCGGGGCAGGAGTTTGTCTTCATCCCCAAAGGAAAGGGCGTGCTGGTCATGCCTGTGCCTGAGCGAGGGCGCCTGCGTGGAATCGCCCGAGGGGCAGATATAGCGGGGCATCGCGACCGGTCGGATCGATTCTGATGATTGTTGTCGATACGTCCAGCTGGATCGAATGGTTGATCGATAGTCCGGTGGGGGAGCGCATTGATGCTCTTCTGCCAGCGCGCGAGCAAATCATCGTTCCTACGCTTGTCCAGCTGGAGTTGACCAAATGGCTCATGCGCACACGCGGCGAAGATATTGCCGATGAGGTTCTAGCCTATACGGAAAAGTGCTATGTGGTGGCGCTTGATACGCGTCTGGCTATTTTAGCCGCAGAAGTATCCCGCAAGCATGGTTTGGCGACGGCGGATGCCATTATCTTTGCGACAGCTCAGCACTTAGGGGCCGAGCTCCTGACCTGCGACGCTCATTTCGATGGATTGCCGAGCGTCACTTACGTCCCGAAGACGTAGTCGCGGCCCTCAATCAAACAGGCTCGAGACCGATTCTTCCTTCGCAGTGCGGGCGATGGCTTCGCCCATCAACGGTGCGATGGAGATGACTCGGATGTTGCTGGCTACTCGCACAGCTTCCGTCGGCTGGATGGAATCGGTGACCACCAATTCCTTCAGCTTAGACGAGGAAATGCGCGCCACCGCACCGCCTGAGAGCACGCCGTGTGTAATATAGGCGCGCACTTCTTTGGCGCCGCGCGCCAGCAGGGCTTCAGCCGCATTGCAGAGCGTGCCACCGGAATCGACAATATCGTCGACCAGAATGCAGCTCTTGCCTGATACGTCACCGATGACATTCATCACTTCGGATTCGCCAGCGCGTTCGCGGCGCTTGTCGACAATGGCGAGCGGTGCATCAATGCGCTTGGCAAGTGCGCGTGCGCGCACCACGCCGCCGACGTCAGGCGAAATCACCATGACATCGTTGAGGTCGAGACGTTCCTTGATATCGCGCACCATGACGGGCGCGCCAAACAGATTGTCGGTTGGAATATCAAAGAAGCCTTGAATCTGGCCGGCATGCAGATCAACCGTCAGAACGCGGTCAACGCCGGCGCGTGTGATCAGGTTGGCGACCAGTTTTGCCGAGATCGGCGCGCGCGGGGCGGGTTTGCGGTCTTGGCGGGCGTAGCCGAAGTAAGGAACCACGGCGGTAATGCGGCGGGCGGAGGCGCGGCGCAAAGCGTCCGTCATGATCAGCAGTTCCATCAAATGGTCATTGGCCGGAAATGATGTCGACTGGATGATGAATGTGTCCTGGCCGCGAACATTTTCCTGGATCTCGACAAAAATTTCCATGTCGGCGAAGCGCCGGACCTGACACTTGGTCATCGAGACGCCGAGATAGGCGGCAATGGAATCAGCCAGAGCTCGGTTGGAGTTTCCCGCGAGAAGTTTGATGTCGCTCATATCGGAACCCCTTGCCCGTGCTGGCCTTGTCGGGCGGGGTTTAGCAAGCTTGCCGGGCCCAAACAACCAAACCTTGCCGCGTGCCCGCGTGATCCACCGGAAAACATGAGCATTCCCCGACGCTCAAGGCTTTCTTTGGGCCCGGTCTGTGCCTAGATGTCGGGCATGAGCCGCCGACCCAAACCTGAACTGGATGATTTGACGCCCCCCGAGGACGGGGAGGCTGCCTTTGCCATTCCGGGCGAAGAGGGGCCCGATTCTGCGGATGCAGACGAGGAATTAGCGGGGCCGCTCGATCTGGCGGCAGAAGGCGAGGCTTTGCCGGCTTCCCTCCAGCGCGGTGCGGATGTCATCAAATCCTATTTGCGCGATGCGCCCACAGGTCCCGGCGTTTACCGCATGATCTCGGCTGAGGGCGAAGTGCTCTATGTCGGCAAGGCGAAAAGCGTGAAAAAGCGCATCGCCTCTTATGCGCGAGGCAGCGGCCATAATGGCCGCATTGCGCGGATGATTTCGCTCACCAGCTCCATGGTTTTTGTCTCGACTGCGACAGAGACGGAAGCGCTGCTGCTGGAAACCAATTACATCAAGCAGATGAAGCCGCGCTTCAATGTGCTGATGCGCGATGACAAGTCGTTTCCTTATATTCTTCTGACCCGCGATCACGATGCACCGCAATTGACGAAACATCGCGGTGCGCGTTCGCGCAAGGGCGATTATTTCGGTCCCTTTGCGAGTGTCTGGGCAGTCAATCGCACGTTGAACGCGTTGCAACGCGCCTTTTTGCTGCGCTCTTGCACGGATTCTTATTACGAGAACCGCACGCGCCCTTGTCTCTTGTATCAGATCAAGCGTTGCGCAGGGCCTTGCACGGGCGAGATTGTGCAAGACGATTATGCGGCGCTCGCCAATGAAGCGCGTGATTTTCTTTCGGGCAAAAGCCGCGCCGTGCGCGAGCATCTGGCAGGCGAAATGAGTGAGGCGGCCGAGGCGCTGGAATTCGAGCGCGCGGCGCGGTTGCGCGATCGTATTGCAGCACTTTCTGCCATTCAGGGCGAGCAGGGGATCAATCCGCGCACGGTGGAAGAGGCCGACGTCTTCGCCATTGTCGAACAGGCGGGCCAATTCTGCGTGGAAGTCTTCTTCTTCCGCACATTCCAGAACTGGGGCAATCGCGCTTATTTTCCGCGCGCTGATAAAAGCATGGGCGAGGCGGAAGTACTCGACGCTTTCCTCGCGCAATTCTATGCCGACAAGCCGCCAGCGCGTCTCGTGCTGCTCTCGCATGATGTGGAAAGCCGCGAGTTGCTTGAAGAAGCTTTGACTTTACGCGCTGGCCGCAAGGTGGAAGTGGCTGTGCCTCAGCGTGGCGAGCGCCGCGAGCTTGTTGAACATGCCAGCAAGAATGGCCGCGAGACAATCGGGCGCAAGCTTGCAGAAACCTCCGCGCAAACGAAGCTGCTCGAGGCTTTGGCGGGCGTGTTCGGCATCGAGACAAAACTGCGACGCGTCGAGGTCTATGACAATTCGCATATTATGGGGACGAATGCGGTCGGTGGCATGGTTGTGGCCGGCCCGCAGGGCTTTATGAAAAGCCATTACCGGACGTTCAATATCAAGGGCGACGATCTCACGCCGGGTGACGATTACGGCATGATGCGTGAAGTCTTGCGCCGCCGTTTTGCGCGTCTGGTGAAGGATGAAGGTGCCGAAGCGCCTGCGCCAGCGCCTGAGACAGAAGAAAATGCGGATGCCTTCCCATCGCGTCCCGATCTGATTTTGATCGACGGTGGTCGCGGACAGTTTCAGGTCGCGCAAGAAATTTTGAAAGAGCTTGGCGTCGAGGGCGTGGCGGTGGCCTCCATTGCCAAGGGTGTGGATCGCGATGCGGGGCGCGAGATGTTTTTCGTACCCGGCAAAGAGCCGTTCCGTCTGCCCCCGCGCGATCCGGCGCTTTATTTCGTGCAGCGGCTTCGCGATGAGGCGCATCGTTTTGCCATTGGCACGCATCGGGCGCGGCGGAAGAAGGAATTCACCAAATCCCCGCTCGACGAGATCGCCGGCGTTGGGCCTGCCCGCAAGCGGGCATTGCTCCATGCCTTTGGTACGGCCAAGGCCATTTCTCGCGCGGGGCTCGCTGATCTTGAGAAAGTGCCGGGCATCAATGCCGCCACGGCGAAGCTGGTTTATGACTTTTTCCACGATAAAGGCTGAGCCCGCACACAAGTGAGGGGCCGATCGGCTGTCTTTCACCCATTGGTGGCTTGACGTGAGCCGCGTCACACTGTTTCCCTGCCCACGTCATGACATCAGCGACCATCAAAAAAGGCGGCATTTGGAGCCTGCCCAATATCCTGACCTACGGGCGCCTCGCGGCTGTTCCCGTGGTGGTCTCGCTTATGTTCTGGTCCGAGCTGCATTGGGTCCGCTGGACCGCGCTTGGCGTCTTTGCTGCCGCCGCCATTACCGACTTTTTCGATGGCTATTTCGCCCGCACCATGGACCAGCAGAGCTCGTTGGGGCGCATGCTTGATCCGATTGCCGACAAATTGCTGGTGGCTGCCTGCCTCTTGGTTCTGGTCGCGACGCAATCGATCAAGAGCTGGGACATTTGGGCCGCGATTGTCATTCTCTGCCGCGAAATTCTGGTCTCGGGCCTGCGTGAGTTTTTGGCTGAGCTTCGTGTCTCCGTGCCCGTCACGCGTGTCGCAAAATATAAAACGACCGTGCAGCTTCTGTCGCTCGGCTTCTTGATTGCCGGTCCTGCGGGTGAAGAAGTTTTGCCCGGTTGCGTCGCTATCGGCATGACACTGCTTTGGACTGCGGCTTTGCTCACGCTTTACACAGGCTATGACTATATGAAGTCTGGTCTGAAACATGTCGATTGAGGCAGGCGCATGAAAGCCGTCTATTTCGCTTGGGTCCGCGAGCGCGTGGGCAAGCCTGAAGAAATCATCACGCCACCTGCTTCCGTTATCACGGTGGCCGATCTGATCGGCTGGTTGAAAGGCCAGGGCGAAGAATATGCCTATGCTTTCGAGAATGGGCATGTCATTCGCGTCGCGATTGACCAGACGCATGTGAAGCATGATGCGCCGATTGCCGGTGCGCGCGAGATCGCTTTCTTCCCGCCGATGACGGGTGGTTGATATGTCGACGGTGATCCGCATCCAGCGCGAGGATTTCGATCCGCAGGCGGAAGCGGATGCACTGACCAAAGGTCGGCATGATGTTGGTGCGCTCACCACTTTCACAGGCTTTTGCCGCCATGAAGAAGGCGCGCTGTCAGCTCTTGAGCTCGAGCATTATCCGGGCATGGCTGAAAAAGAATTGCAGCGCATTGTCGATGACGCGCGCGCACGCTGGCCTGTGCAGGGCATTACGGTGCTGCATCGCTATGGCAAGATCATGCCCGGTGAGCGCATTGTGTTTGTTGCCGTCTCGGGCGGGCATCGCGGTGAGGTATTTGCCGCCTGCGAATTCATCATGGATTTTTTGAAGACCTCTGCGCCTTTCTGGAAGCGCGAGCATAAGGTCGATGGTTCGCACGGCGAATGGGTCGATGCGAAAGATGCTGATGATCAGGCGCGCGAGCGGTGGAAATAATCCGTCATTGTGAGGAGGCCGTAGGCCGACGCGGCAATCCATAGCACTAATCTATGGGCGTTAGTGCTATGGATTGCCGCGTCGCTTCGCTCCTCGCAATGACGAGGTGGAGCGGCTTTTTTTAAGCGTTTACGGCAGCCGAGTAGTCTTCGATGAGCTGGCGCGAGATTGCACCGGGGACGAAGTTGAATTGGCCGACTTGCGAGACGGGCGTCACTTCAGCGCCTGTGCCGCAGATGAAGCACTCTTCTAAGCTCGAAAGCTCGTCGGGCATAATGCGACGTTCAATCACTTCAATGCCGCGGCTTTTGGCCAAAGCAATCACCGTGCGACGCGTAATGCCGTCGAGGAAGCAATCGGCGATGGGCGTGTGGATCTTGCCGCCCTGCGTGAAGAAAATGTTTGCGCCCGTGCATTCTGCGACGCGGCCTTGCCAATCGAGCATCATCGCATCGGCAAAGCCTTTACGCTCGGCGCGGTGCTTGCTGATCGTGCAGATCATGTAAAGGCCGGCAGCCTTGGAATGGCAGGGGGCAGTCATCGGATCGGGGCGGCGATAATCAGCAATGTCGAGCTTGATGCCCTGCATCTTCTGATTGACGTCGAACATGCTCGGCCAATCCCACACAGCAATGGCGACATTGATCGTTGCGTTTTGGGCTGCCACCGCCATCATTTCCGAGCCGCGCCATGCGACGGGACGAACGTAGCAGTTCTGAAAACCGTTCTTCTCAACGGTCAGGCGCTTGGCTGCGTCGAGTTCGGCAACCGAATAGGGAATTTCGAAATCGAGCAGCTCTGCTGAAGCGCGGAAGCGCTCGGAATGTTCGGTGATCTTGAAAATCTTGCCGCCATAAGCGCGTTCGCCCTCAAACACGCAGGAGGCGTAATGCAGGCCGTGCGAGAGAACATGAAGCTTCGCATCCTTCCACGGCGCAAGCGCTCCGTTCATCCAAATGAAGCCGTCACGCTGGTCGAAGGGCAGAACTGACATGGACACGTCTCACTGATTTTTCGAGTGTTTCGCCCGTTTTTGGGGCCTAAGCGGGCCTTGACGATTACCCACCAACCTGAAATATGTCAATATGGCTGACGTAAAAGGGATAGGTTGATGGATCAGGCCCTGAAATCGCGTGTGCCGGGCCCAGACGAGGCGCAAGATTCCGCGCCTATGTTTGACCTGATCGAATTGTTCTTTTTCGCCTATCGCGATTTCGTCAGTGATGCCGACCGCCTGCTGGAAGACATTGGCTTTGGCCGCGCCCATCACCGCGTGCTGCATTTCGTCAATCGCCAGCCCGGCCTGATGATCGCTGAATTGCTTGATATTCTGGGCATTACCAAACAGAGCCTCAACCGCGTGCTGAAAGAGCTTCTGGATACGGGCTATGTGGAGGCGCGCCCCGGCGTGACGGATCGCCGCCAGCGGCTCTTGTTCCCGACGGTCAAGGGGCGGCGGCTCGCCAAGGACCTCTCCGATCTGCAAAGCCAGCGCTTTGAGCGCGCGCTCAGCGAATTGCCCAGAGATGCCAAAGAGCCGGCTATCGACTTTCTCATCGCTATGATTGACCCTGCGCAAAGGGACAAAGTCACGTCGCTTGTCTGGGGCAAGCCGCGCGAGGAGACAAAATGAACGAGGCGCTCGCCAGTTCTGCGCCAGCTTTATCCGACGATGCGCCGCATCTGCTCGTGGTCGACGATGATCGGCGCATTCGCGCTTTGATCGCGCGCTATCTGACGGGTCAAGGCTATCGCGTGACGCCAGCCGGCACGGCTGAAGAGGCGCGTGCCAAATTGCGGGCGCTGTCTTTCGATCTGATCATTCTCGATGTGATGATGCCCGGCGAAACGGGTCTCGAATTTGCAGAAAAATTCCGCGAGGAATCGGATGTGCCGATCCTCATGCTGACAGCACGCACCGACATTGATGATCGCGTGCGCGGCCTTGAGGTGGGCGCAGATGATTATTTGGCAAAACCTTTCGAGCCGAAAGAATTGTCGTTGCGCATCGCCTCCATTCTGCGCCGCACGGTGGCGCGCGCAGATGAGCCGGTGGTAGCCAGCGTGCCGAGCGTGCGTTTTGGCGATTTCACCTTTCATCTGGAGCGCGGCGAGTTGCGCCAGGGCGAGGAGATTATTCGCCTGACGGATCGCGAACGCTTCATGTTGCGCTTGTTGGCCAATGCGGGCGGAGAGCCTGTGTCGCGCGAGACTTTGGCTGGCGACAATGGCGCCAATAATGAGCGCACGGTGGATGTGCAGATCAATCGTTTGCGCCGCAAAATCGAGATTGATCTGACCAATCCGCATTATCTGCAAACCGCGCGTGGCGCGGGATATCGCTTGATGCTGGATCGGTGAGGGGACGCGCGCGATGAGCCTCTCTCTGCCAAACTCACTCGCAAAGTCGCGCGCGGCCTGGCAGAATTTTGCGCGCAATGTCGCGGAATATATGCCCAAGGGGCTTTATGCGCGTTCCCTTCTGATTGTCATTGTGCCGATGGTGATTTTGCAATCGGCGATTGCTTATTTCTTCATGGAGCGGCACTGGCAGCTTGTTACCTTCCGTCTGTCGACGGCGGTGGTGCAGGACATTGCGAGCATTGCCGATCTCTATCGCGCCAATCCTTCGCCTGAAAATGTCGCGCAATTGCAGAAGATCGCCTCAAGCCGGATGGGCCTTGATGTGCAATTTTCGGTTCGCGAGCCTTTGCCCCCCACTTTGCCAAAGCCATTCTTCTCCATTCTCGATCAGGCTTTGTCGCGCGAAATCTCGACGCAAATCCGCAGGCCCTTCTGGATTGATACGGTGGGCAAATCGAGCTTGGTTGAAATCCGCATCCAGCTCGAAGATTCCATGATGCGCGTGGTGGCGCGTCGTAACGCGGCTTATGCATCGAATTCGCATATTTTCCTGGTCTGGATGGTGGGCACATCGCTGGTGCTGCTGGCAGTCTCCATTGCTTTCTTGCGCAATCAAATCCGCCCGATCTTGCGGCTCGCCCAAGCCGCGCAGGATTTCGGCAAGGGACGTGATGGCGAATGGCGGCCCCATGGTGCGCGTGAAGTGCGCCAAGCGGGTTATGCTTTCATGGAAATGAAGCGGCGCATCGAGCGCGCGATGGAGCAGCGCACGGCCATGCTCAATGGCGTGAGCCATGATTTGCGTACCGTGCTGACGCGTTTCAAACTGTCGCTCGCTTTGCTCGGAGAAGGCCCCGAGTTTGAAGCGATCCAGAAAGATGTCGAGGAAATGCAGCGCATGCTGGAAGCCTATCTGGCTTTCGCGCGAGGTGATGCGGGAGAAGTGGCGGAGGCCACCGATATTGGTGCGCTGCTCGAAGAATTGAAAGCTGATGCGGAGCGCCAAGGACATCCGGCGCAGATTGAAGTCTCGGGCGAGACGAGCGTGATCGTGCGCCCTGATGCGTTTAAGCGCTGCATGTATAATCTGGTCTCGAATGCGTGCCGCTATGGCGACCGCATTGAGATTTCAGCCGTTCGCGATGCGCGCTTCCTCACCATCAATGTCGATGATGATGGACCGGGCATTCCGGCGAATGAGCGCGAAGATGTGTTCCGCCCCTTCTACCAGCGCGATGAAGCGCGCACCTTGGAAGAAGGCTTTGGCACAGGGCTGGGGCTTGCCATTGCGCGCGACATTGCGCGCTCGCATGGCGGCGATATCCAGCTCGCGCAAAGCCCGCTGGGGGGCTTGCGCGCGAGTGTGCGCGTGCCTGTTTAATTTATCCGCGTCATTGCGAGGAGCCGCAGGCGACGCGGCAACCCAGGGGTCTCACGTGGTGCCCCTGGGTTGCTTCGCTGCGCTCGCAATGACGGCTTAGAGCGTATGCGTCCGGCGCGTGTCCGGGTCGCTTGGTCCCGTCTCTTCGTCGAAATGATCGCGGCGCATGCGGGGGCCGCGTGTGCGCGCCATATTGAAGACAGAGCGCGCCAGAGTGCGCAAAGGTGCAGCCAAGCGGCTCACATCTTCGACGCGCGCGACCAGCATTTCACCGCGTGACAGCTCGCGATCCAATGCGGCCATGGTGCGCGCAAGTGCTGTGTCTTCATCATCAAACCAGACTTCTAGAATGCGCGTCCAGGCGAGCACGAGGCCCTGAAGTTTGATGTGACCTGTTGAGCCTTCGGATGAAATATCGGCGGCTTCCAGCATGAAGCGCATGGAATTGAGCGCCATGGAATTGAGTGCTGTCGCCGAGACGGGATCGCGGCGTGCCCATTCAAACACATTGCGCAATGCTTCGCGCCAAGGCGCCATCGCATCCAAACGGCGCATCAACACATCGAAGAGCCGGTCTTTAGCAGGCTCGCCTGCGAGATCATTGGTCGTGCCGTCGAGCACGATGCGGTCGATGCGGCGTGAGGCAGCAGCAAGCACCGCACCTTTGGAAGGGAATTGATCGCGGAAGTCGGCGAGGCTGAGGCCCGCGCGCACGGCGACATCATGGATGGAAATGTCTTCCCACCGACGCTCGGCGGCGATCTCCATCAGTGCATCGACAATAATGTCGCGCTTGGATTTGGAGGTTTGGGTCTCGCTCATGTGGGCAGCCTCGAAGAGGAACGATCGTCTCTCTTATTTAGGCCGCGCCCGCGCGCTTTCCAATGGGGATTTAGCCCGAGAGCTCGCCTGCGCGACGCAGAGCCGCAGCTACGGCGTCTTTCATCAGGGGGGAAAGCCCGTCATCTGCCATGAGCACAGCCAGCGCCGCCGCCGTCGTGCCGCCGGGCGAAGTCACGTTTTCGCGCAATTTGGAAGGCTGCAGCTCTGGAGAAAGGCGCATCAGCTCACCAGAACCCTCAACCGTGGCGCGTGCCAGACGGCCGGCGAGATCGGCGGGCAGGCCGGCGGCTTCGCCCGCTTTGGCCAAAGCTTCGGTCAGATAGAAAATATAGGCGGGCCCAGAGCCGGAGACGGCGGTCACCGCATCAATCAGGCTTTCAGTGTCGAGCCACTCCACCGCGCCGACTGCGCCGAGCAGGGCATCTGTCATCGCGCGCTGGCGTGGCGAGACGCTGGCGCTGGCCGCCACACCTGTAATGCCACGACCAATGGCGGCGGGCGTATTGGGCATGGCGCGCACAATGGCGCTGGTGCCCGACAGGCGCGATGCGAGATCGGCAATGCGCTTGCCGGCCAGAATGGAGATGATGAGCGTGTTGGCGCTCACAAGCGGTGCGAGGCTGGGCGCGGCTGCATCGAGCATTTGCGGCTTGATCGCGAGGATCAGCACTTCTGCCGCTTTCCATGCGCTTATGGTTGGATTGAGCGCAATGCCGTGTGTTTGGCAGGCTGCGCTCAGATCAGCATGGGGCGCTGGTTCGAGAATGGTGATGGCGGAGCCTGGCAATCCCATGGCGAGCCAGCCTGACAGCATGGCTGAGCCCATCTTGCCCGCGCCCACCAGAGTGATCGACGCGGGGAGATTTTGGGACATGTTGGACATCACGCTTCGCCGACGGTCTCGAACATGGCGCTTTCCAAAGCTTCACGTGCGGATTTTCCCGCCCACATGACGAATTGGAACGATTGATAATAACGCTCACAGGCGGTGACCGCAGCTTTCAACACCGCTTCGCATTGTTGCGGCGTCGGCTCTGCGCCACCCGACAGAATGATGGCGTGACGGAAGATCACGACATTTTCGGATTCCCACAGGCCGAAATGGCCGACCCACAGCTGTTCATTGATGAGCGAGACGAGGGAGTGAACTTCAGCACGGCGACGATCCGCGATTTTCACATCAAAGGCGCAAGCGACATGGAGCGATTCCACATCGGGCAGCCAGGTGAAAGCCACTTGATAATCGGTCCAGCCACCGCCGACCGTAATGGAGATTTCATCGTCGTCGTCGCGGTCAAACCGCCAATCGTTAACGGAGGCTATTCTCTCGACGACATCGACCGGGTGCTCGGTGCGTTCGAGTTCAGCATGCATAAATGACATAAGCAGGAGCCTTGCGACCTGAATGGGCCTAACGCGGTTTTTTCTTCACTCTTGACGACGACGCAGGGCGCAACCCGTAAGCGGAAACTCTTCTTGACTCACTGGTGAAAGAAGCCAGCGAATCAGTCCGCATTAGGAATATACGCAAGTGAGTCCAGTCGCCTAGAGTCGGCTCGCTCTGTGGGTTGCAAATTTGTGGTGTCGTGACCGCGCGTCTTTGACTCAAGTTATTGTCTCCACAGACCTTCTGACTCTCGCGAGTCATGTCATGCGGCACTTAAATGGCCTGTGGAATCTTTTTCAACGCGCTTGCAGATGAGTCACGCGAGTCATCATGGACTCCTTTTGGACTCTTCTTGTTCTCTTTGCGCGTTAACCTTTTGCGTTCAGCTTTGACTCAAGCTCGGTGATGCGCGCGGTGAGCATCTCGTTTTCTTCACGTGCGAGGATCGCCATTTCACGCACGGCTTCGAATTCTTCGCGCGTGACGACATCCATTGTGGAGAGCAAGCGCTCAATTTGAGTCTTGGCGAGCGTTTCGGCTTCGCGGCGCACGCCTTGAGCCATGCCGGCCGCGTCCGTCATCAGGCGGGCGAGATCATCAAGGATCGGATTGTTGGTCTGCGGCATGGCGGCGGTCTCTCATTTCTCAAGAAGGCCCTCTTTTCGCGCCTTGTGCGGGCAAGCGCAAGAGGGGGTAGCGCCTAGCCTTGACGGGGGAGGCTTGGACAGCGCATCACCACAAGGTCAGAGGAGCTTTTATGCCGCTTTTCGCTGTGCCATTCCCGGTGATTGATCCGGTTCTTGTCGAAATCGGTCCGCTGCCGATCCGCTGGTATGCGCTCGCCTATATTGCGGGGCTACTTCTCGGCCTGTGGCTCATGCGCCGTCTTGTCGCGCAGGAGCGCCTCTGGGATGGGCGTATGCGCCCGAGCATCGTGAGCCTTGATGATTTGCTCGTCTATGCCGCGCTTGGCGTCGTGATCGGTGGGCGCCTTGGCTATGTGCTCTTTTACAATCTCGATTATTTTCTTGCCCACCCTGCATCTATCCCTGCTGTTTGGGAAGGCGGCATGTCGTTTCACGGCGGGCTTGGAGGCGCGACGCTCGGCATCTGGCTTTTCGCGCGACGTGAAAAAGTGCCGATGCTGTCTGTTGCCGATCTCTGCGCAGCTGTCGTGCCGCTGGGCATTTTCTTTGGTCGCCTCGCCAATTTCATCAAGCCGGAATTATGGGGACGTGTGAGCGAGGTGGATTGGGCCATGGTTTTTCCCGATCCTGCAGCGGGGCCTTTTCCGCGCCATCCGAGCCAGCTTTATGAAGCGGCTACCGAAGGTGTTCTGCTGTTTGTTGTATTGATGTGGGCGGTGCGCATGGGTGCGCTGAAACGCCCCGGTCTAGTGACGGGCCTGTTTGGTGTGGGGTATGGGCTTTCGCGCATCTTTTGCGAATTCTTCCGCGAACCTGATCCGCAGCTCGGCTTTTTGTTTGGTGGTGCAACCATGGGCATGTTGCTGTCGCTGCCGCTGGTGATCGCTGGTCTGATCCTCATCACGCATGGATGGCGTGCACGGGAGATGAATCATTGAGCGAGCTGAAGCGCATCTTGCAAGAATCCATTGCCCATGACGGGCCGATGGGGCTCGATACTTTCATGGCTGTGTGTCTCAGCCATTCGCGCCACGGCTATTACATGACGCGCGATCCCTTCGGCGTGAAAGGTGATTTCGTCACCGCACCGGAAATCTCGCAAATGTTTGGCGAGCTGATCGGGCTCTGGGCGGCAGAAACATGGATGACGCTCGGCGCGCCCGAGAAAATCCGGCTGATCGAATTAGGGCCGGGGCGCGGCACGCTGATGTCCGATGCTTTGCGCGCGGCACGCATTTCGAATGAGTTTTCGTCGGCGCTGGAAGTTCATCTTGTCGAGACAAGCCCCGTTTTGCGCGAGATGCAAGAGCAAGCGTTGGCGCAGGCCAATGTGCCAGTGTCTTGGCACAAGAGCCTTGATGAAGTGCCTGAGGGCCCGTCGATCATCATTGCCAATGAGTTTTTCGATTGCCTGCCCGTGCGCCATTATGTGAAGGCATCCGGCCAATGGTATCAGCGCCTGATCGGGCTCGATGCGCAAGGCGAGCTAGCCTTCGGTCTCGCGCCCGATGCAGAAGCTTTGCTCACCATGGATGCGCCAGATGGCGCTGTTCTGGAAATCTCGCCAGCCTCGCAATTGATGATGACGCAGCTCGCCACCCGCATTGCCCAAGGGCAGGCGGCGGCACTGATCATTGATTATGGGCATGTTGAAACGGGTTATGGCGAAACGCTGCAGGCGTTGCGCACGCATAAATCTGTCTCGCCTTTGGCATGTCCCGGTGAAGCGGATCTCACAGCGCATGTCGATTTTGCGTCTCTCACGCGCGCTGCGCAGGCTGCGGGAGCTGATGTGTTTGGTCCCGTGTCGCAAGGTGAATTGCTAATGCGGCTTGGCATTGCCCAACGCGCAGAGGCTTTGAAGAAACGCGCCAGCGACGAGCAGGCGCAGGCGATTGATCTGGCTTTGGCGCGGCTTGTAACAGAGCGTGTGGGTTCATCACCCGGCATGGGCATTTTGTTTAAAGCCATTGCTCTTGCTCCGCGTGGCGCAGCTGTTCCAGCCGGCTTTCGGCGTGAGGCCTGAGCTTATGTCTTTGCCCGTCATTCAGAGCGATCTCTTGCAGGCTGATGGCGTGTCGCATGCGTTTTTCACGCGCGAAGGCGGTGTGTCAGGTGGCGTTTATGCCAGCCTCAATGGCGGGCGTGGTTCGCGCGACAATTCTGAACATGTGGCCGAAAACTTGGGCCGCATGGCTGACATGCTTGGCGTGATGCGTGAAAATTTTCTGCTGCCTTATCTCGTTCATTCGCCTGATTGCGTGTTCGTTGATGCACCCTTTGGAGCAGAGCGCCCACGCTGCGATGCGCTCGTCACAAAAACACGCGGGCTTGCGCTCGGTGTGACGGGCGCTGATTGCGGCATTTTGCTTTTTTCGGATGCGCAAGCCGGTGTGATTGGTGCTGCCCATGCGGGATGGAAAGGCGCTTTCACTGGCGTACTGGAAGCCACGTTGCAAAAGATGGAAGAGGTGGGCGCGTCACGTCCGTCCATTCATGTTGTGCTGGGGCCAACCATTGCGCAGGCATCTTATGAAGTAGGGCCTGAGTTTCGCGCGCGCTTCATAGAGGCTGATCCCAAAAATGCCTGGTTCTTTGCGCCATCCACGCGCGATGCGCATTACATGTTTGATCTGCCCGCCTATATTGGCGCGCGATTAAAGGCCAATGGTGTTGGGCGTTTCGATAATCTAGCTCTTGATACTTATGCCGACGAGGCGCGGTTTTATTCTTACCGCCGCTCGGTGCATCGCCAAGAAGATGATTATGGTCGTCTCGTGGCTGCCATTGCTCTGGTGTAGCTGCTCGCAACGACGGGATGGAATATTTCGTCTTCGCGGCGCTAAAAGAAAAGCTGCAACTCTCAGCTCGTCTTTGCGAGGAGCGAAGCGACGCGGCAATCCATAGCGCTAATGATTATAGGTCGGTGCTATGGATTGCCACGTCGGTCTTCGGCCTCCTCGCAAAGACGAGGCTACTTTAAGCCGGCTCTGCCACAAACATCATGCGCGTTTGATTATGGCCGATATTTTTCGGCGAGCGATGCGCGCGGAATCCATGGGCTGCAAAGAGTGTCTCGATGTCTTGCGGCGCATAGCGTGTGAGACCGATGGTCTCGCGCAATTTCCGGTAATCCGAAAAGAAGGTCGAGACGAGGCCCATCAGGGCGGGGATCAGAAATCCGCCAATCCAGGCAAAATGCAGCAGGGCTTTCACGTCATCCACCGCATTCGCTTCTTGCGGGATGACATCGGCAACGATGAGGCGTCCGTCCTTTTTAAGTTTCTGACGCGCCGTGTCGAGCAGAGTTTCAAACTCGGCATGGTTCAAATATTGAATCATGGAATTGGCGACGAACAGATCGAGCGTGCCCTCGGGCAGGGCTTCAAGAGCCTCTGTCGAGAGCACAACGATTTTTGGATGATGGCCAAACCGCTCGCGCAGACGCTGTTGAACGCTGGGGGCTGCATCATAAAGATAGAGCATGCCGCAATGGGCAGCGACGGTCTCGGCCGCTTCGGCTTCGCCGCAGCCAAAATCTAGCACGCAGGCCTCGTGCGAGCCGATGAGTGCGGCAATATCTTTCGAGACAAGATCATAGTGAAGCGCGCGATGGCGCTCATTCACATAGATTGAATGCGTTCCGTTCCAGAACTCACGCCAAGACATCATATACTCGCGAGCGTTTCCCCAGCTTCTCCCTAGCATGGGAGGGGCTTGGTGTCGCTAGATGGCGAGATCATGGAAATGTGATCGGGGTTTAATCTTTAGTCTTTGGTTGTGCAGGCATTTTGCCCTGCATCATCTCAACGAAACGGCCGAAGAGATAATGGCTGTCACGCGGGCCGGGCGAAGCTTCCGGATGGTGCTGCACGGAAAAAGCCGGACGGTCCGTGAGCGCAATGCCGCAATTCGAACCGTCGAACAGCGAGCGATGTGTCTCGACCGCATTGGCAGGCAATGACTTGGGATCAACCGCGAACCCATGGTTCATCGAGACGATCTCGACCTTGTTGGTCGTGAAATCCATCACCGGATGGTTCGCGCCGTGATGGCCCTGATGCATTTTTGCAGTCTTGGCGCCAACGGCGAGTGCGAGCATCTGATGGCCCAGGCAAATGCCGAAGGTCGGCACTTTCGCTTCCAGAATTTTCTTGATCACGGGCACGGAATATTTGCCGGTTTCGGCCGGATCTCCGGGGCCGTTCGAGAGGAACACGCCATCGGGCTTCAAGCCGAGAATATCTTCAGCGCTGGTGGTGGCGGGCACGACTGTGACTTCGCAACCTGCATCGGCGAGCAGGCGCAGAATGTTGCGCTTCACGCCATAATCAATCGCGACGACTTTGAACTTGGTGTTTTTCGCTTCGCCATAACCTTCACCGAGCTTCCAGGTGGTTTCTTTCCACTTGTAGCTTTGTGCTGTGGTGACGCCTGGCACGAGATCCATGCCGTCAATGCCCGGCCATTCCTTGGCCTGCTTCTTCAATGCGGCGACATCAAACTTGCCATCGGGCGCGTGAGCGATCACGGCATTGGGCATGCCTTTTTCGCGAATGAGCGCGGTGAGCGCGCGCGTGTCGATGCCACACAGGCCAACAATTTTGCGAGCCTTGAGCCAAGCATCGAAATGGCGTGTGGAGCGATGATTGGCGGGCTCGGTGATCGCTGCTTGCAAGATGACACCGCGGATGCCGCTGTCAGCAGCCATATTCACCGTTTCAATATCTTCCTCATTCGTGCCGACATTGCCGATATGGGGGAAGGTGAAGGTAACGATCTGGCCAGAATAAGATGGATCGGTGAGAATTTCTTCGTAGCCCGTGATGGCGGTGTTGAAGCAGACTTCGCCAACGGAGGTGCCGACGGCCCCTAAGCCAAAACCTTCGATCACTGTGCCATCGGCCAGAACCAGAAGGGCGGTGGCCACCGGCTTTTGCCAGCCTTGGTTTGCGGCTTTGTCTTGAACGGGCGTTGTCATGGCTCTACACCGTCTTTCGCGCGTTCGGGCGCGGCGCGTGAAACGCTGGCGCGGCCGGACGGTTGGATTACGAGAATCTTAAGGGTCGCGGCCACCATAAAGGGCGCGAAGTTCGCGCGGAAGCTAGGTGAGGCCTCTTTCCGCGTCAACCCTGTGGGATAGTCAGAAGGCTGAGAATTTTCAGCCGTTTAGTCGGGCGTGTCGAAGCGCTGCCGGATGAGGAGAACAGATCATGTCGCTGCGCGAGCGTTTCACGCAAGAAATGAAAGACGCCATGAAGGGCGGCGATAAGAGCCGCTTGGCCGCTATCCGTATGATTCAAGCCGCGTTGAAGGACCGTGACATTGAAGCGCGCGGGGCCGGTAAAGAGGTCTCGGAAGAGGATATTCTGGCTCTCCTCCAGAAAATGGTGAAAAGCCGCCAAGAATCGCTGGCTATGTATGAGCAGGCCGGCCGCGAAGATCTGGCAGCCACCGAGCGCGGCGAAATCGCCGTAATCCAGAGCTTCCTGCCCGCCCAAATGTCGGACGAGGACGTGAAGGCCGCCATTGCCGCCGCCATCACCGAGACGGGCGCGACTGCCATGAAGGACATGGGCAAAGTGGTCGGCGTTCTGAAGGCCAAATTCACGGGCCAGATGGATTTCGCAAAGGCCAGCGCTTTGGTGAAGGCCGCGCTGAACGGCTAAAGCGGCCAGCCGCAGGGCTAAACTCTGTGGATAAGGTGAAAAAACGGGGGGTAGCGCGCCCCCCGTGTTTTTGGGCCGCTCCCCTCCTATATGAAGGGGTCTCAGGAGCTTGCCGCCCGTATGCGCTTTCCGCCGTCCTTTCTTGATGAGATCAAGGCCCGGCTTCCGGTTTCGGAAGTCGTGCGTCGGCGCGTCAAATTGCAGAAGTCGGGCCGCGAGTGGAAAGGCCTTTCTCCCTTCAATTCGGAAAAGACCCCCTCTTTCTTCGTCAATGACCAGAAGATGGCGTGGTTTGATTTTTCCTCCGGCCGCAATGGCAATGTCTTTGACTTTGTCATGGAGACGGAAGGGCTGACATTTCCTGAAGCCGTCGAGCGATTGGCATCTGAAGCCGGCCTCTCGCTGCCCACCGTCACACCCGAAATGCAGGAGCGCGAGCGCAAACGCACGAGCCTGCAAGATGTGCTGGAATTGGCGGCCAGTTTTTTCGAAAGCCAATTGCAAGCCCAGATGGGCGCGCGTGCGCGTGGCTATCTCGCTGACCGTGGTCTTGGGGCTGCGATCCAGAAACAATTCCGCATCGGCTATTCACCGAACGAGAAATTTGCGCTGCGCGATTATCTCGCGGGCAAAGGCGCAACCGCCGAGCAGATGATCGAAACAGGTCTGCTGGTGCATGGCGAAGATATTGCCGTGCCCTATGATCGTTTCCGCGACCGCGTCATGTTTCCGATCTGTGATCGCGGCGGCAAAGTCATCGCTTTTGGCGGGCGTGCGCTCGACAAAGAAGTCAGCGCCAAATATCTCAATTCGCCTGAAACACCGCTGTTTCACAAAGGATCGGTTGTTTACAATCATCACAATGCGCGCAAGGCCGCGCATGACAAAGGTCAGGTGATTGCGGTTGAAGGTTATGTCGACGTCATCTCGATGAGCGTCGCGGGCTTTCCCAATGTTGTGGCGCCGCTTGGCACCGCGCTCACGCCTGATCAATGCGAATTGCTTTGGCGGATGAGCGAAGAGCCGATCCTGTGTTTCGACGGTGACCGCGCCGGACGCAAAGCCGCCTATCGCGCCATTGATACGGCGTTGCCGCTGATTGGTCCGGGCAAGAGCCTGCGTTTTGCTTTTCTGCCTGACGGGCAGGACCCTGATGATTTGGCGCGTTCCGGTGGGCATGACGCGATTGCAGAAGTGCTCAATGGTGCGCGCCCGCTGGTTGATGTGATGTGGACGCGCGAGACGGAAGCGGGCCCGCTCGATACGCCCGAACGTCGCGCGGCCTTGGAGCGTCGGCTCTCCGAGCTGATGAATGAAATCCGCGACGAGACATTGCGCCGCTATTACCGCGATGAAATCCGCTCCCGCCTCGATGTGCTCTCGGGGCGCGGGCAGGGTGGAGCCTATCAGCGTGGCGGGGCGCGGCGTGCAGGCCCGCAGGCACGTGGCGGCATGATGCCGGGCGCTCGTCCGACGCGGGGTGGCTATGGTGGCTTCTATCAGCCGCCCGCTTATACGGCGGCTCCGCCCCCGATCAGCGCGGCTCTGACCCGCAGCCGGGTTTTTTCGGGTTCGGGTGGTATTGCCCGCCGTGAGGCAGAAATTCTGCTCAATCTCCTCAACCACCCAGGGCTTCTCGCCCAATATGCCGAGGATCTGGCGGAAATCGAGTTTGTGGGGCGCGAAACCACCCGTTTGCGTGGGGCCATGACGGCTCTGGCGGCCGAAACCTATGCGGATCATGTGGAATTGCGTTTGGCGCTCGACCGGATGGGGCTGGAGCCCGAGCGTCTGGCGGTGGAAGCGGCGGCCCTGCCCATGCCCTGGCCTTTGAAGCCGGATGCAGCAGAAAACGACGCCGGAGAGGTTTTGCGGCAGGCGCTGGCCTTGCATCGGCGCGCGCGGGCATTACATAGGGAACTCAAATCTGCCGAAATCGCGCTTGGCGAGGATGCCAGCGAGCAAAACCTTGCGAGACTGCGCGAGATTCAGGCGGAGCTTTCCGGGATTGAGGGACGCGAAGCGGCGGTCGAGGGGTTTGGACTATCCTCCGGGCGCGAAGGACAGATTTTGTGAGGATATGAGCGGGGAGCCCTCAAGGTTCGCCCGCTAATATCGTTATTTAGGACCGGCTTAAGGCCGGTCGGCCTAGGGTTGGCCCCATGTGATTCGGCATGTGATTCGGGCCGCCAAGGCAGGATGGAGTTTGAGGATGGCGAAGAAGGACGAAGAGAAGCGCGAAGGTGAGGCGGCCGCCCCTGAGACGACCGATAGCCCGCTGCTCGACCTTTCGGATGCCGCCGTTAAGCGGATGATCAAGCTCGCCAAGAAGCGCGGCTATGTTACCCATGATGAATTGAATGCCGTTCTGCCGTCGGAAGAAGTGTCATCCGACCAGATCGAAGATGTCTATGCCATGCTCAATGAAATGGGCATCACCGTCTCCGAAGCCGAAGAAGATGGCGACGGCGAAGAGGCAGCCGACGATACGCCGGACGAATCCGATTCCACTGATCTCGTTGATGTGGCGCGCCCCGCACCTGTGGTGGCTGCGCGCGCTGAACCGACGGACCGTACCGATGATCCGGTGCGCATGTATTTGCGCGAAATGGGTTCGGTTGAGCTGCTTTCGCGTGAAGGCGAAATTGCTATTGCCAAGCGCATTGAGGCTGGCCGCGAAGCGATGATCGCAGGGCTTTGCGAAAGCCCGCTCACCTTCCAGGCCATTATCATTTGGCGCGATGAATTGAACGACGGCAAAGTTTTGCTGCGCGACATTATCGACCTTGAAGCTACTTATGCAGGCCCCGACGGCAAGAACACGCCGAAGGTGGATATGACTTCGCCCGAAATGATGGGCTCTGTGCAGCGCGGCCCGATGGCGGCACCGCCGCCGGAAGAGCCGCCGAATGGCGAAGAGAATTTCGACGACGAAGACGATATGGAAAATTCCGTCTCGCTCTCGGCGATGGAAGCGGAATTGAAGCCGAAGGTTCTCGAGACCTTTGACCGCATCGCGGATGCTTACAAAAAGCTGCGCCGCTTGCAGGACCAGAATGTCGAGAACAAGCTCAAGAACGAAACGCTGACGCCAGCGCAAGAGCGCAAGTACAAGACGCTGAAGAAAGAGATTGTCACGGATGTGAAGTCTCTCTCGCTCAACCAGAACCGCATCGATGCGCTGGTCGAGCAGCTTTATGATATTAACAAGCGTCTCATCGGCCTTGAAACCAAGCTGATGCGCTTGGGTGAATCGCATGGCGTAGCGCGCGAAGATTTCCTGAAGAATTATCAGGGTTCGGAACTTGATCCGAAGTGGCTGTTACGTGTCGGCAAACTCGGCACGCGCGGCTGGAAAGATTTCATCGCGAAAGAAAAAGATCCGATCAAAGTCTTCCGCGGCGACATTCATTCGCTGGCCACCGAGACGGGTCTTGAAATTCAGGAATTCCGCAAGATTGTCCAGATGGTGCAGAAGGGCGAACGCGAAGCCCGTCAGGCCAAGAAGGAAATGGTCGAGGCCAACCTGCGTCTCGTCATTTCGATTGCGAAAAAATATACCAATCGCGGCCTGCAATTCCTCGATCTCATTCAGGAAGGCAATATCGGCCTGATGAAGGCGGTCGATAAGTTCGAATATCGCCGCGGTTATAAATTCTCGACCTATGCGACTTGGTGGATCCGCCAAGCGATCACGCGCTCGATTGCTGATCAGGCGCGCACGATCCGTATCCCCGTGCATATGATCGAGACGATCAACAAGATTGTGCGCACATCACGCCAGATGCTGCATGAAATCGGCCGCGAGCCGACGCCGGAAGAATTGGCCGAAAAGCTCGCCATGCCGCTCGAAAAAGTGCGCAAGGTGTTGAAGATCGCCAAAGAGCCGATCTCGCTCGAAACCCCGATTGGTGACGAAGAAGATTCACATCTGGGCGATTTCATCGAAGACAAGAATGCGATCCTGCCGATTGATGCGGCGATCCAGTCGAACCTTCGCGAAACAACGACCCGCGTGCTCGCCTCGCTGACACCGCGCGAAGAGCGCGTGCTGCGTATGCGCTTTGGTATTGGCATGAACACCGATCACACGCTGGAAGAAGTCGGCCAGCAATTCTCGGTGACGCGCGAACGTATTCGCCAGATCGAGGCGAAGGCGCTGCGCAAGCTGAAGCACCCGAGCCGCTCGCGCAAACTGCGCAGCTTCCTGGACAATTGAGATTAAAAAGGCGGGTCAGGTGCCCGCCTTTTTGCATCGTCATTGCGAGGAGCCGAAGGCGACGCGGCAATCCATAGCGCTAACTCTCGCAGCATGGGCGCTATGGATTGCCGCGTCGGGCTTGCAGCCCTCCTCGCAATGACGAGCTGGTTGGCCTTGCCTCAACCCTTCTGTTCGAGCTATCTCAACTAACCCGTTCCTGACGGCACGGGCCTGTAGCTCAATGGTTAGAGCCGGCCGCTCATAACGGTCTGGTTGCAGGTTCGAGTCCTGCCGGGCCCACCATTTCCAAGTTTGTTTCATCTTCTGCAAGCTTCGCGGCGCTAGACTTTGTGCATGAAGCTGAAACTCCTCTCCTTCGTTGCGCTTGGCCTGATCGGCCTGTCCTCGTCCGCTTTCGCGCAAGGCGCTTGTGGGCGCGCGCTGATGATGGCGGGGCCTGACATCAACGGGCCAGCTGAAGTCGTTCAGAAGCGCATGCTGGAGCGCGAATGTGAGCTTGAGCGCGCCGATGATCGAGCGCGCCAGCAACTTGCGCAAAAGCGCATTGAAGCCCGCAGCTCATGGAATGAGGTGCGCCCCGAAATCAAAGCCTGCATCAATGCAAAGCTTGAAATTGATGGGCGCACGATTGATCAGCTGATCAATCTCGGCATTTCGGCTTCCGATGAAGGGATAGCGCCCTATCGACGTGAATGTTTTGGTTTGCCTGCGCAGCGTGATGGCGCCAATACGCCCGCGCCCTCTTTGACGCCGCCGCCTGCAGCAGCCGCAAATGCCGAGAGAAATGCGCCGGGCCAATCTGGATCAACGCTTCTCTCTCCAACCGGACGTGACAGTGGGCTTGCCGATTTGCCGGTTCAAGGCGAGGGCGGGCGCGTGGTGATTGTACCCGGAAGCAATACGATTGTAGTCGTACCAGCAGGGCGCGGCGGTGCGCAAGGCACGCGCAATCTCAGTCTGCTTGAAGCAGCGGTCAATCCGCTAAGCGGATCGCGCAGATTGTGGGAGGCCTTCAAAGATGAAGGCGGACTTGCGTCTTTCTCCGATTTTCACGGCATAAAAATCAACAAGGTGTCCGTGAATGTCGAGCAGGATCAGGTTGCCTCAAGCCGCTTGCAAGTGCCTGCTGCCACTCCGCCACGTAGAGTGCGCGAAGCATTGAATGAAGCCTGCCGGGGGCGCGAGCAGGATTGGAAAGCTGTTACGGATTCACGCGGCACACGCGGCGAGCTGATCACGCCGCAAATCATCTGTCGCTATGAGACGGATGATGGCGCATCCGATTATGAAATCGTGATGCAGAAGCGCAAATAAAAAAGGCCCGCATGGTGCGGGCCTTTTTCTTTAGTGATGTTCGGCCATGGCCTTGATGCCGGCGGCCTCGCCGCTAACGGGGAAGAAATCTCGCAGCCATGCAGTGACGACTTCATGCACGCGCTGGTTTTTCTCGGCAAACATGAAGTGGTCTGTGCCCGAGAAGAGATGCATTTCGGTCGGTGCCGCCGAGCGCTCATACATGCGCACCGTTTGACCGGGCGGTGTCACGCTATCAACGGCGCTGTGCAGGAGCAGGGTGGGGCGGGGCGCAATGTCGGCAATGACATTTTCTGCCGTGAAGTCGAACATGCTTTGCGCCGTATCGACCGGCATATCCATGATCGAGCCCTTGAGCACATGGCCGCGCAGCTTTTCAGGGATCGGCACAATGTCGTAACGCGAGACGATCATCGATGTGCCATGCTTGGCTTTATAAGCGCGGCCTTCTTCGAGCATCTTCAGGAAGTTCGGATAATTGTCGCCATGCTGGCCTTCGAACTTCAATGCGCCATTGCCCCAGCCGGATGCCGAGATGCAAGCCGCCACGCGCTTGTCAGTGCCGGCTGTATAGACAGCCACAGCCGCGCCGAAGGATGAGCCTGCAACCGCGATGCGTGCAGGGTCAACATTGGGATGGTTTTGCAAGAAAGTGAGGGCGTTCTTGGTGTCTTCGACCTGTTCCATGCAGATGAGACGACCCTTGGGCCCCTCGCTCGTACCGCAGCCGCGGAAATCAAAACGCAGAGTCACATAGCCGAGCTTGTTGAGCATATTGCAAGGCGTGATGACATTGCCCGCGTGACGGGTGGACCCAAAGCCATGCAGAACGATGAAGGCGGGGCGCTTTTCATTGGCGTCAATGCCGTCTGGCACGGAGACTGTGCCTGTCAGCGTCAGTCCTTCGGATGTGAATGTGATGTCCTGTTCGGCCATAAGCGTTTCGCCCTTCAAAGATACATGTTTTTCATATGCTCGGCCCTATAACGCAGGCCGGCCGCCGCATCGGGCGGGATGGACTTGGCAATAAAGCCAATCTCGTCTTCCGACAATATGATCGAGGCCGCATCGATGTTTTCAATCAGGCGGCTCATGGTTTTCGTTCCAGGAATCGGGATGATGTCTTCGCCTTGTGCGAGCAACCAAGCGAGAGAGACTTGCCCCGGCGCTGCGCCGCGCTTGTTGGCAACGGCGCGAATGGATTCCACCAATTCCAGATTCTTTGGCAGATTTTCAGCAGAGAAACGCGGATGGCGCAGGCGCTCATCTTTTTCACCGATTGATCCCGCCTGCACAGCACCAGTCAAAAGCCCGCGCCCGAGTGGCGCATAGGCGACAAAGGCAATGCCCAGTTCGCGTGTCGTTTCCAACACCTCTTCCGCTTCTTGGCGGTAGAGAATGGAATATTCACTCTGGATCGCGGCAATCGGATGTACCGAATGGGCGCGACGCAAAGTGGTCGGGTTCACTTCGCAGATGCCGAGTGCGCGCACTTTGCCCTGTTTGACAAGGCGCGACATGGTGCCGATTGTCTCTTCAATCGGCACAGCCGGATCAATGCGGTGAATATAATAGAGATCGATATAGTCCGATTTCAGCCGCCGCAGGGATGCGTCGCAGGAGGCGATGATGGTTTTGGCGCTATTGTCCGCGACCTTGCCGTCCTTGCCCGCCATATTGCCGAATTTGGATGCGATGATGATTTGCTGGCGGGTTTTGCGAAAAGCTTGCGCCAGCAATTCTTCATTATGGCCGTTGCCATATTTGTCCGACGTGTCGAACATGGTGACGCCGCGTGCATAGGCTTCCTGCAAAACGGCGAGCGCATTGGCTTCATCTGACGGGCCATAGCTGCCCGAGAGAGACGCGCAGCCCAATCCGAGTGGAGATGAATTCAAACCGCTGGCGCCAAGAGCGCGCGGGGGGCGTGGTGATTGTGTCATTCTGTTTCCGCCATGAAAAAAGGGCGCGCTGGATTTCTGCGCGCCCTTCTTGCTTCAAGAGATCAGCCGCGCCAAGGCGCTTTTTTGATGGTCTGCGTCTCAATTTCAAAATGGCTGTCGTGATGATGCTTGGTCACATCGGTCGGATAGGACCACGGCAGCTCGCTATAGAAATTCATGCGCAGGAACTGAGTGCAATCGACCGGATCGGTGATGACACTATGGCCAATGCCGCGCGGAATGACTGTCACTGTGCCGGGCGCCGTATCGGCATTGCCGGTTTCCGACATGTCGAGCGCTTTGCCGCGGAACTGGATGCGCACTTCTTCCGAGCGCAAAGCGCGATGGAAGGCGAATTGCTCGCCGATGATATTGTAGACTTTGATTTCGAGATGTTTGCCGCGCATGACGGGCTTGGGCTCGCCGCTGGTGCCAGCAATTTCCTTGAACAGATCGAAAGCACGCAGCTTCAGAATACCGCTCTTGGCTTCGCGCGGGCTGGTCGAGCCAGCGGGCACAAGGTCGGCATAATCACGCTCGAAGATCGTCTCATCGGTCGGCTTGTCATCCCAGCAGATCATGCGCTCGATGACTTTGTCATTCGGCGCGCTTTTGCGATCAGCCGGAATGGTCCAGTTCGGGCCGTTGACACGGCGCACGTTGAACTTGGTTTCCGAAACCTGATCTTCTTCGCTCATGAAATGCGTGAATGGTGCGTTGACCCAGGCGAACCAACGCAGGCTGTCAGCTGAACCGGATGAGCGATGCGCAATGCCTTCAGGAATGTGGATGATGTCGCCAGCGGCCATTTCATAAGTGGCAAATTCCGTTTCAATCGTGCTGGAGCCTGCAAATTGCACATAGACCGTGTCGTAATCGACGTGGCGCACGAATTCCTGCTGCGCACCGCAGACACTTTCAACGCCAATCTTTTGGTCAGCATTTTGCAGAATGATGGCGCGATCATTCGGGTTCTTCAAAAGATCGAAAGCGCGGAACATTGGCAAAGCGCGTGTGCTCTTGCCGGAGTTCATCAGGCTCGACTTCTGGCGCAGAGCCCAGGCTGGCAGATAGGAGCGCGCCGACGTGTGCCACGTCGTCATGAATTCCTTGGCTTTGGTTGGAATATTCATTGTCTGTCTCCGTTTTCTTTATTTGTTGCTGACGATGAGGCTCGCTTGCTGCAGCTCAGGCACAAGTTCGTCAGGAATTTTGGCAATTTCAGCAACCGTTTCGGCCACGCGCTCGCCCGTCAAAGGATCAAGGCCGATCTTCAGTGTGGCAATTTCTGCCAGGAAATCTTTGTCTTCCATGCAGCGCATGAAAGCTTGGCGCAGAGCTGCTAGCCGATCAGCGGGCACTTGAGGGGTCGAGAAGAAGCTCGTGCCAATATCAGCTGCATTCACAATAGCACGCATCAGATCAGTCTGGCGCTTGGTCTTGGCGAATTCGACGACGGTCGGGACGTTGGGCATTTCTGCATGACGCTTGGAGGCGAATTGCGTGAGAATATTGATGCTCTTGTCTTCGATCCATTGCGGATGGCTGGTCTTCAGCGTGTCCCAACCTGTGCAATGGCCGTCAACTTCCGCGCGCTCGACAGCAAGCATCCCTTCCATCGAGCCGGAATATCCGCGCACAATATCGAATTTCGTGCCCAGAATTGTGTTGGTGGCATTGGGGTAGACTGTAATGGCCGAGCCCGCACCGGTCGCCGACAGGCGCACCGATGTTTTGAACGCATCCTCAAAGGTCTTGATCGAAGCGCCGCGTGTGAAAATTACATTCACCAGCGTGTTGATGCGGCCGATCCAGGAAAATTCGGATGATTTGAAACGCTGTCCGCTGCCGGCTGGTGTGAGGCGTTCTTCGAGCGGCAGTGTGGGCGAAGCGAGTGCGAGCACAGTGCCATCGCGCGGCGCAGAATTGGCGACGAAGGCTGCCGCTGTCACGCTGCCGGCGCCCGGCATATTGCGCACAACCACGCCGGGATTGCCCGGAATATATTTGCTGATGTGGTTGGCAAGAACGCGGGCATAGAGATTATTGCTGCCGCCCGGCGGATAGCCGACGATCAGATCAATATTCTTTCCCTTGTAGAAAGGCTCGACATTGGCCAAAGCTGTGCCGCTCGCTAATCCGGCCAATCCACCTGCCGTGAGAGCAAGCGCTTCGCGCCGGTTCAAAAGCGTTTTGTCTCGGCTCATCTTGATCCTCCCGCTCGGCGCTTTTTTGGCGCTGTTTTTATGAGCGCAAATCATCATTTGCGCAGGGGAGAGTCAAGCGATCATCGGGGCGTTGTGCCCCGATGTGGCTTGGAATCATTTGGGTTTTGGAACGCGCGCCAGAAACTCCAGAACGGTGCTGTTGAACAGGTCTGGCCGCTCCCAATAGAGCGAATGGCCGGTCTCTTCTGCGACCACCATTTGCGCACCCGGTATTGCATCGCGCACGAGGCGCATGATGGCGGGCGGTGTGATCAAATCAGCGGCACCCGTCATCAGTAGAGTTGGCACTTTGACATTTTTCAAAGACGCATCGGTGATGCGATTGGTGGGCACCTGCCGATAATCCGTGCCAATCAGGGCATGATGTTCGAGATCGAGCCAGAGTTTCGTGCCTGCAGCATTGACCGCGCGATAAGAGGGGCCGAGTTCACGGAACTCGACGGGCATTTTATCCCAGCCCTGTGGCTTTGATTGTTCGGCCGCTTTGAAAATGGCGCCATCACGCACGCCAGCCGAATTGCTGGAGATGGTGAGCGAGAGGAGTTTGTCTGGATAGGACAGAGTGAAGTCCATCGAGATCGATCCGCCTGCGGCAGATGCAATGAGATGGAAGCGCGGCAGATTGAGCGCC
>Ga0209400_1000105_pt1:0-12500 | contig 70171 bp, 66 predicted proteins | sample M_130807_EF_Meta_FD_187313 | JGI IMG/M metagenome (GOLD analysis project Ga0209400, IMG submission 187313) | Freshwater microbial communities from Lake Montjoie, Canada to study carbon cycling - M_130807_EF_MetaG (SPAdes) (version 2) | ecosystem: Environmental > Aquatic > Freshwater >... | reverse complement strand
GGATCTCGATGTTTTGTCAGGAGCTGAAATGGATACTTTGTTAAAGCGTGTATATTCCAGCTCACCTGATATTGTTGAAGCAGCTCGAAAATCTATTTCGGAAAATACGCGCTGAAGATTAGCCGCGCTTCCCGAAATAGCCCGCCTTCAAAGCCCAGAGCCAAAGATAGACAAATTTCTCGTTGTGCAATTCCATAAAGCCGAAATGGCCATAGTGTGGAATCAGCACAACGTGATTGTTTCGTACATTCGCTTCGCGATAGCGGCGCCCCATATAGATTTCGCGCTTTTGAGAAATTTCTTTTCCGGCAACCCAATGGCCTTTGTCATTACTGCCCACGAGAGCCAATACTGAAATGCTCCGCAGCCAAGCATGGTCAGGCTCACGTAAATGGCTTGTAAATTCTTCAAGGGGCAGACCGGTGCGTGCTGGATACTGCTCCAGCATGGTCATAGTGCCGCGATGCTGATTATCGCAAAGTGCCGTCTTGATCTGTGACCGGTGTTGCTCACCTGCCCAAGCAAATAATTCCTCTGGACCGCCCCAAGGCGTCAATTCCAGCGGGTCTTCGTAACCAGCTTCCCGATATGTGTGGGGCGAGCGGCGTGACATATGATCAATGGGAAGCTCAATAAATTTTTCAGCGCCCGTTTCTTCCCGCCAAGCTTTACGCCAGCCATCGGGTCCACCTGTGCCAAAATTGGTGAGGCCGATCACTTTCACGCTGTTGGCAAATTGCGAGAGGCTTGAGGCCATTGGGCCACCGGTTGAATGACCCCATGCCAAAATGTCACGACCAGACAATTCCTGGTCAACCAATTGACCGGCACCTTGCAGGATTGTGTTGAAAGTGCACTTCAGATTTCGATCGAGCACTTCTTCTATCGGCAGCTCGCGATCCAGCAAGTAGATGGGTTGGCGTTCAGCGATTGGCTTCTGCCAGTGTCCCTTGGGTGGATAATGGCCAGGATAGGTGATGGTGAGAACTTTAAATCCCTGCGCAGCTAGCGCGCGGGCCTGTCCGGGGCGTCCATCGGGCGTCAGATCAAAAACATCTTCAGAATCCGCGCCGCCATGGAAGAAAACAAAAGCTAGTCGGCCATCGACTTCTTTCGTGGGCGTATAGAGCGACCCGTGAATGTCCCATTCATAGCCATTGCGTGAGAAACGTTTTGTCACTTCTTTCTTAGAAAATTTTGTTTCCGCATAGGCTGGAATGACCGAGAGCCAATCATCCCATCCCAAAGGTACAAGCATTTCTGAGCCCGCCAGTCCGTCGAGCATTTTTCTCACGCCAAGAGAGAGTTCGCGCATTTTTTCTGCCTTTGATCTAAATATGTTCTTTAAGAAATATCAAACCCCAGATCTTCGTGCAGGCCAACCCCATGCGTGCCCAGTTCCTCCAAAGCTTTGGTGATCTCAGGTTCTGGCCGAATAGTATGGGGAAGAGGAGCCCAGATTCCAAAGCGCAACTTTTATCCCTTATTGGGGATCACGCTGATTGTTTGCGGCGAGGCGACCAGTGGCTGTGTTCGTGCGAGTGTGGTCGATGGCCGCATATCGTTATCGCGTACAGGTGGTCGAGGACGGTGTTTTCGATCGATATGAAGCCACGCATGCACTCAATCTTTTTGACATGCACCAGAAATACGCTGATGTCCGGCCCTCTGAAGAAATCATTGGGCATTTGAAAACATTCTCCTGATTTGCAACGAATTTAGATGAATTCTTGCAGTGCAGTGTGGGCAGTGCAGTAAGCACTTGCTGCGCCGCGTCTCGCTCGAAAGTCGTAGAAGAATGAACGCCTAAGGCTAATTGACTCTTGGCTAATTAGACCTGAACCTAAAATGAAACCGCGTTTCAAAATGCGGGACATGGGAGGAAGCTCGGTCATGAACATCGCCACCGGTGCGTCGCAGGCGCCTCACAAGCCCCGCAAACAGGATGGTCTCATTGTCGGGATCGATACTGGCGGGACCTTTACGGACATTGTGGTGTTGCACCCGGATGGTCAGGTGACGATCAATAAATCACCAACGACACCGAAAAACTTTTCGCAAGGCGTCCTTGATGCTGTTGGTGTCGCAGCAGAAAGCCTTGGCCTGACTGCGCAGGAGTTTCTATCTCGCGTGTCCATGTTCAAACATGGCACGACTGTGGCCACCAACGCCCTGATCAATCGTCGCGGTGCGCGCGTCGGGCTTGTCACAACACGTGGTTTTGAAGATACGGTTTATATTATGCGTGCAATTGGGCGCGTCGATGGTTTGGATGACATGGAAATCAAACATGTCACTAATGTTACGAAGCCAAACCCTCTTGTGGATCGCCAACTCGTACATGGTGTCTTTGAGCGTGTTGACTTCAGAGGCGACGTTGTCGTTCCGCTCGATGAAAAAGGCGCTCGCGAAGCTATTAAACATCTTGTCGACGTCGATAAAGTCGAGGCAATAGCAGTCTCTCTGTTGTTCAGCTGGATGAACCCAGCCCCTGAAGATCGCGTTCGCGCGATTATTCGTGAGCTTTATCCGGATCGAAATATTCCCGTCACGCTGTCTCATGAACTCGCGCCCCAAATGGGTGAATATGCGCGCACGAATACAGCCGTTGTCAATGCATTCCTTTGGAATACGATTGATGAATATGTCACTGGCCTGAACAAGAAGCTCGCAGATCGCGGATTGCCCGACGATTTGATGGTCATGCAAGCCAACGGCGGGATTGTCCGTCCTGAGCAAATGACGGGCGTTGGGACACTCCAATCAGGACCCGCAGGCGGCATGATTGCGACCGCTTTCGTGGCCCAGGTTTTGGGGCACCCGAATGTTATCACGGGTGACATGGGCGGAACCAGTTTCGATGTCGGTTTGCTGACCGATCATCGCCTCAGCCAGGCACGTGAACCGATTGCCGAGCGGTTTCGTCTCCTGCAACCGATGATCAATGTGGAATCCATTGGAGCAGGCGGTGGCACAATCTCTCGTATTGATCCGGTAACGGGGCGATTGCTGGTCGGGCCTGATAGTGCTGGTGCGGATCCTGGACCCATTGTTTATGGCATGGGCGGTACGCATGTCACCGTCACTGATGCCAATGTAGTGCTTGGTTATATTGATCCGGATTATTTTCTTGGTGGAAGGCGCAAGCTCGACAAGCGGGCAGCCGAAGCAGCCATGGACAAGCAGATTGCTTTGCCGCTCAAGCTATCAACAGTCGAAGCAGCAGCCGGCATTTACGATATCATCAATAGCAAGATGTCGGATTTGATCCGCAAGCAAGTGGTCCGCGCCGGGCATGTGCCTGAAGAATATGTCATTTATGCCTTTGGTGGCGCGGGCCCGCTGCATGCTGCAGCCTATGGGGCAGAGCTGGGCATCAACCAGGTTTACATATTCCCGATGTCACCCGTGTTCTCGGCATTTGGTGTTGCTGCATCTGATGTGGTGCATACAACTATGCGTACGCGTCATTTGACATCACCGATTGATATGGGTGCTTTGTCACGTGAAATCGAAATCATCGAATATGATCTCGCCAAGATCATGGCTGATGAAGGTTTTTCAAAAGATCGTATCGTTTTCCGACGCACGCTTTATATGCGCTATACCCGTCAGGTAAATGAAGTTGCCATTGAAATACCCAATGGAGACCTTCGTGATGCGGATCGGCCTTTGATCGAAAAACTTTTTAATGCACGCTATGAAGATATGTATGGCACAGGTGCAGGCCATGCAGAGGCCGGTATTGAGGTTATTTCAATTTCGGTTGACGCCATAGGCTCGACCGTCAAGCCAAATTTACGCAAGCATGCTTTGGTTGGTGCCGATTCATCGACTGCAAAAAAAGGCACGCGGCGAGCATGGTTCACCGGACGTAATCCTGGCTGGCAGGATGCGGTGATCTACGAGTACACGGCTCTGAAGCCCGGTAATGAATTGCGTGGCCCGGCAATCATCGAAACACCTTTTACGACAGTTGTCGTTCCCGAGCACCATCAAGCTTTTGTCGATGAATATTTGAATATCATCCTACGTCGATAGGAGGGGATCATGATCTCCAGAGATATGTTAAAATTCAAAGCATTCTTGGCTGGTTTTCTATCTCTGATCTTCTTGAGTCCGGCTTCAGCTCAGGAGCCGGTTTCTTTTGCGGGAAAAAAAATATCAGTTTCTATCGGTTTTTCGCCGACAGGTGTTGGCTATGACACATATGGGCGCTTACTCGCCCGATATATGCCAAAATATTTACCCGGCAATCCGAATATGGTTCCCGAAAACAAGCCCGGTGCGGGATCATTGACGCTGGCCAATCAGATCTACAATGCGGCTGCACGTGACGGCACAGAAATAGCCCTTATTGGGCGTGGCGTTCCAATGGATCCTTTGCTTGTAGGGCAGTCGACCGCCGCAAAATTCGATGCGACTAAATTTGGTTGGGTCGGCAGCATGAATAATGAAGTTGCCGGTTTTTTTATACGTAGTGGATCGCCGGCCCAGGATACGAAAGATTTATTGTCTGGAAAAGCCATTCAAGTGGGTTCTGCAGGAGCAGGCAGTGACATGCAAGTATTTGCTGTGGCACTTAATGCCGTTTTGCATACAAAATTGAATATCATCGCAGGCTATCCAGGGATGAATGAAATCATTCTAGCCATGCAACGTAGCGAAGTTGATGGAGCTGTCGGGTATTCATGGAGCACGGCCCGTGTAGGCTCAGGCCCGCAATTGAAAAGTGGTGAATTCAAAATCATCATGCAGCTTGCACTCGAAAAGCATCCTGATCTCCAGAATGTACCCTTGGTTCTCGATCTTGTAAAAACCGAAGAAGATCGAGCGCTTTTCAATCTTATCTTTGCTCGACAAGCCATGGGTCGCCCCGTGGTCGCACCTCCCGGACTTGATCCGCGTATTTTGGCGGCCTTGCGCAAAGGTTTTGATGAAACACTCAAGGATAAAGAATTTCTCGCCGAGGCTGATCGCATCGGACTTGAAATCAATCATGTTGGTGGTGCCGAGGTCGAGGCTCTTGTCAAGAAGCTCTATGCCTTGCCGCCATCGGTTGCCCAACGCGCTCAAAAAATTCTCGCTCAATGAAGGGAAACGGTTCCGTGAATATCGATCCGATCCGTTATGAAATGTTCGTCCACCGTCTCATGAATATTGCGGAAGAAGGCCGCATTGCCTTGCAGAAGGTTTGCGCCTCGCCCATCGTCGTCCAGGGTGGTGAATGTATGGCGAGTTTTTATGAAGCAGATGGAACAACTATTATGTCTGCTTCTGGCCATCTACGTTTCTCGGCTGGTTGCGAGGACGCCGTAAAAAAAGTTATCGAATATTATTCTGAAAACCCTGGTATTCATGATGGTGATCAGTTCTTCATGAATGATCCCTATATTGCTTCAACCCATGTTTATGATGAGATGATCGTCAAGCCGATCTTTGCTGATGGCGAATTGATCGCTTGGACAGCCTCGATGACACATACAGCTGACACAGGTGGCTTACTGCGTGGAGGGGCAACAGAAATTTTTCATGAAGGGGTGCGCTCTTGTGGCATCAAGCTCATGGAAAAGGGTGTTCTAAGGAATGATATTTTTCGTAACCTCACCGAGCAATGCCGGGATCCGGAATATGTTGGCCTAGATCTAAAATCGCGCATTGCCTCAAACAATGTCTGTGCGCGCGGCTTTTTGCAATTGGTCGAAAAATACGGTCTCGAATTTGTTCGCGCGGCTTGTAAAAAACTAAATGAAGATTCTGAGCGCATGGCACGCGCGCGTCTGGCCTCTTTGCCCGACGGCACATGGCGTTCCAAAGTTTATACAACGGCCACTAATATTACGACGGGTGAACCGCGTGTTATCACCGTTTGCTGCACTATGACCAAAAGCGGCGATAGCGTGCATTTTGACTATGATGGCACCAGTGAACAAAATGATGATGCAACCAATTCCACCTATGTTGGAAGCTGGGGGCAACTATTTGTCGCTCTGACTAGCCAGCTTTTCTGGAATATTCCGTGGAATGGCGGCATGGCACGGCCAACAAAACTAAGTATTCCCTACGGAACCATCCTCAATTGTCGCTATCCGGCGGCTTGTGGCGGAGCATCCGGAATCGGCGCCTTTTTGACCTCAGCCGCAAGCGCATGTATCGCGCGGATGCTTTATGCGGCAGGCTTGCAAAATGATGTGAATGCGAGCTGGTACGGTGGCGGCTCAGGTAGCGGCGGCTTCAATACCGGCGGTCCAGGCATCATGTATGGCGGGACAAATCAGCACGGCTACCCTGTTGGTCAGGGTATTTACGATATGCATGGTGCAGGCTTCGGCGCCGCACCCTACCGGGACGGCGTCTCGAGTGGCGGGCATATGAATAATCCGACGGTCGGAATTTCCGATATTGAAAATATCGAAATGCAATATCCCATGATGTATCTGTCACGAAACCACATGACGGATTCGGGCGGGTTTGGAAAATATCGCGGTGGCATGGGAATGCAACGCATTATCCTTGCTCGCGGGTCCAAGAATCTCAGCGTCAATTATTCGCCTTATCATGGCATTCCTGGCGGTTGGGGGCTTTTTGGCGGATATCCTGCAGGTATTGGCGGCGACAAGTTCCGTCTTGATCCCGATAACCTTAATGAACAGTTCAGGAAGTCACGCTACCCTGTTGAGCTGACGACTGTCGCCGAATGGGGTGAGGTTGTTGCTCCAGATTTACCGCCTTTGCGCCGTCTGCCAGTGCCGGAAGGGTCGTTACTGGTAGATCCTGTGATGGTCGGTTCTGGTTATGGTGATCCGTTAGATCGCGATCCAGCCAAGGTTTTGGATGATATCTTTAATAAAGCTGTCTCACAGAAATTTGCGAAGAAAGTTTATGGCGTCGAGTTAAAAAATGATGGCCATGAAATTGATGTAAGTGGGACGCAAAAACTACGTGAAAAAATGCGCAATGATCGCCTCGCAACCGCTAAGCCTGTCAAAGACGGCGTTGCGCGCGGTAAGATTTCGGACAATAACCGTCGCGTAATGCGCATCCATGAGAATCTGGATATTTTTGATACGGGAGATGGCTTCCGCATCGGTTGCCGTTGCTGCAAGGAGGATTTCGGTCCCGCCGAAGGCAATTACAAAGATGCTGCAATTTATCGCGTCACAGCGAAGGACGCGATCACGGACTTGCCACCCCCCTCAGGCAGGTCCTCTCTTGGGCACTATGTTGAATATTTCTGCGCTGGCTGCGCCACGCAGCTTGATGTTGAAACTTATGTACCCAAAACAGATGGAGATCAGGTTATTCCTGTTTGGGATATTCAAATCTCACCAGCGGCCATTGCACATGCTGCCTCGGCCCATGCTTGAGGAACGATAAAAATGGCGCGTATTCTGCCTTGCTTTGAGGGCTTCCTGGAAGAGCTAAAGGTTATCTGGGGAACGCTCCCCGATGATGGGCAAAGAATGGAAGTGGCTCGGGAGAGCTTGCGTGCCTTGATTGGTCAAGATGATCTTCTAGAGCATTCACGTAATTGGCCTGATACTGTGGGTCAGAATTTGCTGCTCTATGAAGATGAGCGCTTTGGCTTTGTGGTGAATGCGGTGGTTCGTCCCGCTGGATACAAAGGCGGGGTGCACGACCATGCTCAGGCTTGGGTCCTTTATGGTGTTCTTGATGGTGAGGAAACATTAGAGCGATTCCGACGTCTCGATGACGGAGACAAGCCAGGCTATGCTGAGGTAGAACTTGTTTCTGCTACGAGAGGCGCGCGGGGATCTGTGGATATTGTGCCTCCTTATGACATTCATGCAGAGCAGGGTGGCCAGCGACGATCTGTTGCTATGATTGTGCGCTCGCAGAGATTGGTCGGTAAAGTGCTCCAGAATGGCTATAAGCCGGAAGAGAAATCCGTTGTTCAGCGATCCGGGCCTCAGCAAGTACCATTCGCGCTGACTATTTGAAAGTCACATACTTGGTTCTCTCAGGTTACAATAAGAGTCCTGCGCTATCAGGTGAGGAACGCTATCAGATCGAGGGCATAAGTAATGCCGTTGCCCTTTTAAGAAGGTTTTCCCGTACCTCTTCACGCAAAACTCTGACAGAGCTAGCAAGTGAAGCTGGTATGTCAAATGCTCTCACGAGGCGGACGTTAGAAACACTCGCGCAACATGATTTTATCAAGTGCGTGGCCCCTGATGAATACGAACTTGGCTTTGGTTGGTTGAGCCTTGCTGATATTCGACGCCGTCAAGTTGGTATACGACAAATCGCGTATCCGGTTATGCGGGCTTTGCGTGATCGCCTGAATGAAACAATAATTTTGAGTATTCGATCAGGATTTAAGCGCATCAGCATTGATTATGTGGAAAGTAGCCAATCGATTCGCCGCACTGCACAGTCGGGTTTCGAGGCGCCGTTGCATATCGGATCAGCAGGAAAAGTTTTGCTTGCCGGATTAAGTGCAAATGATCTTGAAATATATTTTGATAGGGTTCCGCTGATCGCATTTGATAATTCGGGTTATGTAGAGAAAAATCTGCTGCGTACTGAACTTGAGGCTATCCATAAATGCGGCTATTCAATTGCTTATCGCGAAATTACTCCGGATGCCGCAGCTATATCAGCGCCGTTGTATGATCATCATGGCAATACTTGTGCTGTTGTAACCGTCTCGCTGCCGGCAGATAGATTTTCTGATCGTTTAAAAGCGCAATGTATTCGAGAGTTGTTGAAAGGAACTTTAGAAATTTCAACCCATTTGGGTTTTTCTGTAATTAATGAACAGCTCTGCCCATGAGCAAAGTGTCTGGAAAAACACAAGCCAAAGCGCATGACGCTGTTTCTACGGTCGAACGAGCAGCAATAGTGTTGTCCGCTTTTCGACAATCATGGGATTTTCTAACACTTTCAGATGTTGTTGAGTATACGGGCCTTACAAAACCAACTGTTTTTCGGATTCTTAGTTCATTATCGGCCGAAGGACTTATTTTTCAAAATGAGGCTAACAACACCTATGGATTAGGCTTTTTAAATCTGCGCTTAGCTGATGTCTTCTTATCTCATCAACTGCTCCGACAATTTGCTTTGCCCATTATGCAAAAAATTTTAGATCGATTAAATGAGAACGTTGTACTTGGTGTGCGCGATGGGGAGCGCACATATGACATTCAAGTACTTGAAAGCACGCAAGTTATTGTACCGTCCCAAACTTGCGGTCTCGCTGTGTCGCTACATGAATCTGTTGCTGGACGGGCGCTTCTTGCCAGCGCCTCCGCTGAGGATAGGGCGTCTTATTTCAAAAATCATAAAGGGAAGCTTGCCACCCTTCCTGGCGGAGAAAAAAAAATAAAGCAATATTTACGGCAAATTGAGGCTGTAGGTTATGCTTCTGATTCTGGCGGAATTTTGCTTGGTGGTCACACTGTTTCAAAAACCTTTGCTAATGGAAAAGCCAGTCTATCGATTAGTTTTCCTCTCGCTCGCTTTTCAAGTGATCTTGAAAAAATGAGTATTAAACTCTTAGAGGAAGCGGTTGACCTGCTAGCTGGCAACTTACCCGATTGATCGATTTCTTGATCATCGACAGGAGCATAAGTGTCGGTCTGTTTTTGGCATGAACCGTTAATTCGATTTCCTGTAAGTAATGTAGCATTTTTCAGCAACCAACTAATTAGCAGAGCATCAAGATCCGCCCCTCAAGAGGGCCTTGGCAGGATCAATATCGATTGTCCGTTTTCCTCAGTCGTTGAGGTGAATAATGGTGATCGGTTAATCACACGCATGTTGCGTTGCACATATTATGCTGAAGGTAATGAGGGTCTTATTTCTTAAATTCCTATTTTTATCAAAGGTCTAGTATCCGCTGCAGACGCGGTCTGGCTATTATTTCTTGTCACAGAAAACAAAGCTGCAGCGCTATGATGCGGCCAGTTAGATAGGGAGGACAATTATGTTCCGCGCGCCCACGCTACAAGATCTCCTAGATTCAAAAACATCTTCTGCAATGCCCTCGGAGGAGATTTTACCCTCGACACGTACGAGAAATTATTTTCAGGCAATTGATAATTTAAATAAGGTTTTTGCAATTCGGCCGACCGACAATGTCTTGTTTCTGACAGATCCTTTGTTAGACCGTCGGGTCGTGGACGCTATTAGCGGTATTGCAAATTCACGAGGTGTCCAGCCCCGTGAGTTTATGGCTCCCACAACGCAAATTCTTGACTGCCCTGAAGAAGCTAAGTCGCTTATTGAAAAAGCGACATTTGTTATCTCAACATGGTTTTGTTCAGTCAAAGATCCATTTTTTCTGAAAATGCGGCGTGCGGGACAACGCTGGGTAAAAATCACTTTCTTCCGCGATTTGGATCTGTTGCACACACCTCAGGCGCGCTTTCCGATTGAACTCGTTGGGGAGATTATCCGGGCAACTGCGCGCATGTATCCAAAAGATCATGACTTTGACATGACTTTTACCTGCCCCCGAGGATCTGATCTCTCGCTCTCGTTCACGCCGGATATGGTCAAAAATCTCTTGAACAATAATCGATGGCGCGGAGAGAATACGGCAGATTCTGATGGGTGTTATGTACATTACATGCCAACCCATGGCCCGAACCTTTACGACAAGCAATGTTTTAAAATGGCCCACGGGCAAGCTGCAAAAATGCAGGGAATTATCTTCCCGCAATGGGCAATCGGATTTCGTAAGCCATTCCAAGATAAAATAGGAATTGAATATAAAGACGATATCGTCGTGAAGGTGCACGGAAAGAGCATAGAAGCGGAAATTTTGCGTGATATGCTTGTTGGTGTTCGCGCGGAGTTGCATGAGTTAGGATGTGGCTTCAATCCGAAATATCCGCGTTTCAAAGCTTATCCTGCAGGCTCAAATGCGCCAGGCGCGTTGCATTTTGGTACGGATAGCGATCACGCTAGCAATCATATGGCGCGCACTGTTCCTAATTGGGAAGAGCCCCATGTTCATCAAGATTGCGTCGCCTTTGACATGACAGTCAAAGCGGGAAAGACCACGATGATTGAAAATGGTTTCCTGATGGCTCTGCGAGATAAGCAAGTTGTCGAAGCAGCGAGCCGATATGGTGATCCTGTAGAATTGCTCGAGAGCTTTGTTGAATAAGGGAGGCACAAATGCTGAAGTCATCGCTTTTGGCAGGTGTAATTGGCTTTTGTGCCGCTCTACCTGCGCATGCTCAATTCTACCAAGGCAAGACACTGTCTCTAATGGTGAATTATGGAGTCGGTGGAAATATAGATACAGAAGCACGTGTTATTGCGCGTCATCTCCCAAGGCATATAAAAGGAAATCCGAGCGTAATTATTCAAAATGTGCCCGGAGCCGGAGGCTTCCACGCCATGAATATGTTGGGATTGAATGTAACATCCAAACCTGACGGTTTAACCGCTGGTTTTTTCACGATTGGCGCCATTGGCCCGCTGATTGAAGATCCTGCTTTGAAGGTCAAAATTTATGACGACTTCATTCCGTTGGCAGGGGTTTCCGGATGGACGGCGTCTTATGTCCGCAAAGACATGGTCGAAGGTATGAGCAAGCCCGAGCAGATTGTGAAAGCTAAACGTATTTTTATTGGTGGTTATAGTCGCGCCTCTTCTCATGACACGCGTATGCGCCTTGCGCTTGAGATAATGGAGCTTCCGTATGATGTTGTCACCGGCTTCCCTGCGGCCGGTGATATCAATAAGGCTTTCCTGCAAAACGAGGTCAATATGACCTCTAGCTCCATGCCCGCCTATCAAACCCAAGTTGTGCCCAACATTATTAAAACGGGCATTGGTATGCCGCTCTGGCATTATCCGGTTTATGGAGCAGATGGAAAACCGGCGGGTGATCCGGGTCTGACGAAAGCGGGAATCCCATCATTTGTAGATGTTTATCGAGCTGCTTATGGGAAGGATCCAGCCGGGCCAAAGTTCGATGCTTTTATGCTTATGAATGATATCGGAACAAAATTGTTGCGTGGCTTTTTCCTGCCAAAGGGAGCCCCGCAAAATGCCGCCGATGAACTGAGCAAAGCATTTCTCGCACTTAAAGATGATCCGGCGTTTCTTGAAGAGTATGAGCGGATCACCAAGGAAGTTCCTGAAATGATCGATCCACAGGGGCTGCGGCCTGTTTTTGAAAAGATGAAGGCCGTGACCCCTGAAGTGCGTAAGATCCTAAAGGATTCAGTTAGCGGCTAAAGCTAAAAACATCGACGCAGTGTGCGGTTTCAAATTGGGAGGGCTGTTAAAAGACGGCACTCCCACACTTCTCAAATGATTATGGTCAAACCCCACTAGTTTGGCCTGCTCCCTGAAAAGTAGTCCTCCCTGATATACGGCTTATGCCCTTTTGAGGCGCTTGGGTTTGGTGACGCGAGGCTGACCGGGGTTTTCAGGGTCCATGAAGCAGCTTGGTTAAAGGTGCATGTGGGCCTTTCTCTCGGAACTTAAAAAGGTTCGGTAGAGGTGGTAGCGCCTCC
>Ga0209400_1000102_pt1 | contig 70685 bp, 91 predicted proteins | sample M_130807_EF_Meta_FD_187313 | JGI IMG/M metagenome (GOLD analysis project Ga0209400, IMG submission 187313) | Freshwater microbial communities from Lake Montjoie, Canada to study carbon cycling - M_130807_EF_MetaG (SPAdes) (version 2) | ecosystem: Environmental > Aquatic > Freshwater > Lake... | reverse complement strand
TTATCTAATTCATATGTAATATTAACTAAAGATTTTTTAGATTTGTCTAAAGCCGCATTTTCTTCTGCATCTTTAATCATTTTTGCAACATCTTCACGTGCTAAAGTAGATGCACCTTCAATTTTAATTGATTGTTCTTGCCCTGTTTGTTCTTCTCTCGCAGATACTGAAAGTAATCCATTAACATCTAATTGGAATGTTACATTAATTTTTGGAACACCTCTTGGGGCAGGCGGGATTCCTTTTAATTTGAAAATTCCTAGACTCTTATTATCTTTTGCGAATTGTCTTTCTCCTTGTAAAACATGAATTTCAACCGCATCTTGCATATCAGATCCTGTTGAAAAAACTTCAGATTGTTTAACAGGAATTGAAGCATTTCTGTTAATAATAGTAGTCATTAAACCACCCATTGTTTCTACACCTAATGATAAAGGCGTAACATCTAATAAAATTAAATCCGTAATTTCCCCAGCAATAATACCGGCTTGAACTGCTGCTCCCATAGCAACAACTTCATCAGGATTTACTGTTTCATTTAATGGTTTTCCTAATAAATCTTTTAATAAATTTTTAACAGCTGGAATACGTGTCGAACCACCAACTAAAATAACTTGATCAATTTCAGATTTAGATAATTTAGCATCTTGTAAAGCTTTTTGAACTGGTAATTTACATTTTTCTAAAAGCCCACGACTTAATTCTTCAAATTTTGAACGATCAATTTCTAAATCAATATTTTTCGGAGTTTGTTTATCAATATAGATAAAAGGTAAACTAATTCTTGTAGACTGAATTGTCGACAATTCAATTTTGGCTTTCTCAGAAGCTTCGATAATTCTTTGTAAAGCTTGTTTTTCTTTATAAAGATTAATTCCTTCCGTTTTTTCAAACTGTTTAATTACATAATCAACAATAGCTTGATCAAAATCGTCACCGCCTAAATGTGTATCACCAGAAGTAGATAGTACTTCAAAAACTTCATCTCCTACCTCTAAAACTGAAACATCAAAAGTCCCCCCTCCTAAATCAAAAATTAGAATAACTTCGTTTGTTTTTTTATCTAATCCATAAGCTAATGCTGCGGCTGTTGGTTCATTTAAAATACGAAGTACTTCTAATCCAGCAATTGTTCCTGCATCTTTTGTTGCTAATCTTTGTGAATCATTAAAGTATGCTGGAACCGTTACGATCCCTTGAGTAACATTTTCTTTTAAAAATTTACTTGCATCTCCAACTAATTTTTTTAATACTGATGCTGAAATTTCTTCAGGACTAAAATCTCTATTTACATTTGGAGCAGCAATTTTAACTTTTCCATTTTCGTCTTTTTTAACTTTATATGAAATACGAGAAACTTCATCTTGAATTTCTTCATACTTGCAACCAATAAAACGTTTTACTGAATAAAACGTATTTTCTGGATTAACAACCGCTTGTCGTTTTGCTAATTGCCCAACTAAAACTTCTCCATTTGTTGTATATGCAACAACTGAAGGAGTAGTTCTTCCTCCTTCTGAATTTGGAATTACGTTTGGATTTGCTCCTTCTAATACAGACACCACGGAATTTGTTGTTCCTAAATCAATTCCAATAATTTTTTTCCCAGTTCCTTTGTTCGTTTTTTCACTCATAATTACTGTTTAAATATTCATTAAATTTTATATATAAACAAACACGCTTTATTATATTTTATTTGTTGAATCGATGCAAGTTTTAAGTTTCAAAATTTTAAAAAATTGTTGTTATTTAGAATATTTACTGATATAGACATATATTATAAAATTTTTTAAAATTAAACTGCAATTATTAAATTTTATAAAAAAGAAGGTATCTTGTGTCTCTTGGTATTTTAGGAAATAAAATAGGAATGACTCAAATTTTTGATAAAAAAGGAGATGTAATTCCAGTAACTGTAATTAAAGGTGGGCCATGCTATATTACACAAATCAAATCAAATGATAAATGTGGATATGACGCAATTCAATTAGGATATTTAGAACTTGCAGCAAATGCAAAATCACTTACAAAACCTGAATTAGGGCATTTTAACAAAGTAAATTTACCTCCATATCGTTATTTAAAAGAATATAAAACAAATGGTTCTCAAGAATACACAATTGGACAAAAATTTAGTGTTGAAATGTTTGAAGTTGGACAAGAAATTAGCGTAACAGGATTAACAATCGGAAAAGGGTATGCTGGAAACGTAAAAAGAAACCACTTCAATCAAGGAGCGCTAAGCCATGGTTCAAAACATCATAGATTACAAGGTTCAATAGGAGCTGGTACAAGTCCAGGTCGTGTATTCCCTGGAAAACGTATGTCAGGTAGACTAGGTGGTGACAAACGAACAATTAGCGGATTAGAAATTATTGATATTGATACAAAAGAAAATATTATTGTTATCAAAGGATCAATTCCTGGGAAATCAGGAAATCTTGTAAGTATTAATGTACGAAATTAAGGTAATAATCAAAAAGTATGGAAAATAAATTTTTATTAGATGATTCCGAAAAAAAGAAAAAAGCAATCGGATTAATTCATCGAGTTTATCTAACACAATTAAAAAATTCCAGAAAATATACGGCATCTACAAAAACGAAATCTGAAGTTCGTGGAGGAGGCCGTAAGCCTTGGAAACAAAAAGGAACAGGTAATGCTCGTGCAGGTTCAACACGTTCACCATTATTTGTTGGAGGGGGAGTAATTTTTGGACCAAAACCAAGAATCGTAAATAAAAAAGTCAATAAAAAAGAAAAAAGATTAGCAATCACTACTGCTTTATATTTAAAGAAACAAAAATTTGTATTTTTTAAAGAAGAGACAGTAAACAATCTACAAGAAATTAAAACAAAAAGTATTTTAAACTTATTAAAAGAATTAGATGTTAGTTTAGATTCTAAAATTTTATTTGTTTTAACAAAACCGAACCGTAATTTTTGGTTGGCTAGTCGTAATTTAAAAAATATTGAAATAACAACAGTGAATTGTTTAAATTTAAAACAATTATTACATACGAACAAAATTATTTTATCAGAACAAGCGTTAAGCTTAATAAACTTAAACTATGAAAAATCAAACGCTTAATTTAGGTCAGCTTTTAAGTTTAGTTAAGTATCCCTCTTTAACAGAGAAATCGATTAATTTATATGGGAATCGTCAATATACTTTTGTAGTTGATCGAACATTAACAAAAACTCAAATTAAATATCTAATTGAAAAAATTTTTAATATTACTGTAACTTCAATTAATACATGCATTTTACCAACAAAAACAAGACGTGTTGGTCGTTTTGTAGGAAAAAGATCAGTATATAAAAAAGCATACGTGAAATTAAAAGAAGGTGATACAATTTCGGATCTATTTAACTAAGAATTAATTTATTATCATGGCAATAAAAATTTATAAACCATATACACCTGGATCAAGAAATAAAAGTAGTCTAGACTTTTCAGGATTAACAAAAATTGAACCAGAAAAATCTTTACTTGTTTCAAATCATCGAGCAAAGGGAAGAAACAATCAAGGTAGAATAACAATTCGTCATAAAGGTGGAGGACACAAACGCCGTTATAGATTGATTGATTTTAAACGTAATAAACTAGATATTCAAGGAAAAGTAGTTTCAATTGAATATGATCCAAATAGAAATGCTAATATTTCTTTAATTGCTTATGAAGATGGTGAAAAACGTTATATTCTTCATCCTGAAACATTAAAAGTGGGAGATTTTGTAACCGCTGGGAAAAATACAACAATTCAAGTTGGAAATTCATTACCACTGGATTCGATCCCTTTAGGAACAGATGTTCACAATGTAGAATTAATTCCTGGAAGAGGAGGACAATTAGTTCGTTCTGCTGGAACAAGTGCAAAAATTTTAGCAAAAGAAAATAATTTTGTTGTATTACGTTTATCTTCAAAAGAAATTCGATTATTCAGAAAAGATTGTTTTGCTACAATTGGACGCGTAAGTAATTCAGATTTTTATAACGTTGTTTTAGGAAAAGCTGGAAGAAAAAGATGGTTAGGTGTACGTCCGACCGTTCGTGGATCAGTAATGAACCCAGTTGATCATCCACATGGAGGAGGAGAAGGAAGATGTCCAATTGGTAAACCACGTCCGCTAACACCTTGGGGGAAACCTGCTTTAGGAATGAAAACTCGTAAGAAAAAAAATAAGAGTGATGTATTTATCATTCGCTCACGTTCATAAATTATTTAAATTTTTTAAGACAAACAATCATGGGAAGATCAATATCAAAAGGCCCATACGTAGCCTATCATTTATTAAATAAATTAAATACGTTAAATAGTGCAGGAAAAAAAGACACAATTAAAACATGGTCTCGTGCTTCTACTATTTTACCTTTAATGATTGGTCATACAATCAGTCTATATAATGGTCAAAAGCATGTTCCTATTTTCATTTCAGATCAACTTGTAGGACATAAATTAGGAGAATTTGTTCCAACACGAACATTTAAATCTCACAAAAAAACTGAACGTAAAGTAAAAAGATAAACTATGAACAAGCCCGAATTAGTTTCAGCGACTTCGAAGTATATTAGAATCGCTCCAAATAAAATTGATGTCATTCTTAAAAAGATTCGTGGAAAAAGTTATAAAGATGCATTAAAAGTTTTAAAATATTTACCTCAAAAATCAGGGGCAATTGTTTGGCAAACACTTTATTCAGCGATTTCAAATGCAATTAACAATTTTGATCTAGAAAAAGAAAACCTCATTATTGTTGAAGCTTTTGTAAATCAAGGACCAATTTTAAAAAGAATGCGTCCACGTGCTCAAGGTAGAGCTTTTGCGATTGAGAAAAAAATGTCTCATATTACAATTCGCGTGGCAGAAGAAAATTTAGCCAAATTATAAAAAAGTATTTTTAACAAGAGGAATTTGTTGTGGGTCAAAAAACACATCCTAAAGGATTTAGATTAGTCACTACTCAGTCACATTTATCACAATGGTATAGTAACAAAAAAGCATATTCAACTTTAATTGAAGAAGATTTTTTAATTCGTTCAAAAGTTGATGAATTTTTTAAAGATTTTTTATCTCTTTCAAAAGTTGAAATTAATAGAATTAAACAAGAAAAAACAGATAAGGAATACGTAAATATTACAATTCATTCATTATTTCCACGTGCAAAAGAAATGTACAGAAAAGTTATTAAATATTTTTCTGAAAATCAAGATGCCGAAAATTCAAAAGTGGTAACAATTTTAAACAATTCAAAAGGAAATCTAAAACGTTTTACAAGTTTAATATTAAAAAGAATTGTAAGAAACTTAATTCGTTACTTACAAGTAAAAACGAAAAAAAGTTATTTAATCGATATTAAATTTATTAAAAATCCATTTGAAGACGCTGCATTAATTGCAAAATTTGTTTCAGAACAATTAGAAAAAAGAACTCCTTTTAGAAGAGTTGTAAAACAAACAATTAAAAAAGTTCAACGTACTGAAATGAAAGGCGTTAAAATTGAAGTATCAGGACGTTTAAATGGTATTGAAATTGCCCGTAGTGAATGGAAACGTGATGGAAAAGTTCCACTGCATACTTTAAAAGCAAAAATTGATTATGTACATCAACGTGCAGAAACGATTTATGGTGTTATAGGAATCAAAGTTTGGCTTTTTGCTGGATATTAAAAAGATTAAAAAAACTCAAAGATTATGTTAAGTCCGAAACGTACAAAGTATAGAAAAATGCAACGTGGTCGATTAAAAGGGAAGGCTTGCCGTAATAACAAATTAAATCACGGTGATTATGGAATTCAAGCATTAGAACCTGTTTGGCTAACGTCAAGACAAATTGAAGCTGTTCGAAGAACAATTTCTCGTTATACAAAACGAACTGGAAAATTATGGATTAAAGTTTTCCCTGATAAATCAGTTACTGCACGTGCAGAAGAATCACGTATGGGATCTGGAAAAGGTGCTGTTGAGTATTGGGTAGTTGTAATTAAACCAGGAAATATTCTTTTTGAAGTTACCGGAGTACCAAAAGAAGTTGCAATGGAAGCCTTAAAAATTGCTTCATATAAATTACCAATAAAAACAAGAATTTTAACAAAAGAAGTTACTGTATGAGTTTACCAAAATACAAAGAATTAGATTCTTTAACCAATGTAGTTGATATTGATAAAGAAATTTTTTTATTACAAAAAAATTTATTTGATTTAAAATTAAAAAAGTTTACTAGTCAAAATGTTAAACCACATTTATTTACACACACAAAACATAGACTAGCACAATTACAATTTAAAAAATCTGGTTTAATTAAAAAAGAAACATAAATATGGTTATTAAAGAAAGAGTTGGAATTGTTGTAAGCGATAAAGCTGAAAAAACAATTGTAGTAGCAATTCAAATGCGCTATCAACATCCAAAATATGGAAAAATCCTTATTAAAACAAAACGTTATATGGCACATGATGAAGAAAACCAAGGTAAACCTGGAGATCTAGTTCTGTTACAAGAAAGTCCACCGTATAGTCGTCATAAAAAATGGAAACTGAAAAAAATTTTGAAAGTTAACGAAAAATAAAAAAGGTTAATAACTATGATACAACCTCAAACAATGCTAACTGTTGCAGATAATACAGGAGCAAAAAAATTAATGTGCATTCGAGTTTTAGGTAACAATAGAAAATATGCTAATGTAGGTGATGTTATTATTGGAGTAGTAAAAGATGCAATTCCCAATATGGCAGTAAAACAATCAAACGTTGTTAGAGCTGTTGTAGTAAGAACAAGAAATAACATTAAACGTTCAGATGGAATGGTTTTACGATTTGATGATAACGCAGCAGTTATTATTAATGCAGAAAATAATCCTAGAGGAACACGTGTATTTGGACCGGTTGCTCGTGAAATTCGTGATAAAAATTTTACAAAAATAATATCTTTAGCTACTGAAGTAATATGAACAAAATGGTTAAGCATCATATCAAAATCGGAGATACTGTTAAAGTAATTACTGGAAGTAATAAAGGAGTAATCGGCAAAATTAGTTCAATTCTTTCAAAAAGTTCAAATGTAACAGTTGATAATATTACACCTCGTGTGAAATATGTAAAAAATAAACAAAGTGGAGAAACACAAAAATTAGAATTACCTATTCCAATTAATATTTCAAATGTAATGTTATGGGATAAAACGATAAACAAAAGTAGTAAAACAGGAACAAAAATTGTTAATGATCAAAAAGTAAGATACTTTAAAAAATCAAATAACATCGTTGTGACAGAAAAATAAATTAATTTTTGAAAAACATGAGTAACTTAAAAAAAGAATATCTCGAAGTTGTAGTACCAAAACTGGTTAAAGAATTTAAGTATTCAAATATCCATCAAATCCCAAAAATTGAAAAAATTCAAGTTAGTGCTGGTCTAGGATTAAATGCAAGTAATAGAGTATTTTTACAAAAAGCAACAGAAGAAATTCGTCAAATTACAGGACAACATCCAGTGTTAACAATGTCAAAAAATTCGATTGCTGGATTTAAAATTCGTGAAGGTATGCCTTTAGGGTTAACTGTAACTTTACGTAAAGAAAAAATGTATGCTTTTTTAGAAAAATTTATCAAATTAGTTCTTCCTCGTATTCGAGATTTTCGTGGATTAAATCCTAAAAATTTTGATAAATATGGAAATTATAATTTAGGAATTTCAGAACAACTTGTCTTCCCAGAAATTGATTATGATAGTGTAGAACAAAGAAGAGGTTTTAACATTACAATTGTCACAACAGCAAAAAATTCTACTGAAAGCTTCTTTTTATTAAAAGAATTAGGAGTTCCATTCGCAAAATAATTAATAATTAAAAAACTAGAGGTTTAAAAATGGTAAATGATCTTGTATCAGATATGTTAACTCGTATCCGTAATGCAAGTTTAGCACGTCATAGTTTTGTTTCTGTTCAATACAGTAAATTAAATTTGGCTGTTTTAAAAGTATTAAATTCCGAGGGTTACATTAAGACATATTCAGTTGAAGAAATCAACGAAAAACCAAATCAAAAAACAATTAAGGTTTTATTAAAATATAAAGGATGGTGGATTAAAAAACCTTTATTTTCAACATTAAAACGTGTTAGTAAGCCTGGTCAACGTGTTTTTTCAGGGTATAAAAATTTCAACAAAGTTATTAACATTTTAAAATACAATCAAGGAACGGCAATTATTTCTACATCAAGTGGAGTTCTTAGTCATGCTAAAGCTGAAAAATTAAAAAAAGGCGGCGAAATTTTATGTTACATTGGATAAATTAAAGGGAGATTAAGTTAACATGTCACGTATCGGAAAAAAAGCAATCACAATTCCTAAAGATGTTGCCGTTACTTATACCAACAAAACAATTTTGGTAAAAGGAAAACATGGAACATTACAACGAAATGTAGCTGATTATGCAAATGTTGTAATTGAAAACAACCAAATTGTAATCACAAGAACAGACGAAACTAAAAAAGCACGTGAATATCATGGTTTGATTCGAGCTTTAGTTCAAAACATGGTTACCGGTGTACACCAACAATTTACAAAAAACTTAATTGCTGAAGGAGTTGGATACAAATTCCAAGTAGAAAAAAAGAAATTAATTTTAAGTGTTGGATTTAGTCATCCTGTAGAATTTTTAATTCCAGATGAATTAGGAATTAAGTTAGAATCACCAACAAAAATTTCCATTACCGGAATTGATAAAGAACAAGTTGGTTTTCTAGCTGCCAAAGTAAGAGATATGAAACCACCTGAACCTTATAAAGGAAAAGGAATTTTATACGAAGGTGAAAAAATATTAAGAAAAGCAGGAAAAACTGGTAAATAAAACATTTTATTTTTATATAAAGTTATGAAAAAGAAATTAAAAAAATTATATTTACAAAAAAAAAGAAGATCATTAAAAAAGATTGTAGGTACAACTGAAAGACCTAGATTATCCGTTTTTAGATCTCATAAGCATATTTATGCTCAATTAATTGATGATAGTAAAGGTACTACATTAGCCGCAAGTTCAACATTGAATAAAGACATCTTAACAGAAGGAATTTCAACTGCAACACAAGCTGCATCTATCTTAGTAGGAAAAGATTTAGGAAAAAAAGCTTTAGAAAAACAAATTTCTTTGGTAGTTTTTGATCGTGGAAATCGACCTTATCATGGACGTATAAAAGCTGTATCAGAAGGTGCACGTGAAGCAGGTTTAATATTTTAAATGCTTTAAATTTGAACAAATTTATTAATAAATATGGAAAAAACAACAAACCTAAATAATAAAGCCTCGTTAAAACGTGATGGAGGAGCAAAAAATAAACCTTCAAAAGGTTTACGTAAAAAAATTAATGTTCGCTTATCAAAATTAAAATTTGAAGAAAAAATTGTTGAAGTAAAACGTGTTACGAAAGTTGTAAAAGGTGGAAAAAAAATCACTTTTCGAGTTGTTGTAATTATCGGTGACAAAAAAAATCGAGTTGGTGTAGGTGTAGGAAGAGCAGAAGATGTCAACTTAGCAATTGATAAAGCAATTTTAAGTGGAAAAAAGAATTTAGTAACAATTCCTTTAACACGTAGTTATTCAATTCCTCATGTTATTTATTCTTCAATGGGTTCAACAAGTATTATGTTACGCCCTGCTGGGCAAGGAACAGGAGTTATTGCAGGAGGTTCAATTCGTACAGTTCTGGAACTAGGAGGAGTACGAAATATTTTAGCAAAACAAATTGGTTCTAGTAATATTTTAAACAATGCCAAAACGACAATTTTAGCTTTAAAACTTTTAAATGACAAAATTGAATTAAGTAAATATCAATCAGTTCGTCAGCAAAGTTTTTACGAGAAAATTATGAAAAAATACAAAAATGTACGAATCAGCAATTAAATTTTTTTTTAAAAAAAAAGTAAATCAAAACAATCCAACTAAAAAAATATTAATAACTTTAGTTATTTTATTTATTATTCGATTTGCAAATACAATTCCTTTATCTGGAATTGATCAAGATGCTCTTAAACGATCATTTTTACAAATGGATAACAAAAATGCTATTTTACAAATTATTAATATGTATTCAGGAGGAGCAACTTTATTAAGTCCCTTTTCATTAGGAATTATTCCTTATATTAATGGTTCAATATTGGTTGATTTATTAACGGCTGTTTTTCCAAAATTTGAAAAACTTCAACAAGAGGAAGGTGAAATTGGACGACAAAAATTAACATTTTATAAAAAAATTTTAACAATTATTTTTGGACTTGTTCAAAGTGGTGCGTTATTATTTTATTTAAAATCATATTTTTATAACACGGAGTTAGCTAACTTTGCTTTAATTTCATTAGAACTTGTAACAGGGACATTATTAACAGTTTGGTTAAGTACCTTAGTTGATAATCAAGGAATTGGAAATGGTACCTCAATTATTATTTTTACAAATATTATTACAGGATTAATAAATAAAAACTTTTTTGGAGCTCAACAATTTGATTCATTATTTTGGGTTCAAATTCTTTTTTTATTAATACTCTTAAGTTTTATTTGTATTTCTCAGACCGCTCGTATAAATATTGATGTTGTTTCTGCTCGACAACTAATATTTTTAGAAAATACGGAAAAATATATAAATACAAAACAAAATAATTCTTTATTACAATTAAAAGACAGCGGTTTATCAATTCGTTTAAATCAAGCAGGAATTTTTCCAATTATTATTGCTTCGAATTTATTGCCATTTTTTTCATTTTTTACAAATGGAATATTGAAAGATTATCGTTTTATAAATAATATATTTTACTATATTTTAATTGTCGGATTTAACTATTTTTATACAACAGTATTTTGGGATCCTGAAAAAATATCAGAACAATTACGAAAAGCTTCCGTATCCATTGTTAATATTACCCCGGGTAAAGAAACTATTTCATATCTTGAAAATGTAGTTCGTTCTACTTCAATTTTAGGAGGAATATTTTTATGTTTTATCTTAGTCAGTTACGATTTTTTAAAACAACTAATTAATGGACCTTTATTAAATCAGATTAATATTTCTTCTTTAATTATTTTGGTTGGAGTCAGCTATGAAATCCAAAAAAATGTACGAGCTCTGTATAAAAATATGATTGATCCATCTATATAAAAATTTATCAATGTAAAAAAATGAAAGTACGTCCATCAGTAAAAAGAATGTGTGAAAATTGTCGTATTATTAAACGACATGGAAGAATTATGGTTATATGTGTTAATCCAAAACATAAACAAAGACAAGGTTAAGAATTAAATAAATTTTACTCAATATGGTCAGAATATTAGGAAATAACTTATCAAATAAGAAAAAAGTTTATGTTGCATTAACATGCATTTACGGCATTGGAATTCCAACATCAATGAAGATTTTGTCAGAATTAAAAATTGATCCTAACTTAAAAGTTTCTGAATTAACGGAAATTCACGTATCTTCTTTACGTGATATTTTAGAAACAGAAACATTTAAATTAGAAGGAGATTTAAAACGTTTAATTAGTTTAAACATTAAACGTTTAATTGACATTAATTCATTTAAAGGACGTCGTCATTTAAAAGGTCTACCTGTTCGTGGACAACGTACACGTACAAATAATCGTACATCTCGTAGAATCAGTTTGTTTACACGTAAAAACTAATTTATAAACTATGTCAAAACAAAAAAAGAAACAAAAAAAATCGGTTCCAATTGGAATTGCAAGTATCAAAACTACCTTCAATAACACTATTATTACTATTAGTGATATTTTAGGAAATACATTATGTTGGGACTCTGCTGGGACAGCGGGATTTAAAGGAGCAAGAAAAAATACTCCTTTTGCTGCTCAAACAGCTGCGAAAAATGTAGCTATAAAAGCTCTTGAATTAGGGATGGAAAAAGTAGAAGTTGTTGTGAAAGGGAGAGGAAGTGGACGTGAAACTTCAGTTCGTGCTTTAAAAACAGCAGGTTTAAATATTCTTTCCATTTCGGATAAAACAAATATTCCACATAATGGTTGTAGACCACCTAAAAAACGTCGTTTATAAAAATATAAACTGTAAACTATGAGTACATTAACATGTATTGAAACTTACAAAGATAAGGAAGAAAATATTTATGGATGCTTCTTGATTGAACCATTAGAAGTTGGTCAAGGAATTACTTTAGGGAATACTTTACGTCGTACGTTGTTATCCGATTTAACTAGCTTAGCTATTACAGGCGTTAGAATTAATAACTTAAAGCATGAATTTGCAACGGTACAAGGTCTTCGTGAAGATACTCTTGAAGTACTTTTAAATTTAAAAGAAATTGTTTTTAAAAATAATTTTCATGCTAAAAAATTAGAAAATAATTTCAAATTTAAAGGGTTTTTAAATGTGAAAGGCCCCATCATTGTTACAGCAGGAATGTTGAATTTACCAAAAGATATTGTAAAAATAATCAATCCAAATCAATACATTTGTACTATTACAGATAATTCTGAATTTTATTTAGAAATTGATATAGAAAATGGTAAAGGATACCGATTAATTGAAGAGAATCGTAAACGAATAAAAGATAAAAAATTTTACTTAATGAATCCTTCAACTTTATTTGTAGATTCTTTATTTATGCCTATTAAAAAAGTCAATTATAAAGTAAAATTAATTCATGATACAAAAGGCAATATTAAAGAATCTTTAAATTTAGAAATTACAACAAATGGCAGTATTACACCAAAACGAGCCATTCAAGAATCTTTAAAAGTGATTATGAATTTACTTTATACTTTATTCATTACTCCTGAATTTTTAAAAATTTCTAAACAAGTACTGAAATAACGAAACTAAAAACTAAAATGAAAACATTATTTTCGAAAAATGAATGTCATGTTCCAAAATGGTTTGTAATTGATGCAAATCAAAAAACATTGGGACGTTTAGCAACAGAAGCAAGTAAATTACTTCGAGGGAAAGAAACATCTTTCTATAGCCCTGGAGTCGATCAAGGTAACTTTGTTGTGATTTTAAATGCGGATAAAATTCAAGTTGGTGGAAACAAACCATTAGATAAAAAATATTACCGTACATCCCAACGACCTGGAAGTTTGAAAGTAGAAACTTTCCAAGATTTACAAAAACGAATTCCAAGTAGAATTATTGAGAAAGCAATTTGGGGAATGTTACCGAAGGGTGTATTAGGTCGTGAATATTATCGTCGTCTTTATATTTACTCTGACAACAAAATTAACTATTTAGATAAAACTTCGAAAACATTAGAAGAAATCTCTTCAGGAAATGCAGATCGTTGGATTAAAGTTGAAATTTAAATTAAACAGAACTAAAAAATTGAATGAAAAATAATGGAACATTTTTTGAAGGTTTAGGAAAACGAAAAACTTCTGTTGCCAAAGTTTTCTTAAAAGAAGGATCTGGAACAATAAAAGTTAATAGTAAAACTTTTGAAGATTTTTTTGCAGGAGCAGCCGAAGAACGTGAATTATTAAAGAACCCTTTAATTTTAGTAAATTTGAATAATAAGTTTGATATTGATATTAAAGTCAAAGGGGGTGGAGTAAGTTCACAGATGGATGCAATTAAATTAGCCATTTCTAAAGCTATTTGCACTATTGATAATGAATACAGAAAAATTTTAAATCAAAGCTTATTATTAAGACGTGATTCACGAATTAAAGAAAGAAGAAAATACGGTTTAAAGAAAGCCCGTAAAGCTTCACAATATTCAAAACGATAATTTTAATATGGCAAAAAAAAACTTACATCCCGAATGGTACAAAACACAAGTTTTTTGTGATGGAAAACTTGTGTTAGAAGTTGGAACAACAAAAAAAGAATTAGCAGTAGATATTTGGTCAGGAAATCATCCGTTTTACACAGGATCACAAAAAATTATTGATACAGAAGGACGCGTTGAAAAATTCCAACGTAAATATAATTTAGCTGATTTTGAACAAACTTCAAAAACATAAATAAAAACTAGAAAAAATTTGTAGTATGCCAACGATTCAACAATTAGTTAGATTAAATCGCAACAAAATTTATAACTTAACAAAAGCACCTGCATTAAATTCTTGTCCTCAAAGACGTGGAATTTGTACTCGTGTTTATACAACAACACCGAAAAAACCAAACTCCGCAATTCGAAAAGTTGCGCGTGTGAAATTAACAAGCGGTTTTGAAATTACAGCTTATATTCCAGGGGAAGGACATAGTCTTCAAGAACATTCAATTGTGTTAGTTCGTGGAGGACGTGTAAAGGATTTACCTGGAGTTCGTTATAAAATTATTCGTGGTGCTTTAGATTGTACAGGCGTAAAAGATCGACAACAAAGTCGTTCAAAATACGGTGCACGTAAACAAGTAGCTGGAGTAGTAAAAGGAGCAAAAGGAGCAAAAAAATAAAATAATTACAACTTAAAACTTTAGATATGTCACGTAGAATCTCTACAAAAAAACGTTTTCCTGAAAAGGATTCAAAATATGATAATTTACTAGTTAGTTTACTTGTAAACAGAATTTTAAAAAGTGGAAAAAAACGTCTTGCAAAAAGAATTGTTTATAAGGCCTTTGAACTAATTGAATTTCGTACGAATCAAAGTCCAATCTTAATTTTAGAAAAAGCAATTCGTAATATTAGTCCACGTGTTCAATTAAAAGCAAAACGCGTAGGTGGTGCAACTTATCAAGTTCCAACATTGTTAACGAAATTTCGTTCAACAACAATCGCTGTACGTTGGATTGTAGAATTTTCTAGAAAACGCTCTGGAAAAGGAATGTCACTAAAACTAGCCAATGAACTTCTTGAAGCAGCAAAAGGTATGGGCAATGCTATTAAGAAAAAAGAAGAAACACATAAAATGGCAGAAGCCAATAAAGCATTTGCACAATTTAAATAAATAAAATTCATTTAAATCGCCAAAAGTATATTTACTCTTAACAATATTAAACTTTTTATCATTTAACATTCATGGCAAGAGAAAAATTTGAACGTAATAAACCACATATTAACATTGGAACAATTGGACACGTAGATCACGGTAAAACAACTTTAACAGCAGCAATCACAGCTACATTATCAACAATTGGTGGTGCAGCATTAAAACGCTATGAAGATATTGATGCGGCTCCAGAAGAACGTGCACGTGGAATTACAATTAACACGGCTCATGTTGAATATGAAACAGAAGTAAGACACTATGCCCATGTAGATTGTCCAGGCCATGCTGACTATGTAAAAAATATGATTACTGGGGCAGCTCAAATGGATGGGGCTATTTTAGTTGTTTCTGCAGCAGATGGAGCAATGCCGCAAACTCGTGAGCATATCTTACTTGCACGTCAAGTAGGGGTAAAAAGATTAGTTGTATTTTTAAATAAAGCTGATCAAGTAGATGATCCTGAATTAATTGAATTAGTTGAATTAGAATTACGTGAATTATTACAAAGTTATGATTATCCAGGAGATGAAATTCCATTCGTTTCAGGTTCAGCTTTATTAGCTTTTGAAGCAGTAACTGCAGATCCAAAAATTCAAAAAGGAGCAAATAAATGGGTTGACCAAATTTTTGCTTTAATGGATGCAGTAGATTCATACATTCCTACACCAGAACGTGAAATTGATAAAGCGTTTTTAATGGCAGTTGAAGATGTATTCTCAATTACTGGTCGTGGTACAGTAGCAACAGGAAGAATTGAAAGAGGTCAAGTTTTAGTAGGTGAAACAATTGAAATTGTTGGTTTAGCTGAAACAAAAACTACAACAGTTACTGGTGTTGAAATGTTCCAAAAAACTTTAGATAAAGGTATGGCTGGAGACAACATCGGTTTATTATTACGTGGTGTACAAAAAGCTGATATTTTAAGAGGTATGGTATTATCAAAACCAGGAAGTATTAATCCTCATACTAAATTTGATGCTGAAGTTTATATCTTAACAAAAGATGAAGGTGGACGTCATACTGCAATTTTCAAAGGATATAGACCACAATTCTATGTAAGAACAACGGATGTAACAGGCCAAATTACTGAATTTTCATCAGAAGGAAACGTAATTGAAATGGTTATGCCAGGAGATAATGTAAGCATGCGTATTGAATTAATTGCTCCAATTGCAATTGAAAATGGAATGCGTTTAGCAATTCGTGAAGGTGGACGTACGGTTGGGTCAGGTCTTGTTACGAAAATTATTGAATAACTTAAATAAATTATGAAATTTCGTATCTTATTAAAATCTTTTAACAATGATTTAATTCATCAAGCTTCCGAACAAATTCATTCAACTTTAATAAAAACAGAATGTACGTTAAATGGGTTGGTAGCATTACCAACAAAAATTAAAAGATTTTGTGTTTTACGTTCACCGCATATTGATAAAGATTCACGTGAACATTTTGAATTACGTATTTATAAAAATTTTATCGATATTACAACAGAATCACCTTCTATTATTGATTTATTATTAAAAACAGAAGTACCTGCTGGTGTGTCATGTAATTTAAAAGTATTAAAATCTTAGAATAATTTTTTTAACGAAGAGAATAAATACTATTACTAAAAAAAAAAAACAAGTCATATAAGAATTAATTATATGACTTGTTTTTTTTTTATTAATATAAATTTTCTTCTTCGTGTGTTAAAATTGTACAATCTGAAGTTGGGTAAGCTACACATGTTAAAACGAAACCATTTCCAATTTGATCTTCGTCTAAGAATGTTTGGTCAGGTTGATCAATTGAACCTGATTTTACTTTTCCTAAACATGTTGAACAAGAACCAGCACGACAAGAATACGGTAATTCAATATTGTTGTCTTCAGCTGCTTCTAAAATAAATTTATCAGATGGACATTCAATAGTAACATCTAGATTGTGAGATTCGCTTAAAAGTTTAACTTTGTATTTTGCCATAAAAAAATTTACGAGTTGTTGAATTAAATAGGTAAATATATGTAATACTCACTGACATCCTAACAAAATTTATCCCAAAAATCAATTTAACTTCGGGATAAAAAAATAACATAGAATTTGTTAACTAAAATTAACAAACTTTAATAACAAGTATGCTACGCTAGCTCCGCCAAAGCCACCAACAATAAATCCAGAAGTAAATTGACTCCATCCTTTTGCTGTTAAAAAGTCAACAAGTTCTTCTTTTTTATTCTTTTCTGAAAAACTAACAAATCCGTAAATTAATAAACCTACAGTTAAAATAATAATTAAACTAATTGTTGAAACAAACCCAATAAAGTTGCCAACTTGACTATCTCTTAGTGGACCTAATTTTACAAATGGACCTAATAAGAAATATCCATGAGCAAAACCAATATTAATTCCTCTTAATAATGGAGATAAACCTTGTTTATACGCAGGTAATAAACTTAGATAACTTTTTGTTATATTTGAGCTAGTAATTGGAGTTGAAAGATGTCCAACAAATGGATCTCCTTGGAAAGGAGAAATTAAATCAAACGATGTATTAGATTTAGCATTTACCATATCAGTATATCTATTTTTATTTAGTAACTTTGCTTAGTATTATAGTAGATTATTATATAAAAATACTTTAAATTAGTAATTATCTGTTTTTTTATAATATAATCTATACGAAAAATAAATATTCTAAAAAATATTACCATGACAGTATTTCTTAATTATTTCATTTTATGTGGCTTAATGTTTGGTTTAGTAACAGCGTTATATATTGGTTTAAAAACAATTAAGTTAATTTAATTGTTTTTTAATAACAAAAAAGTTAATGAAATTAAAAAATTATTATGAGTGATGACGTCATAATACGTGAGAATATTGTTGGGGCAAGAAATATTAACAGTTTTGTTATTATGTTAATCTTGTTTGGTGCAGGATTAGGCTTTTTTTTAGCAGGTCTTTCAAGTTATCTACAAACCAACGTATTGCTTATTACCGATGTAAGTGAAATTAAATTTATTCCCCAAGGCATTGTAATGCTTTTTTATGGAACAGGTGCAATTGGTTTATCAATCTATTTACTTTTAACAATTATTTGGAACATTGGAAGTGGATACAACGAATTTGATATCAATGAAAGTCTAATTCGAGTAGTTCGTTTAGGTTTTCCAGGAAAAAATAGAAAACTCTTTCTATCCTATGAATTTAAAAATGTAAAAAACTTAAAATTTTTAATTAAACAAGGACTAAACCCAAGGTATAACATTCTGTTGGTACTACGCGATAAACGAGAAATTCCTTTATTTCCAGCACAATTTTTATTGAATCCTACAGATACAGAAAAAAAAGCAATAAAGTTGTCAAAAATTTTAAACGTTCCATTAGAAAGTTTAATAATATAATATTGTTTATATAGGTCTAGACAATCTCAAAAACAGACTATATAATACAGTATATAGCGAGCATAGTTTAGTGGTAAAACTTCAGCCTTCCAAGCTGATTATGACAGTTCGATTCTGTCTGCTCGCTTTATATAGAATTAAAAGAAAAAGGAGTGACAAAAGAAGAATTTTTACTAAATAAATAGTAAAAACATGTCTGGTGGATCAACAGGAGAACGTCCTTTTACGGATATTTTAACAAGTATTCGTTATTGGATCATTCATAGTATTACAATTCCAACACTTTTTCTTTCAGGATGGTTATTTGTTAGCACAGGTTTAGCGTATGACGTTTTTGGAACACCACGTCCAGATGAATATTTCACTCAAGATCGTCAACAAGTTCCATTAGCGAACGAACGTTTCAACGCAAATCAAGAATTAGAAGATTTAAAATAGTTTAAATTAAAAATAACTAAAGAAAATTAACAATGAATAGAAATTTTAACAGATCTGTTGCTTATCCTATTTTCACATTTAGATGGTTAGCAATCCATGGATTAGCTGTACCAACTGTATTTTTCTTAGGTTCTATCACTTCAATGCAATTTATTCAACGATAAAGGAGTTCATACTATGACAGGTCCAAATCCAAATATTCAAGCAGTTGAGTTAAATAGAACATCATTATTCTGGGGACTTTTATTAATCTTCGTTTTAGCTGTTTTATTCTCAAGCTACTTCTTTAACTAATATTTTTTACATACCTAACTTTCTCAAAAGGAGATTTTATTATGGCAGATACAAGTAGACGTGTTCCTCTTTGGTTAATTGCAACAGTAGGTGGACTTGCCGCTCTTAGTGTTTTAGGATTATTCTTATTTGGTTCTTATTCTGGTTTAGGATCTTCAAACTAATCAAAAAAAAAAGAAAGAATTGAGTAAAATTTACTCAATGCTTTCTTTTTCAATGTATATGAATAACGCAGCCATTGCAATTCCTGGTAAAAATATTCCAATAATAGGGATTAAGATAGATGGAAAATAAGGAGCAATCATTATATTACCTCTGTTTTTTATAACACCTATTATAGTACATTTTTATCTGTTTAATAAGAAAACAAAAATTGAAAATATGACTATTAACTTAAAAGTCATTGAATCAATGAAACAATTTGCAGAAAATTACGCTAAATCAACAAATACATTTTTTTGTATCGATTTAGATGTAACAGATTCTGTTATTCAAGGACTTTCAAAAAACAAAGAGCTTTTTGGTGCTCCTTTATGTCCGTGCAGATACTATGACAATAAAGAAGATGAAATTAGTTTAGCCTATTGGAATTGCCCATGTGTACCTATGAGAGAAAGGAAAGAATGCCATTGTATGTTATTTTTAACTCCGAACAATGAATTTTCTTCTACTCGACAAACATTTGACACATAAATATTCTTAAATCAAAAACTTCCAATTTCATTATATTATTTAATTAAAAATTATAAATATTCGAAATATGACACCATCATTAGCAAACTTTTTAGGAAGCTTATTTGCAGGAGCAGTAGTAGTTATAATTCCAATCACACTTGCAGTAGTTTTTGTAAGCCGTTTAGATCCTATTAACCGCGTGGAGGCTTAATAATGATCAATATAATTGTTGAACCCGCACTCCTTATTGGAGTTATTTTTGCTAGTGCAATGATATTTTTATATAGTCTTAGATTTATCAATTCTGATTTGGCTACAGACTGGGATATTTTTATTACAACTTTAGGAATTGTATATAGCTCCATTATAGTAATTCATGGATGGAGACTAGATCCTATTTTACTATTCAGTCAAGTTCTCTTAATTTTTATAACTTTTTCTTTTTGTTGGATTTTAATTCGTCAACGAGAAATTATTCGACGTTTAATTGAAACTATTTAGTAATTTAGACATTTTAATAACTTTCTATGTTCCTTCTAAACTCAAATAAGTTGGATTAATTTTTTACTAAAAAGAAAAACTTAAAACTAATTAAATTGAACAGAAAATATCTTATAATATTTGGAAAGCTTACTATATGTCTTTTCATTACTATTCGTATTGAATTCTAATAAATCAACATTATCTATTTAATTAATTCTAAAGTTTATACTATGTTAGCATTAAAATTATTTGTATACGCAACTGCTTTCTTCTTTATTACCATTGCTATCTTCGGATTATTATCAAGCGATACTTCTCGTAACCCAAGTAACATCGGTTAATCTCTAATTTGTGCTTAAGTGTGAGTAAAAATTGATGTTTTAAATTATAATGGGAAAAGTATATAATTGGTTTCAAGAACGTCTAGAAATTCAATCAATCGCTGATGATATTTCTAGCAAATACGTTCCGCCGCATGTAAATATTTTCTACTGTTTAGGTGGAATTACGTTTGTATGTTTCTTAGTACAAGTAGCAACTGGATTTGCAATGACATTCTATTACCGTCCTTCTGTAGCTGATGCATTTGCATCTGTTGAATATATGATGACTCAAGTTAACTTTGGTTGGTTAATTCGATCAATTCATAGATGGTCGGCAAGTATGATGGTTCTTATGATGATTTTACATGTTTTCCGTGTATATTTAACAGGTGGATTTAAAAAACCACGTGAATTAACTTGGGTAACAGGTGTTATTTTAGCTTCTGTTACAGTTTCATTTGGTGTAACTGGATACTCTTTACCATGGGACCAAATTGGTTATTGGGCATGTAAAATCGTTACAGGAGTACCTGATGCAATTCCAGTTGTAGGATCACAACTTGTAGAATTACTAAGAGGAGGAGCAAGTGTAGGTCAAGGTACATTAACTCGTTTCTATAGTTTACATACTTTTGTTCTTCCTTTAATTACGGCAGTATTAATGTTAGCGCATTTCTTAATGATTAGAAAACAAGGAATTTCAGGTCCTTTATAATACTTTATTTATTTATTTAAAAATTTAACTTAAACTTAAAAATCATGTCAGTTATTAAAAAACCAGATCTATCAGATCCTAAATTACGTGCAAAATTAGCAAAAGGTATGGGGCATAACTATTACGGTGAACCAGCTTGGCCAAACGATCTTTTATACATCTTCCCAATCGTAATTTTTGGTACATTTGCTTGTGTTATTGGTTTATCAGTTTTAGAACCATCAGGATTTGGAGAACCAGCTAATCCGTTTGCAACACCTCTTGAAATTTTACCAGAATGGTATTTCTTCCCAACATTTAATTTATTACGTGTTTTACCTAATAAATTATTAGGAGTTCTTTCAATGGCTGCTGTTCCATTAGGATTATTAACAGTTCCATTTATTGAAAATGTTAACAAATTCCAAAACCCATTCCGCCGCCCAGTAGCAATGACAGTGTTCTTAGTAGGAACATTTGTTGCAATTTGGTTAGGATTTGGTGCAGCTATGCCAATTGATAAAGCAATTACTTTAGGATTATTCTAAAATTAATTGTTAACATTTACAGATTGAAGATATATTTAATATAATTTGATCTGTAAGCATAGAAGTTGGCTCTGTAGCTCAGTTGGTTAGAGTGGGGGACTCATAAGCCCTAGGTCGTAGGTTCAAATCCAACCGGAGTCAGCTTCTGATAACTTATATGGAGAGATGGCAGAGTGGTCGATCGCGTTAGATTGCTAATCTATTGTATAGTTAATCTATACCGAGGGTTCGAATCCCTCTCTCTCCTAATGTTTAAGGGATTGTAGTTCAATCGGTTAGAGCACCGCCCTGTCACGGCGGAAGTTGCGGGTTCGAGTCCCGTCAATCCCGTATTCCATTTTCTTTCATCAAATTTTTCTTATAATAGTAACTTATATAATCTATTAGCATTAATTCTTGTTTTCTTAGATATTTTATTAAAAATATGACATTTAGAATTAAATCCTTTATTTCTTCAATACTTGTTGTTTTTGGTCTTGGTCTTTCATCAAATATTCAAAGTGCAAATGCTGCCTTTGAGAACTTAACTCTTTGTAAAGAATCTCCGGCTTTTGAAAAAAGGTTAAATAGTTCGGTTAAAAAATTAGAAAACCGTTTAAAATTATATACACCGGAAAGCAAAGAAGCTAATTTTTTAGTAAAAGAAATTCAAGCAACAAAATCAAGATTTGAACGTTACGGAAATGAAAATATTTTATGTGGTAAAGAAGGTCTACCACGTATTATCGCAAGTGGACAATGGGATCATGCAAACGAATTTGTTATTCCTGGGATTTTATTTATCTATATTACTGGATGGATTGGTTGGGTAGGAAGAAAATACTTACGTTATGCAAGTACGACAGAAAATTCATTTGAAAATGAAATTATTATTAATGTACCAATTGCTCTTTCTATCATGAACTCTGGATTCTTATGGCCAGTTGAAGCTTGGAAAGAATTATTAAATGGAGATTTATTAGCTTCATCTGATGATGTTACTGTTTCACCTCGTTAATTTTTTTTTATTTACCTATTTTCAAACTACTAGATAAATTTTTATGAACGACTTTTTAAAATTTCTTTCAACAGCACCAGTATTAATTACAGCATGGATGTCAGTAACAGCAACATTCATCATTTTTATTAACTTTGTATATCCAGATCCTTTAGTTTTTCCAAGTATCTAAAAGTAAAAAAAGGTTGTAATTCCAAAGAAATAAAATAAATTTCTTTGGAATTACAACCTTTTTTTACTTTGTTAATAAATTTTTTAATAATTTTTAAATGTTTACTTCTTGCTCAACTTCAGCAATATATTTTTTCAGTTCTGGTACCATAAAATCAAATAATGATGACTCACGATTTGTGTATAATATTTCGGCAATTCGTAAATTAGAAATATATTCACGTGCTAAAGTACGTAAATCTTTTCCTGTTAATTCTTCGGAAATCATTAATTGATCTACTAAACGTTCACCTCCTGGACGAATAATTTTTAAAAACGTAATAACTTCGTTATAAGTTATATCCATAAAGTTTGTTGTAAAATTATCAACAATGTTATTTAATTCTTGTTTTACGTCGCTTCCTAAGAAAAACAAATTACGTTGTTGAGCTTGTTGTTTTAATTCCTGTAAACGAGACATTGCATAACGAAGAATCATTGTTCGAACAGTGCGAGTCATTTGAGCTAAATCTTGTTGTGCTCCAACGGTACATTCTCCTACTCCACTAATAATTTCTTCGGCTGCTCGTCCTGCAATAGCTGTTAAAACTTGATTAACAAAAATACGTCTTGTATTATATTGGCTCGAAGAAGGAATTGTCCAAGTTGTTCCTTGTGCATTTCCACGTGGAACTAAAGTTAATTTTTCAATACCTTCATTTTCTTGAATTAAACTTCCTACAAAAGCATGTCCCATTTCATGGAACGCAGTTAATTGACGAGCTTTTACACGAACAACTTGTTTACCTTCTAAACCTATTACAATTCGGTCAATACTTAAATTGACATCTTCCATTGTAATTGTTTTTTTCTTACGACGAGTCGCTAAAATAGCTGCTTCATTTAGTAAATTCGCTAAATCTGCTCCAGAAAAACCAATGGTACGTTGAGCAATCTGAGCTAATGAAACAGATTCATCTAATTTTTTACCACGTGCATGAACTTTTAAAATTGCTTGACGGTCTTTTAAGTTGGGATTGTTAATTGTAATTTGTCGATCAAATCGTCCTGCACGTTTAATAGCAGGATCAAGAATATCAATTCTATTTGTTGCTGCAATAACAACTACTCCTGTATCAGATTGAAAACCATCCATTTCCGTTAGAATTTGGTTTAAAGTTTGTTCACGTTCATCATTTGCTCCTCCCATACTATTATTTCCTGAACGAGCACGAGCAATTGAATCAATCTCATCAATAAAGATAATCGCAGGTTTTAAAGAACGTGCTTTTTCAAATAATTCACGAACACGTGAAGCACCGACTCCAACTAATAATTCAACAAATTGAGATCCAGAAACTTTTAAAAATGGAACACCAGATTCACCAGCAATGGCTTTTGCAAATAATGTTTTTCCTGTTCCTGGTGGCCCTCCAAGTAAAACTCCTTTTGGAACAGAAGCACCTAATTTAGTAAAGCTAGCAGGATCTTTTAAAAATTTTACAACTTCTTTTAATTCTCCTTTTGCTTCATCGTTTCCTGCAACATCGTCAAATTTAAGTTTAATATCAGTTACTACTTGAATTGTTGTTTGATCTAAACTTGTAAAATCCGAAAACGAATCCGGATTAGATTCATAAATCTGAGAAGATAAATTGCTCCAAATACGCTCAAAAATGGCTAAAATTTTATCAGATAATAGAACTAGTAGTAAAACACCAAAAACGGTCAATACTATTGAAAAATTGTCATTACTAGACAATTCAGTAAATTCTGCAGAAAGCAAAAATATTTTATCTTTCATATTTATAAATAGGGTTATCTTGAATACTAAAAATATGTAACAATTTAATTTAAAACTCCTCAATTTTTCTTTCTTAACTCTTTATTTTACTATTAATTAAAGTAAACAAATAGAGGTATAGAAGGTAGAATATTAATAATCACTCAATACTAGTTAATATTAATTAATATTTTTATATATTTAAAAAAGTTATTTTTTCTTTTTTTATAAAATAGAGTTATAACAAATAATTAAAAATTAAACATTATGGTATCTAAAGGTTCAAAAGTACGTATCTTAAGAAAAGAGTCTTATTGGTTTAATAAAGTTGGAGTTGTGGTAAGTGTGGAAAAATCGGCAATAATTCGTTATCCTGCTGTTGTACGTTTTGATTCAGTTAATTATAGCGGAACAAATACGAACAATTTTGCTATTGCTGAATTACAAGAAGTAACAGCATAATTATTATTTTTCTATTCAAAATAAAAAATCGAGACAAAAAGATCAATATAAATCTTTTTGTCTCGATTTTTTTTAACTTTCTACAGCGCTCCAATCAACATCTACATTTTCTAAAATTAAAGAAGAGTTGTAAATTTGAAGAATAATTAGTAAGAAAACTAAAAATAAAGACATAAATAGTCCCATAAGAGGTGTTGTTCCCCAGTTTGGAGCTACTTTTCCATATTCAATGTTTAAAGGCTTAAGAATTTCTCCTAAACGAGTTTTTAATGCCATATTTATATATGTAAAATTAATAAAGTTAAGTAAATATGAATTTTGATACTGTTTTAATCGCTTTTGGAATTACTTCCTTAGCTATAGGTGTTACGTTATTAACAATTTATAGTTCTTTTGGTCCAGGTTCAGAAAAATTAATTGATCCTTTCGAAGAAGATGATGATTAAGTTATAAATAAATTGTTTTATCGAATGATACGTGGACTTTCACGGAAAAATACAGCAAAGAAAAGTACAACAAGTGTACCAATTAGTAAGAAAGTATAAACTAAAGCTTCCATATTATTGAATCTTTAAAATAAAAGTTTTTTAATTTTTATATTCGTACTTTAAAAGTACGAATATAGGAAATATTTATTAAACGTTTCCTCTACGTCTAGTAGTTCTGTCACCAATTTTTGCAAATGCACCAAAGTCTACTTGTTCAGTAACTTCTGGACCAATACCAGTGAATACATCTCTGAAAATTGTTCTTGCACCATGCCATAAGTGTCCAAAGAAGAATAATAACGCAAAGTTTACATGACCAAATGTGTACCATCCACGTGGACTGCTTCTGAATACACCATCTGATTCTAAACTTGTTCTATCAAATTCAAAAACTTCTCCTAGTTGAGCTTTTCTTGCAAATTTCTTAACAGTTGGAGCATCTTTAAATGTTTGACCATTAAGTTTTCCACCATAGAAACTAACACTTACTCCTACTTGTTCAATACTATATTTAGATTCAGCTCTTCTGAATGGAATATCTGCACGGATAATACCATCTTTGTCTACTAAAATAACAGGGAAAGTTTCAAAGAATGCAGGCATTCTTCTTACAGTTAATTCACGTCCTTCACGATCTCTAAAAATTGGATGTCCTAACCAAGCTTCAGCAATACCGTCTCCTTTGTTCATAGGACCTGAACGGAATAAACCACCTTTCGCTGGGTTATTACCAATATAATCGTAGAAAGCTAATTTATCTGGAATTTGTGACCAAGCATCTGTTTCTGATACACCAGCAGCAACACTTGTTTCTACACGTCTTTCAATTTCTTGTTGGAAGTACCCACTGTCCCATTGGTAACGAGTAGGACCAAATAATTCAATTGGTGTTGCAGCAGAACCGTACCACATAGTACCTGAAGTTACAAATGCAGCAAAGAATACAGCAGAAATACTACTTGATAATACTGTTTCAATATTACCCATTCTTAATGCTCTATATAAACGTTGTGGAGGTCTTACTGATAAATGGAAAATTCCGGCAATAATACCTAACGTTCCAGCTGCAATATGATGTGAAGCAACTCCACTTGGATTGAATGGGTTAAACCCTTCTGGTCCCCACGCTGGAGCAACTGGTTGAACTCGTCCTGTTAATCCAAATGCATCTGATACCCAAATCCCAGGACCAAATAATCCTGTAACGTGGAAAGCACCAAATCCAAAACAAAGGAAACCTGAAAGTAAAAGATGAATACCAAAAATTTTTGGTAAATCTAATGCTGGTTCACCAGTACGAGGATCTTGGAATAAATCTAAGTCCCAGTATACCCAATGCCAAATAGCAGCTAAGAATAATAAACCAGATAAAACGATGTGAGTTAAAGCAACACCTTCAAAACTCCAAATCCCTGGAGTTGAAGAACTTTCACCAGTAATTGTCCATCCTCCCCAAGATTCTGTAACTCCAATTCTAGCCATAAAAGGCATAACAAACATTCCTTGACGCCACATTGGGTTTAAAACAGGATCTGATGGATCAAAAATAGATAACTCATAAAGAGCCATAGAACCAGCCCAACCAGCTACTAATGAAGTATGCATTAAGTGAACTGCAATTAAACGTCCAGGGTCATTTAGTACAACTGTATGAACACGATACCAAGGTAATGCCATAGTATTAATTTTTGCTAAAATGAAATAAAATATTACTTTCTTAATTCTCTAATGTTAAAATGATTAATCTTTATTATATAAATAGAATCAATAAATTGTATGCAATTTAAAGAGCTTTTTTATACGCTAAATAAGCAATAACAGCTGGTCCAATTGAAACAATAATAAAGATAGTTAATAATTGACTGATAACGTTTAACTCCATTGGAATATCTCACTTCTTGTTTTATTCATCATTTATTACACTCCGATTAATTTTTGCAGAAACTAAAAGTTATTAATTATAATTAGGTTATTGATAGGGCCACTAACTCAATGGTAGAGTACTCGGCTTTTAACCGATAAGTTCTGGGTTCGATTCCCAGGTGACCCATTTTCTAATACTAACTATTTTAATTAAAATTAATTTGATAAGTATTGATTTTTTAATAATGTTAGATAAAATTCGAAACTTTTTTCGTCTTTTATATTTTTCTTAAAAAAATCGAGTATTTTTCCTGCAATCATTACATCTTTTTTATCTTTAGGGAATGATAATGTACTTAAGATTTTATTATTTTTAATTTTTCTTTCTTTCAAAAGATAGTAAAAACTTACTAATAAGTCATTATTATTTGTTTTAAAAAGAAAAATAATTCTTTTTAATTTTAAACTTTCTAATATATTACGCCAATAGCTTTTTAATAAATTAAAAATGAATATGTTCACAACTAGTATTGTAATAAAGTATATTAGTGCTAAAAAAAATTCTGTACACATCAGATATAATTTCTATTTAAATAAATATAAGGTTAAGTATAATACATAGTATAGAAATTTATAACAATAATTTTTAATTCTTTTATTTCTAGAGTTTTTTTTGGAAAAAATTTTAGTTGACATGCTCTACTACTTTTTACTATAATAATTGAGTATGTAAGCCCCCATCGTCTAGTGGCCTAGGACACTTCCCTTTCACGGAGGTAACAGGGATTCGAATTCCCTTGGGGGTAGTTAGTTATTGAAGAAATTTAACTCAAAAATCTTTAGTTCACTTAATTTTCTGAAGTTTTAATCGGGATGGCAGGATTCGAACCTGCGACTTTCTGCTCCCAAAGCAGACACGCTACCAAGCTGCGTTACATCCCGTGATGAATTGTATGTCTCTAGTAGAATTATAGTATAGAGAATCTCTTTTAGTCAATTCGTGCTTTTTAAACGAATTTGCAATTTTAAAACATTCTTGTTAGAATTCAGATTCAAGAAAAAGAGTGAATTAAATGAAGTTATATTTTAAACAAATAAATAAAAATTTATGGCATTTGCAAAAAGATGGAAAGCAAATTGGGAATTAAAATCATTAACTTTTGATCAATTATTTAACGTAATTGTTGAAGTTGTTACAAAACAATTAGACGAAGTTGAAAAATCAGAAGTAGCACTAGGAGCTAATTTAGTTATTGATTATGAAGCTGACTCTGTAGATGTAGTTGCAATGTTATTGTACCTTGAAGATATGTTTAAAAATGCTTCACAAACAACTCGTACGGTAGTACCAACAGATAAACTAGGTCAAATTGTTTTAGTTGAAGATATCTTTGATATTATTTATGAAGTATTAGTAGGAATTGAAAGTAAAATGGAACCTTTTGTTGCAATTAAACCAGATTTTGACGCCTTAGAAAAACGTCAAAAAATGGGTGAATTATATCCAAAAGACTAAAAATAAAAATGTTTTCAAATAGTCTTTACAAGACTATTTGATTGTAACTTTTCCACCAGCAGCTTCTAATTCTTTTTTAATGTTTTCGCTTTCTTCTTTAGTTGCTCCTTCTTTTAATAATTTTGGAACATTATCTACAATATCTTTTGATTCTTTTAATCCTAGTCCTGTAACATTACGAACTACTTTTAAAATTGCAATTTTCTTATCAGCAGGAACATCAGTTAATGTGATGTCAAACGCAGATTTTTCTTCAGCGGCTTCAGCGGCAGGTGCTGCTCCTCCAGCAACAGCTCCAGGAACTGCAACTGCTGCTACCGAAACTGATGTATCTACACCGAATACTTTTTCAATTTCTGTAACTAATTCTGCAGCTTCTAAAAGAGTTAAAGTCTTTAATTGTTCAATAATGTTTGTAAGTTTTTCACTCATAGTTTTAATAATAGTTTTACAAATAAAATAATTTTTAATGTTTTATGCTTTTAAAATATACTACTAATTCCAATAAATTTCAAATAATTTAAGCTTTTTTGAAAGTGTTGATATCAAGTGCTACACCCGGACTCATAGTCGTGCAAATATAAAAAGATTTGAAATAACGTCCTTTAACACCTGTGGGTTTATTTTTTTCAATAGAAGTATAAACCGCAAGTAAATTTTCTTTTAATTGTTCTTCTGAAAAATCAACTTTTCCAAAATTTAAGTGAACAATTCCTGTTTTGTCAGCACGGTATTCTAATTTTCCTTTTTGAAATTCGCTAATTGTTTCTTTTAAATTTTGAGTAACTGTACCTGATTTTGGAGATGGCATTAAACCTTTTGGTCCTAATACTTTCCCTAATTTTGCTAATTTTGGCATTAATTGTGGAGTTGTAATTAGTAAGTCAAAATTTAAATTTCCAGAATTAATTTCTTCAATTAAATCCTCGGCACCAGCAACTGTTGCCCCCATTTTTAAAACTTCTTGAACGTAATCAGGTTCTGTAAAAACAGCAATTCTTAAACTTTTTCCTGTTCCATTTGGTAAGATTAAACTTGTTCTTAACTGTTGATTAGCGTATTTTGGATCAATATTTAAAGAAACATGCGCTTCTACTGATTCAGTAAATTTTGCTGTTCCAAGTTGTTTTAATAAATTTACTGCTTGATCAAACGGATAAGAATCTTGATTAATTAGTTCTCTTAATTTTGTTATGCGTTTTGAATATGTTTTCATAAAATAATTATTTTTGATAGTTAATAAAATTAAAGTTATGAACTAACTTTAATACCCATGTTTTTCGCTGTTCCCATAATAATTAAAATTGCTTTTTCCATGTTATCGGTATTTAAATCAGCCATTTTAATTGTTGCAATCTCTTTTACTTGTTCAAGAGTTACTGTTCCAACATTTTCACGATTTGGTTGAGCAGCCCCTTTTTTTGCATTCGCAAATTTTGCCAGTAAAACTGATGCTGGTGGAGATTTTAAAATAAATGAGTATGAACGATCATCATAAATAGTAATTTTTACAGGAATAATCAAACCAGCTTTTTCAGCTGTTTTTGCATTATATTCTTTACAAAAACCAGCAATATTTACACCATGTTGACCTAATGCCGGTCCTACTGGCGGAGCAGGTGTTGCTTTTCCTGCAGGTAAAGCTAATTTTACAAATGCTTTAATTTTCTTTGCCATATCTTTTTTAATTTAATTGTTTCTCTAATTTTTATTTTTTCAAACCACCACTTTTATCGCACCCTGAAGGAATCGAACCCTCGACATCATATTTTGGAGACATGCGTTCTACCAACTGAACTAAAGATGCTTTGTATATATTTTTTATTTTATTTTAAAATATATAAAAGATATTATATTTAATAATACAGTGAAAATCAACTCAGTGATTATTAAGTTTTAAAAAGTTCTTCTGATAATTAATGAATCAAAATAAATTTAAATATTCAGGTATAACACCATTGCCAAGTACTTTTTTAATTGAACAAAGTGTTTTAAATATTGTATTAACAAATCCAATGGTTTTTAAAGAAGTTTCTTCAACACTCAAAAAAGAATTTTTTTATTTTAAACCTCATCAAATAATCTATGAGACTATTAATAATTTATTTGAGAATAATACTCCAATTAATTTAACAATGATTATTAATAAATTAGAGGATGATGGAAGTTTAGAAAGTATTGGAGGAATTGAAAAAATTACAAACATTATCAATAAGTTTGAATCTGTTGCCAATCTAGAAAGTTACATACTTATTTTAAATGAAAAGCAATTACGTAGATCCATTATTGATTTAGGAAAAAAAAGTATTATTTGGGGTTACTCAACATCCATTGAAATTAAAGAAATTTTAGAAAAAATGGAACAATTAATTTATTCTTTAAATCAACAAAAACTGAGTCAAAAAATATATAGTTCAGCTGAAATAATTGATGACATTTTTAATGAAATGAAAACAAAAATAAAAAAACAAAATCAATCTGGATTTATAAGTTCTTTTAAAGATTTAGATTCAATTTTACAAGGTTTTCAAAAAAATGAACTAATCATTATAGCAGGACGACCTTCTATGGGAAAAACTGCTTTTTCTTTAAATTTAGGGAAGAATATTGTTAATAAATATAAAATCCCTTTATTAATATTTAGTTTAGAAATGTCACGACAACAGATTATTTATCGTTTAATTGCCGATGATTCAAATATTAGTACAACTCGTATTAAATCTGGAAAAATGACTGGACTAGAATGGAAATTATTAAGTAATTCAATGAAAAATTTATCTGAACTACCAATTTTTATTGATGACACTCCTAATGTAAGTTTAAATGAGATAAGTGCTAAACTTAGAAAAATTTTAAACAACCAAAAAGGAAATGGATTAGTCATAATTGATTATCTTCAATTAATGAAATTAAATTTAAAATTTGAAAATCGAGTCCAAGAAATATCGTATATTACCAGAAATTTAAAGTTATTAGCAAAAGAATTTGAAGTACCTATTCTGTTACTTTCTCAGCTGAGTAGGAATGTTGAATCGAGAACAAATAAAAGACCGATGTTATCAGATCTACGTGAAAGTGGTTGTATCTCAAAAAAAACATTTGAGTCGTTTGAAATGTTGAAATCCTTAAAAAAAAATAAAGTGGTCTTACCGAATATTTCGACTTTTTCATTAAAAGGTATTAAACCTATATATTGTGTAACGTTTGAAAATGGTGTGGAAGTGGATTTAACTTCTAATCACAAAGTTTTAGGGGAACAAGGTTGGATTAAAATATCAGAAGTTAACGAAAATCAAAAAATTTATTCTTTAGTAAAACGAAAAAATGATGAGAGGTATTTTTATTTTTCTTACAACATTATTAATTCGATTTCATATCATGGTCTAAATAAAGTTTATGATGAAACAATTCCTTTTTATCACAATTATTTAAAAGATAATTTGATTCTCCACAATTCTATTGAACAAGATGCAGATGTCGTTATTATGCTTTATCGTGAAGACTACTATACTGAAACAAAAGAAAAAGCTCAAATAACAGAATTTATTATTGCTAAAAATCGAAATGGTCCTGTTGGAACAGCAAAATTAATTTTTGATTCGGCAATAACAACGTTTAAAAATATATAATGTAAAATGCCAAGACCCAGACTTGAACTGGGGACACGAGGATCTTCAATCCACTGCTCTACCAACTGAGCTACCTCGGCAAAGTAAGTTTAATATACTTAACAGAAATGATTATATTACTATAATCATTTCTATGTCAAGTGAAACCTTAAATAAAAACGCTTTCTTCTTTTTTTACGACAATTTGATCATCCTCATTTAATTGAATTTTAATTGTTCGCATTTTCTTAGTACTCGGGCTTTTTAATATATTTTCCGAAATTAAATCTTCAATGTATTTTGTGACTAAACGTCTTAATGGACGTGCTCCAAACATTGGATTGTAACCTTCTCGTGTCAATTTAACTTTTACTTTATCATCTACTGATAATAGAATTTGTTTTGGTTTAACACGTTCACCAACTTCTTTAACCATGATGTCACAGATTTTTCTTAGTTCTTCAGGTTTTAAAGGTTGGAAAATAATAATATCATCTAAACGGTTTAAAAATTCTGGTAAGAACATTGTACTTAAACGTTCTAATACAGCGCCTTTTAAATTACTTGTCGGAGCGGCTTTTGAATCTTTAGTTTTAGCTGTTTTATTTTCATTCAGCTGTTGTTCTAAGAAATCATACTCTTTTAAATTACGGAATGATTTTTCAAATTCAACTCTTAATTGTTCTTTAATATCTGTCAAGAAGTTTTCTGTAATTGGAGACTCTAAAAACTTAATTGCTCCTGAGTATTCGTCTTTATATTGAATTAATTGATTATCTTTTTCTTCTTTTATTTCTTCTGTTTCTATAGTCGTTTTAGATGATCTTTCTGCTTTGATAATTTGTTGAATTTCATCGGCAGCAGCATTTGAAGTCATAATAATAATTGTATTCTCAAAAGGAACAAGACGTTTTTGACTATCTGTTAATCTTCCATCTTCTAAAATTTGTAGTAATACGTTTAAAATATCAGGATGAGCTTTTTCAACTTCATCAAATAAGACAACGGAATATGGTTTTCTACGAACAGCATCTGTCAATTGACCACCATCATCATATCCTACGTAACCTGGAGGAGAACCAATTAAACGAGAAACAGTGAATTTTTCCATAAATTCTGACATGTCAAAACGAATCATATCGCTTTCGGCTCCAAACATACTCACTGCTAATGCTTTTGTTACCTCTGTTTTTCCAACTCCAGTTGGACCACAGAACATAAAACTTGCAATCGGTCGATTTGGATTTTGAATTCCTAATCGAGAACGACGAATAGCTTTCGCAATGGCAGAAATTGCTTCTTCTTGACCAATTACACGCTTATGTAATGTTGACTCTAAATTAATTAATTTTTGAGATTCAACATTTGAGATTGATTGAATTGGAATTCCAGTCATACTGGCTAATAATTCACGAATTTCTTTTTGAGTAATTTTTTTCTTTAATCCTGTAAAATCACCTAATTTTCTGGCACGACGAATTAATTCTGGATCATCTAAACTATATAAAAATTCACGTCCTGTTTCTGTCGAAAAATATCCTAATAAATTATACACAGTTGCTAATTCAGAATCTGAAATTGTGATTTCTGAACTATACTTTAAGCTTTCGACAATTCCACGTCTTAAAATTGGTTTTAAATCTGACAAATATTCTTTAAAAACTTCAATCCTTTTTTCTTCTAATTCACTTAAAACTTCAAAGGTTTGTTCGTAATTTTCGATATCGTCTTCATAAAAGTCTTTTTCAGCCGAAAATCTAACTGGATCTTTATTTAAGTTTGATCTAAACTCACATAAATAATCATACATTCCAAACTTTGAACAAATTCCAGCTAAATCAGAAAAATATTTTTCTTTAAATATTGGAACTAAAAACTTAAATTCATCTCCCTCTAACCATTCTCCAAATAAAAATAAAGAAATTCTATAGATACTTAATTTTGGTGAGATATCTTCATTTATATCTGATGCAACTTCATTATAAATTTGTTGATTTTTTTGTGGTGATAAACTTTCAAATTTTTTAACTATTTTTGTAATATAACGAGGTTTACTTGAAGAGAATAATAATTCATCAACACGTTTTAATACAGAAATTCTCATGCGATCAAAAAGAGCTTGAGAAATTGGTGATAAAATTGGTTTTGATTCTTCCGGAACAGTTAATGGAGATTCAATCCAACGTAATAAAAAATTACGATATGAATTTTCTATTTCTTGAAAAACAAATTCAGAAGCAATATCTCCTCGACGAAAAGCTTCCACTCTTAATGTTCCAATATTATTTAATCCAGCATTTACTAAAGATGAAATAACAGAACCTTCTGTAACATTGGTTAATTTAATTACTTCTTTTGCTGCAGCACGATCAAGTAAATCAATCGCTTTATCAGGAAGAAAACGATCATAAATATAACGTGCAGATAATTCTGCAGATAATCGAATTGCTCCAGGAAGAATTTCTACGTTATGAAAGGCTTCTAAACTTGGACGTAAACCATATAAAATATTAACTGTTTCATCAATTGAAGGTTCTTTTACTTTAATTGGTTGGAAACGACGATTTAAGGCTGGATCTTTCTCAATTCTTTGATATTCTTTTGTTGTGGTAGCTCCAATACATTGGAATCCACTTCTAGAAAGAATCGGTTTTAAGATATTTGCTGCATCTAATGAACCTTCTGCTGATCCTGTTCCCCCAATATTATGAATTTCATCAATAAAAATAATAATGTTAGGTTGCGCTAATACTTCATCAAGTACTCTTTGAAATCTTAATTCGAATTCTCCTCTATATCTTGAACCCGCTACAATTCTTGCTAAATCTAAACTAATTAAGCTTCTTCCTTCTAGAACAAATGGAACTAAATTATTTACAATTTTACTAGCAAATAATTCAACAATAGCCGTCTTACCAACTCCAGCATCTCCTACTAATACCGGATTATTTTTTTGACGACGAACTAAAATTTCCATCATTTCTAAAAGTTCTTGATCACGTCCAAAACATTCTTCTAATTGACCTTGACGAGCTAAAAGAGTTAGGTCCGTCCCATAAATTTCTAATGCGGGTCCTTTTTCTTCATCATCATAATCATAATCTTGATACTCATCAAGAAATTCAATAGAGTTACTACTTCCAAGATAGTTAACTAAATTAAAATCAACTAAACTCATTCTTCAACCATTTTGTAATACGTACAATTTTTGAAGTATTTGGTATAAATTTTTTCATTCTTTTTTATAGATGATCAATCTTGAAAAGTACAATTAAATTGTTTTGTTATTATTTCACGTAAAGAAAGCATTTTTTCTTCAATTGTTTCATTTGTTAAGGTTCCACTAATTGATTGAAATTCTAATCGAATTCCCAATTTAATATTTGAAGTTGAAAGTTTTTTGTCGACATAAATGTCAAAAAAATTAACTGCTTTTAAATCGATTAAATTTTGTTCAATAGTTTGTTTTAAATTATAAAAATTTTCATTCTTAGAAATTAATATAGAAATATCTTTTTGAATAATAGGATATTTTGAAGATTCTTTATAAATCGGAATCAAGCTATTTAATCGCCATGATTTAAAATGAACAAGATTAAATTCAAACAAATATGTCGAAGATTTTAATTGTTTAAATGTTTTTAACTTTGGGTTAAGTTCACCAAAGTATCCCAGTACCTTTTTATTTTGTTTAATAATAATTGATTTTTTTGGATGAAATTGAATAGAAGGATCAGACCATTTTTCTACAATTACATTTTTATATCCAAAATGAGATAAAAAATTCTCCAGAAATCCTTTTTGAATAAACCATTCTAAATCTTTCAAATTATCAAAAGGGGTTTGAAAAATTCCGGCTACTTTTTCTTGTTCAATTATTTTTCCATTTTCTAATCTAAAAACTCGGCCAATTTCAAAAAGATTATTAATTTCAATGTTTCCATTTAAATTTGTCTCCAAAATTTTAAGTAAACTACTTAATATTTCATTTCGTAAACAAGATAATTCACGATTTAAAGGATTAAAAAGGTTTAAACTCGTTTCTTCTAAATTATTATCTTGTAAAGGATTAGTATAAACTTCATTAAAATTATGATTTACAAAAAAAGTTTTAATGTATTCAATACTTTGTTGTGAATTTAAATAATATTTTAGTTCTTTACTTGGTAAAATTTCTGGAAAGTTAGCATAACCAATAAATCTACTGTATTCCTCTATTAAATCAATTTGACGGGTTAAATCATTTCGAAAATTAGGAATTTGAATATAAAAATCTTTATTTGTTTCTGAAATGACATTTAAACCACTTTTTTTGAAAAACGTAGAATAAACTTTCTCTAAATTTAAAACATCACGTAATAATTGTTTTTCTAATTTTAAAACGCGATAGTCTTTTGTTTGTTTATTATGGTTATTACAACTATGAATAGTTTTTGAAACATTCCCAATTTTTAAAATTTCAACTAAGCTTAACAGACGTTGTAATGCAAATTTAAAATTCGATAAGTAATTTTTACGTAAATTACGGAAAGATAATTTTGTATTGTTAGCAGTTAAATTTAACTTATTTTCATGAATATCATAGAATGACGCTTCAACATAAATAGACTGTGAAATATCGTTTGATTTAGTTTCTAAACCTACAACACTTTTAATTTCCGACAATTCATTTTGTAAAACAATAGCTCCTGAAGGACTATAAATATCGATTTCTTTTACTTTAAAAGTTGTTTTTAGATTATCTACCTTAAATGTTTCTTCAACACTTTCTGTGTCTGCGGAATAAAATTGAAACTTGTACCCCCATTCTAAAAAAATAAGTTCAAGTAAATCTTCAAAATTATTCGTAGGCTTAATTCCACGTTTTAATAATTTTTTTTGCGTCCATCCTGGCGAAGCAAAATATGAAAAATTCTCAATTTTTATAAGGTATTTAATGATTTCAGGACAAGTACTTTTAATTTTTTTAACATCAAAATTTTTATAACTTACATATTGTTGTTTTAAAAGAAAAGAATATTTTTGTTTTAGTGAATTCCAAATTTCATAAAATTCCAGTACAAAAATCGTTCCTAATTCGGATAAAAATAAATTTTCAAGAAATAAATCATCTCGATTTGCAGGACTTTTTAATAAAAATTTAATATCATGGGAGTAAGAATTAGATTTTTCAAAAGAAACTTCATCCACTTCAAATCCCACTAAATTTAGTTTATTGATCGTTTCAGTAAGACTAAGACTTGAAAAATTAGATTTGTTGTTTAATGTAGATAATGAATATTCCATTTTTAGTGTTATATAAATTTAAAACGCTTTTTTTAAAAAAGAGAGACCAATTTCTTTGGAATAAAAATTAATTAAGTTTAAAAACTCAAACCATTCTTTTGCATTTTTAAAAATAAAAATAGCTTTTATTAGAAACGGTTTTCCCTCTTTAAAAATAACTTCCAAATCAGTAGTTGAAATTCGTTTTTGTTCCCACTTTAATGTTAAACTTGTAATGATTTCAATTTTATTATTAATTACTTCAAAAACTGTAGGATTAATAAAAACAAATGTTGCAGTTCCTGTTTTTCCATTACGAGATTTTGTTAGTTTAATAACAGGAGAATTCGTTTCTAGAATATTTTCAATAAATTCTATTTTAATGGACATAGCTTGAAAAATTTTTTAAACTGGGATGGGAGGACTTGAACCTACGAATAACGGAGTCAAAATCCGTTGCCTTACCACTTGGCTACACCCCATAAAACCATGTATATTATATACAGAAAGATATAAAAAGAGGAAAAAATTAACTAAAAATGGGCAAGGAGGGATTCGAACCCCCGACACCGTAGTTCGTAGCCACGTGCTCTAGCCCCTGAGCTACACGCCCTGTACAATTTGATTATACATTAGTCACGTAATTTTCTACAAACTCATTTTTTAAGCAACTTAAAAAAAACAAATGACAAAAAAGTTTTCTTTATTTGAACAATTAGAGTCAAATATAAAAATAATTAATGATATTGATGACGCAGTTAAAATAACCCTAGGACCGACCGGTAAAACTGGAATTATTGCTAATAAAAAAGGAGATCTAAGTTTTATAACAAGTGGTTCCTCTTTAGTTAAATCTCTTGAGTTTGAGTCAAGTAGCGGAAATGTTTTATTAAAACTTTTTGAACAAGCAGCTATAAAAACGTCTACAGTTTCGGGAGATGGGTCAACAACAACTATCCTCTTAACGTGTCAAATTATAAAAACAGCTTTAAAATTTTTAGTAAATGGATACAATGGGATTTTGTTAAGTAATGGTTTAAAAAAATTAGCTTATTTTTTAATTGATAAGTCGTTAGAATTTTCTTTTCCAATTGATAATCCAACTTATTTAGTTGGTGTTTTAAGAACAGCACTTGGAAAAAAAATTAATCTTGATTTATTTAATTTGTTAAAAGATTGTATTTCTAAAATTGGGCGAGATGGATTGATTTTAATTGAAGAAAATATTATTTCAAAAAATGAAGTCGAATTCATTAAAGGAGTCGAATTAGACAGAGGATTTGCTTCAGCTTACTTCGTAAATGATGTAAAAAACTTTGAAACGAATTATGATAATCCGTACATTTTAATCGCTAATTCTCCTATTAATTCTATTAATCAAATTCGCGATGTTATTGAATTTATTAAAGTAAATAATAAACCATTAGTTATTGTTGCGGAAGATATTAATAAAGATATTGTATCAACGTTAGTTTTAAATAATATTCAAAAAAAATTAAAAGTTGTTGTTGTAAAATATAAAACTATTAGTTTTATAAAAAATGGACTTCTAGAAGATTTAGCTACTTTAACTTATTCCAATTACTTTATTTCGAATTTAAAAAAGAATGAAACAATTTTTAAAGTTGAAGATTTAGGTCAAGCTGAAAAAGTAATTGTTAAAAAAGATAAAACTACCTTTATTATTTCAAAATTTGTAAAATTAATTGCAAAACGTCGTATAAACGAATTAAATAGGGAATTATTAAATTCTGAAACTGAATACGAAAAAAGTATTTTTAAAACACGAATTGCTAGATTATCAGGCAATATTGCAAAAATAAAGATAGGACTTTCTAATCAATATCAAATTGAGGAAGAGAGACAAAAAGTAGAAAAAGCCGTTAGTACAATTAAATCTTCGTTAGAAGAAGGTGTATTACCAGGAGGAGGTATTTTTTATTTACAATTAAGAGAAACAATTTTAAATTGGTCAAATTTAAATTTAATTGGTGATGAGTTTTTTGCAAGTCAAATAGTAAGTTCGTCTTTGGCGCGTCCTTTTGAAGAATTAATGAATAATACAAATCATTCTAGTTATTTAATTGAAGAAAAACTTAAAAAAGCTGGTTATCCAAATGGCTACAATGTTTTGGATAAAAAAATTGAAAATACGTTCGAATCTGGGTTATTAGATTCTGCTAAATCTGTTCGTTCAGCATTGTGGAATTCCATTACAATTGTTTCGACATTAATCACAAGTGATTAAAAAAAAATAAGTAGAGTTAATCTAACTCTACTTATTCTTTTAATTTGCATTTTCTAACATTTTTAAAAGTAAATGACGTACTGTATCTGTAGGATAAGCACCGCAATTGATATATTTGTGAATTTTTTCTTTATCAAAATTCATTATTTTTCGAATTGGGTCATAGTATCCTAATTCTTCAATCGCTTTCCCGTTTCTTCTTGATAAGTTTTCCATTAGGACAATTCTATAAAAAGGATTGCTTTTGCGACCTGTTCTTTTTAATCTGATTTTTAACATAGTTTTATATAAGATGTATAAAGATAATTATAAATTAATATCAATTAATTTACTAGTCTTTTTTAAAATCCTTCTACTGTTATTGTTTTTCTACATCTTCAAGATAGATAATTAAAAGATTTGTAAGCTTTACACAAAAATACGTAAAAGCATTTAAAACTTCTAATGCCACAATACCCGAAATTTCGACCGATGATTTTTCTAGTTTAATACTTGGTAAAATTTTGGACCAAAATTTAAAGTATGGAGACGTTAAAACTTGAAAAAAAGAAAAAGGCCATACATAGGGATTAATCATTGGAAGCCATTCAAATGTCATTTTTGAGTAGCATAACACTTTATAAAATTTTATTAAAATGTAAAAATAAGATACTGTATTTAGTAAAAAAATAGATAAGTTTTTAGCAAAATAACTAACAAACTCTTTTGAATACAAGGAATTTAATGGATCATTTATTTGACTAAAAATTTCTAGATTTGTCATTGTGAAAGATTTTGATTTTTAAGAATATACTATTAATTTGTTAAAATTAATAGTATATTTTACCACCACCCCATTTTTCTGCAACAATTTTTGGTTGAAGTAAAATGTGACCTGCAATTGCCACTAAATCATCTTCTGTTAAAGTACGCATTTTAGGGAAAATATCTGCACTCTTAATACTAGGATGAATTTCTGCAATAGATTCTAATCCATCAAAAGTTGTTGGATTTTTTAAATAATCTACTAAACCTTCAACAGTATTACGTGTCGGTGTAGCTAAACTTAATGCTTCTGTATCTAAACCAACGTTTGGATTTGTTTTTGTAATACCACCTGTATGACATACACTACACGTGTTAATAAATAAACGTTTTCCACGTTTTACTTGTTCCGGAGTTAAAGTAAGTGTTTTGCTTCCATTTAAAGGAATTGTACGAACTGCATCATCTAATTCAACTGCCCAAGAATTTGAAGCACCAGTTAAAACTAAACCTAAAGCGCAAAAAATACTACCAAAAAGTTTTTTTGTTAAGTTTTTCATATTTTAAATTTCTAAAAAGTTTATTTAGTATATACCACAACTCTATATTATAAGTTAAGACTCATTAGGAAATAAAAATTGGGCTAAGAATTTTGACTTTGATTAATTTTATTTTTTAAATTGTTTATAATTAATTTTAAAGAATAAAAATTACCTTTTATGGATGAAATAAAAAAACAAACAAATTTTGAGATCAATCAAGTAATTAGTCAACCATATAAATATGGTTTTAAAACTGAAATAGAAAGAGAAGTTTTTCCAATTGGAATTAACGAAAATATTGTTAAATTAATTTCTGAGAAGAAAAAAGAGCCGCCCTTCTTATTAAATTATCGCTTAAAAGCATATAAAAAATGGCTCCAAATGAAAACACCTGAATGGGCTAATTTAGAAATTAATAATATTAATTATCAGGATATTACCTATTATTCTGTTCCCAAACAAAAAGAAAAATTGAATTCTTTAAGTGAAGTAGATCCAGAAATTTTAAAAACTTTTGAAAAATTAGGAATTTCTTTAGATGAACAAAAAAAATTATCCAATGTTGCAATAGATGCTGTATTTGATAGTGTTTCAATTGCGACGACCTTTAAAGAAAAATTAGGGAAAAGTGGTGTTATTTTTTGTTCAATTTCAGAAGCGGTTGAAGAATATCCAGAGTTAGTTAAAAAATTTTTAGGGAGTGTTGTTTCTGCGGGAGACAATTTTTTTGCTTCTTTAAATTCTGCTGTTTTTAGTGATGGTTCATTTTGTTATGTTCCAAAAAATGTGATTTGTCCTTTAGAACTTTCTACTTATTTCCGTATTAATGATAAAGATGCTGGTCAGTTTGAACGTACGTTAATTATTGCAGAAAAAAATAGTGCTCTAAATTATTTAGAAGGTTGTACTGCTCCTCAATACAGTGAAAATCAATTACATGCAGCGATTGTTGAACTTGTAGCTTTTGAAAATGCAAAAATTAAATATTCAACAGTTCAAAATTGGTACAGTGGAGATGAAAAAGGAATTGGTGGTATTTATAACTTTGTAACAAAACGTGGTCTTTGTATCGGAAAAAATTCAAACATATCTTGGACTCAAGTAGAGACAGGTTCTTCAATTACTTGGAAATATCCAAGTTGTATTTTACTTGGAAATGGTTCTTCTGGAGAATTCTATTCTGTTGCTTTAACCAATTATTATCAACAAGCAGATACAGGAACCAAAATGATTCATTTAGGAAAACAAACTAAAAGCAAAATTATTTCAAAAGGAATATCTTGTGGTTCCTCAAAAAATGCTTATCGCGGACTAGTAAAAATTGGCTCAAATGCTGCATACTCTAGAAATTTTTCACAATGTGATTCGTTTTTATTGGGTTCATCTTCAATTGCCTCTACTTATCCGTATTTAGATATTTGGAATTCAACTGCAATTGTTGAACATGAGGCTACAGTTTCGAAGATTAGTGAAGAGCAACTTTTTTATTTACTACAGCGAGGAATTAATACAGAACAAGCAATTAGTTTAATGATTAGTGGATTCTGTAAAGATGTTTTTACTATGTTGCCAATGGAATTCGCGAGTGAAGCCGATAAATTATTAGCATTAAAACTAGAAGGAACGGTAGGATAAAAATAAAAAATATGATATTAAATGTAGAAAATTTACGCGCAAAAATTCAAAATACAGAAATTTTAAAAAATTTTAGTTTAGAAATTGGTGAAAACGAAATTCATGTTATCATGGGTCCAAACGGATCAGGTAAAAGTACGTTTTCCAAAATTTTAGCAGGTCATCCTTCGTACGAAATTACTTCTGGTGAAATTCTGTTTGATAATCAAGATTTATTATCTTTATCTCCTGAAAATCGTTCTCATGCTGGTATTTTTCTCGCTTTTCAATATCCCGTTGAGATTGCTGGTGTAACGAATTTTGATTTTTTAAGAATTGCTTACAATGAAAAACAAAAATATGAAAAAAAAGAAGAATTGGATCCTTTAGAATTTATGGAAATTACTCAAGGTTTTTTAAATAAATTAAAAATGAAACCTGAATTTTTAAATAGAAATTTAAATGAAGGTTTTTCGGGGGGAGAAAAAAAAAGAAATGAAATTCTACAAATGTTACTTTTGAATCCAAAATTAGTTATTTTAGATGAAATTGATTCAGGACTTGATATTGATGCTTTAAAAATAATTTGTGACAGTATAATTAATAATTTATCAAAAGGTTCATCATTGGTTGTTATTACTCATTATCCACGTATGTTAACGTATTTAAAACCAACTCATGTTCATATTATGATGGATGGAAAAATTATTCAAACGGGGAATGGTGAATTAGTCGAAATTTTGGAAAAAGAGGGTTATGATGCTTTTAAAAAATAAAAAACTTTTACAGAAATTCAGTTTTCTGTAAAAGTTTTTTATTTTTTTATTTAGATTTCAGATTGAACTTTAGCAATTGCTTCTTTTAATAATTCTTCAGAATCTGGAGCTAGTTTTTTCGATTCTTTAACTAGTTTAATATAACGAGTATCTTTTACAGTTAAATATTCTTGTAATGCAATTCCAAATGCATTTACTTTAGAAACTTCTAAACTATCTAAATAACCATTTGTTCCTGCATAAATTAAAGCTACTTGTTCTTCAACAGATTTCGGAGTATTTACAGGTTGTTTTAATAATTCTCTTAATCTTTGACCACGAGCTAATTGAGCTAATGTTGCTTTATCTAAATCCGATGCGAATTGAGAGAAAGCTTCAAGTTCAGCGAATTGAGCTAATTCAAGTTTTAATTTCCCAGCTACTTGTTTCATAGCTTTAATTTGTGCTGCAGAACCTACACGAGATACAGAAATCCCTACGTCAATTGCAGGTTTAATACCTGAGTTAAATAAATCTTTTGATAAGAAAACTTGACCATCAGTAATTGAAATTACGTTTGTAGGAATATATGCAGATACGTCCCCAGCTTCTGTTTCAATAATTGGTAAAGCTGTCATACTTCCACCACCTAATTTATCACTTAATTTTGCTGCACGTTCTAATAAACGAGAATGTAAGTAGAATACATCTCCAGGGAAAGCTTCACGACCAGGTGGACGACGTAATAATAATGACATTTGACGGTAAGATTGCGCTTGTTTTGTTAAATCGTCATAAATGATTAATGTCGCTTTTCCTTTATACATAAAGTATTCAGCAATACTTGCACCTGTATATGGCGCTAAATATTGTAAAGTTGCTGGATCACTTGCATTTGCTGCAACAATAACTGTGTAAGATAAAGCACCTTTTTCTTCTAATGTACTTACCGCTTGAGCAACTGTAGAAGCTTTTTGTCCAATTGCAACATAAACACAAACTACATCTTCTGATTTTTGATTGATAATTGTGTCTAAAGCAATTGATGTTTTCCCTGTTTGACGATCTCCAATGATTAATTCACGTTGTCCACGTCCGATAGGAATCATCGCATCAATGGATACAATCCCTGTTTGTAATGGTTCACATACAGATTGACGAGCAATAATCCCAGGTGCTGGCGATTCAATTAATCTTGTTTCAGTTGAAACAATTGATCCTTTTCCATCAATTGGAGTTACTAAAGCATCGACAACACGTCCTAATAAATCAGCACTTACTGGGATTTGAGCAATTTTACCAGTTGCTTTTACGCTGCTTCCTTGTTTAATGTTACGTCCTGTACCCATTAAAACTGCACCTACGTTACTTGTTTCTAAATTTAAAGCAATACCAATTGTTTGATCTTCAAATTCTAAAAGTTCACCAGACGCTACGTTTTCTAAACCAAAAATACGTGCAATTCCATCTCCTACTTGTAAAACAATACCAACATCTGCTGTTCTTGTTGTAGTTTGAGAATATTCATTTAACTTATTTTGTACAAAATTAGTTAATTGGCTTACGTTTTTCATATATGATACTTAATTTTAGTTGTTTTTGGGTATATTTATTTAAAAAAACAAATCTTTATGAATTAATTAATTTTTAAAATTTAGATTTCATTAAAGAAAAGACTAAATTCTTTTAAAACACTAGCGTCAATCGATGTTGAATTATATTCAACAATTAGACCTCCTAATAATTTAGGATTGTACGACACATTTAAAACTACTTCTGAAGAACCAGTAACGGTTTTTAGTTTCTTAAGTAATAAGCTTCCGTATCCTTCCTCTAAACTACTCGCTGTGATTAATTTTACTTTTGTAGAATTTTTAAATTTTAAAAGAAGTCGATTGTATTCATCACTAATTTCTGGAATTAATGCTAAATTACTACGTTCTGTTAAGATTTTTAAGAATGATTTTAATGTTGATGTTAATCCCGGAAAAATATTCGAAATAATTGACAGTTTTTGTTGTTCAGAATATGTTGGATTTTCAAAAAAAGATTTAATTTTTTTTGAAGAGATTAACATTGCGCGAATTAATGCTAGTTCTTCGCCAATAATATATACATTGGGTGTAATTGTTTTTGAATCATTAGAAGTAATTTTTGCAACTTCAAAAGATGATTTTGCAGTTGTTGAAGAACTTGCAGTGTTTACATTTTGAAATAAAGACTTTGCATAAGTAGTTACGCCTTTTTTAGTAAAACTCACTTGTTTCCTCCTCCTAAATTTGAAATTTTTGTTTCAATAAGTTTTGATTGTTCTTTTTCAGATAAAAATAAGAACTTTCTTAAAATTTTACTTGCTGTGATAAAAATAATATATTTTTGTAACGCTACAAAAGACTTATTTTCAAAGTTTTTTACAAGATTTTCTGTTGTTACAAATGTTTCTGTTAAACCAGTTTTAACAAGGTTATATTTTGTATTTACAACGTCAATTTTATCTTTTTCATATAAAATTTTCCACGATTGTAACCAGAATAAACTTTGTGTAAACCCTTTTTCAGCTAACACGTAATAGTTTGATGCATTAACTACATCTTTTTGAGCGTTTTCAATAGTTTGAATAATTTCTTTTTGACGATTTTCTAATCCTACACTAAAAGATACCTTATTAGCATAAACTAAAAGACCAACTAAAATTGCAATGTTTATTACATTCGTTTCTAGTATATTTGTGTTGAATTCTATGAAAGATTCTTCATGATTTAATAAAAACGAAACGAAGTTCGATATCATATTTATAATGGATAAGTTTTACGTAAATATTAAAAAAGGTTTACGAAGCAGACTGAAATTTCTTTGTAAAAAATTTGTCTGTAAGTGTTACTAGTTCTGTTGTTAAATTTGAAAAAATGTAAGCAGATTTAACAGAAAGATCCGTTTTTAGTTTTCCTAATAGCTTTGCATTTTCTTTTTGAACAGTTGAAATTTCTGTTTCAAATTTCGAATTTGTGTAGTTTCTTGTTGATTTTAACTGTCTATTCATTTCTCCAATTTCGTCAGTTAATAAACTTACACAGCTAATTAGTTTTTCGTACCCAAGTGTTAACAAAATTGTAGATTTACGTAATGTATAATTAATAAATTCCGCACGTTCATCAATTTGTTTCGAAATTGGATTTATGAAAGCAAACGTTACTACTAACGCTAAAATAATAAATAAAACAGCTTCTGCTACAAATGTTAAGTCAAAGTCAAATAACCCACCTGCATTAAGCAAAAACGAGTTTGAAAAAATCATAAGTTTATATTTATTTTCAATTAATAAGGTTTTAATAAGGTTTGAGGTTTTCAAACCTTATTTAAAAATTATCCTACGAAAGGATTTGCGAAAAGAACTGAAAGGGCAACTACTAAACCGTAAATTGTTAAAGATTCCATGAACGCTAATGATAATAATAACGTACCACGAATTTTTCCTTCAGCTTCTGGTTGACGAGCAATACCTTCAACAGCTTGTCCAGCTGCATTTCCTTGACCAATACCAGGACCAAGACCAGCAAAACCAACAGCGATAGCAGCAGCGATTACAGAAGCAGCAGAAACGATAGAGTCTACCATAATAATTTTTTATTTGAAAAAGTTTTTTTCAAAGAATTAACAAATTTCAAAGAATATCACCCAATATTATTCAATTACTTCACCAATATATGCTGCAGCTAATGTTGCAAAGATTAACGCTTGAAGTGAACTAGCAAATAATCCTAACATCATAATTGGTAAAGGAATAATTAATGGTACTAATGAACAAATAACAGTTACTGTTAATTCGTCTGCAACTACGTTTCCAAATAAACGGAAATTTAAAGAAAGTGGTTTAGTAAAATCTTCTACAATGTTAATTGGTAAGAAGAACGGAGCTGGTTTAATATAACGTTTAAAATACCCAATTCCTTTAATTTTAAAACCTGCAGAGAAATATGTTAACGAAGTTAAAATCGCTAAACAAGCTGTTGTATTAATATCATTTGTAGGAGCAGCTAATTCTCCCGATGGAATTTCAAAAAGTTTCCAAGGAACTAATGCTCCTGCTAAATTTGATCCTAAAACAAATAAGAAAATTGTAGCAACAAAAGGTAAGAATTGAGAATAATAAGAAGGACCCATTTGTGTAATGGCAATACTTTTTACTAATTCATAAACAACTTCCGTAACATTTTGTAATCCTTGTGGAACACGATTTAATTGACTTGTTCCTAATACTAAAAATAAACTAACAACTAGAACAACTAAAGCGGATACTCCTACTGTTTCACCATGTAAATGTAAACTATCACTGAAATTTACATATAAATGTGATCCTACTTCAATTTTTGATAAAAGAAAACTATACATATTTTTATATTAAAAGTTTAAAAGAATTTTGAATATTTATAATTTCTTCTTCACAAACTTAACAACGAAGATTTTTATAAATTAAAAACCGTAATGTTTTCCATTAGAGTTTAGCTCGTAAAAGAATAAACAAATTTCTTAGCAAAAATAAAATTATAACTTCTTAAGAAGAAGCATTTATATCTTTATTCACTTTATTATACCCACTTGAAATTCTATTTGCCAAGTAATTTAATATAAAATCAATAGATGATGAAGAGTCATCATTAGCAGGAATTGGGTACGGGATTAAATCTGGATTACAATTTGTATCTACAATACAGATTGTCGGAATTCCTAAACGTAAGCATTCTTGAATTGCTAAAGAATCTTTTAATTGATTAGAAAAAATTACGGCATCGGGTAATGACGACATATCTTTAATTCCATTAAATAAACGTTTTAATTTATCCATTTCTTTTCGACGTGAACTTGATTCTTTTTTGGAAATTAAATCCTCATTTGATTCTAGTTCTTGTTGTTCTAAAAATTTTAAACGTTCAATTCTTTTTTGAACAGTACTCCAATTTGTTAACATTCCTCCTAACCATCGATAATTAATATAGTAACTATCACAGCTTTTGGCTTGTTTTGCAATAATAGAAGAAGATAATTTATTTGTTCCTACAAATAAAAATTTACCACCTTTTTCTGCTTTTTTTTCTAAAACGTTTCCTGCTAAACGTAATAATTTTGATGTTTTAACCAGGTCAAAAATATGATATCCATATTTCGCATATAAAATATATGGTGCCATTTTTGGATTCCATTCTTTAGGAGGATGTCCAAAATGAACAGAAGCTTTAATGTATTTTTTTGCAATTTCTTTTTTGTTTAAGTTTTCACTCATCGTATTTAGTTTTTAATTAGAAAAATAGAAGAAATAATTTTTAGGTATTTAATTTTTAAAAAAGTAAATATTATCAAGATAACTTTTATAGTTTAAAAATGAAGATCCAGCTGGTATAAGTCTACCAACAATAATACACTCTTTCAACCCTCGTAACCAATCGCGTGAACCTTCAACAGCAGCTTTTGTTAAAACTTTTTTCGTTTCTTGAAAACCTGCATTGGCTAAAAATCCATCTTTTCCTAAAGAAGATGTTGTTGTTGATAAAACAACTGGTTCATATTGTGGACTTTTATATTTAATCGTATTAGATAATAATGATTTTTGAATTTCTAAAATTAAAGGAAGTTTAACTAGTTCTCCTGGAAGTAATGGAGTATCACCACTTTCTTTAATTTTTACTTTTGCAGTCATTTGACGAACAATAATTTCAATGTGTCGATTCGATATATTAACACCTTGGGATTGATAAATTGATTGAATTGAATTTAATAATATCAATTGAAATTTATTTAAACTTTTTATTGTTCCTTCTAAAATCCCATCTAAAATTACATGATAATTAAAGAAAATTTCTAAAAGTTCATTTGCATCAATCAGTCCCTCAGTTAAAGGTTCCCCAATATCAATAAAGTTTCCAGGACTAGTAATTGGTTTTAAACTTAAAGGAATTTCATATTCTTTAACAGGTCCTAATTCTTCTAGAAATAAAAATTTTGATTCAGATAATTGAATTATATAATTATTTTCTAGACGTTTATTTTTAAAAATTTTCGAATTTTCGTAATTTTCTAAATCTAAAAATTCGATTAAATTATTTTTTTCGACTTTATAGATTATTTTGGAGCTTTTGGAAAATTTTGCAAGATTCCATTTATTATTAGTTTTTTTGCCTTTTAAAAAGATACCTGAACTTTCTTCATCATTTTCAGCTAAATTAAAATTTGGAGTTTTTATAAAAATATAATCACTTTTTAATTCTTTTACACTAAAAATATTTGGAATAAATTTCGCTAAAAATAATTCGTTATTAAATAAAACAATTTCTTCGTTACTAAATATACTGTGAGTTATTAAAATACGATGTTTTTGATCTTTTTTGGATCCAACTTTTACAATATTGTCTTTTTCACGAGTACAGATGATTCTATTGTTGACTAGATTTGTTTTAAAATTTCGTAAATTTTCTTTTTCTGAAATAAATTCATCAACAACTACTCCAGGACGGGTCGATAAATATGCTTTAAATTTAGGACGACGAGCCTCAATTAATTCTTCAATTTTTGGTAAACCTTGAACAATATCTTCTGTTTGTTGTGTGTAGTTAATAATAGTTGCTAAAAGCTTACGTTCTAAAACAAAGTTTCCATTTGTATAGTTTAAAATTGTTCCGCGTTTTAAAAATATTGGAACTGCATGTTGAAAAATCATTTGGAAACCGTCATTTTTTAAGAAAAACCCAGAATTACTAAACTCCGTTGTTGAATTAAGAGGGGTTCCAAATCGAACAATTTTCTTATTTTGAAAAACTGAAAAATTATTTGTTTGATCCGAATTAATTTTCCAAACATCATTTTCCGTTATTAAAAATAATGTATTGATATACTTGGATTCTTTTTGACGCATTGAATAGATCTTTCCTTCGTAGTTTGGATAAATTTCAATAAATCCTAATACTGTCGATTGGTCAACATATTGATAATTATTTACTATTAACGAAAGCTTTAAACGACAATTGTTAAAAGGTTTAATAAGATTAAATAAATCTAAATCAAGTTTTCTTTCTCCGTTAATAATTTTTAAAACTTGATTCTCAATAAAAACAATTCCTTGATAGGGTGTAATAATTTTTAAGCGTCCAAGTTGTTTTGTTTTTTCTAAGTTATTTCCTATAGAATATTCAATTTCTTTTGGTAAAGGAAAAATTTTTCCAGAAGTAATCCATACTACACCATCATCTTGATTTACTTTAATAACTCGTTTTTCACGAACCATTTTTCTAATAAGTAAATTTTCTAAACGAATTTCGCCTGATAATGAAGTGTAAAGAGGTTTCATTCTTCTCGTTCCCATTGAAACAGAACTATTTGAATCTTCAGCAATTAACTGACCTTTTTTTACAAATTGAGATGTTGTTAAATATAAATATGCACCAATATGTAAAAAAACATCTTTTGAAATTCCTTTCCAATTAATTACTTTTACAATTGATTCTTGTTGCACTTTTAAAACTTTTATCCCATGACTTGTTCGAGCTACAGTTGTTTTTAATGAATCTGGAATAATCAATTTCCCGGAAAAAGGAGAAAGAACTTGATTGACAGTCCCTCCTGTAAAAATCCCACCCGTATGAAAAGTTCGCATTGTTAATTGCGTTCCAGGCTCACCGATCGATTGCGCAGCAATAATTCCTACAGCTTCTCCAAGAGCAATGTTTTTTTCCGTCGCTAAATCCCATCCATAACATTTTTGACAAATAGAACCACTTGATTTGCAAGTTAAAGACGATCGTAATTTTAAAAGAAGAGGTGATTTTCGTTTTAACTCTTTTAAAAATGATTCATTTAAAATAATTTCATTTTTTTCAAATCCTTTATTATTATTCTTTAAAGATTTGTAAGCCAATAATGTTTGTCCAATTAAATTTTTTGTACTATTACTACGATTAATTTTTACTAAAATTCCAAGATCAGAGTTACAATCAATTTCACGAATAATTAAATCTTGAGCAAGATAAATTAATCGGCGTGTCAAATAACCTGAATCTGCAGTCTTTAAAGCTGTATCAACAATTCCTTTTCTTGCTCCATAGGCTGAAATAATATAATCTACCGAACTTAATCCTTCTCTAAAATTTGCTTTAATCGGTAAATCAATAATTTTTCCTTCTTGGTCAGACATTAATCCTCTCATCCCAATAAGTTGGCGAACTTGAGACATATTTCCTCGAGCTCCTGAAAATGCCATGATATACAGATTATTAAAGGGATCAAACTTTTTATAATACTCAACGATTTTATCTTTTAATGACTCAGTAGTAAAATTCCATGTGTCAATAATTTTTTGAAAACGTTCAGCGTCAGAAACAAATCCTAAAGCCCATTGTTCACTAACAAAACTAATTTCGTCTTCCGCATTTTTAAGGAAAGTATTTTTAATATCGGGTGTTCTTAAATCTTCAATATTAATCGAAATCCCAGCATTCGTCGCATACTGAAATCCTAACAGTTTTAATGAATCCAAAAGCGAAGAAGACGAAATACTACCAAAACTAATAAAAGTTTCATGAACTATGTTTTCTAAAAGTTTTTTTGTGATGGTGCGGTTAATTAACATATTCTTGTCTTTTTATAGAATTTTTAAAATTATTACTAAAAATTAATCTTCCTGGAGTAGTTTTTAAGAAAAGATCAGTTAGTTCGTAGTTATTAATGTTTATATATTCAGCAATTAATACTCCTATATTTGTTAATAAGTAATATTTTTTAACAGTATGAGTAAGTTGAAAAATTTTCTCAACAATTACTTCTTGTTCATTAACTTTTAAATTGGTTAAAGTATCACTGAATGTTAGTTTTCCATTTTCAAGTTTAATTTTAAAATTATTGATCGCATAACGCACAAGAACTGGAGAATGTAATGTTAATTTTTTTTGATAAAAAGCAGCTAGTACTTCATTTTCATTCCCAAACCATTTTTTATATCCGAAATTTTTATTATTAATCATGGCTGTTAAATAATAACATCCGATAACCATGTCTTGTGTTGGTTTCAAAATTACGTCTCCATTAGACGGAGATAAGACATTAAAAGAAGGTCTCATCATAGTACGCGCTTCAAGTTGACTTGATTCGTATAATGGAAGATGAATTGCCATTTGATCTCCATCGAAATCAGCATTAAAACCAGTACAAACTAAAGGATGCAAATGAATTGCTTGTCCTAAAATTAAAACAGGATCAAAAGCTTGTATTCCAAAGCGATGTAACGTTGGAGCTCTGTTTAAGATTAAAGAATGCTTACGAGTTAATTCTGCAACTAAACGCCATACAAATAGTTTATTTTTTTTAATAATAGTATTTGCTAATTTTGTATTATGTGACGGTGGTTTAATTTTTGTTTTTAATAATTCATTGATTAAAAAAGGTTGAAATAATTCCGTTGCCATTTCATAAGGTAATCCACATTGATTTAACCGTAAATTAGGACCAACAATAATAACAGAACGACCTGAATAGTCTACTCGTTTTCCAAGTAAAGACTGTCGAAATCTTCCTTGCTTCCCTTCTAAAATTTCGGTTAGACTTTTTAAGGCTTTGTTATTTAGAAAGAAAACTCTTTCTTTTGGCAAACGAGCGTTATCAATTAATGAATCAACACCTTCTTGTAATAATTTTCTACCATGAACACTAATAATATCAGGAGCGATATAATTGTACAGAAAATCAAATAAACGTAAATTTCGAGTAATAATTAGTCGATAAATTTCATTAATGTCAGCTGCTACTAGTCTTCCGCTTTCAAGTTCTAAAAGGGGTCTTAAATTTGGAGGTAAAACAGGTAAAGTAGTTAAAATCATCCAACTTGGATCTGTTTTTGTAGCTAAAAATGCTTCTAAAATTCGGATACGACGAATTACTTTTTTATCAGGAAGATAATTTGAACTTAGATGTAAAAATGAAATCGAAATAATTTTTTCGCGTTGCAATTTAATTTGATCTTTTAAATTAATAGATTCAATTGCCGCCTTAATAATTTCAGCTCCTCTTCTTTTTGTTCGATAATTTTTTGTCTTTTGTAAATATTCAGAAGACATTTTTGATCGATTTTCTGATTTTACAGTTTTTGCTAAGAATTGTTGAAAACCTTTTTCACGATTATTTTCGGACGGCTGGTAAAATGAATATAATTTATTTTCTGATGAAATAATATTAGATCCTTCTTTAAAATAAAGGATTTGTTCAATATCATTCATTGTTATATCTTCATTATAACTTCCTAAAAATAATAATAAATAATTTGGAACTCCTTTGAAATACCATAAGTGAGCAATAGGACAAGTTAAATCAACATAACCCATTCTATATCTTCTTACTCGAGCTTCGACAATTTCAACTTGGCACTCTTCGCAAATTTTATCTAACACAAATCCATTGTATTTTCCGCACTTACACTTCCAATTTTTAATGGGTCCAAAAATTTTTTCACAAAAAAGACCATAAATTTCAGGTTGATGACTTCTGAAATTTATTGTTTCTGGTTTTAAAACTTCTCCTACAATTTCGCCTGATGGTAAAATTCGTTCTGCCCAACTTTTAATTCGTTTTGGTGAAGCAATACTAATTTTTAAATAATCGAAAGAAGCATGCAGATTCTCTAATTTTAATAAAACTTTTTCTAATTCTAGAATTTCCTCATGTGATTTCATATAGTTTTTCTAGCCAATTAAGTTATAATTTTAATAAATAAAAATTTTAAAAGGATTTAACTAATCGATTTAAAATTTTTGTTTTTTCTTTTTCTTTTTCAAAATTTGATAATTCATTTTCTTCAGCTTGATTCACTTTAGCATATTGTTCCACTTTTCGTCTTGCTAATAGGGATCGTAATTTTAAACGCAATTCGATATCTTTAAATATATCTTTTTCAATTTCTTTGGTTTCCGTAGTTGAGTAAAATCCACCTTCCATTTTTTTCATTGAAAAATCTAATCCTAAAGCATGTAATTCACGCATTAAAGCTAAAAAAGATTCAGGAATGGAAGGATTTGGTTTATTAATTTTTTTTCTTATTAAAATTGATTCATACATATCATTACGTCCATCAATATCATCGGATTTGATGGTTAACAATTCTTGTAATGTATTTGAACAACCATATGCTTCTAATGCCCAAACTTCCATTTCTCCAAATCTTTGACCCCCTTTTTGAGATTTTCCAGCCAGAGGTTGTTCTGTGATCATTGAATATGGACCCGTTGATCGTGCATGAATTTTATCTTCGACTAAATGGATTAGTTTTAATATATAACTTTTTCCAACAGTAATTGGATTATCAAAGAATTCTCCCGTTCTCCCATCGCGTAATAAAATTTTTCCAGGATGTTGTGGGTTAAATAACCAGTTTTGATTTGTTTCAATAGCTGCTTCCTTTAATTTCTGATTTGTTAGAATACGAGAGGCTTCTTTCCCATAAATTTCATCAAAAGGAGAAATTTTAAAACGTTTTCCTAATTTTTCACCTGCAAACCCTAAGAGACATTCAAAAACTTGTCCAACATTCATGCGGGATGGCACCCCTAATGGGTTAAAGATAATATCCACTGGAGTTCCATCAGGTAAATAAGGCATATCTTGAGATGGCAGAATTCTTGAAACAATACCTTTATTTCCATGTCTACCAGCTAATTTGTCACCAATTTGAACTTTTCGAATTTGAGCAATAAAAATCTTAATGTATTCTGATGAAGTAGAAATTAAAGCTTCTTCTTTGTTTCCAAAACTTGTTGAAATTATACGAACATCTATAACTCGTCCTTCTGTACCATGGGATACTCGTAATGAAGTATCTCGGGTTGTTGTATTTTTTTGTCCATATAATGCTTTTAACAATTTTGCTTCCGGAGATGGATCTTCTTCACAAGGTGTTACTTTACCTACTAAAATATCGTTTTCTTTTACATAAGAACCTACTCGAACAATTCCGATGTTATTTAAATGACGTTTTACATGTTTCGGTAAGTGTGGAAGATCATTCGTTAATTTTTCATTTCCAGTTACACAAAAAGTTAAATTTGTTTCATATTCTTCAATGTGAACAGATGTCAAACAATCTTCAAGTAAAATTCTTTCGTTTATTACAATAGCGTCTTCATAATTGTAGCCTTCCCAAGGCATATAAGCGATAGTTAAATTACGTCCTAAAGAAAGTTCTCCTTCATTTGTTCCAGGTCCATCAGCAATTACTTGTCCTGAAAACACGTTTTCTCCAACCCATACAATTGGTCGTTGATTAATACATGTTTCTTGATTGGAACGATAATATTTTTTTAACAAATAATTAATTTTTTGATTTGATTTATCTTTAATTTTAATCATTGCTGATGATGATTCAATTACCACCCCTTCGGAATAATTTTTAAGAAGCATTCCCGAATCAAGTGGAGCGATTGCTTCTAAGCCTGTTCCAATTATGGGTTTTTGTGTATAAAGCAATGGAACGGCCTGTCGTTGCATATTGGATCCCATTAAAGCTCTATTAGCATCATCATGTTCTAGAAACGGAATTAATGCAGTTGCCAAAGAAACAATTTGAAGTGGAGAAGTTGTAATAAAATTTAAATCTTCTAATTTCTTCTCATTGAAACTATAGTTTTCTTTTGACGAAAGATACTTTATATTTGCTTGATTTGATAAATCTAACGAAACATCTGCAAACCCGACTTTCGTTTCCGATTCTTGATCTGGATTTAAATAAATAGGTTGCTTTTCAGAAAAAACTTGACCATTTTTAATTAAAAAATAAGGAGTTTCAATAGATCCAATTGAACTAATTCTTCCAAACATAGATAATGAAGTTATTAGTCCAGCATTTTGACCCTCAGGAGTTTCAATTGGACATAATCTTCCATATTGACTAGGATGAATATCTCGAATTACTGTACTGATATGATCTCGTTTTAATCCATTGGGTCCAAAAACACTAATTCTACGTTTATGTGTTAATTCTGCTAATGGATTGATTTGATCCATAAATTGAGATAATTGACTTGTTTTGAAAAATTCTTTAATTGAATTTGTAATCGGTCGAGGATCAATTAACCAATCGTCTGGGTTAGAATAGTTATCAAAATCAACATTAAATTTTTGAGGATTTGAAGCTCCAGCATCTTCCACAACTAATTTTTGAAGTTTCGATAGTCCAGCTCGAAATTGATTTTGTAATAAATCGCCTAAACAGCGAACTTGTTTATTTTTTATTTCATCAATATCATCATTTAATCGGTTGTAGTATTTTAATTCTAGTAACCCATCAATAATTCCAATTAAATCTTGTGCTGTTAAATACGTAATATGTTTTGGAAGATTTAATCCAAATTTTTTATTAATTTTATATCTTCCAATTTCGCCAATTGAAAAAGCTCCTGTTTTATTATTGAAAAGTAATTTTTTAATTCCTCTGGAATTTTCATATAAATAGGTTAATGTTTCTTTTTTGGTTTTCCCTTCATTGGTATATTGACAGTTTGATAAATCTAAAGGATAACGAGAACTGTCTGATAATTCTTGAAAATTCAAACCAAAATATTTTATTAAATCATAAATATAAATTTTTGATGAATCAGTATCTTTTTTGGTTTCTGTACTTTTTAATTTAAATTCGCTATTAACTAAATAAATTCTATCTTTTTTAGGAGCATTTACATTAGTATTTTTTTCTTTTTTAGGGTCGGTCTGATCTAAAATAATTTTTGTCCAAAGGCCTTTATTTGAAATAATAGTTGCGGTATAAATCGTTTTTCGAACTGTTCCAAATTCTTTACGAAAATAAACACCAGGACTACGAATAATTTGACTAATAATAACTCTTTCACAACCATTTAAGATAAAAGTTCCTTCTTCTGTCATTAGTGGAATTTCACCAAAAAAGATATCAACTTTTGCACGAACTTTTTTTTAAAGGGTTCTTTTAATTTATTTTTTCCTGTATCAATTAAATAGTATTCTCCATTTACATAGATTTGAATGTTGTAACTCAAATTCTTTTTTAAACATTTGTCAATACTAAAATTAGGTCCTTTAAATTTAACATCGCTAGGATAAAAATACGTTAAACATGGAAATGTTTTTTTACCACTTCCAACATGACGGGAGATAAAAGGATTCGGAAAATGGGATAATTCTTCCGTTATACCGTAGGATAAAAAATGATAAAAACTTGCACGTTGAGCTTCCGCTAAATCACCAATATTATTAATAAATAGTTTATTCATAATAGATACACTAAAGTCTTTATACGCTTTAATAAATAATAGGAACTAATTAAAAGAAATTAAGTTAGTAATTTTATAGTTACTAACTTAACGAATATTAATTTTAGAAATAATACCAATTCTTGATTTTTTTCTTGCAGCATTATTTTTGTGAATTACTCCTTTTTTAACTGCTTTATCGATAATACTATATAATTTATTAACAATAGTACTTGTCTCTTGTTTAAGATTAGTTACTTCGTCAGTTGATTTTGTTGTTGATAAGCTTTTAATTTTTTTTGTAAACAACTTTGATAATGTTTTAATAGTTGACGTATATCTTCTATTAATCATTCTGTTTCTTTTATTTTGGAGAACTAATTTACGATTTTTTTGTTTTTTATTCATTCTAAATATTATATGATCTTATAAAAAATAATAATCTTTTGTAAGAAAGTATATCATAAGAATAAAATTTCTAAAAATTCAAAATTAATTTTTAATTTTTCGCACAGAACTCATTTTAGTGTTATAATTTCAATCATAATAAAAATAACTAATTTTATTTAAAAAAGAAATTTATCTTAGCATACTAAATTAATATGGCAAAAAATAAAGGACCTCGAATAGTAGTAACTTTAGAATGTACAGAGTGCAGACAAAACAGCGATAAACGCTCTCCTGGGGTGTCAAGATATTTAACATCTAAAAACAGAAGAAATACACCCGATAAATTAGAAATTTCTAAACATTGTCGTTATTGTAATAAACATACTATTCATAAAGAAACGAAATAAACAAAAACTATGAATTATTTTAATAAAGATAAAAAAAATGCAAATTGGTCTGGGAAACCAAAACGTACCAATTGGGATCAAAGTTTACGTTCAACAACAGTTAAAACAACGAAAGTTAAAAAAATTAAAAAAAGTTTACAATATTTATTACTGTTAAAAAAGTTTAAAACAATTGATTATAAAAATATTAAATTGTTAAAAGCTTTTCTAACAAAATATGGAAAAATTCGTGCACGTCGAAAAACACGTGTTAACATTCAACAACAACGAAAAGTCGCAAAAGCTATTAGAAAAGCAAGAGCGGTTGGATTAATTCCGTTTGTTTGCGATGTAAAAATGTAAACTTATAGTATGAGAAAAGCTAGAAATAATAATAATTTTATTGATAAAACATTTACCATTATTGCGGATGTAATTCTTCGAGTATTTCCTGCAAGTCAACAAGAAAAAAAAGCATTTTCTTATTACTTAAATGGTCTATCTGCCCAAGATGAAGGAGAATATGCAGAAGCATTAAATAATTACTATCAAGCATTACAAATTGAAGAAGATTTATACGATAGAAGTATTATTCTGTATAATATCGGGTTAATTTATTCAAAAAATGGAGATTACTTAAAAGCTTTAAAATATTATTATTTTTCAATTTTTATTAATCCTAGATTTACTTCAGCTTTAAATAATATTGCAGTAATTTACCATTATCAAGGCATTAAAGCTGCAGAAAAAAAATGTTATTCCTTATCTGAATCACTGCTTCAAAAAGCAACATTTTATTGGACAAAAGTTGTCAAAATTGATCCGAATTCTTATATTGAAGCTTGGAATTGGTTAAAAACGACTCGTCGCGTGAAAATTTAAAACAAGATTCCCACTTTTGAAATACGGTTATATTCTTTTTATTTCGCTATAAAATTATCTATTAAAACATTAGTAAATTCATGAACGGTTTTGTAACACAAATTATCGGTCCGGTTATTGACGTAGAATTCCCAGAAGGAGCATTACCAAAAATTTATAACGCATTAAAAGTTGCAAAAGGAACATCAGGTGAAGTAATTGTTGCTGAAGTTCAATACTTAATTGGAGAAAACAAAGCTCGTGCTATCTGTATGACATCGACAGATGGTTTAAAAAGAGGAGATAGTGTTGTAGACACAGGAAACTCAATTACTGTTCCAGTTGGTAAAGCAACATTAGGAAGAATTTTTAACGTTCTTGGTGAACCTGTAGATGAATGTGGTCCAGTTCCACAAAGTGAATTTTATTCAATTCACCGTCCAGCTCCTGAATTCGTTGAATTAGAAACAAAACCAAGTATTTTTGAAACAGGGATTAAGGTTGTTGATTTATTAGCTCCTTATCGACGTGGAGGAAAAATTGGTTTATTTGGTGGTGCAGGTGTAGGAAAAACAGTATTAATTATGGAATTAATTAATAACATTGCTAAAGAACATGGTGGTGTATCAGTTTTCGCAGGTGTTGGAGAAAGAACACGTGAAGGAAATGACTTATATGCAGAAATGAAAGAATCAAAAGTTATTGATGCTTCAAATTTCGAAAACTCAAAAGTTGCTTTAGTTTATGGACAAATGAATGAACCACCTGGAGCAAGAATGCGTGTAGCATTAACTGCTTTAACAATGGCTGAATATTTTAGAGACAAAAATAAACAAGACGTATTATTATTCGTTGATAATATTTTCCGTTTTGTACAAGCTGGTTCTGAAGTATCAACATTATTAGGAAGAATGCCATCAGCTGTTGGATACCAACCTACATTATCTACTGAAGTTGGTGAATTACAAGAACGTATTACTTCAACAAAAGAAGGTTCAATTACTTCAATTCAAGCTGTATACGTACCAGCAGATGACTTAACAGATCCGGCTCCTTCAAATGTATTCCGTCACTTAGATGCTACAACAGTTTTATCACGTGAATTAGCAGCAAAAGGAATTTATCCTGCTGTAGATCCATTACAATCGACGTCAACAATGTTACAACCGTCAATTGTTTCGGCTGTTCATTTTAAAACAGCACAACAAGTAAAACAAACGTTACAAAAATACAAAGAATTACAAGAAATTATTGCTATTTTAGGAATTGATGAATTATCTGAAGAAGATAGATTAATCGTAGGTAGAGCTAGACGTATTGAACGTTTCTTATCTCAACCATTCTTTGTAGCAGAAGTATTTACTGGATTATCTGGAAAATACGTTAAATTAAATGATTCTGTTAATGCATTCCAACGTATTTTAGCTGGAGAGTTTGATTCATTACCTGAACAAGCGTTCTACTTAGTAGGTGGAATTGAAGATGTACTTGAAAAAGCAAAAACATTAGCTAAATAAAAATAAATTAAAATTTTAACTAAACATAAACTAGCTAGTTTATGTTTAGTTCTTAATTATGGGACCTTTTGGAATCGACATAATTTTTTATGGACGTGGGTTCAAATCCCACAGGTTCCAAACTATTTCAACACCTGTGGCCGAGTGGTTGAAGGCACTGGACTCATAATCCATTTTCGTAAGAACGTCACTGGTTCAAACCCAGTCAGGTGTAATCTTAGAATTTTGTTTTTAATCTTGTTGCTTTCCCACTTAATGAACGAATAAAGTACAATTTTGCTCTTCTAACTTTTGAAGATTGTTTCTTCGTTACGGATACAATTTTTGGAGAATTCAATAAGAAAATTTGTTCCACTCCTACGCCCGCTACCGTTCGTCTTAAAGTAAAACTTTTTCCTAAATTACGATTACTCTTTGAAATAATTAAGCCTTCATAATATTGAGTTCTTTCTTTTTCTCCTTCTGGAATTAAATAACCTAATCGAATAATATCTCCTACTTCAAGGTTATTAGTTTTTGAACCTGCAATATTCATGGGCTTTAAATACTTTGCTTCCACGTATTTTATAAGATCTATTGAAGGGGTTTTTTTATTTTGTAAATTTGTTTGATTTTTAATATTATTAATTGTATTCATATTGTCGATCGATCTGGATAACTAAATTATTATTTTCTCCTTAATGTAATGATAATAAATAATTATGATTAAATAAAGGATTAAAAATTAATTTTTTAAGAAATTCAAAAATCAAAGATATTGCTAAATATTTTATTCGATACAAATTAACCATAATTACTATAATTCAATGAATTTACTTTCTACAGAAAATAAATCGTTAAATTCTTTTCAGGATTTAAAAGGTAACTCTAACGAGAGTTCTATTTCTAATAATATAAAATTAGAAAAACGAAGACGTCATCAAGCTTACATATCAACTGATTATTTACTTGGGTTTTTAACATATTTTGACTTTTTTTCACGTGATACTTTTCAAGTGATTAAAAACTCAATTTTTTTTGGTCACTTATTTGAAAAAACTTCAATAAACAGTGATCTAATTTTATTTGCTTGTTTAGATGAAAAATTTGAATTTTCAACCATTTTGAAAGAATATGATCTTGTTCAATCTTCTCTAGTTGAAATGATTTTTGGTTCTGCGAATAAAACGATAAAAAACTCGACTCTTCGAAATGTTTGGAAAACTTCCTTTAAAGGATCTTTGACTTCTGAGGAAAAAGAAATTTTGTATTCTCAAGAAATGATTCAATTATTTGAAAAAGCAATTGATAATTCTTTACATCGATTTAAAACGCCTGTCGTTACACCTGAAGTTTTATTTATTACTCTGATGGAAGAAAAAACAAGTAAGGCAGGTAAGCTAATAAAAAAATTATTAAAAAACGATGCTAGTTGGTATTTATTACGTTATCGTTTGATAAAACGTTTACATAGTCAAGAAGTTTTAATTCGTGGTGAAGTAGCAAAAAATCAACATTATTTTGCGTATTTAATGAAAACGCGTTTTTCTGAATTTGACTTTAATAAATTAATAAAAAATGACTTATTATTAACTGCAGTATCTTTTTTTAGAAATTCATTAATAAAAGACATTTTAAAACAAAATGTTTTTCAGCTTTTAAAGGATGAAATTTTTAGTTCTATCAAATTGATTAGTAAACGAAAATATTCATAAAAATTAACTTTTGTTATAGAATAACAAGAGTATAGGCGAGTGTAGCCAAGTGGTTACGGCAATGGTTTGTGGATCCATCATTCGCGGGTTCAAGTCCCGTCATTCGCCTTTAATAATTAATTAAATTAAAAAAGTTTTGACGTCTTGTTGTTTGATTGGTATCATTAATGTTATATTAAACAATATAATTTAAATTTTAATTAAAAATGGCACGATATACAGGTCCTAGAGTAAGAATTATTAGAAGATTAGGCCTGTTACCTGGATTGACACGAAAAAATGCAAAAAATCGAACAAAAACTCCAGGTCAACATGGAAAGTTAGTTTTTACAAAAACTAAACAAAGATCTTCATTATCAGATGACTATAGAGAACGTTTATTAGAAAAACAAAAACTTCGTTTTAATTATGGAGTTAGTGAAAAACAACTAGTTTCTTATTACAAAGAAGCAAAACGTAGAAATGGATCAACAGGAACATTGCTATTAGAACTTTTAGAAGCAAGATTAGATTGTGTTATTTATCGACTTGGGTTTGCTTCTACTATCCCTGCAGCTAGACAAATTGTAAATCATGGACATATTTTAGTAAACGATAAACTAATTAATATTCCAAGTTTTATTTGTCAAAAAAATGATGTAATTACGGTCAAAGAAAGAGAAACATCAAGAAAACTAATTTCAGATAATTTTGAAACACAACAACAAAAGAGAAAATTAATTCAAAGAAGAATGAAACGTGTAAATTTAACAAAATCACGTTTTCACAGTTTATTACCAAAGCATTTAGAAATTGATAATGAAAAACTGATTGGGAATTTTCTTTCTCCAGTAAAACGAAAAGATGTTTTAGTACGTGTAAATGAATTAAAAATTGTTGAGTATTATTCTCGATAATTTTTAATTTTTTAAAACAAATTAAAACTCCTATAATAATATTCCAAAGATAGAATGAGGTTAACTAAGTAATAACTTGTTAGCAATTAAAAGGGCTACTGATAAAGTAATCCAATTACTAATTATTAATTTTTAATAATACAATTAACATGAACGACGCATCAGAAAGAACACGTATTAAATCAGAACGTTACGAATCTGGAGTAATTCCTTACAAAAAAATGGGATACTGGGACGCAGACTACTCAGTTAAAGAATCTGACGTACTTTGTCTTTTCCGTATCACTCCACAACCAGGTGTAGATCCAGTTGAAGCTGCAGCAGCTGTTGCTGGTGAATCTTCTACAGCTACTTGGACTGTTGTATGGACTGACTTATTAACTGCTTGTGAAGTATACCGTGCTAAAGCATACTTCGTAGAAGAAGTTCCAAACAAAGCTGAAGAATTCTTTGCTTTCATCGCTTACGAATGTGACTTATTTGAAGAAGCTTCTATTGCTAACTTAACTGCGTCTATTATCGGTAACGTATTTGGTTTCAAAGCTGTTAAAGCTTTACGTTTAGAAGATATGCGTATTCCTTATGCATACTTAAAAACTTTCTTAGGTCCTGCTGCTGGTGTAATTGTAGAACGTGAAAGATTAGACGTATTCGGACGTCCTTTATTAGGTGCTACTGTTAAACCTAAATTAGGTCTTTCTGGTAAAAACTACGGTCGTGTAGTTTATGAAGGATTAAAAGGTGGTTTAGACTTCTTAAAAGATGACGAAAACATCAACTCTCAACCATTCATGAGATGGCGTGAAAGATACTTATACGTTATGGAAGGGATCAACAAAGCTGTTGCTAAAACAGGTGCTGTTAAAGGTTCTTACTTAAACGTAACTGCTGCTACAATGGAAGATATGTACGAAAGAGCAGAATTTGCTAGAGAACTTGGATCAGTTATTATCATGATTGACTTAGTTATTGGTTACACAGCAATCCAATCTATGGGTTACTGGGCTCGTAAAAACGACATGATTCTTCACTTACACCGTGCTGGTCACTCAACTTACACTCGTCAAAAAAATCACGGTATTAACTTCCGTGTAATTTGTAAATGGATGCGTATGGCTGGTGTTGACCATATCCACGCTGGTACTGTTGTTGGTAAACTTGAAGGAGATCCAAACGCAGTTAAAGGGTTCTACGATACTCTTTTATTAACTAGCTTAAAAGAAAACAGAAACTTAGGTATCTTCTTCGATATGGACTGGGCTTCTTTACGTAAATGTCTTCCAGTAGCTTCTGGTGGTATTCACTGTGGACAAATGCACCAATTAACACACTTATTAGGTGAAGATGTTGTATTACAATTCGGTGGTGGTACAATTGGACATCCAGATGGTATCCAATCTGGTGCTACAGCTAACCGTGTAGCTTTAGAAGCTATGGTTTTAGCTAAAAACGAAGGTAGAGACTACTTAGCTCAAGGTCCAGACATCTTAAAAGCTGCTGCTAAAGATTGTCGTCCATTACAAGTTGCTTTAGACTTATGGAAAGCTATTACATTCGACTACGCTTCTACAGATAGTTTAGACTACGAAGCTACTCCAACTAAATCAGCTTCTTAATTAGTACAATTTTTATTTAATTGAAGTATTACCTTTTTATTAACAAACAAACACAAAGGAATTATTATGGCAAGAATTACACAAGGTTGTTTCTCTTTATTACCTGATTTAACTGATGATCAAATCAAAAAACAAGTTGAATATTCAATCAAATCTGGATACGCTGTTTCTGTAGAATACACTGATGATCCACACCCACGTAACTGTTACTGGGAAATGTGGGGATTACCACTTTTCAACGTTCCTGATGCTGCTACAATTATGTACGAAATCAACGAATGTCGTAAAGCACACCCTAACATGTACGTAAAAGTAAATGGTTTCAACAACGCTCGTGGTGTTGAATCTACAGCAATTTCTTTCATCATTCAACGTCCATCTTTTGAGCCAGGATTCTACTTAGCTCGTCAAGAAGGTGCTGGAAGAAACATCGTTTACACAATCCAAAGTTACGCTGTTCAAGCTGCTGCTGAAGGATCTCGTTACTAATTCTTTAATAAATTGAAAAAAGATAATTAATTTTATCTTTTTTCAATTTATTAAAAAACTTTCTTGATTCATTTTCTATAAATTTAATAAACCCAAAAAAATTAACAATATGTGTAAAACTTTAAAAGACTTAGTTATTAGCAAAAGTGATGTAATTGATATTCAAGATTGTTATTCTGCAACAGGAATTGAAAACATCTTAGGAACATTAAATGAAGAATTAGTTGGTTTAAAAGAAGTAAAAACAAAAGTTCGAGAAATTTCATCTGTATTATTATTTGATCGTATTCGTGAAATTCAAGGATTAGTTCAATTAAACTCAAGTTTACATATGGCCTTTACAGGTCGTCCAGGTACAGGAAAAACATCTGTTGCGACTAAAATTGCTTTAGTTTTAAGAAACTTAGGATATTTAACAAAAGGGCACGTAACAACTGTTACTCGTGAAGATATGGTTGGACAATACGTTGGTCATACAGCTCCAAAAACACGCGAATGTTTACAAAATGCTACAGGTGGTGTTCTTTTTATTGATGAAGCTCATCATCTATATAAACCTAATAATGAAAGAGATTATGGGGCAGAAGCTATTGAACTTCTTTTACAAGTAATGGAAAACCAACGCGATGACCTTGTTATCGTATTCTCTGGTGGAAAAGAAAAAATTGATACTTTCTTTAACTCAAACCCTGGAGTTTCATCACGTATTGGAAACCACGTTAATTTTCCTGACTATGGTGTAAATGATTTAGTTGATATTACGAAATTCATTATTCATAATGATTATCGTTATAAATTTACTTCTGAAGTTATTGATATTTTACGTTTCTATATGGAACAATTAATTACATTTGAAACATTCTCAAATGTTCGAACAATTAAAATTTTCTTAAATCAATTACTTTCATACCAATCAATTCGTATTGAGAAAACATTAACATCAAACGGAAAAATCGATTATGATTCTTTAGTTACTTTAAAGAAAGAAGATTTTGATTATTTTGTTGCTGATGATTTTATTAATATTATTGGAAGCGAAAATATCACATTACATAAAAAGTAAATTATATTTTTGGTTTCTGAAAAATTCTATTATTTATTAAATTAATTAAAAAGACATGTTATTTCTTTTAGCAACACCTGAATACAGTAATTTACAATCAAATACTACAAAAGTAAAAGTACACTTAAGAAGTGGCGTTGCTGAAATTTTTGAGCAACATCAAGATTTAATGGGAAAGGTAGAAAATAACATCATTGAAATCGAAACAAACTTTGAAAATAAATTTGAAAAAAGTTTATTTATTCTTCAAGATGCTGTTTTTGTAGTTTCAAATCAAGGATTAGATACAACTGCAGAAACTAAAGGAACAGGTGTATATGTCTACGCTAAAAAAGTAAAAGAAATTACATCTGCAATTTCAGTAGATGAAGTTACTAAACAATATGAACAAAAACTTGTTGAATTAGAAACTGAAAATCAAAAGTTGGCTACTGCTGATGGAAATGAGAAAGTTATTAACTCTAAAATCTTTCTTTTAAAAGATGAAGCCGAATTCCTAAAAAAAGTTGTAACCATTGTCAAAGAATTTAAATCGTAAAAATGTTTAATTTAGATGAAACCTTTTCACTTAATAATTCTTATTTTTCCCAAAAAGATTTATATTTGAAAAGTTTTCTTTATTCTTTCGGTGTTTTTTCTTTTATTGATTTGTTAAGAGGTCAAGTTGCAGAAATTGATCTCTTACAATTAGTTCCAGGGTTTTATTTAATTTTGTTATTTATTTCTCTTCTTGTATTAATAATTTTCTCGACTTTTTTATTAAAAATTCCTTTGGATCTTGATAATAAAAAATCGGCAGGAACAAAGACTATTTTTAGATTAAACTCAATCAATAATTCAAAACTTTCTTTTTTTTTATTTTCAATGAGTTGTTTAGTTACATTAACTACGACAATTCCACTTAGTCTTGATTCTTTTAATTCTTACGGAGAAAAAACGTTGGAAAATCTTTGGTCAATTGATGAAGTTTTAAACTTAGAAACTATTCTTTTAACGACAGTTTTAAGTATTTCTCAATTCCCAATTGTTTTATTATCTGGATTAACTAGTGAAATTGTGATAAATTCCTTGCCAGAATATTGGAAAATAATAAGTTTTGTAATTTTTGCAATATCAGGATTGCTAACACCTACAATTGATGGATATACTCAACTTTCATTTGCTTTTTCTGCTTTTGCGCTATTTTTTTTAGTGATTAGTATTCTAGAAAAGCGTTTAAATTTAAAACTAACTGGAACATTAATTTTAGCTTGATATAAAATAGATGTAAGAGTCTCATTTCTACTTTTTATAGGTGTGCTTTTACTTTAACACGATTTATTCATATATGATTAAAAACTTACAAAAACTTTTTTCTTTTTTATTATTACCATTTTTAGTATTCTCGGTCCCAAAAACAGCATTTGCGTTTCCGATTTATGCTCAACAAGCATATGAAAATCCAAGAGAAGCTAATGGAAGAATTGTATGTGCAAACTGTCATTTAGCACAAAAACCATCTGAAATTGAAGCTCCAGGTTCTGTATTACCGAACAGTGTATTTGAAGCTGTTGTTAAAATACCTTATGATGTAAAACAAAAACAAGTTCTTGGAAACGGTCAAAAAGGTGGACTTAATGTAGGAGCCGTAGTTATTTTACCAGAAGGATTTAAATTAGCACCAAAAAATCTTTTAGACGAAGAATTAAAAGCAAAAACAAAAGGAGTATATATTACGCCGTACAGTCCAACTAAAGAAAATATTCTTGTTGTAGGACCAATTGCTGGAGAAAAAAATCAAGAAATTATTTTCCCAATTTTATCGCCTGATCCAGAAAAAGATAAAAATATTTTCTATGTAAAATATCCAATCTATGCTGGTGCGAACAGAGGTCGTGGACAAGTTTATCCAACAGGAGATAAAACAAATAACAATGTAGTTACTGCAGCAACAACAGGTAAGATTCAAGAAATTAAACTATCAGACAAAGTATTTGAAATTACAATTGCTGGAACAAATGGAGATGTTAAAACTCAAACAGTTCCAAAAGAAGTTGATTTAATTGTTAAAGAAAATCAAGTTGTTCAACAAGATCAACCATTAACAGTTAATCCCAATGTTGGTGGATTTGGTCAAGCCGAATTAGAAGTTGTCTTACAAGATCCTCTTCGTATTTATGGTTACTTAGCTTTCTGTGTTTCAGTTATTATTGCTCAATCAATGTTTGTATTTAAAAAGAAACAATTCGAAAAAGTTCAATTAGCAGAATTAGATTTCTAAGGAAAAAAATAGCGAAAATTTAATTTTCGCTATTTTTATAATTAAGTTTTATTCTGTTTGAGAGTCGTTTGTATCATTATCTCCAATCATATACTTAGCAAATCGACTGATTTGAATATTTTCTCCTAATAGAGAAACATGATTTTTAATATATTCTTCAACTGTTAACTCTGGATCACGAATACAAGATTGATTTAATAATGTATAGGATTTTAGAGTTTTTTCAACACGTCCTTTTAATATTGATTCTTTGATATTTTCAGGTTTATTTTTTAAATCATCACGTTTTCCTTCAATTTCTAATTCTGTATCCCAAAGACTTTGAGGAATATCTTTTAATGTTAAATAATTAACAGATGTTGATGATGCGATTTGCATGCCTAATGTTTTTGCTAAATTTTGAAATTCAACGCGACGAGCCACAAAATCTGTTTCACAGTTTAACTCTAATAATACTCCGATTTTTGAGCCAGTATGAATGTAACTTGTAATAATTCCTTGTTTTGTACTTCGTGATAATTTTTTTTCAGCAGAAGCTAAACCTTTTTGTCTTAAAAATGCAACAGCCTTTTCAAAATCACCTTTTGTTTCAGTTAAAGCATTTTTACAATTTAGCATTCCAGCCCCTGTTTTTTCTCGAAGTTCTTTTATTGTTGCTGCACTTACATCCATATCTTTTATTGATTTATATTTATATAATTAGTATAACAGTTTTTAAAAAACTTTTAATCGAATTTTCGAATTCTATTAACAATAATATATTATTTGACTATATTAGAGTCAATACTTAAATTTTAAAATAGTTATTTTTGAAAAAGATTTTTATCGTTCTAAATTATGAAAAAAACATTGTCCATAACAGTATATAATGAATCAGGCGTTTTGACCAGAATTTCTACTGTCTTTTCTAGCAGAGGATTCAATATTGAAAGTATTGCGGTGGGACCAACCGAAAATCCGGATGTTTCTAGAATTATTATTGTACTACCAGGCGATGATCAAACTATTGAACAAATTACAAAACAACTTAATAAATTAATTCAAGTAATTGAAATTAAAGATATTTCAAATCGTGCTTGTGTTGAACGTGAATTAATGCTCTTAAAAGTGCAATCTTCTGCTAAAACACGTTCTGAAATTTTAGAAATTGTTCAAATTTTTCGTTCAAAAGTCGTCGATATTTCTGACAATTCTATTACGATAGAAGTTACTGGAGATCCAGGAAAAATATTAACTATTCAAAGATTATTACAACCATATAAGATCATTGAAAGCATTCGTACTGGAAAAATAGCAATTGAAAGAGAATTAGGAATTAATACTGAATCTTTAAAAAATAATTGATTGGGGACGGAGGGACTTGAACCCTCACGACCAATTTAGTCAACAGATTTTAAGTCTGTTGTGTCTACCATTCCACCACGTCCCCTTTGAA
>Ga0209400_1000101_pt1 | contig 70926 bp, 62 predicted proteins | sample M_130807_EF_Meta_FD_187313 | JGI IMG/M metagenome (GOLD analysis project Ga0209400, IMG submission 187313) | Freshwater microbial communities from Lake Montjoie, Canada to study carbon cycling - M_130807_EF_MetaG (SPAdes) (version 2) | ecosystem: Environmental > Aquatic > Freshwater > Lake... | reverse complement strand
GATAGCCCAATGGGTAATGCAATCCTGGGAGCAAAGATTGGTGAGTCAGTCTCATACACTGCCCCAACCGGTAAAGAACTAACGGTCAAGATTGTGGCTGTAAAGCACTTCGAAGGTTAATCTTCGCGAGCTTCAATAATTCTTGGCTTTAGCCCTGCATTCTTAAGCGCCTTTAAAACTTCAAGAGTATGTTCGTGACCTGAAGTCTCAACAGAAAGATTCAGTTCCACTTCAGAGATCTTGAGTCCTAGACCGTGTCTAGTGTGAAGCACTTCAACAACGTTCGCATTTGCCTTAGCAATAACTTCCGCTGTTAAAGCAAGCTGTCCTGGTCTATCTGGAAGCATGACTGAGATGGTGGTGTATCTTTCAGCTGCCGCCAGACCATGACGAACAACTCTTTGAAGCAATAGTGGGTCCATGTTTCCACCAGAAAGAATTACAACAGTCTTACCCTTTAGTTTTAGCTTTCCTGCAATAAGAGCAGCAACACCAACAGCACCTGCAGGTTCAACTACCTGTTTTGCTCGCTCTAACAGGACAAGGATTGCCTTAGCAATCTCGTTCTCTGAGACTGTAACGACCTTGTCGACGTGCTTCTTAATTAGTTCAAAAGGAATACGACCTGGTTTAGAAACAGCGATACCATCAGCAATAGTTGGAGTGGTAACCACCTCGGTTAACTTACCTGACTTCATTGAAGGAACATAAGGAGCAGCGTGTTCTGACTGAACACCATAGACCTTTACTTTCCTGCCATTGGCTTTAGCTGAAAGCTTTGCCGCAACCGCAACACCAGCAGCTAATCCGCCACCACCGATAGCAACAACTATGTTGTCAACATCAGGTAGTTCCTTCATGATCTCTAAGCCAACAGTTCCTTGACCGATTACTACGTCAATGTGATCAAACGGTGGAATAAAGACAGAGTTCCTCTTCTGAGAAAACTCTTGAGCTGCTTTTAGACATTCTGCAAATGTTGCTCCAGTTAGAACTACCTCTGCTCCATAACCCTTGGTTGCTTGAACCTTAGGTAAAGAAGCTCCAATTGGCATAAAGATGGTTGCCTTGATCCCCAGCTTTGAAGCAGCGAGAGCAACACCTTGAGCGTGGTTACCAGCGCTAGCGGCTACCACTCCACGCTTACGCTCTGCTGCTGTGAGTTTAGACATGCGGTTATAGGCACCGCGAAGCTTGTATGCTCCAGTTCTCTGAAGGTTCTCTGCCTTTAGGAAGACCTGGCCGCCGGTTAGGTCAGAGAGGTAGAAACTATCTAGTAGTGGGGTTTGCTTAGCAATAGCCAAGACATTGGCCTCAGCAGCCTCAAAATCCTTCAGAGTTGGTGTCACCACCGGAGTTGCATTAGACAAACTAACCTCACTTACTTATTTATTAGAGTTTAGTTTGCCTTAGAGCCCTCATGCCCAACTCTCACTGAGATCAGCCTCAGTCACGTCCTTTTCGAAGGTTGTTCTCGCGGATGATTCTTCGTTCGTCTTCCAGGATTCCGTTCAATGCGCTTCCACGCCCCTTTACGCGAGCGATGTTTGCACCCCGAAGTCCTACATATTTCTCATCGAAATATTTTGGATCATCGCGAAGTTTTTCGTCTCTGGAGGCAATTTCACCATCAACCCCAATCGCAGAATCCATACGAGCTTTTCGTTCTTCTTCTGTGAGGTGGGCCCAGTCTTTGTCACCTGTCAGCAACTGTTTTAGCCATTTGGTTAATCTTGAGATCATAATTTAATCCCCACAGCTACTACGCCACCTCCGCCAGGTGCAAAGTTGACGGGACAGACATTCAGCCATTCTGATGTCTTTCCACAATCCTCAGGTCCTGCCAATTCCGTAGATTGATTGAATAAAGATAGTGAAAGGGTAACCATTAGGGCCAAGATAGCCAGCATGATTATTTTCGGTGATGTTAGTCGCATTCTCTCCCCTTTTTTCGATAACTTAGTTGAAAGTATATTTAAAGCGCATGCCTTTGACAATTATTGCCCGGGAAATTTTCACACTTTTCCATATTCTTAACCAAACCGAAATGAAAAAATGACACCAACTCTTAGCGCAAGAGAAGCCAAGCTCTTGACCCTGTATGCCTGTGGGCTTGACTCCAGACAGGACAAGAGTGTTCTGGATGTCATTACTAGATTTGGAATGCTCCAGATCGATAGTGTGAATGTCTTTGAACGTGCCCACTACATGCCTCTCTTCAGCCGGCTAGGTGCCTTTGATAAAAACGATCTAGATTCATTGACCCAAGGTAAACATCCTGAACTGATTGAGTACTGGGCTCATCAAGCGAGTTTTATCAAGACAACCGATCTTCCATTATTCGAATGGCGAATGCAGTGGTATCGAGATAGAGCAGCTAATAAAGAGAGTTGGCAAAGCCAGCACAAGAAACTAATCAACTGGATACTTGCAGAACTAAAAGCCAATGGTCCAATGACTCACAGTCAGTTCGAGCATGAAGAGAATGCAAGAACTGGTTCTTGGTGGGGCTGGAGCAACGTGAAGATTGCTCTAGAGCGATTAATGCGACAGGGTGAGGTTATTGCAACCGGTCGAAAGAACTTCAGCCGAGTTTATGCACTCCCAGAGCAAGCACTAACTAAGAGCATTCTGAATAAGACTGTTGATCATCAAACCGGCAAGATGAAACTCTTTGGTAACGCAGCAAAGCTAATGGGTGTTGGCACAGTTCGAGATATCGCAAATGTTTACTGCATCTACCCGTCAGAAGCTAAACCAATAGTTGCAGATCTCGAAGAACTAGGAATAGTTAGAGAAGTCAGTGTCGAAGGTTGGAAAGAAAAAGCATATCTTCATAAAGACTTTGTAAACTTTGACTTCAAGTCTGTAAAGCCAGGGCTAACAACTCTGCTCTCCCCTTTTGATCCACTTACCTGGCAGAGAGAACGAGCAGTCAGAATCTTTGACTTTGACTACAAGATCGAGATCTACGTTCCAGAACCTAAACGCATCTATGGTTATTACACTCTGCCAACCCTGCACAAAGACAAACTGGTAGCAAGAATAGATCTCAAATCAGATAGACAGAACAGTTCTCTACTGGTTCAATCTGCTTGGCATGAACTTAGCCTGAGCGCAAGAGAACTAAACCAAATCAAGAAGCCACTTACTAAGCATCTAAAAGATGTTCAGAAGTGGCAGGGTCTTGAAGACCTGGAAATCAAACCTAAGGGAAATCTAGATTTAGAACTTTCCGCCTAGTTCCTTTAGACGAGCAATACGCTTATCCAATGGTGGGTGGGTTGAGAACAACCGCTCTGCAACTGAAGGCTTCACTGGGTCACTGATATACATATGAGCCATAGACCTAGAGGCTCTTCGCATCGGGCGTCCATAAGCCTTTAGCTTCTCTAGTGCAGAAGCCAAACCATCAGGGAAACGAGTAATCTCAGCTCCTGATGCATCTGCTAGATACTCACGCTGTCTTGAGACAGCGGCGCTTACTATCGGGCCAATCAGGGCAGCAATAATCCAAGCGACAATGCCAAACAGGATAAGAAATGCTCCCGCGTTGTTTTTGCCTCTATCGTTACCTCTTGAGAAGAATGACATCCGAATAAAGAAATCAGCCAAGATACCGATTGCACTTACCAAACCAAAGACAATGGTTGAAACTCTGATGTCATAGTTCTTTACGTGGCTCATCTCATGAGCCATGACACCTTCTAGTTCCTGGTCGTCCATGATGGCAAGTAATCCGGTAGTGGCAGCAACTATGGCGTGCTTTGGGTCTCTACCTGAAGCAAAAGCGTTTGGTGCTTCATCTTGGATTATGTATACCTTAGGCATTGGCATGCCTTCGGTTATTGCAATATTCTCAACTACATTCCAGAGTCTTGGGTTATCAGATTTCTGAATCTGAACTGCTCCAGAAGCTGCAACAGAGAATGCTCCAGCGCAGTAGTACTGAATCAGTGCGTAGAGAGCAACAAAGATGATAATCCCGAAGGCAGAAGACCCATTGCCTGTTGCGTATCCTGCAAAAGTTGCCAATCCACCTATTAGCAGGACGAAGAAGAAAATGATGAATACAGTGTTGCGCTTATTAGCGGCAATCGCCGAATACATTAATTTGCCTACTAACTAGAACTTGATCTCAGGTGCATTTGCAATCGCTGCTGCATCGGCAACCTCAAAGAATGCGCGCTCTGCGAAGCCAAGGCTCTTAGCAAAGAAAGAGTTTGGCCAGATCTTAATCTTGGTGTTTAGTTCACGAACACCACCGTTATAGAAACGACGAGCTGCCATGATTTTGTCTTCGGTGTCAGATAGCTCTGACTGAAGACCTAGGAAGTTCTGAGATGCCTGTAGCTGAGGATAAGCCTCCGCAACTGCAAAGAGTGACTTCATTGCTGACTGGAACTGTCCTTCAGCCTTAGCTGCTTCTGCAGGGTTTGAAAGTGCTGTTCCTGAGATAGTTGCTGCACGTGCCTTAGTAACATTCTCAAAGACACCGGACTCGTGCTTTGCATAACCCTTAACGGTTTCGACCAAGTTAGGAATTAGGTCTGCACGACGCTTTAACTGAACCGTGATATCGCTCCATGCCTCATCAACACGAACATTCAAACGGACAAGTCCGTTGCGCATTGAAACGAACCAGATACCCAAAACAACAACTACTGCAAGTGCAATAAATAGAACTGTGTAATCCATGACTCTCCTAGATCAGGTTGCTAAGTGCAACATTGATATAAGCCTAAACAAGAAAACACACAGTTTTTGCTAACTGTGTGTAATCTCTCAGCGAACTGGTGCCCCCAGTGGGACTCGAACCCACACTGGAACGATTTTAAGTCGTCTGCCTCTGCCATTGGGCTATGGGGGCTTTAGCGATATTGAGTTATATAGCGAATCGGCACCTAGGATACCTGGGTGCCGATTCGCGAAAAGGTTTTAGGCCTTAGGACGCGATGCCCAGGTCTCAAAGGCTAATCGAGGATCCTTTGTTGCGCTAACTGAAACAATGTCACGCTTGAAGATGAAGTTGTTCACCCAGCCAATAATGACTCTATGTTTACGTTCCAACATAGGCATTGCAAGCCCATGGTAAACGCGGTGAGCGCACCAAGCTAAGAAGCCCTTTAGAACGATGTTTCCTGACTGGAACACACCGTTGTATAGACCAAGACCAGCAACTGCACCTAGGTTCTTGTGGTTGTATTCATTGACGCCTTCACCACGAAGATTCGCAGTAATGTTTGCAGCAAGAAGCTTTGCCTGACGAACGGCGTGCTGTGCATTTGGAACACAGAAACCGCCAACACCGCCACCAGATAGATCTGGAACAGCTGAAACATCTCCGGCAGTCCAAGCGCTCTCAATAACAACGCCTTCTTTGGCTACCTGAAGAGTTGGAAGTGCTGTGACACGGCCACGCTCATCAAGAGGTAGGTCAGTGTTCTTTACAAATGGAGATGCCATAACACCAGCAGTCCAAACGATTACATCGCTCTCAAACTTTTCACCAGTAGATAGTTCGATAACACCATCAGCTGCAGATACAAGCTGAGTGTTTAGGTGAACCTTTGCGCCACGACGATCTAGATCTGAAAGGACCCACTCAGAAGTCTTCTGTGAAACCTCAGGCATGATTCTGCCCATTGCTTCAATGAGGTGGAACTTCACATCAGCGAAGCTGATACCTGGGTAGTAGCGAATTAGGTAGCTAGCAAGGTTGCGCATTTCTGCGAACACTTCTATGCCAGCGAAACCTCCACCGACAACAACGAAGGTGAGCAATCTGTCACGCTTTGGTCCTGCTGGCAAGTTAACCGCAGTGTCAAAGTTGGTAAGAATGCGGTTACGAATTTCAATCGCTTCTTCAACTGTCTTGAGCCCTATTGCATTATCTGCAACACCTGGGATTGGGAAGGTTCTAGAAACTGCACCAGCAGTAACAACAACCTGATCGTAAGTGTGCTGAACTTCTCCAAGACCTGGAATATCTAGTGTTGCTGTCTTAGTTGCGTGATCAAGCTTGGTCATCTTGCCGTTGATGATCTTGGTGGTCTTTAGGTGTCTTCTGTGGGAGACAACAGTGTGACGAGCTTCGATAGAGCCAGCAACAACCTCAGGTAGGAACGGCTGGTAAGTCATGTATGGCAGCGGGTCAACGAGGGTAACCTCAGCCTCACCTGCTCTAAGTAGTTTCTCTAGCTTGAAAGCTGTGTAGAAACCGGCGTAACCGCCACCGACGATCAGGATTTTTTGCATGCTGGGTTCCTCAAGGATTTGGAAGATTGTTGAGCGCATCAACGCGCTCCTTTGATTTTACTAGGAACTGACCTTACAAGAGCACCGACTGGGGTTAAAACCCATCTCTTCTAGAGCTAAATCTCCAATTGGGTTAACCCCAGGGCCTTTAGCCAGAGAATGGGCTGCCAGGGCATGTAGGCACTTGACTCGAGTAGGCATACCGCCTGCGCTAATTCCAACCAGTTCCTCAACGTGTTCAATGACTTCACGCTCAGCTAAATAGCTCTCGTGGGCGGCTAAATATTTAACCTTGAGTTCAGGATCTGCTTCGAGCATTTCTTGTAATTTGACCATGTATCCAGCTGCCTCAAGACCACTCAGCATTCCTGATGTATTCGGGTGGGTGAGGTAGTAGAAAGTTGGGAATGGCTCTCCGTGAGAGAGCCTCGGTGAGGTTTGAACCACCATCGGTTTGCCACAAACACAACGAGCGGCTATCCCTAGGACATCTCGCATCGGACGACCAAGCTGAACCTGCATCTCGGCAAGGTCAGCTTCTGTGGCAGGAGTTATCGGCATTACTTACTTGCGGTTGCGGGATTCTTAGAATCGCTAGGTTGGTCAAGACCAGCTTGAATGATTGATTGCTGTATTGAGGCAGCCCAATTGTGCTTAGTGGTTCCAATGCTCTGTGAGATAGCAGCGCTGTTCTTTTGCTTAGCCAACATCGCACCAACAGTTCCAGATGTGTCACTCGTGTTTATGCCATCACCATCTAGCACCAGGTAGCTAACTTCACCCGGAACAACGTAAAACAATCTGTCCCTAGCCTGCGCTCGAATATAAACTGGATCATCCCAACGTTTTTTCTCGGCTTTGATGTCTTCCAGATTCTTTTTATCTGCATCAAGTTTTGCCTGGAGTTGGACAATCTGGGTTTGCATGGTGAAATACTCACTTAGCTGTGGCCCAACTGAAATAACTCCAAAAACTATAACGGCAAGGGTAACCATTGTTGATGGTGTCCAAGAGAATGCGCCAGCTATCTTTTCTCTGAGCGCGCCAGATCTCGGCTGCGCCTTTGCGCGCAGATCTTTCTTACCAGTTCTAGCCATGAGACTAGTCTCTAACGACTAAGCCTTAAAACGTGGGAACGCTGCAGCACCTGGATAATATGCCGCGTCCTGAAGCTCTTCTTCGATGCGAAGCAGCTGGTTGTATTTAGCCACTCTCTCGCTTCTAGCTGGAGCACCAGTCTTGATCTGTCCTGCGTTGGTAGCAACAGCTAGGTCAGCAATGAAGGTGTCCTCAGTCTCACCTGAGCGGTGAGAAATGATGGCCTTCATGCCACTTCTCTGAGCCAAAGCAACAGCATCTAGAGTCTCAGTCAAAGTACCAATCTGGTTTACCTTAACCAGGATTGCGTTACCTGCCTTTAGGTCAATACCCTTTTGCAGACGTGCTGGGTTGGTGACGTATAGGTCATCTCCAACTAGCTGAACCTTATCTCCTAGATCTGCAGTGATCTGTGTCCAACCAGCCCAGTCATCTTCAGCCAGTGGGTCTTCGATAGAAACTAGTGGGAAGTCATTTACAAGCACTTCGTAGTACTTGATCATTTCTTCACGGGTTAGTTCTTTACCTTCGAAGGAATACCTCTCGGTCTTCTCGTCATAGAACTCTGTTGCAGCAACATCCAAAGCAAGACCGAAGTGCTTACCTAGAACATAACCTGCCTGACCGATAGCCTCAGAGATTAGTTCAAGGGCAGCACGGTTAGTTGGTAGATCTGGAGCAAAACCACCCTCGTCACCAAGTCCAGTAGCTAGGTTCTTTGAGTTAAGAAGCGCCTTTAGTGAGTGGTAAACCTCAGTACCAGCGCGAAGTGCCTCAGAGAATGAATCGAAACCAATTGGAACGATCATGAACTCTTGAATGTCAACTCCGTTGTCAGCGTGTGAACCACCGTTGATGATGTTCATGAGTGGAACTGGAAGTGTGTATGCGTTTGGACCACCAAGGTAACGGTAGAGAGGCTGACCAGTTGATTCAGCAGCTGCTCTAGCGTTAGCAAGTGAAACACCAAGGATCGCATTCGCACCTAGGTGAGACTTGGTTGCAGTTCCATCTAAACGAATAAGAGCAGCATCAACCAGTCTCTGGTCTAGTGCATCAAAGTCAATCAAGCCAGTCTCATCGTGACCAATCTGGTCGATAACAGCATGAACTGCATTTAGAACACCTTTACCCATGTAACGCTTCTTGTCACCATCACGAGACTCGTGTGCTTCGAAAGCACCGGTTGAAGCACCTGAAGGAACAGCAGCTCTACCGAAAGCTCCATCAGAAAGAAGTACTTCTACCTCAACGGTTGGGTTACCTCTAGAGTCAAGGATTTCTCTTGCGCCTACAGCGTCAATGATGGACATGGTTCTCCTAAGAATTTTGGGGGTTTTAGATCGACATCGAATTACTACAAGTTTAGCGTTTTACTAGTTCCCAATAGCCCTAAGCTCAAGCACTGTTGTATTGCTATTAACCAAAGCAAATTCACTAAAACCAGCACTCTGCAGGCTATCCAGCAGGATATTCAACTTCTTAGGTCTAACCTCTAGACGAACCAAGGAACCCTTAGCAATCAGCTCTTTCTGGAAAGAAAGACCCTTCTTAATACAATCCAGAGAACCATCCTCTAGAACCAAAACCACGCCAGAAGAAGGAACTACACCCTCAACCAGCTCAACTACTCGCTCAAAGCCAATCGAGATACCAACAGCAGGAACATCAGTTCCTAGCCATCTACCAACCATGCCGTCATAACGACCGCCACCACCGATAGCACTTCCAGATCCTGGTAGCTCAATCTCAAAGATGGTGCCGGTGTAATAACCCATACCTCTAACCAGAGTTGGATCAAATCTAAGTCTTGAACCAACAGCCTCAAACAGAGGCTCTAGAACACTAGGAACAGAAGAAGAACTAATACCTTCTAACCAAGTCTTTGCTGAATTACCAACACCTTCACCAAAGCGCTCAGTCAGTTCTGTAACAACACCTGAAATCTCAATTTTGTCCAACTTGTCGATGATGATCATGGCTGATGATCTATCTGCTTCAGCAACCCCTAGACCATCTAGAACTTCAGCAAGCAGCAAACGATGATTGACCCTAATTACTGAATTCTCTAAACCAATTGCATCAAGAGCAGCAAGAGAAGCAGTAAGCAACTCAATCTCAGCAAGTACTGAGTCATCACCAATGATGTCGATATCACATTGGATGAACTGACGGTATCTACCCTTCTGAGGGCGCTCTGCTCTCCAGACCGGACCCATCTGAATAGCCTTAAACACAGAAGGCAAAGAAGCTCGGTTAGTTGCATAGAACCGAGTCAAAGGAACAGTTAGGTCAAAACGAAGACCTAGGTCAGCCAACTGATCTGAAGACTCTAAAGACTCAAGAGCACTATCTAGCTCTGCCCCACGCTTCATAACCCTGTATGCAAGCTTCTCGTTATCTCCACCCTGACCTGAAGTAAGACGATCTAGGTTCTCTAAAGCAGGAGTCTCAACCTCCTGGAACCCGAAGGACCTATAAACACCCCTAATAACCCCTAAAACACTCTCCCGCTTAGCCTTCTCGGCAGGCAGAAAGTCCCTCATACCTCTAGGTGGGTTTATCTCTTTGGCCATGAGATAAGTTTGGCACATTGTGCCAAATAACCTTTATGGCGTTACAACAATAAGGTTCGAACTTGGTGCTGAATATCCAACACTGTTCTTAGCTGAGGCTCTAAATAAGTAACTGGTTTTAGTTTTTAGTGTCTTGAGTGTCAAGGTTGTACTCGTTGAAGCACTCTTAAATACTGTCAGCCAGGTCTTACCGTTATCAGTCGAGTATTCAACTTTGTAGTCACTAATCTTTGCGCCTCCATTAGCAGGAGCAGCCCAAGCTAAAACTGCTCCTGTGGCGGAGACAGATTTTAGGGTCAAGGTTGGCGAAGAAGGGAGCAAAGCCAAAGTTGTGACACTGAGCGTTGAACTCACCTTAGATGCACCCACACTGTTTATCGCCTTCACCCTCACTGAATACTTCACTCCAGGGTTTAACCCACTGACAGTGATTCTGTTGTTGTTTGAAGGTGAGTGAGCAACTGGAGCCCAGTTGAATCCGCCGCCGTTGATCTCAACAATGTAGTCAGTTATTTCAGAACCGCCATTAGTTGCTGGGGCAGACCAATTCAAATTGAATCCAGAGCCAGAAACACCTGCCGCAGATAAGGATGTTGGCGATGAGGCAACTGTTGACAATGTAGTAAACGAACCGTAAACATAGTCACCGGTGCCATTAACGTTCACAGCAGCAACACGAATCTGATATGAAGTACCGAGCCTCAATCCGGATAGCGATAGAGATGTAGACGTTGAAGCCCGCTTGTTAACTGGAACCCAACTTGAACCGTCAGTAGATACATCAACCAAATAGTTGTTGACTTTCTGGGTGGCAACAACAGCAGACCAAGAAACACTTGCGGCATTCGTTTTCACATTAGAAACCGTTAATGAGGTGGGAGCATTTGGCCCAACAACACCATTTGTTGTAACAGTAATAATCTCTGACGCAGCACCGACACCAGCACTAGTAACAGCTGAAACCCTGAACTGATATGTCCTTCCAGCAAGCAGATTAGTCACATTGAAGCCAAGGCTGTTTGAAGCAGAATGAGGAATCACAGTCCAAGAGTTAGTTCCATTAGAAGTAACCTCAACTCGATAATCAGTAATCCCAGAACCACCATTACTATCCGGTAAACCCCAACCCAAGGACAAACTATTTTGAGTCAAGTTACTTGAAATCAGGCTCTTAGGAGCAGATGCAGAAGTAGCCAAAGTAGTAACAGACCCACTCAAATACTCACTCTGACCAACAGCATTAACCGCAGCAATACGAATCAAGTAAGTAGTCCCAGGAGCAGCACCAGTAACTGCTAGAGAAGTAGAAGTCGAAACTCCTGTTTTTACAGACTGCCAAGAAACTCCATTATCCCGAGAAGTCTCAACAACAAAATCAGTCACAACCGAACCACCATTATCAGAAGGAGCAGACCAAACCAACCGGAAACCAGAAGAAGAAACAGTTGAACCCACAAAAGCTGTAGGGGCAGCAGGAGCGATGACAGCAGGAGTGTGAATCTTAATCACAGCCCAGTTTAGGTTCATGTATGTAGCATCTTGACCAACAGTTCCGCCATTCTCACCCCGAACTCGGAACCAATATTCTGTATCAGCCCTCAAACCAGTAAAAGGCATAGAAGTAGAAGCAGTAGCTCCACCAACATGATCTACCCAATTAACACCGTCTATTGAATGCTGGACGACATAAGCATAAAGAGTTGGGGAGCCAACCGAAGCAGGTGCAGACCAAGACAATGCTCCATCAGTAACGTGACCAGGAATGTACCGCAAATTTAATGGAGCAGCAGGCTGCCCGGCAGGCGTTCGATTAATGGTGATATCGAAGACGTTTGTAGAGCTCACGTGATTCAGAGTATCCCTAGATGCGACTCGACATTGATAAACGCCCGGAAGATATCCCCTGGCCCACTCAACCTCAAAATCTAAAACCCAGCTTTTAGTTCCACCGGACCAAGTTGCCTTGTCGATTGGTGCCGGCCCCCAGTTCTGCAACCCGTCACGAGTTGGAGTCGTACCAAAATACTGAGAACCAGTCGTACCATCGGCGCACTGGAAGTAAATATATTCCATCGCTGTTTCATCTGAAACCCTGAAATGAACATTAAAGAAATCAGCTGAAGTACCAACATCCAAAACCGTCTTAGAAGTGCTGAACTCCGAGACAACCGGAGCAGAGTCATCGTATGTCCCACCCGTTCGATTAATGGTGATATCGAAGACGTTTGTAGAGCTCACGTGATTCAGAGTATCCCTAGATGCGACTCGACATTGATAAACGCCCGGAAGATATCCCCTGGCCCACTCAACCTCAAAATCTAAAACCCAGCTTTTAGTTCCACCGGACCAAGTTGCCTTGTCGATTGGTGCCGGCCCCCAGTTCTGCAACCCGTCACGAGTTGGAGTCGTACCAAAATACTGAGAACCAGTCGTACCATCGGCGCACTGGAAGTAAATATATTCCATCGCTGTTTCATCTGAAACCCTGAAATGAACATTAAAGAAATCAGCTGAAGTACCAACATCCAAAACCGTCTTAGAAGTGCTGAACTCCGAGACAACCGGAGCAGAGTCATCGTATTTGCAGGTTGTGGTCAGCGCCTCACCTGAGTCATAGTCACACATGTTTAGTCCAATGCCCCCATCAATGGAATCGATCCCAGAACCACCGGCTAAAATATCGTCTCCTGATGATCCTGAAAGGGTGTCTATACCTGACTGGCCGTATAGGTTATCGTTTCCTGTGTTGCCTTCTAAGTTGTCGTTGCCATCTCCACCGGTTAGGTTATCGGCACCTTGACCTCCAACCAGACTGTCGTCCCCCGCTTTACCGTTTAGTGTGTCGTTGCCGTCTCCACCTGTGATGGTGTCATCCCCTGTGTCACCCGTGATTGTGTCGTTACCCGTGTCACCATCTATAGTGTCGTTTCCATCTCCGCCGGGAATAGCGTCATCACCAGCATTACCGTCAACAGTGTCTGAACCATCACCAGCTGTGATCTCGTCATCACCTGGGGTTCCATAAACAGTGTCATCACCTGACCCTGCATCAATAGTGGAATCTGTTCCTAAGGTGGCATCTATAGTGTCATTACCTGAACCACCGTTAATTGTGTCTATGCCAGAACCTGAAACGATGACGATGTCATCTCCACCTAGAGCATTAACAGTGTCATTACCTCCACCTGTACAGATAACGTCATTACCCTCGGTACCGGTAATAGTTTCCCCTGCAGCTGTTCCTGTGATTGTGCAGGGTGGGTAGCCATCAGCTGAAGCAGGTTGGAGACCTAATCCACCGATTAGAAGTGCAGTTATTGCAAGGACTGTTGTGGCGAAACGACGCATGGGAATTCCTTCGAATTAGTTCCTAAATGGATACTATTCCTGTTCCCGCACAGTCGCTAGCAGATAAGCCGAACATTATTTGGACCAATCGCCGACTAGCTGCGCAACAAGACCTCAAACAATCAGTGGTTCTAGGTCTCTTTCGTCTTGAGAGCGTTCAGGACTCACGTTCTTGACGGGCATTCCCGCATAGGTTGCGTGGATTCTGACACTAAGTGTGTTTGAGAGGCAATCTTTGATTGTTGAATCCCTAGTGAAAGACTTTCAACTGAACAAACAATTAGAGTTTTTCAGCCCTTGGCGCTAAGCAAATATTTACTCAATCATCACGCTTATCAGCCAGTTCGTTGTCGTTTGGCAACTAGTATGTGTTGTAACTAAGAGAGGGAATCATGGCTAAAAGCAACTTGGACTTCGGAATCTATATAAACTTCCTGCGAAGACTTCGGGAGGTCGTACTGCCTAAGGCAGAAAATGCGCGCATGGTCTTGCTAAGCATCACCAAAGGTGCATCAATTGCTTTGTATGTGGTTATAGCTGTGACGATATTCATATCAGCAATTGCTGGTATGTATGGCTACTTTACTGATGCGCCAATAGAGTTCTCAACTCTGATCCGCGGTGCATTTGCTACAGCACTTTCAGGATTCGGTGGTTCTGTCTCAGTGACAAATACCCAGATTCTTCCAACTAGTTCTGTTGATGGCTTGGTTACCGCCCTCACACTAGGAGCACATTCAGGCCTAATTTTGGTAATTGCCTTTTTTGCCATCCGCAGTGCTTCAAAGGATGTTTCGAGACGAAATGCGGACAAAGAGGCTCTCCAGGTAAGCCCTATCCATGTTGCCTTGGGCTTTACGCTCTTCTCTTGGCTAGTTGGCTTTGTTGCCCAGGGACCAATCAATTATCTAGAGTCTTTCGATCTTCAACCGCTTTCACTTACTTCAGTACTTGCACTATTTGCAGTTTCCTTGCTGGCTTCATACAGTGGCAAGATTGCAGGAACAAACTCAGCTGCCACACCTTTCGGCCAAATAGCACAGTGGGTTTCAAGAACTTTTTCAACTTTCGTTCTAAGTTATTCGGTGCTGACAGTAATCGCCTTGATTGTTGCAGCAATCTCTATCTGGATCGAACCTGTTTTTGCCTATGCAACAGCACCAACTGAAGCTAGTCAATCCAACTTGTCTCAAGGACAAGTAGTTCTTAGTTTGGCTATTTTTGTGTTGTTTGTTTTGAATGGCCTTTTCCAAGGACTACTAGCAGCCATGGGGCTAAATGTTGGTATGCACTGGGACAGCGTTGCCGGTGGTGCTTCTCTAATTCCAACTGATTTTATGGCCGGAAATCAAAGTTTCTGGTTGCTGACCAACTTTGGGGTTTGGTCATTCGTGGGAGCGCTTCTTCTAGTGCTTCTAACTGCTCTGGTTTCAGGTGCAGCCGCTAGGTCTAAGACTGGCTTGGGCTTTAGGGGACAGTCAAACTTCCTGCAGGCGCTCGGTTACGGATCAGTGGTTGCCTTTGTCGTGACATACGTCATGAATATTCAAGTCACAGCTCAGCTGAGCAATGGCGTTGGTGCAGAGGCTAGTCAGGTTTCATCAACTCTCGAAATTGGAACAACCTTTGTAAGCGTATTGGTGATTGCGACTTTGGTCCTAAGTGCAGCATTCTTGGCCAGTGAGAGAATTTTCACGTTTATTTCATCTGCATTCCCTCTTCTTACAGTCAAGATCCCAACTGGGCTTCCAATCGAAGAGAGAACTACTTCTGGGCGAGTTTTCGGAATCATTACAAAACTTGCTTTGTTAGCAGTAGTGCTTACTCCTATTACGGCTGCAACTACCAACAGAGTATGGGCCTCAACCTCAGATAACCCTTCAAATGTTGCTGATACAGCAATAAAGAATCTGAAGAGCATGCCTCTGGCTGAATTCAAAACCTACCTAAACGCCAAGGGCCTGAAGACCCAATGGTTACCGGACAAGGTGCTCGAAGCGGCTAGACCGACTGAAGCTGACACTCCAAAAGTCACAATTCTGAATAACCTAGGGGGGCCTTGGCAGGTAGGAAACTTAGATGCAGGTATCACTGTTGAGTTTGACAACCCAAACTCAGAAGTTCCTGCTGTCTGGAAGATTTCAACTGAGAGTGAACTAACCAACCCGAGCTGGCTTATCAAGCACCCAGTATTTAGCGAAGTTCTATCAAGCCAGTTGATTAAAGTAGCGAAATCTCCACTACTAAAAGGTGTCAAGAAATTCGACATCAAGATCAACGGCCAGAAGGTTGCGATTGGTTCTTACCAGGGAGTTCCTGGTTTCTACAAAATTGAAGCTCCTGGTTATAAGCTAGTTGCTCCCACCACCGAGATTTACTCCACAGAAGACGCAATTGCGAACTTTGTGATCGGGTCTTCAATCCAACTTCCGGCTGGTGGCGATGAAAGTCTGAACACGAAAACAAAACTCAAAGCTTCAAGGTGTTTGAAGCTGACTAAAACCGGTGGTAGCGGCTGCTTTACCAGCACTGCAGTTATCGATGCCGCGCAAATAACCACCGGAACTGCTACAAAAACATACTTTGATAGCAAGGACACAGGATTCAAGAGTTCAGATCTAAAGTGTGACAGCGCTAATCGAGCTGACAAGCTAATCACCGCGACCAAAATTGATTCGACAACTCACTGCAATCTAAAAGTCTCTTTCACAAGAACCTACTTTGACTCCAAAGACAAGCGTGTTCCGCACTATGTCACCAAAGAATATTGTGATGGTGGAGCGTACCTTGACGACTACGGAAATGTGGCAAGTCTCTACATCTCTGGCTATGGTTACTCGATTTACATTGCAGGCAATACCTACTACTACGAAAGCCAATTGAACTACGACGGCTGCTACTACAAGGGACAACGTCAGGTTCAAAGCGGTTGGGACATAATCCAAGTGCGAGGAAAAGCAATTTCAAGTGCCCAATTACAGTCCACTATGACTTTCGCTAAGAAGGTTACCGGCGTTCTAAATAGAAAGAACGTGTTGATCGTCAAGTAATCACTTCAAGGTCTGACAACGCTTGCTTCGGGGTAGTCATTTAGGTGGCTGCCCCGAACTTGCTTCTGGGTATTCGTCTTACCCAAAAACTGAACCGTGAGGTTAGTAAACGACTATCGCTCCAGCACCTTGGTCTTTACCATTTACTTTCACAGTGAATGTGAACGCCCCTTTGCTTTGAAATGTCAGCGGAATTGTGGAGTTCACTGCATTTGCGGACGTGAAGTTCAAGGTTCTCCCATCGCTGGTTTGCACTTGAACCATAGATCCCGGCATCGCATATTGAACTACTACCTTGGCAGCTTTACCTACCTTCACGATTGAGCTGAGTTGGAGAAGCCTAGGGCTGTATAGATATCTCGAAGCGCTTAGTTTCCCAGAGGTAACAATTACTTTGGCTGATGTTGCTTTGCTCAGCCAGATTGTTGTTGATGCAGCCCCGTTCTCATCTGTTCGTATTCCAAACTTTGGGTCTGAACCATTCTTAATCCAAATAGTCGCATTGGGGGCAGCATCTAGAACATTTACTTTAGTTAACTGGTCAATCTTGACGTTATTATCGTCAAACCATAATTGCAATCCAGGAGTATGAGGTAGATAAGACTTTGACAATCTAATCCAATTTGAACTTCCACTATCTGAAACTGCTCTCACCTCGACTGAGTAATTTGAATAGTTTGTTAGGTTACTGAGAACACAAATGCCGGTCGAGTCTGAAATACACGACGAAGAGCTTTCAGTAGTGCGGGCTTGGAGGGAGACTCCAGAAACAAGATCAGTGATATCAAATGCAACAGTTAGTTTTCCATCGCCGCTCGAAACGGTCTTTAGCACTGGAGCTTTTGGAGCGAATGTGTTTACCTCAGTCTCATAAGTGGAACCAGAAGCTGGAGTCAACAAACCGCCGAACTGATTTGCTCCCCAACATTTGATTTCTCCAGTTAGGAGAGCAACACAACTTTCGCCATGGCCCAGGAGCATTGAATCTACATTGTCCAAAGCCAGCAAGCTAGGGCTTGAAATCAAGTCTCCGGAGTTATTTGGGTTAGCCTGTCTGGTGTTGTTCGCACCCCAACAGTAGGCTTTGTTCTCGAAAGAAATCGCACAGTTGAAATCTGAACCGGAATAGACCCGTCTTGCATTTGAAATACTGGAAACTTCCACTGGGACGTTATAGAAACCGCCAGCGGAACCAATACCTTCCTGACCCCAGGCGTTGTCTCCCCAACACCAAACTTTACCGGCTGATGTAGTGGCACAGCTGTGATGGCGCTCAGCGCTTATCGATGTGACTTTGGATAGCCCAACCACCTTAGTCGGCACATTCACCAAATGGTTAGTAAAGCCGACCCCTAATTGACCAACCCAATTTGTCCCCCAGCAGTAAACATCGCCTGTGGCTTTTAGAGCGCAAGTGTGATCCCAGCCAGATTCTATTTGGACTACATTATCCAATCCTTGAATAGTGACTGGAATAGCACTGTCGGAGGTGATGTTTGGACCCAAAATACCCCAGCCATAGTGCCCCCAGCACTTGACCGTTCCACCAACAATTAGGGCACAGGTTGACCCGTAGTTGTTTGACACAGCAACTGCATTTCTGATGCCAGTGACATAGCCTTCAGAGTCAGGAGTGCCATCTTGCAGGTAATTTGGCCCCCATAGCCAACATTTAACTTTCGAAGATAAGGCAACAGCGCACATTGTGTTTACAGAAGAATCCACGCTTTGTGCTTGCATGCTTAAGCTTGAAACTGATGGCCCCTGGCACTTCAAGTTGTGCGAAGTAGGTTCAATCACACATAGCCTGTCATAACCCAATGATGAGTGAGGCTGTATGTAGCGGTAGTCACCTTGCAGCTCTATAGAGTAGCTGAAGAAGTCCTTTGAAATCACCCCGTTCGACACAAGAACTTTGATTCTCAGGAACTTTCCTCGATCAGATTTACTGACTAAAAAGGACATTTGATCAGCTGAAAAAGAGGCAGCATTGAATGGCAATTTTGACCAATTTTGGTTATCCGAAGATATTTGCCACTCGAAAGCCGAGACCGAAGCACCAGTATCGTAAGTTCCTAGATTGGCTTTAACAAACTCTCCGGCAACTGGAGTACCAGTTATTTCAGGTTGCGTTAATGGAAGCACCATGCTCTCAAATTCGACAACATATCCATACATAGGATTGCTCTGATAGAAATCATCCCACTGTCCATTTGGAGCTATTCCAATTCTGTCCTCACCTATTGCATCTGGCTGACCAACTGCGGTCCTCCAGTTGGTGTATGAATTTGGATTGTTCACACAACTCGAGGTTCCTGTCGAACACGTGGTGAAAACATTTCCAACATCTGGTTCAACCAGCCACTGAAAGTTCTTTTGGGATCCACTTGGATATCCTCCGCCTAGCCAGCTATAGACCCCACCTGTTAGCGAAGCAATGAATTGATTTTCATCCGCACTCTGAATAGTGGCTAAGTGACCTTTTAGTCCCTCGAATTTTAGCGCTGAGGCTCTGGTTGCTGCCGTCTGCCAAGTAATACCTTCGGCCGAAACAAAACGATAGTAGTGAGTGCTTCCAGGCATCTGAACTGGAACTGGGTCGGGTTCGAATTCAACATAAAATCCAAATGTTTGACCAAGTCCACCGTTGTCATTCCAAGACCCGCCTTGGCTTTCAACAAAAGGTTCACCTCCGCAGCAGTTATTTGGCTCTCCCTGTGCCCAGCTTGTAAAAGACAAAGTTTGTCCGGCTTCAGGACCGTCAATCCATCGAAATGTTTGAGAAGAGTCTCGCCTGGCTCCGAGCCATCCCCTATTTCCTATGCTGCTAATAAAAGAATTCTCCGCTGCGGAAGTCACGTTTGCGAGGTGCCCTATTGAACCTTGGTAGGTGAGGGAAATTGCGTAGTCGTGCGCACTCTGCCAAGACACGTTGTTTCCAAAATATTGGTAGTAGTGGTCAGTCCCAGGCATCTGAATGGCAGAACTAACTTCTGTTGCATTAGCACTCGGAGTGACAACCTGCGCAAAACCAAAGCTCAATAGAGCAGAAATTAGCATGGCGGTGAGTCTATTTTTTGGCATTTGACTATCCTTCTGGAGATGGCAAAGTAAGTCTATATGGAGACAAATTGAATAGAAATAGATTGAATATCAGAAGCTGGGAACTTAGCCCCCCTGAGCTTTGCAGCCGAGTTGTAATTTGGAGTCGGGAATCTTATAAAGTTGTGAACTCTAAATATTGACTTGAACTACTTGCTCCTACCTTGTTCTTAGCTGTAATTCGGACTAAGTATTGAGTTCCAGATTTTAGAGATTTCAAAGTTATGTATGTGGCGGCAACTGGAGCACGCTGAGAGTCAAACCAGGTTTTACCTTGGTCTGATGAGTATTCAACGAAGTAATCCAGAATTGGCGCTCCACCGTTGTTGACCGAATCCCAAGTAATGATGGCCTTATTCTTGCTGGCGGTCTTCAATACCAACCCAGTCGGAGTTGATGGTAAAACTGCTCGAGTCTTCAGGTTCAAAGTCTTGCTATTTGCTGATCGACCTACCTGATTAACAGCAAACATTCTGACTGAATATTTGACTCCTGGCTTGAGTCCAGTTATTTCTAGAGAAGTTCCCGAGCTTTCAACCGGATCTAGCTCAGTCCAGAGGTTTCCTCCACCATAAATCTGAACCATGTAGCCGGTAACTTGCGAACCACCATCTGAAGTAGGGGCAGACCAGTTCAAAGTGAAACCTGAACTATGCACCTTAGATAGGAACAATCTCGTTGGTGCCTTAGGTGCAGCCGCTGCAGTCTTGAAGGTGCTGTATAGGTAACCGCCTTGGCCATCAGAGTTGGTTGCAGAAATTCTGACTTCATAAAGTGAACCAGGAGTCAATCCGCCAATTGAGATGCTGTTCCGAAGCGACGCCTCTTTTGTGGCAGTCTTCCATGACGAACCAAAAAGTGAATATTCAATTGTGTATAAAGTCACAGGACTATCTGCAGAGACTGGCGACCATAAAATCGTTGCGGAGCTGGTCGTGACGTTGGCAAAAGACACTGTTGTAGGAGCCTTTGGAGCTCTACTTGAAATCGTCGAGAAGGTGTATGAATCAGAAGTTACACCTAGCCCAACTGAATTCCTGGCGGTAACTCTAAAGCTGTATTCAGTCGATGGCGTTAACTTAGAGACCAGGACTGTATTAGCTTGGATTGATCCAGGATCAAGAGAAATCCACTCACCTTGCACTAGTTGTTCAACAACATAATCAATGATGAACGACCCGCCGTCATCCTCGGGTGCCAGCCAAGAAAGCGTAATGGCTGTTGGTGTAACAACTTTGGTCTTTAGATTGGTTGGGACCTGCGGTGTGGTTGCTAGTGTTGCAGCCTCCAATGAATTCGAATAGGCACTGAAACCAGCATGGTTGACCGCGAATACTCGGAAAAGGTAAATGTTCGCTGGTCTCAAACCAACGACCCTGAGAGTCGTAAGACTTGAAGCTGGGTGAGAGATAACTTGCCAACTGCTACCCCCATCGGCGCTCATTTCAACAACATAGTTAGTAATCTCGGCTCCGCCGTCCTCCGCCGGCTCAAGCCAAGAAAGTTCCAATTCGTGAATTTTGATGTTCGTCGCTACCAAATGAGTTGGCTCGCTAGCTGGTTTAGCCAAGGTTGCTGCTGAAACAGTATTAGAGTCGAGGCTGATACCGGCTTGGTTGATTGCGTTGACTTTAAAGGTGAAGGTTTTAGCTGCTTGCAACCCTGTTACTTGAAAGGATCGCTGGGTTGGATCAGTAACAGCTAAAACATGCCAGGAAAGACCATTATCTTCACTTACCTGAACCTGATAGCTAGTTACCGGTGAACCACCATCAAAGCTCGTGGCAGCCCAAGATAACAGCATTGTTGAAGAAGAAATATTTGTTACTTCAAGCCCAGCAACCTTTACTGGCGGGATAGCTAATGTTTTAGCTGTCACCACGTTAGATACAACACTTACCCCAACAGCATTCACGGCAGAAACTTTAAACCAATAAGTCACACCAGGAGTTAGGGAAGACACCTGAACAGAACTATCTACTGACACTCCGTCACCATAAACCTGCCAGGAAGCTCCTTGATCAGCGCTGACCTGAAGAACATAGTCAATAACTTTAGAACCACCATCATCTATTGGCTCTAACCAAGACAACATCACTGAAGACGATGAAACACTAGCCACCTCAAGGGACCTAACCGGTGAAGGCACCACCATCGAAGTCCAACCAATAACCGTTGCCGATACAGGACCAACCCCAACCCCATTTACAGCAGCCACCCTAAACCGATACTCACTAGAGCGAATCAAAGAACTAACAGTAAAAGTTAAACCAGTTGAAACCCCACGCTGCAACCTAACCCAACTAACACCACCATCCACACTGCACTCAACCTGATAATCCACAACCGGTGAACCACCATCAGAAACCGGTGCAAGCCAACTTATTTGGATGCTGTCATTAGAGGCAGAATCAATTTTTAGGCCGGTCACCGAAGATGCATAAGTGGGTTTAGTTGCTGCTGAAACAGTATTAGAGTCGAGGCTGATACCGGCTTGGTTGATTGCGTTGACTTTAAAGGTGAAGGTTTTAGCTGCTTGCAAACCTGTTACTTGAAAGGATCGCTGGGTTGGATCAGTAACAGCTAAAACATGCCAGGAAAGACCATTATCTTCACTTACCTGAACCTGATAGCTAGTTACCGGTGAACCACCATCAAAGCTCGTGGCAGCCCAAGATAACAGCATTGTTGAAGAAGAAATATTTGTTACTTCAAGCCCAGCAACCTTTACTGGCGGGATAGCTAATGTTTTAGCTGTCACCACGTTAGATACAACACTTACCCCAACAGCATTCACGGCAGAAACTTTAAACCAATAAGTCACACCAGGAGTTAGGGAAGACACCTGAACAGAACTATCTACTGACACTCCGTCACCATAAACCTGCCAGGAAGCTCCTTGATCAGCGCTGACCTGAAGAACATAGTCAATAACTTTAGAACCACCATCATCTATTGGCTCTAACCAAGACAACATCACTGAAGACGATGAAACACTAGCCACCTCAAGGGACCTAACCGGTGAAGGCACCACCATCGAAGTCCAACCAATAACCGTTGCCGATACAGGACCAACCCCAACCCCATTTACAGCAGCCACCCTAAACCGATACTCACTAGAGCGAATCAAAGAACTAACAGTAAAAGTTAAACCAGTTGAAACCCCACGCTGCAACCTAACCCAACTAACACCACCATCCACACTGCACTCAACCTGATAATCCACAACCGGTGAACCACCATCAGAAACCGGTGCAAGCCAACTAAGGGCAATTGAGTTATTTGTTATCGAACTAACCTGCAGAGATCTGGGTTGATCAGGCAATACCGCTGCTGTATTTGCCGATGTTACTGTCGAGACGGTGCTGGTCCCAATGGCATTGATGGCTGAAACTCTGAATTGATAGCTTCTAGCCGGAAGTAGCCCCGTCACCGAAATGCTGGTCGCGGTGGACGTCGCTTTTGAATACGTGGTCCAAGTCGATCCATTATCTGAACTTGTTTCGACCTTATAGTCCAAGATTGAGGATCCGCCATCGCTACTTGGTGCGTTCCAAGTCAGCGTCAGTGAGTTCGAAGTAACGCTAGATGTGCTTAGCGCTCTTGGTTCTGCTGGTTTAGTTGCAGGTGGACTGAGAGTACTTACAGTCAGGATTGAAGACTGCGCTGAGGTTCCCACACCGTTGAGAGCTGAAACTCGGAACTTGTATTCCTTAGCAGAATTGAGTCCAGTAACTGTGTATGAAGTTGCGGTAGAGACATCTCTTGTTACTGTCTCCCAGGTCGCACCAGAGTCTTGGCTCTTTTCAAGTTTGTAATCAGTAATCGCAGATCCACCGTCGGTATCGGGAGCAGTCCAAGAAAGAGCTAGAGAAGTTGTTGCGATGTTAGAACTAGTTAATGACTTTGGAATTCCTGGGACTAGACCTATGTAGTTCTTCGCCACTTTATTATCTAAGAAGCTGCTGTAAAGGTAACCGTTGCCATCAGTGATGATTCTGTTTATTGAGTAGTCAAAGAGAGCAAGAGTAGTTAAGCTGCCATCATTCTGAATCCTAGAAACCGAGTCAGAAGAGTTATTTGCAACATAAAACTTCTGATCTTTATCTATAAATAAGTCGGTAACTGGCTCAGTCAAAGTGATGAAGTCAGTGACAATTCCAGTAGGTGCAATTTTCTGGATGGTCTTATCCGAAGTGCTGTATGAGTATAGATTTCCTGCTTGGTCAGCTACCAATCGCTTTGCCGGAATTGTTAGTGCTGCAAAGTCCGAGACTTTCCCTTGAGGGGTAATTTTATACATCCCATAATTGGGTCCGTTAACTGTGTATATGTTTCCTAGGGAATCAATCGTGATGTCGAAGCTGTTGTTAGCTAGAGTGGCAAATGTGCTAACCACTCCAGTCGGGGTCACTTTGGAAATGTTATTTGACAGCGAGTTCGAAGTGTATAGATTTCCTGCGGAGTCAAAAACTAGTGATGTAGGTCCGTCTCCAACAGTGGCAAAAATTGTACTGCCTCCAGCTGGAGTAATTTTGGAGATATTATCGCTTCCAGTATTAGCAACATATAGGTTTCCAGCTGCATCAAAAGTCATGGCAGTTGGGTTTGTCCCAACTGTTGCAAACTTAGTTACCACACCGGTTTTAGTGATTTTGCTGACTGATGTCTCCCCGGAGTTTGCAACATAGACATTCCCCGCAGAGTCTATGGCCATGGCAGAGGGGGTCGCACCAACGGTGTATGTTGCCTGTCCATCCGTTGGAGTGGCATAAAGATAACTTGAAGCAGAACCTGTACCTAAAGCGTTAATGGCTGCAACTTTGAAAATATAGTTTCTACCCAAAACCAGACCAGATACATTCAAAGTGGTCGAGGCAGAGGCAGCATGGCTTACTGTACTCCAGTGAGCACCAGCATCTGAACTGTAACTAACTGAGTAGTTGGTTACCGCAGATCCACCGTCACAACTCGGCAAATCCCAGGCTAGCGAAACTGTCGTGCTAGTTATTGCTGTTGCCGATAAGTTTTGTGGGACACCAGGAGCTCCATTGGGCATGGTGATGGTGGCAGCACTGGATGCAGTTCCAAGCCCGTTGGAATCAATTGCGTAAGTTCTTAGCTGATAGCTCTTCTTTGAACATAAACCATCAATAGTAAAGGTGTTCAGTGTCGATCCGGTTCTAGTACTTTTGGTCAAAGTAGTTCCAGAATCGGTTACAGCCTCTACGAAGTAATCGTTTGAGGCGGATACCGCATCCCAACTAAGGTCAACTGTCGTGCTGGTTGCTTTAGAGGTTAGGAGATTCTTAGGAGCAGCAGTTCTAACATCAGATGTCTTTACCACTGTTACAGAATTAGCTAAGTAGTTAGAGGTAAAAACAGTTTTACTACTATTTACTGCAATATCTATCGGGCCATTTCCAGTGACTGCGTAGGTTGTGACTTGGCCGGAACTTGTCACCTTGCTAATTGTTGAATCTAGATAGTTATTGGTATAAATGTTTCCATCTGAATCAACTGCAATTCCCAAAGGGTTATTTCCAACAGTTGCCAGCCTTGATGCTGCACCCGTTGAAGTAATTTTCAGGACCGTGTCATCTTCTGAGTCAACGACATATAGGTTTCCAGAGTTATCAATAGCCATTCCAACTGGACTGGCACCCACCGTCGCAAATGTTGTGACTACTCCACTCGAAGTGATCTTCGAGATGTTGGCATCCAAGTTATTCAAGACATATAGATTGCCGGCTTGATCGAAGACCAAATCATTGGGCTGGCCACCAACGGTAGCAAAAGTAGTTACCGTTCTGGTTGTTGTTATTTTGCTCACTGTGTTGTCGATACTGTTTGCTGTGAAGAGGTTTCCATTTTTGTCGAATGCCATAGCTACCGGTTTTCTACCAGCTTTAGCAAATTCTGAAGTAGTTCCATCCGACGCGATCTTGTATATGGTTCCGGGATATGTCCCTGCATACAGCAGGCCATTTGAATCCAAAGCCAGGGCAGTCGCTCTTTGATTGACCGGCGCTAATGTGGCATAGGTGCTAACTTGACCCAGCGCTGACACCTTCGATATGGTGCCGTCACCGTAGTTACTGACGAATAAATTACCTGAACTATCCGCCAAAACGGATACTGGTTTTGGCCCAACGTTTAAGGCTGTGGCGGCTAAAGCTGAGCTTAGCGAGGTGATATTTGAAAGCGCGAGCGCAAACATCAAGACCAGAGGGACTAGTTTTTTAAATGCTGAATTTATCAAACCATTTCCTCTCTCGCGCTGTGGTTTAACTCTACTTAAGCCCTACTCGGTCGAGTCAATACCTATTACTCCAGCATCACTTGCGGTGAGGACCTCAGCCCTGCGAATGTCGTCAGAAAGGTCTCTGACCGCGGCCCGAAGTGCCCGTTCCGAGTCAAAACCGAGCGCTTTACCTGCCTGAACTATCGACAGCAGCAATGCCCCTAGCTGCTCTTCGTCATTTAGTTGAATTGGGCTTGGGGCAGAGGCATCCAACAAGCCAATCTTTTGAGCCTTGCCAATCACCTTGCTAGCTAGAGCGAGGGCCGGAAGATCCTGAGGGATTCCATCTAATACTGACTCGCGTTCGGGTTTTTCTCTCTGCTTGTGGTTATCCCAGTTGAGCATTACATCGTCACCGGTTTTTGCCTTGTATTTCTCAAGCTCTTCAGGGGTTCCAAAAACATGTGGGTGTCTACCCTGCATCTTATCCCGGGTGAACTTGGCAACTGCTTGGATGTCAAATGGTGCTCCAAGAGATCCAGACTGGGCTAAATCTGAGTGAAACACTACTTGATATAGAACATCCCCAAGTTCTTCCAGAACATCTTCTCTAGTCCCTGATTCAATGGCGTCGATTAGTTCATATGTCTCTTCAAGCAAATACTGCACGAGGCTCTCGTGAGTTTGTTCGGCATCCCAAGGGCATCCACCGGGAGATCTAAGAGTATTAGCAGTTTGGATTAGATTATCTAGTTCGGTCATGGTGTTAGTTTGCCAGAGGCTTGGGGCTAACAGTGGCTATTGAGGTGAACTAAAGACTGAACTCAGGAACATCCAGGTCCAATCAATCAGTTCTCGATCCTGGAGGAACTCTCCTGTTTTGTCTTTAGGGGCTGGAACAGTGAGTTGTTTAGCAGTTGCTAGATATCTCAAACCTGGATACTGATGACTTAGCCGGATCTGTTTAGCTTCATCTAAATCAACTGGAGAGATCTTTACCTGGTTACCAATTAGCATTACATCTTTTAGATTCAGCCGGTTGCACTGCTGTCTTAGTTCTGTGACATCAATTAGGTTCTTAACCGACTGTGGTGCCTTACCGTATCGGTCCTCAAGTTCAGCCAGAATCTTCTCCAGTTGTTCTCTGGTTCCCAGTTCACCGCTGGCTGCAGAGAGCTTGTGGTAAGCCTCAAGCCTTAGCCGCTCTGAATCGACGTATTCGATTGGTATATGAGCATCCATTGGAATTTCTAGTTTTAGCTCAGCGGGAGATTCGTGTTTTATACCCTTGAACTCATCAACTGCTTCACCAATCATTCGAAGATATAGGTCAAAACCAACTCCCGCAATATGCCCCGATTGCTCTCCACCGAGCAAGTTTCCTGCTCCTCGAATTTCTAGATCTTTTAGTGCCACCTGCATGCCTGAACCTAGTTCGTTATTCGCTGCAATTGTTGCTAATCGGTCAAGGGCAAATGGAGATAACGGCTTATCAGGAGAGTGGAAGAAATATGCATAGGCACGTTCTCTGGATCTACCAACTCTTCCTCTGATTTGATGAAGTTGGGATAGACCAAAGTTCTCTGCTCGATCAACAATCAAAGTATTGGCATTAGGAATATCAATTCCAGCTTCAATGATTGTGGTTGATACTAGGACGTCGTATCTTCTCTCCCAGAAGTCGATAACTACCTGTTCCAGTTGTCCTTCATTCATCTGACCGTGAGCCACAGCAATTCGTGCTTCAGGGACTAGCTCCGCTAATTGGGAAGCCACCTTGTCGATTGAATCGACTCTGTTGTGAACGAAGAAGACTTGACCTTCTCGGATAAGTTCTCGGTGAATAGCGGCGGCAACCTGTTTGTCGTTGTATGGGCCAACATAGGTCAGAATTGGGTGACGCTCCTCAGGAGGCGTTGCCAAAGTTGACATCTCCCTGATACCGGTAATTGCCATCTCTAAGGTTCTAGGGATAGGGGTTGCCGACATGGAGAGCACGTCGACATTGGTCTTGATGTCTTTCAACTTCTCCTTGTGCTCAACCCCAAAGCGTTGCTCTTCGTCGATGATGATTAGACCTAGATCTCTAAACTTCACTCCAGCTGAGAGCAGTCGGTGGGTTCCAATAACTACGTCGACTTCGCCGGTTGCCAGTGCCGCGATTGTCTCTTTTGATTCTTTAGCGGATTGGAATCTAGAAAGCGCTCGAACATTCACAGGGAAACCAGCGAAGCGCTCAATAAATGTTTCAACGTGCTGCCGCACCAGCAAGGTAGTTGGAACCAATAGTGCAACCTGCTTGCCATCTTGAACAGCTTTGAAGGCTGCTCTGATGGCAATCTCCGTCTTACCATAACCAACATCCCCCGCTACCAACCTGTCCATGGGAACTGGCTTTTCCATGTCTCTTTTGATTTCTTCAACTGTGTTGATTTGATCTGGAGTTTCAACAAATGGGAAGCTATCTTCCATCTCCCGTTGCCACGCCGTATCAGGTAAGAAGGCATGTCCCTTAGCGTTCATGCGCAGTGAGTAAAGCTTCACAAGATCAATAGCTATCTTACGAACTGCTTTTCTGGCGTTACCCTTCACTCTTGACCAGTCAGAACCGCCCATCTTTGATAGCACTGGTGCTTCGCCACCAACATACTTGGTGAGGAAATCTAACTGATCAGTTGGAACGTAGAGCACATCGCCCTTCATGCCTCGCTTAGCAGGTGCATACTCAATCACTAAATACTCTCTAGTGTTCTTTGCAGAACCAACACCCATCTGGCGCTGCACCATCTCAACAAATCTCCCGATGCCGTGAATCTCATGGACTACGTAGTCACCTGCCTTTAGGGCTAGTGGATCAACTGCCTGTCCACGTTTTGCTGCAAGTCTTGGCTTCTTGATTGGAACATAACCAGAACTTCTTCCAAAGAAATCGCTGTCAGTAAGCAGAATTAGTTTGGCTTCATCGGAGACAAAGCCTTTTCGAATTGGAGCTTGGATCACTAGAACCTTATTAGGAGTTTGATTGGCAACCTCAGAAATAGATTCTGGGATTTCAAGGGCTAGCTCGTTAGCAATGTGGTTAGCGCTAAGAATCTCAGTAATGCGAAGAGCAGTTCCGTGGGCTGGGGCGGCAACTACTACCTGCATGCCTTGGCTTAGCTGATCGATGATGTAATCGGCAGGTTCAACTGCCAAACCCTTGAAGTTAGGAACTTCCAGTAAACGTAAGTTCAGTTGTTTCTCTTCATCCACTAGGAACTGAGAGATACTAACCAATTGCCTTGTTCCGATATTCACTGTGAAGTCATGCAATGTTCTAAAACCACCTGAAGAAAGATCGATAGGAGCTTTAGCTCCTTCGATGGCAGCATCCCAGGCCGCATGCAAAAACTCTTCGTTTGTTTCGATGAGGTTTGCAGCTCTCGCCATCGACTTCTCGGGAGAAAGTAATGCAATGTAAGCATCTTCGGCTAAATAGTCAGTGATCTGACCAAGTCTGTCAACAAGAGCTGGAGCTAGGGACTCCATGCCATCGACTGGAATACCTTCAGCAATCTTGGCAAGCATTGTGGTTAGGTTTGGAAACTCGTGCTGCATCTGTCTGGCTCTTGAGGCAACATCAGGAGTAATTATGATCTCTCTCGCTGGGTAGAGGGTAAGTTCAGTTGGTTTAGTCTCTAGCGATCTTTGGTCAGCGACGCTGAACTCACGCATCTCTTCTAATTCGTCACCGAAGAATTCAAGACGGACAGCGTGGGCTGATGTCGTTGGGAAGATATCTAGAATTCCACCACGAACAGCGAATTCTCCGCGCTTAGTAACCATGTCAACTCTTTGGTAAGCAATCTCAACAAGCTTTAGCGATAGTTCTGGAAGAAGGTAGTCCATACCGGTTTCAAGATGAAGTGGTGGGTAATCCGCTAGGCCTAGAAAGACTGGTTGAAGAGCAGCTCTAACCGAAGCAATAACAAAAACTGGGTTCTTTGATTGCTGTTTTTGTAATTCATTGAGTCGGTGCAGGACCTTGAGCCTTTTCCCAACTGTCTCAGCTGAAGGTGAGAGTCGTTCATGAGGAAGTGTCTCCCAAGAGACGAATTCAAGCACCTCAGCTTCTGGCTCGACAAGCTTTAAAAAGTCAGCTAGATCTTCTGCTTCACGACCCGTGCTGACAACAACTAATACCTGTTGGGAGAGCTTCTTCTGCTCTCTGATTTTGTTGATGGTTGCCAGAATCCAGGGCTGAGCACCAGCAGGTGCAACAATCTCTAGATGCTTATCAGTTAGGTGTTTATTGATGGTTGCAAAGGAATATGCATCGGAAACGCGTGCGACAAGGCGCGAGCACCCCTCAGATTCCTTATGCGCATCCATGGGATAAGTCTAAGTCTCTATTGAGAGTGATAAACCTGCTGAGCCTCGGTCAAACCCTTGGTAACTATCGCTTCAACAGCATCGGCTGCTATTTCTAGAGTTGTGGGTAATTCTTTTTTCTCAGGTGAGGAGAAATCCTTGAGAACAAAATCCGAAACTTCCATGCTGCCTGGGGGTCTTCCGATTCCGACTCTGACTCTGATGAAGTCATTACCAATTGCGCTGATGATATCTCGCAGACCATTGTGGCCTGCATGGCCACCGGAGAATTTGATTCTGATTTGTTGAGATTCGATATCAAGTTCATCGTGGATCACGATTAGCTGCTCTGGCTTTAGATCATAAAACTTAAGGAGATTGGCGGTAGGTCCGCCCGAGGTGTTCATGTATCCAAGGGATTTGGCAAGAATTAGTTTTGGAGCATCAAAGCCTTGGCCCAATTTGGCTTCTGCAACAAGAGCATGAGCTTTATGTGATTTGAAGGTTGCGTTGGTTCTATTAGCTAAAACGTCTAAGACCATCTGACCAACATTGTGCCGATTGTGAGAATAGTCGGGCCCAGGATTACCGAGCCCGACTATTAGATAAGTCTTAGTAGAGATGATTACTCAGCCTTAGGAGCTTCTGCAGGTGCAGCAGCTTCTTCAGATGCGCCAGCACCGGTTGCGATAACGGTCGCAACTAGAACGTGGTCATCAAGGTCAAGCTTGGCACCAGCTGGAAGCTTGATGTCTCCAGCTGTGACGTGGAAGCCAACACCTTCTTTGTTGAAGATAACTTCAACGAATTCAGGAATTGTGGTTGCATCAACTTCAAGCTTCAGAGTCTTGTGCTCAAGGTCAATTACGGTTCCAGACATTGATTCACCAAGGACGTGCACTGGAACTTCAACGTGAACTCTTTCACCCTTAACGATTTCAACTAGGTCTACGTGCTCGATGATCTGAGTAACAACATCCTTAGAAGCGCTCTTGACAAGAACTGTCTCGGTCTTACCGTTTAGCTCTAGCTCGATGATCGCGTTCTTGTGGCGAAGCACAAGAGCAATCTGGTGAGCTGGAAGTGTGATGTGACGTGGCTCTGAACCGTGACCGTAGATTACCGCTGGGGTTCTACCAATTGCGCGCTCTTTCCGGGCTGCGCCTTTACCGAACTTGGTTCTAAGTTCGCCAACTAGTTTGTTCTCTGACATGAGTTTTCCTTTTTCTTTGGTGTTCAACTCAAGCGTTTTACGCGAGGAACCTTGACCATAAGATCTTGACCCCGTCGATTACGGTTACGATTTGTAACCCTCGCCGTTGTTTCTCGCTAAGTCTAGTTCTCAGTTCGGCTCATGGCAACCCGGCGAACTGCATACCTGACGAGAACTGCAATCACGAGAATCACAGTACTAATCTGGAGCGCTGGCCCTGGTACGTTACTGAGCAGTAATACACAGAGAAGGAAGCCCAGTACAGCAAAAATACGAGGCTGTCTACGTTCTGCTTTGGGCTGCATGAATGCTGAGATATGCCCAACTGCGTAATAGAGAAGCACCGAGAAGCTTGAGAAGGCAATCACCCACTGGGTGTATTGGGATGTTTCAATCAGAGTGATAGCTCCAATTGCAATCAGAACTTCGGCAAGCCAAGGGGCTCCAAAGCGGTTTCGCTTGGCAAACACTTTAGGCAGTTCCCTATCCTCGGCCATAGTGGCTGCTGTTCTGGACACTCCGGCAAGAAGAGCGAGTATTGAGCCGAGGCTTGCTCCAACTACCACCAAATCAATCAGCCAAGCTGGGAACCAAGCGGCGGTGATTCTAGCCATGGCCTCGAATACTGCTGCAGGAACCGCTTCGTTGCTCGGCTGCAGAATTCCAATAAAAACTATTGTGATCAGGAGATAAATCACTAGAACTGCACCTAGAGAAATGGCTATTGCCTTAGGGATGTTTTTCTTAGGGTCCCTCACCTCATCCCCCAGGGTTGCGACTCTGGCATAGCCTGCAAAAGCAAAGAAGATTATCGATGCAGCCGAGAGAGTTGAGAGATCAGCTGATGGCATCAGCATGTTGTTGCTAAAACTATTGGAGCTGAGTCCATGAGCAAATCCAGCTGTGATGCTAAAGATAATGAAGCTGATGGTTGTTATTGCCAAGACAGCTGCCATCTGGGCTGTTCGATTGATACCCAATAAGTTCAGTGCTGTCATTACCAACACTGCAGCTACTGCTGCTGGCCAACCTTTATAACCGGGTAGTAAATAGGTCTCGATGATGATTGCAATCGCTGCAATTGACGCAATCTTTCCAAAGACAAAAGAGAACCCCGCTATAAAACTGAAGACTTTAGGAAGGTAAACTCTGGCGTAACTATAGACACCGCCAGCTCTGGAGACATGGCTTGCCAACTGATAGACCGATGCCGCATTTAGCGTGGCAACCAGCGCTGCAAGGGCAAGTGCTACAAAAATCTGATCGTTAGCTTTTTCCCAAGCAGTTGACCAAACGAAGAAAACACCGGCACCGAGCATAGATGCCAAACCAATGGCAACTGCTCCAACCAGAGAAAGTTGTTTAGGTTTAGACGTGGCCATCAAACAGGCTAGTAACACTGTCGTCATTGAATACTGAAGAAATAGCTCTTGATATAAGTGGTGCGATTGAAAGAACAGTCAGCTTCTCAAACTGCTTAGAAGCGTCAATTGGCAAAGTGTTGGTGACAATCACATTGTCAACATCAGGACCTGAGAGTCTCTCAACTGCAGGGTAACTAAATACTGCGTGAGTGGCAGCAACGATGATTCGACCTGCGCCGTTATCACGAAGTGCTTTAGCGGCAGCAACGATTGTTCCAGCAGTATCAATCATGTCGTCAACCAGGATGCACACCCGTCCTTGAACTTCACCAACAAGTTCATTCACTTGAACCTGGTTTGGTTTGTTTGGGTCGCGACGTTTGTGAATGATGGCTAAAGGCGCACCTAAACGGTCTGCCCAGATATCCGCAACACGAACTCGACCGGAGTCAGGAGAAACAACGGTTAGGTTTTCCGCACCGAAGGTTTGCTTCACATAGTCAGCTAGCAGTGGAAGTGCCCAAAGGTGATCTACTGGACCATCAAAGAAACCTTGAATTTGTGGTGAGTGCAGATCAACTGACATTAGGCGGTCTGCTCCGGCTGCCTTATAGAGATCAGCGACTAATCTTGCAGAAATTGGCTCGCGTCCCTTGTGCTTCTTATCCTGTCTGGCATAGGGGAAGAAAGGTGAGACCACAGTGATTCGTTTCGCACTGGCTCGCTTTAGCGCATCAATCATGATCAGCTGTTCCATCAACTGATCATTGATCGGAGCAGAGTGTGACTGCAGGACGAAGGCATCGACACCACGCACGCTTTCTTCGAAACGCACAAAAATCTCACCATTGGCAAAGTCGTAGGAGGTGGTTGGCACGACTTCGGTGTTTAGAAGAGTTGCTACCTCAGCAGCTAACTCAGGGTGTGCTCTTCCGCTGGCTAATACCAAACGCTTTTGTCCGGTTGATCTAATTTGCACTGCGGTCTCCTATTTTCTTATTCTTTGGCTTTTTGAGCTGCTTCGGCTGCTGCTGTATTACTTCGTTTGGCTAACACCCAATCAGCTAAGTTACGTTGCGGAGCAACATTCATAGCAAGATCTCCTGGGTTAACATCTTTACGAACAACAGTGCCGGCTGCTGTGTATGCGCCATCTCCTATGGTAATTGGAGATACGAAGACGTTGTGTGCACCGGTTCTAACGTGTGAACCAATGATGCTGTGATGCTTGTTGACACCGTCATAGTTAGCAAAGATGGTGCCTGCGCCAATGTTGCTGTGTTCACCGATAGTGGCATCTCCGACATAGGACAGGTGAGGAATCTTAGAGCCAGCACCGATGCGTGCATTCTTGGTCTCAACAAAGGTACCGATCTTGCCACCAGCACCTAGGTTGGTTCCTGGTCTGATGTATGAGTAGGGCCCAACGCTTGAGCCAGATTCGATAACAGAGCCTGCTATGTGTGCTTTGACGATTGTGACATCTTCACCGACCTGAGTGTCTTCCATCGACACCTCGGGGCCAACAGTAGAGCCTCGACCGATGCTTGAAATGCCCAGTAGATGGGTGCCAGGTAGCAAGGTTACGTCCTCAGCTAAGGTGACAGTGATGTCGATGAAAGTGGTTTGTGGATCAACGATGGTGACACCGGAGAGCATCCAACCTTCACAGATACGTCTATTTAGTTCCGCGCTCACCTGCTGTAATTGAACACGGTTATTAACTCCCGCAACCAACCAGTTATCGGAGACCTGCAGAGCTTGAACTCCCCTGCCTGATTTCAAAATCTCACTAGCAGCATCGGTTAGGTACTTCTCACCAACTGCATTATGAGTTCCAATGTTTGCTAAAGCATTCTTTAGTGCATCAAAGTCAAAGACGTAGACACCTGCGTTCACCTCGGTAATCTCGAGTTCTTCATCAGTTGCATCGCGATGCTCGACAATTGAGGTGAAGGCACCGGAGTCATCTCTAACAATTCGCCCATAACCAGTAGGGTCTTCAAAGACCGCAGTTAACAGAGTTGCTCCTGCTCCACTGGTCAGGTGAACATCGAGCATTGCCTCAATTGTGTTCACATCAAGTAGCGGAACGTCTCCGGAAGTGACAACTACTGCTCCTGAGAAATCATCCGGCAACACATTTATTCCACACTCAACTGCACGTCCAGTGCCTGGAATCTCATCCTGGTGAGCTATGTGAGTCTTCGGGTAGAAGGCATTGATATAGGCCTCCAGAATGTCTTTTTCATGTCTGATTACTGGAATGACATAGGAGGCACCAAGTGCTGTTGCAGTTGCAAGGGTGTGGCCGAGCATGGGTAAACCAGCTATCTCATGCATCACTTTAGGTGTTGCAGATTTCATCCTGGTGCCATTGCCAGCTGCCAATACGACAACGGCTAAGTGCGCTTCAGTCATTGAACCTCCATTGTCTTACGCTGCTCCCCCAGGATTCGAACCTGGACCGAACACCTCCAAAGGGTGCCGTGCTGCCGTTACACTAGGGAGCATTGTGTTAGGCCAGAAGGCTTTTGCACCCTCTAAGTCTGCCAGATGTTCAGCCCTTAGCCTTCTAAATTTGCACCAAGAGCTGGAGAACTGGCTACCAAAGCAAATATCTCCTGACCATTTAGAGTCTCGGCAATACTTTTAGCTTGTTCTTTAGATGAACACAGTGCCGCAATGGTGGGACCAGATCCTGAGACGATAGCTCGAAGAGCCCCCAGTTCTTCAATACTGCTAATCAAAGTTCTTAGCTGTGGCATCAGAGATAGTGCTGCCGGTTCTAAGTCATTGTGTAATAGGGGAACTAGGTCTTCGATGGTGTGAATGCCTTGGCTTACCGAGGCTAAATCTCTAAAAGATGAGAAATTACCTAAATCATCAAACTTGTTATAAACCGAAGGAGTTGAGAGCCCCTGCTGACTTATGGCTAAGAGCCAGTGGGTTTCAAAACTAAAAGGAGTAATTGCTGAAAGCTGGTTGCCTCGTCCAGTTCCGATAGCTAGCTGACCGAGGACACAGAATGATATATCTGAGCCAAGTTCAGATCCAGCATCAAGTAATTCTTCAAGTGTCAGCTCTCGCGTATTTAGATATTGGTGGGCATAGGCACTGAATGCGATCAGCATTGCAGCAGCATCTGCTGAGCCACCAGCCATTCCCCCAGCAACCGGAATTCGCTTAAAAATATCGATTTGCAGATCCGGTATTTCAATGCCAAGTTTTCTTGAAAGCAGAATAACCACTTTGGCGACAAGGTTTGATTCATCAGTCGGAACTGCAGATATGTGCCTTGCCGGAAGACCGTCTCCTTTGACAAAGATGGAGATTCCAGTACCGGGTAAACCTGAGCTGACTGTGACTTCTTCTCTTAAGTCAAGAGCAAGAAAAAGGGAATTTACATTGTGATAACCGGTCTGCTCTAATTGCCCAACTTCAAATATTAAATTTACTTTTGCTGGCGCGGATGCTGAGACTTTATTCATCGACTCACCTGCGCACTAACTTTGGCAGCAATCTCATTCCAATACTTAGTTCTAGCTTTCTCCATTATCGGATTCTCAATAAACTCATGCTCAATCAAAATCTCGCACTCGTTATCATGTGCTCTGAAGTTCAAAGTTGCCCGAGTTTCATCACTGAAGGAGATTGTGAGTTTCTCATCCTGGGCCAACTTTAGAAACCGCTTAAAACTCTCCCCGTAAAGAGATTCAGATCTAAAGATGCTGAAAGTTAGAGAAAGTGTGGTTGGAATTGATAGCGCAAGTCGTAAAACAGACTTGCTGGCAGAGTTTGTTTTTGGCGCATCTCGCCACTGGAGGTAACTTAGCGAGATGGAATTAGCCCACCACTTTTGCACACGGTAGTTAGTTTGCAGCCAGAGCGAAACCTCCCGCTGTTTAGCTTCGCGAGAGTCGCCAGCAAAAATTAGCTCGAGCCACTCTTCGCGTCGTTTTCCGGTGTTGGCTAATAATTGGTCTGCACTGACATCCGAGGTAGCGGCAACAGTTGGAATCTGCATCGCTCTTCTTCCGCGCTTTTTTACTTCTTCCCTTTGAGTGCTTGGGTGGCCCTGCATCACTGGCAGGTCATCAAAGATTCCATTCTCCTGCTTCTTCTTTCTAAAGAGCATCTGGAACCTGCTTAGCAATTGCGACAAAGTCATTGATATCGAGAGCTTCTCCGCGCATCGAAGGATCGATCCCAGCTGAGATTAGATACTGTTCTGCCTGCACAGGCGAGCCAGCCCACTTAGCTAGTGCTTGCCTAAGCGTCTTTCTCCGCTGTGAGAACGCTTCATCAATTACCGCAAAGGTCTTGAGCCTCAGTGATTCATCACCCAGTGGCGTGATTCGTTTAGTGAAATAGACCAACGCTGAATCAACATTCGGAACAGGCCAAAAAATGTTTCTACCGACGTTGCCAGCTAGGTTCGAATCCGCGTACCAGGCCAACTTGGCACTTGGCACGCCATAAACCTTGGAACCTGGAGTGGCTGCCAACCGGTGAGCTACTTCTGCCTGCACGAGCACTAGACCTGAGCTGATTGAAGGAAAGGTTTCTAAAAAGTGCAGCAACACTGGGACCGAAATGTTGTATGGAAGGTTGGCAACTAGAGAATCTGGCTTAGCAGGTAGTTCGGTGACCTTCATAGCATCGGCTGTGACTAACCTAAAGTCTTTGTCTTTAGCTCGCTTTCCCACGGTCGCCTCGATAGCTTTAGCCATCTTGTTATCTATCTCAACAGCAATGACAGTCTTGGCTTGTTCTAGAAGTCCTAGGGTAAGCGAGCCAAGGCCAGGGCCTATCTCAACAACAACTTCATTTCCCTTAAGCTTTGCTGCAGCTACGATTCTTCGAATCGTATTTGGATCGGTTACAAAGTTTTGGCCAAGCTTCTTGGTAGGAACTACTCCCAGCTCATCAGCGAGTGCTCTGACATCCGATCCTCCGAGTAATTCAACCATTTAGACCTTCTGACCAGAGTCCGTAAACAGCTTCCGTGTTTTTGGTCAGCTGAGCTGCAAGTTCGTTTACTGAAATATCTAGTACTTCAGCCATTCTTCTCACTGTTAGACCAATCAGGTAGGGAGAGTTAGGTCTACCTCTAAATGGTTCTGGTGTCAGGAATGGAGCATCTGTTTCTACCAAAATGAGTTCTTTCGGCATCACTAGAAGAGCATCTCTTAGATACTGATTCTTCTTAAAAGTAACCGTCCCAGAGAATGATGCGTACCAGCCATTTGCTTTGAGAATTTCGGCAAGATCTGTGTCCCCGCTGAAGCAGTGAAAAACTGTTTTCTCAGGAGCGCCGACTCTAAGTAATGTATCAACTACATCTTGGTGCGCATCCCGATCGTGAATCTGCAACGCGATATTGTTCTCTTTAGCTATCTCAATATGAGCTTCAAAACTGTGTTGTTGCAGAAACAGTTTCTCGGGTCCAGTCCTAAAATAATCAAGCCCAGTTTCACCAACAGCTCGCACTCGAGGCTCTTTAGCAAGCTTTGCTATTTCCGCGATAGCAGCATCAAGTTCTTGAATGGATTCATACTCAGCCGCAACATTTGGATGCAGTGCAACTGCTGCTAACAGCTGTGGCTCAACAGCGGCAGTTCTTGCTGACCAGATTGATGTTTCAACAGAGCCACCGACTTGAACTCCACCGAGAATTCCAGCCTGATTAGCAAGTTCTAGGTGCTCTCGATAATCCATTGGATTCTCGCCATCAGCTATTTCCAGATGAGTGTGGTTATCGTAAACCCCGACTTCTAATGCTTCTGGAACCTCTGGATAGCTTAAGTCTCTAGATCCACCGTCTTCCGATTTTCGGTTTCGAACTCTGATGTAGTTCTCGCTTGGCATATCCGTCTGAGCTTCGCCCATTTGATTACTGTGCGCTTTCAGTTTCAATTCTTGGGAAGAGTACTTCCAGATCCCCGATTAAGGTTCCTTCGGGCAACTGATCCCAGTTGGCAGCTTCGGCTAGCCGTTGTTCGGATAGTTCACCTAGTTTGCCTTCGGTAAGCGCTGCCCAAAGCTTAGCTGTGGCTTTTGGAATAACCGGGGCAAGCAAAATCGCTAAGACTCTTAGGCCCTCACTGGCAACATAGAGAACTGTGGCTAGTCGGTCACGGTTAGCTTCATCCTTAGCCAGCACCCACGGCTCTTGCACAGTGATGTAGTTATTGAGTTCATCAACAAGTGTCCAGGTAGCGCTAATGGCATCTTGAATAGCAACATCATCGATGGCTCTATCTGCGTTTAGAACAGCAGTTCTGGCAACCTCAATAACGTGGTTGTCAGCCTCGGTGTATTCTCCTGCTGATTGAAGAACGCCATCGAAGTATCGTCTTACCATCGCAAGAGTTCTTGAGGCAAGATTGCCAAAGCCGTTGGCTAATTCTGCCTGGTAGCGAGCTGATAGGTCTTCCCAGCTAAATGATCCATCTTGACCAAAAGCGATGGCTTTCATGAAGTAGTAACGAAAAGCATCAGAACCGAAGATGTCGGTGATTTGGCTAGGAGCAATACCAGTGAGCTTAGATTTAGACATCTTTTCGCCACCGACTAGTAGCCAACCGTGCCCAAAGATCTGTTGTGGCGGTTTGATATCTGCCGCCATCAACATTGCAGGCCATATAACCGCGTGGAAGCGCAAGATATCTTTACCAACAATCTGAACTGCTGCAGGCCATCTCTTATTGAACTCGGCATCGTCCTGACCGAAACCGATGGCGGTGATGTAGTTAAGAAGTGCATCGAACCACACATAGGTGATGTGTGAATCATCCCAGGGGATATCGATTCCCCAATCGAATTTCTCTTTTGATCTGGAAATTGAAAGATCTTCTAAGCCACGCTTTACGAATGAGACAACTTCGTTTTTAGCAGATTCAGGTTGAATGAAGTTTGGGTTATCTGCGTAGAAATTGAGAAGCGGTTCCTCAAACTGGCTGAGTCTGAAGAAATAGTTGTTCTCCTCTAGTTGTTCAACTGGCTTAGAGTGAATGGCACACACATCCTGGCCATCAAATTCTCCAACCCCTTCAACAAGGTCTGCCTTGTTCTTATATTCTTCACAACCGACGCAGTATGCACCTTTGAATGAACCCTGATAAATGAACCCGGCGTCGTAAAGTTTCTGCATAAACTTCTGGACATTTAGTTCGTGTCTAGGTTCGGTAGTTCTAATGAAGTCCTGGTTATCAATGTCTATGGTGTCAAGTAGTGGCAACCAAGCATCGTGAACAAGCTTGTCGGTCCAGTCCTGAGGAGTGCTCTTATTAGCCGCTGCTGTTCTTAATACTTTTTCACCGTGCTCATCAGTTCCTGTTAGCAGAAAGCTATCCTCCCCTCGTTGTCTGTGCCAACGAGCTAGAACATCGGCAGCAACTTCGGTATAGGCGTGACCGATGTGAGGTGCATCATTCACATAGAAGATGGGTGTCGTCACATAAAACGACTGACCTGAAGAGTTGGTAGACATCTTTACAATCTTAACGCGTAGGGGTTCAATCCTTGGCTCTTGCATTGAGCACCGCTTGATACAGCTCGCTCTTGCTCACTGAATACCTAGCCGCAACTTCTGCTACCGATTGTTTCAATGATAACCCTGTATCTCTAATGGACTCAACTTCAGCCAGCAGATCAGAGCTATTCACATCGTGAGTAATAACTTCTGTTGAACCAGCTATGACGAGGACTATCTCTCCCCTTGGTTCTTCTTCTGCCCAGAACGCTAGTTCTGCAAGTGTTCCTCTAACTGTTTGCTCGAACTTCTTGGTGAGTTCTCTAGAGACACTTGCACGACGCACACCAAATACACTCATCGCATCTTTCAGGCTCTGCCCGATTCGATGTGGAGATTCGAAGAAAATTAGAGTTCTTGGATCTGATAGAAGTTCTTGAAAGAGTTTCTTGCGCTCACCAGATTTTCTAGGAAGGAATCCTTCGAAACTAAATCTGTCAGTAGGTAGCCCTGAGACAGCGAGGGCAGCTAAGACAGCTGATGGCCCTGGAATTACAGTGACCTCTATGCCAGCTTCAATTGCTGCTCTTACCAAAACAAAGCCAGGGTCCGAAACGGTTGGCATTCCAGCGTCACTGACAACTAGAACATCTTCTGTTTGAGCAATTTCAAGGATCTGAGACACCCGCTCTGCCTCATTGTGTTCATGCAAACTAAAGAGCTTTGCATTCAGAGTGACATTTAGACCTCTAACTAGTTTTAGTAGGGTTCTGGTGTCCTCTGCGGCTATAAATTTCACTGTTCCCAAGTGCTCGATAAGCCTTGCCGAGGCATCCGAGAGATTACCGATGGGTGTTGCCGCCAAAATGAGCATGCTCTATTCTCGCAAACTAACATAGAAGAAGTGCTAACACTTTTCCTAAGGCTTACAGCGACCCCAGCTAGATCAGCCTTGTTCAACGGCTGGGCACCAATCATCGTGTTGGTAATTGCTGGCGTGCTCAGGATTTATGACCTGGCCTATCCAAACACTCTAGTTTTTGATGAGACCTATTACGTCAAGGATGCCTATTCACTTTTGCACAATGGCCACGAGTCCACCTGGGGTAATGGCGCAGATGCATCTTTTAGCAACGGCAACCCAAAGGGTCTAACTAATGACCCGTCTTTCGTAGTTCACCCACCACTGGGTAAGTGGATTATCGCTATGGGCATGTTGGTTTTTGGTGGTGGCAACCCATTTGGATGGCGCATCATGGTTGCCCTAGCCGGTGTTGGAGCAGTTTGGCTGACTATGGCCTGTGCGAAGTTAATCTTTAGATCAACCATCTGGGCAGCGCTCGCCGGCTTACTCTTCGCAGTTGATGGAGTTGGGATTGTGCTTTCGAGAACCGCTCTGCTAGATCAAATCTTAGGATTTTTTGTCATTCTCGGTTACTACTTCTTCTTGAAAGATAGACAAGCAGTGCAATTAGGTTCTTGGCGAAGACCCTGGTTACTTGCCATGGCGGTAGCACTTGGGCTGGCAACAGCAGTTAAGTGGTCTGGATTGTATTTTGTTGTCGTACTACTTGCATACATCATCATTAGTGAAGCAAGTTTGAACCATCGGACTCATCGCTCAATTGAAAAGCGAACTGGGATATCTCTAACCCCTAAATTTTGGGTTTTGCCCGCTACTGGCAACGCTATCCGAGTAATAGTTCAGGTCTTAGTGCCAGCTCTAAGCGCTTATCTGATCAGTTGGTCTGGCTGGTTTCTCACCAAAGGTGGTTGGGATAGAAATTGGGCCTACCAATCTCAGAATGCATTAACTGGCTGGCTGTCATGGGTTCCTAAATCTTTGCAGTCTCTTTGGCACTATCACCTCGAGATGTATTCATTTCATGTGAATCTTCATGCATCTCACCCATATGCTTCAAACCCTTTTACTTGGCTTTTTATGCTTAGGCCGACATCGTTTTTCTGGGATGATCGTGCAGGTGGAAAAGTAGTCTCGGCAATTACAGCAGTGGGAAATCCAATAATCTGGTGGGCTGCAGTTTTAGCTCTCGGAGTATTAGTGTCTTCTTGGTTTAGAACGAGAGATAAGACGACCACAATCATTAGCATGGGCCTGATTGCAGGTTATATCCCATGGCTAATGCTCACCAATAGAACCGTATTTGAGTTCTACGTGGTGGCTTTTGAGCCTTGGTTAATTCTTCTTCTCGTAGCTGGACTGAGAACCTGGTTCAGAAACACTGAGTCTCGATATCGAACGGCTAACTTCATTGCAGTCTTTGCTCTTATAGCGCTGATCGCCTCTGCGTTCTTCTACCCGATTTGGACTGGGGAGTGGATTAGCTACGACTTCTGGCGGTTGAGAATGTGGTTGCCTTCCTGGATCTAGGTCAAATCTGATTGTCGTGGTGCTAAGTTAGGCTTAAGGCAAATGCATACCTATTTTGAGCTATTTAAGATTCATGGCATATCAGCCGTGGTCTGGTCGCAGTTGCTAGCAAGGTTTGCTTTTGGGATGCAGACCATTACATTCGCAATCCTTCTTCAGAACAAATTTCATAACTACACGGTCGCTGGCCTCGCTCTTGGGGCAGCTACCCTTGGTGGGGCAATCTCGGCACCAATCCTGGGAAGATGGATGGCTGTCGTGGGCATACGGCCGGTCATCCTGGTAACTAGCGTTATTGCCTCAGTGTGCTACCTGCTAATTGGCTTTGCCCCCGTTACAGAGAGTTTGGCAATCGGAATTTCCCTACTTCTGGGCCTTGGTATGCCGCCGATTCAACCTGCCGCCAGAACCGTCTATAAGACCCTGGTGCATGATGAAGCAGTGCGAAATACTCTTTACTCTGTAGACGCAATCCTGCAGGAAGTAATTTGGATCCTGGGTCCAGTGCTAGCAACTGTTTTGATAGCAACTTCAAATGCCATGGTTCCAATTGTGGTGATGGCTGCCGTCCAACTATTTGGTGGCTTCTGGTTTGGGCTGCTACCTATGGTTCACGAAGCACCGATTCCAAGGTCAGCTAAAAAACTTGGGTCTGTGCTCCGCTCGAAATTAGTCAAGGTGCTAATTGCCATCAACTTGCTATTCGTCGGTTCTTTTTCAGCCCTAGAGATTGGCGCTGTTGCAGCTGTTGGCCAGGGTGAAGCAGGTTTTGTTATCGCCATGCTTTCGATTGGTTCAGTCATTGGTGGACTGGCATTGGGCCATCGAGCAAGATCACCACTTGCCCTTTCCAAGCAACTTGCTGTTGTGCTCCTAGGTGATCTGCTTATTTTCTTTAGCCCGCTTGATCCAATCTGGTTATCAATTTGCCTTTTCATTTCCGGCATTGGTGTTGCAACTGCATTTGCTACCATCGGCTCTATTATCGGGAAAGCAGTTGAGTTAGATGACAGCACCGAAGTGTACGGTTGGATAGGCAGTGGCCAGAACATTGGCTACGGCGCTGGAGCGGCTGTTGCAGGCATAGTCGTCGACAAACTGAATAGTACGACCTCATTCGCTTTCGCCGCAGGGCTTGACCTGCTAGCGCTGATTGTGGCTATTGCGGCAGTATCTATTACCCCGAGTTTCCTATCTAGTAAAAAAGAAAAGGCAGAGAAATAATGAATACCTACGTTGTCACTTATGGTTATAGCGCTGACCCAATTGAGTTGAATCAAGTTAGGCCAACGCATCGAGAGTGGCTTGCAACTTTGCTTGCTGATGGCAAACTGCTAGCCAGCGGCCCAATGGTAGATAGGCCTTCAGCACTTCTAATATTCAAAGCAGAGTCAATTGAAGAACTAAATGCCTTGCTGGATAACGATCCTTTTGAATTAGCCGGAATGATTGGCGAACGTGCCATCGAGGCGTGGAACCCTGTCTTAGGTCCGTTCAATTGAGAGTTTTGATTTCTGGAGCGAGCGGGCTTATTGGGACAGAATTACAGGCTCAACTAAACGCCGCAGGTCACACGCCAATTATTCTGGTGCGCAGGAGTGCTACCTCACCTAACGAAATTGAGTGGAATCCGGCCGCAGGGCAATTGGATTCCTCAGAACTTGAATCAATCGATGCCGTAGTCAACCTCGCGGGCGCAACAACTGGGAAGCTTCCTTGGACTAAGCAATACAAGAAGGAACTTATCCAATCACGAATCGACTCGACAAAGACAATTGTTAAAGCGATCAAGAACTGCACTAATAAACCGAAAGTACTAATTTCAGGTTCAGCATCGGGTTTCTATGGTGATACCGGTGATTTGCTGCTTAGCGAGACCGCCCCGAATGGCGAGGGTTTTCTGGCGGAGCTGGCAAACTCTTGGGAGCGGGAGTCCATGAAAGCTCCATCTGGTGTCCGAGTTGTGCAAATTAGAACCACCATGGTTTTGTCTAGAACAAGAGGCGCGTTAGGCAGATTACTTCCGATTCTTCGGGCTGGGGTTGGCGGCAAGCTTGGTAACGGCAAACAGTGGTGGGCATGGATTTCATTGCCTGATCAGGCGAGAGCAATCATTCACCTGATAAATACCCCGACTGCCAACGGCCCATACAACATCACTGCTCCGGAACCTGCTAGGTGTGTCGATTTAATCAAAGCTCTTGGCAAAGCGCTGCATCGCCCAACTCTTATCCCTGTGCCGGGCTTTGCCTTGAAACTAGCTTTCAGAGAAGGCGCTCAGGAACTGCTTCTGTGTAGTCAAAAAATGAGCTCAGCCAGATTGGAAGCTACTGGTTTTGTCTTCATGCACCCCACCCTGAAATCAGCTTGCGAGTGGGTAGTCGGAAAAGATTAGGTTCCAATCGACCTGATAAAGCTGATTGCACTGATTGCCAAAGCTGTTGCCATTATTCCACCAACAATTAATGGCAGGGTCAGATCGATTTTGGCCAGGATGCCACCGAGCAATCCGCCAACTGGCATTAGCCCCCAAACAATTGTTCTTCTAGCGCCATGAATCCTTCCGAAGATTTCGTTCGGAATCATGGCGTGATAGGTAGACATCAGCAAAATATTCCAGTGCGCAATAAAGAAACCCTGCATGAAGCAAGCGCCCATGAACCAGTAGACATTTGGGGACAGGCCACAGAGCAGAAGCGATAGCGCTGAAGCAGGTAATGCAATTGCTAAAGCGGAGCTGCGGCCAAGTCTCGATGAGAAGCGTGCTGAAGTAAAGGCTCCGATGAGTGCTCCGACACCGAGTGGCACTAATACCCAACCGTAGTTAGCTTCCGGAACAGCGAGATGATCAAGAATGAAAAGAACCTGGGTAGCCCCTCCCATGGAATAACAGAAGCCAATGAAGCCGGTGGTTAAAACTAGACGTAGCAGTGTCTTTTGACTCCAGAGATAGTGCAACCCCTCCTTTATTTCCTCTCCCAAAGGAGGTCGCTTAGGAGCAGTTGGATCAACTTTAGGTTGAAGTGCATTCTTTGAAATACTCAACACTAGAACTATGGCTACGAGGTAGCAGGCTGATACTCCGAAAAAAGGAATGAATGCCAAGATGGCGAAGATGTAACCACCGAGAGGAACTCCAACGAAACCCTGCATCACGGTATCGGCTATCTGTAGTCGAGAGTTTCCTTTCTCGAGTTGGTGATCTGAGAGCAAGCTTGGGATTGCTGATTGAGTAGCAGTGTCATACACGACTTCGGAAACACCAAAAACGAAAGTTAAAGAAGCGAGCCAGACTAAGTTCATCTGGCCGGAGAGAATTAGTAGAGCCAAAGCAGCGCCAATCAGAACTCGGCTGCTTTGAACCATAAGCATGGCAGTCCTGCGATTTAGCCGGTCAAGTAATGCGCCAATCGGGATAGCGAATATCAACCATGGCAACATAAAAAGGTTTGCCTGAATCGCAATCAGGATGGGGTCACGCGTTAGTGAGGCCGCTAGCAAAGGTATGGCTGCGCCAATTAACCCGTCGGCAAATTTACTAAACATGGCTGCCGACCAAATTTTGTTAAACGTATCCCCAAGTTCAACTTTGAGATTGCTACTCTGCACCAGTAAAGCCTAGTCAAAAAAGAAAAGGCCCTGACCTTTCGACCAGGGCCTTAGTGCAAAAGAGAATTACTTCTTCTTTGCAACAACCTTCTTTGCAGCAGGCTTGCGCGCAACAGTCTTCTTTGCGACAACCTTCTTAGCTACAGGCTTCTTTGCAACAGCAGCCTTAGGTGCAGCCTTCTTAGCTACAGGCTTCTTTGCAACAGCAGCCTTAGGTGCAGCCTTCTTAGCTACAGGCTTCTTTGCAACAGCAGCCTTCTTAACTGCAGGCTTGCGCGCAACAGTCTTCTTTGCAACAGCAGCCTTAGGTGCAGCCTTCTTAGCTACAGGCTTCTTTGCAACTGCAGCCTTCTTTACAGCAGGCTTGCGAGCTACGGTCTTCTTTGCAACTGCAGCCTTAGGTGCAGCCTTCTTGGCTACAGGCTTCTTTGCTACAGTCTTCTTTGCAACTGCAGCCTTCTTAGGTGCAGCCTTCTTTGCAGCAGGCTTCTTAGCCGCTACTTTCTTTACAGTTGTTGCCATTTGTTTCGCTCCTTTGTTTACGGTCTTTGCGACCTTAGCAGTAACAACAGGTGTGCCTTTTTCAATGGCAGTCGCTGCTTTTACTACACCTTTGATTGTTGCTTCCTTAGCGTCTTCAAATTTATCGTCGAGATCGTGCTTCTCGATAAATTCGTTAACGTCCTTAGTGATTTCCGCTGCAGCTTTTTTAGCCTTGCGGTTAGTTCCTCTTACAAGGTCATCTAACAAGCCCATGTGTAATCTTCCTTAAACTTAGGGTCAGTTAAAGATTAGTAGAACTTATAAAACACACCTAGATATAAATGACTTTATTTTTCGGTGAGTTTTATTAATTTATTCAGCCATTTGATCGTCTGCGACGCATAATTTCGTCGAGACTTTCAGAACTAATGTTCTCTTTTTCTTTACGTGCATCATCGAGCTCAAGAATTTCAGCCCACTTTACACTTTCGATTTTGCCCAAGCGGGCAGACAGTGGATCTGGTAACCGATTTACAATCACCTTTTCAACTGTCGGTGTGACTTTTTGAAATGCTTCTTCTGCGCTTACTACATTCGTTTCAAACCAAGGGGTAATAATTTCTTGTGTGACTTCTTTTTTCACTTGAACAACTGGAGCTCTGCGTGCTACTTTGCGATTTGCTCTGTCTTCACTGCGATCGTTTATCCCACGCTTACCCGATGGTGTCATGAATCCTAACCAGAGGACGGCGACAACTAGCAAGAGTATGCCGCCGGTTCCAGTAAATTCCATACCTCTAGAGTATTTAGCAATTTGGATATGGCTTGAGTGATAATGCGCGTGTCTAAAAGGGAACTTTTAGCTATTTTTTGGAAAGTTATATGAAATTTTTGGCACTTTTTTCTGAAGCCAGCGATTAAGCACGCCATCTTTTACTTCTTCGAATGTTAGAGCAAAAACATAATGGTCACGCCAATCACCATTGATGTGAATGTAGTTCTTTTTTAGGCCTTCGTAACGCAATCCAAGCTTTTGGACCACACGAATACTTGCTCCGTTTTCGGGTCTGATGTCAATCTCAACCCGGTGAAGGCTGACAGCATTAAAAAGGTAATCAATCGCAAGCGCTACTGCTGTTGGAGTGATACCAAGACCGGCGAACTCTGGTGCAATCCAATATCCGATGACACAGGATGAGACGGAGCCGTGAAGTATGTTAGCGACATTGAGCTGTCCGACTATCTCCCCCTGATACATAATCACAAACGGAATGCCTTCGCTTGATTCAAGCTGTCTGAGAAGAGCCCTTATCTGAGATCTAAAGTCAAAAGATATCGCCCCATGAGGGTTAGTGGCTTCCCAGGGTCTTAGCCATTCCCGGTTTCCGAGAACTAAGCGCTCAATACTCTTTGCATCTTTGCTCCTGATGATGCGAAGGCTGACATCGCCATGGGTCAGCATAAAAGAGTTGCTCATGCTGGCAAGATTAGTGGCATGGATGAAATTGCGCTAACCAAGGCACAGCTAAGAAGAGAAATACTTGCTGAACGTAGGCTCCGGCAGAGCGTCGAGCAGGACAAAAGAGACCTAACTAAACAGCTCCTAAACCTGGTAGCAAGAATCAAGCCAACTAGAGTGGCAACATACCTCTCATTTGGTGCCGAACCAAGTACAAGTCAATTCATAACTGAACTACTGAAACAAAACTTAGTTGTCCTAGTTCCCAAAGTGAACCAAGATACTCTCGAATGGTTCGCATTTGATGGGACGAGTACTACCACTTCAGCTCTCGGAATGACCGAACCAGACTCAAAAGCTCTGAAAGAATCTCATCTCGCAGAAACCGACTTGCTGATTATTCCAGCTCTTGCAGTAGATAGGTTGGGCAATCGGCTCGGCCGTGGCAAAGGCTATTTTGATAGAGAGCTATCTTCCAGCAATGGAAGATATGTCGTGGCGATTTGTTATGAAAGCGAATTTCTTCCTGAACTTCCAGTCGAAAGCCATGACCAGAGAGTTCAAGCACTGGTAACCGAAGTGAGCACCTACGACTTAAACTAAATACATGCCTACCTATTCATACAAATGTGCTAGCTGTGCTCATGAGTTTGATATCCAGCAGTCCATCACCGAGGCCGCGAAATCTGAGTGCCCCGAATGTGGTGGTGAACTGCAAAAAGTGTTTGGCAAGGTTGGCATCAGCTTTAAGGGATCAGGTTTTTACCGAACTGATAATTCTCAAAAGCCAGCTGACCCTAAATCTGACTAACCCCAGTGTGGCGGCTTATCTTCTCTAAGCCTCTGGTCATTCGAAGTATTGTTATCTCCCCAGGCAGCGTCGCTATCCTCAAAAACTCTCGCTACTGGAACTGTGTTGAGCATTGTGGGGGTAACTTCAATGCCGAACCGAGTTGCAATTCTTTCAGCAACTGCCTGCGGGTCGCTAAAAACTTCAAAAGAATAAACTCGCTGATATGTCCAGCCAAGTGATTTCAACAGTTCAGGGCGAAGCCTAATTCGCTCGGTGTAATTTAGGTCTGAATTAGACCAATCTGGTTCGACAACCAAATGCTGGTTTCCATATGAGGCAATCAGCGGGATCCGCTGCCCGAATCCTTCAACTACTCGAACTCCAAACCGTTTCAACCTTCGAGCGAGATCACCTAGCATCGGGTCGCTATCGAAACTATCGGATTCAATTGAATCGCTATAGCTTGGCCTTAGCAATGTTGCTAAGTATTCGGTCGCCCCCTCGTTTCTCATCTCTGGCAAATCGTATGAGCTAAAGCAACTTACGATAGTCATCTTGTATCGAGCGCTCACTAACATGTTTGCTAACCAACGTTTAGCTTCTGGTTCATTCAGCAACCCAAAGTGGCTAAGGATCTTTCCCTGCGGCGTTCTGCCAAAACCAATGCTGAAAATGATTCGATCGGCTAGACGGTGATTCAGATCTGACAAGCTAGTGATCTCAAATCGCTCGCGACCGTGCTTTTCAAAGAACTCCCGAAGCTCTGGGTTCGAGTCGAGGGAGATTTGCAATGCATCGTAAATGGCTTCAACTTCGACAGTGCTAGCGCTTACAACCAGCAGAGATTGCTCTGGAGTTTGGCTGGCGTGTTCTATTACTAACTCGATTACTTTGTTTACTTCAGCAAGCGGGGCTTCGGTACTAGCACTGACATTTCGATTTGCTCTGGAATCCCCGTCGACGATTATCAGTTCAAGCGAGCTCTCACCGTTAAATTCAGCTGCGCTCGGTTCAATGTCTATTCGACCTTGATAGAACTCTCGGTTGATTAGTGGCCCAAAGAGTTGGCCCTTATTTCGGTAAGAACGTCGCAAAGTCTCAACACCAAATCTTTTGGCAACAACATCGTAAATGCTTGGTGATTCAGGGGCACGAGGCTTTAGCGCGAGCTGCCATTCCACTTCGAACCCATTCGGATCTGCAATTACAGGATCTCCAAAGACCACTACCTGTTTAGCTCTAACAATTCCGCTCAGGTTTTCAGCTACCGTCGTTCCAGCAGCATCGAGAACTAGCAGAACATCAAAATTCGTATCTTTCTTTAGGGATTCAGCGATTTCGTATGGAGAGATTGCAACATGAGAGGCAAGCCTTGGCCAGATATTTGGAGCGGCTGAATTTAGTTCAAGTAAATTGGCGACCCGAGCCTTCAACAACGCTCTTAGGTTTTCGGTCTCTTTAGGGAATTCTTGAATTGCTGATTTCCAAGAATTAGCAGTTCTTGCGGAAATTTCATTCCTAGTCTCACTTTGAACTAGTTGTTCAGCCTTCACAAAATCTAACTCGAGAGCTGCAAGTGATTCAGGAGAGTACTGGGCAAATGCGTTATCTCCAGAGAGAAGATATTCGAGGGCAGAAAGCCACCAACATTGGTCAAACTCGGCAACTAAATGTTCATTCTTAGCATTACTGGTGGCAAGTGATTTCACCAGAGAGTCCAGTCCTAGAGAATTTACCCGTCTGCGCAGGTCGTTTCTGACTGCGATGTTTTCTAGTGGTGAAGTGTCCTCGTTAAGTTTTTGTAGTTTTCTGCCCAACTCTGGCAGGGGAATTTCAAGCAGAGTTGATCTGGTCACTCCCTGGTCCAAGTGGGAATCCAGTTTGATTAAATCTGCCACTAGCGACTGGTAGGTGACCTGAGCATCTTCAATCCCAATCGGGACTACCGGAGCAATTGGAGTCTTCCTCAATTGCTTCCAAGCTTTTGCCTGTTCGGCAATTTGCATGAGCGCTGAATTCAAATCACCAACTGAAACGCCGGGTCGAACGTATTCTTTGGCATGTTTACTTAACGCCCGCCTGGTCTTTCCAGACATGCCTGTTTTATCTTTCCTAGATGAGGTTGCGGTAATCAGATCATCTAGTGGCCTATCAAAGACATCCGGAATAAAACGATCGAGCGTCGCTCTGATGCTAATTAGAAGGCGAATGTATTCTCCCCATTGAGCAACGTTCTCCGCTGGTGGAAACCCAACCTGCTCGATGAACTCGTCCAGTTTGACACTGAACTGAGGTAAAACATCTTCGCTAAGTCTTCTGGTTAGAGCAGTTATTCTCGGGATTTCAGTTGCGTCTTCAAACTGAGCGTTGAACCACGGGCTGTCATGATTTGCTTTATCAAATTCGCCAAGTTCTACTGCTTCATTTAACAGAGCTAGTGCTGCCGTTCTGTTTCGGTTTTCAAAAAGGGCTGGTCCGGAAATTCTTGCACTGGTCTTAGGTGGTTTTGGCAGTGCACTGAGTTCAGCCAATTTGGCGAGAGCGTCATTGATGCTTATGCCAAGTACTGGGTGTATGCGCTCTAGGGAATCAAAATATCTGTCCAGCTTCTCTTCTAGTCCGGCAAGATGAGCTTTTGCTGCTGGTAAATTTGCGAGAACTGCTTTTTCAAATCGTGAAAGCGCGCTAACTATGTCTAACCAAGTGTTATGAGATCGAACCAACAGCCCACTCAGCCCAACCTGAGAGAGTCGATCATTTAGCTCATTCAGGGTTTGTCGACGAGGAGCGATAACTAGCGCTCTCTTGTTTTCTGCAGTTAGAGCTGCCAATAGATTGACCACTGTTTGTGTGTAGCCGGTGCCGGGCAACGTTTCGACAGCAAAGCTATCCCCGTTTAGTGCTTTTTCAACAATGGCGATCTGAGTGGTATCAGCGTTTGCTACGACCATCGCTTCCAAATTGGAATCTAGCTTTGTCAGTTGTATTTCTTGATCCGCTATAAGTTGAGCCAGTTTGGTGGGAGATTTAGGGAGCTCATTTAGCATGAAGGTTGGAGCTAGAGTGGCGTTGGTTAGCACTAGTGTTCGCTGTATTTCTAAATCTGAAATACTCTTGGTGCTCTCCGCCACAAAACTAAGCAGGCTAATTGGAACCAGGTCATTCGCTTCAAGGTAAATTCTGGCTAGCCGTTGCGTATCTAGACTCAGCCCATACTGGTTCCTGAGAGTCAGGATTAGTTCAGGATTCACAAAAGGTTCACCGATGAGTCCTAGCTCAAAGTCCGCTCCCTTTCGGATAAGTTCTGCTCGCCAAAGCATTACCGGAATTCTGAGATCTAGCTTTGCGGGACTGAAATCAACTGCACCAGCCAATAGATAGAGCGATTGAATCCCGTAATTGGTAAGCAGTCGTTCGCTCTTTATCTTTGCTCGTTTAGCTTCGGCAAGAGCTTTGGAATATGCAATCGGGTCTCGAACCAGATTGGCAAGCAAGCCGCGGTGGCTCTTCGTGAACATAGAAAGCCCGACCGGGTGGCAGCGCTCAAGATTGACCAGCCCTAAAACATCAAGGTCTAGGTTAGTCAGGGGATTTGCGCCGCCTATGCCTCGAATCTCTTCAAGCCAGCGCAAGTATTGTTCTTGGGAAGCATTTGGCTCAGTCATTAGGACACTAGCCTAACTTTGCTTTATTGCCTTATCTCGTAGGCAAGGCGGTATTCGGGTAAGTTTGAAACTTGCAGCAATGCCTTTTAAGCCCTCGTAGCTCAGTGGATAGAGCAGTGGTTTCCTAAACCATGTGCGGAAGTTCGATTCTTCTCGGGGGCACTCTAAGCTGCGTTTGGTAGACGCAAATATTCATCCCACTCAGGTTCAACCCGTTCCGCTCCCCTAACCATCCAAGCGCTACCGGTTGGCATCTTAGGGTTGAAAGGAAGCGTCCAACCAATCTCGTGCAAAGTCTTGTCGCCTTTGATGTTGTTGCACCTAAGGCAACAGGCGACCAAGTTTTCCCAGGTGTCTCTTCCGCCTCTTGATTTGGGCTGCACATGATCGACAGTATTTGCGGTTCGGTTGCAGTATGCACAGCGGTGACCGTCTCTTCGGAGAACTCCTCGCCTTGACAGCGGAACATTTCGAGTGCCCGGGATACGCACGTAGCGACTTAGCAAGATCACTGATGGCAACTCATACTCTCCAGTTGCACTTCTTACTTTCCTAGCAGCTGAGCCTTCAAGCACAGTGGCTTTCTTGTTCAGCACCAATATGATTGCTCGTTTAAAGGAGACAACCGCTAACGGTTCGTAGCCAGCGTTTAGAACTAATGTTTTCATGTTTCTTCCTTTCGAAATCACCTGCACGGATTGCAGGTTTTCGTGAAGCCACATCGGAGCACAAACGAAAAACGCGCCACTATATCTAGTGACGCGTCTAGGCTTGCCAAACTTGGCAAGGAAATATGGAATGGCGATGCTGGAATTCGTGCTTGGCAGGCACCACTCTAGCTTTCATTCTTCTCTCCTTTTCAAGGCACCTAAGTGACTTGGCAAAAGATTATTACTTGGAGAGGAGAAGTTGTCTAAAACACACCGCAATTTTAGGTGAAGTTTTGGTGCCGATTTATTACTTGACAACTCTCGCGATGAAATATGAGTCGGTGAAGATAGGGGCTAGCTTCACCTTGTCACCCGAGAACGGTGCGTGGAAGAACATGCCTGGGCCGGCATAGATACCTTCGTGGCTTAGATCGTTCAAGATAACTAGATCGCCTGGCTCTGCCTGTGACCTAGGGATGCGTCTTAGATGCGGGTCATGAGATTGAGCGTTAACGGAGTGAGGCAAAAGAAGACCGAACTCGGAGAAGACAAGCCTGGTGTATCCGGAACAGTCGAGCCCGTTAGGGTTCTCTCCACCGAGAACATAAGGTGTTCCAACGTATTTAGCGGCTACCTTCATAATGTCATCAGGATTTAGTTCTAAATAGTTCGGATGAGCAGCAAAGTCAAATGCGGTTTTACCTTTATAACCAAGGTAGTTGTTTCGGTTGTTCATGCGCTCTAAGTCATTAGCCGACATCAAACCGTAAGAACCTCGTTCAAAATCGATAGCGCTTTGACGAAGGATTGTGATTGTCTGGGCGTCCGTCACGTCAACCGTTCCGGTCAAACCTGACATTGCGGTTACCGCAGGTGAGAAAGCATATGCAGGTAATGCTGCTGTGGCAATGAATCCAGCTGTAACGCTCATCACAATTGCGGATCTCAGTGTGCTGTTTTTACGCAAAGGTATTTTTTTGAGGCCAGGAATTGTAGAAGCGCTAGCTACTTGGCTAACTGAACCACGCCCAGAAAATTTACGGGCGAGTTTTGCTTCCTGTTTCTGGAGTTTACGTTGCGCTCTCGCCTGACGTTTTAACTGACTTTGTCGGACTGAACTTCGACTTCTCAGTTCAAAAGATTCAAGAAGATTAATTTGGACGTCAGCACGGCGTCTACCAGATGGCTTCTTAGTCAAACTGACCTCCTTTCATCATCGAACCGAAGATTCGACCCTGTCGCGAACAGAACTTATTTTATTTGTTCTCACTACAGGCGCTAGGACTAGAGAGAACTCGCAGCTCACACTGGGTTAAGAATGAGATGACTTGATTTTACCCCTAGTTGTGGCTCTCGTAATGCTCCCTGCACAGTTCAGGGAGTTAACGGCCCCATATTCCCAGCAAATACGCGGGTTAGAGCGGTTTTACAAATATGTGGGCTATGTCGAAGGCTGTGAGGCTAACTGAGCCAGAGCCATTCTTGGTCTTTACTTCGATTCGGTCTAAGGCTTGGGTGGCTCTGACTATGGCACCGGGAGTGATCTCAGCTGCTGCCAGGTGAGCTAAAGAATCTGGAAAGGACTGCAATGGTTCCGCAATTCTAGCTACCTCGACATCGACGTCGAGAAGTTCGAGCAGAGAAATCACTTTTTCATCCATGGCAATTGATGGGCCTCTACCAAGAAGCTCTAGTCCTGGAATTGGATTTCCAAAAGGAGACTTTTCAACCTGGTCGACTAGCTCAAGAATCTTTCTTTCAACTTGCACGCTCATGACATGCTCCCAACGGCAAGCCTCTTCATGAACTAGGTGCCATTCCAAGCCAATGACATTCGCTAGAAGTAGTTCAGCAAGACGGTGCTTACGCATAACTTCAATAGCTAGAGTTCTTCCCTCACGGGTTAGTTCAAGATGTCGATCACTACTTAGAGATACCAAGCCATGTTTTTCCATTCGAGCCACAGTTTCGGAGACTGTCGGCCCAGAATGATCCAGCCGCTCAGAGATTCTGGCTCTCATTGGTACGTGACCTTCTTCTTCGAGCTCCAGAATGGTTCGAAGATACATCTCGGTGGTGTCAATCAAATCGGTCACGCTCTAAGCCTAAATCTTTAGAAGAGCATGTCGGCTAAACTTTCACAATGGTAGAGATAAATATTCCTTCAGATTTGTTGCCTGTTGACGGCCGTTTCGGATGTGGCCCTTCAAAAGTTAGGCCGGCACAAGTTGCGGCTTTCAGTGCTGCAGGAGCTGAACTACTCGGCACCTCACACCGCCAAGCTCCAGTTAAGAATCTAGTCAAGCGAGTTCAGGACGGCCTGCTCGATTTATTTCACAGCCCTTCTGGATATGAAATTGTGCTGGGCAATGGTGGTTCCACTGCCTTTTGGGATGTTGCCTCATTCAGTCTTGCCGAGGGAAAATCGCAGCTTCTTGTTCATGGTGAGTTTGGTGCAAAATTTGCAACCGCGTTGAGTGCTCCTTGGCTAGAGAAACCAACGGTAGTTCAGGCCGAACCTGGTTCAAGATCTGAACTAAGAGCCGAAGCCGGGGTGAGCGCATACGCTTACCCACAAAATGAAACCTCAACCGGTGTAGTTGCCCCTGTTAGGCGAATTCAAGGAGCAGATCCTGATGCCCTGTTTTTGACTGACGCAACATCTGCAGCAGGAGGAATCGACTTCGATCCGAACGAGACTGATGTTTATTACTTCGCCCCTCAAAAGAACTTCGCTAGTGATGGCGGCCTCTGGTTTGCTTTGATGTCACCAAAAGCGATTGAAAGAGCCGAACGAATCGCATCTTCAGAACGATACATTCCAGAATTCCTTTCTCTAAAAACTGCAATAGATAACTCTCGACTAAACCAGACTCTAAATACTCCAGCTATTTCCACTCTCTTCCTGCTTGCAGAACAGGTTGATTGGATGAATGAAAATGGTGGTTTGAAGTGGGCAGATAGCAGGACTAGATCGGCTTCTAACCACCTTTATGATTGGGCTGAGACTAGCGCTTTCGCAACTCCTTTTGTTTCAAATGTTGAACAGCGATCTCAGGTAGTTAGCACCATCGATTTTATTGATTCGGTTGATGCGGCTCAGGTAGCAAAGATTTTGCGCGCAAATGGAATTGTCGACACTGAACCTTATCGAAAGTTGGGTAGAAACCAACTTCGAATTGCAACCTTTACCGCGACCGAACTCTCTGATGTCCAGCAGTTGACCAGGTGCATTGATTACGTTGTCGAGGCTCTAGGTTAAATTCAGATGCGTTGGATAGCCAAGGATTCAGAGCGTAAACCCGACCCAGAACCAATTAAGGGAACGGCAAAATTTGCAGTCTATTTTGGTATCGGTGGGTTTCTAATTGCCTTGATAGTAATTCTGGTTTTTTATGGACAAATAGAAAACCCGCATAAAATTTGGTATCCATACACCTGTATAGCTGGATTACTGCTCGGAGTTTTCGCTCTCTTCAGAGTCGGTAACCGGTAGTTCTTCTTCAAGTTCTTCAGCGGCGTCTAGAGCAGCTTGCTTTTCAAGTTCTGCTTGAAGTGCTTGGTAGTCAGCGAGTCGCTCTGACCACGGGACCCATTTCGGAGCGGACAATGAATCAGGCCCAGCAACGAGTACAACTTCGCAAAGAGTTGGTTCTGCACTTGGATCAATCTGAGAAACAGTTACTGACCAACGCCATCCCACGTAGCCTGGCTGCGTAGCATTCCAAAAGTATGAGGTAAATCCGCCATCATCTTCAATGCTCTCAATAAAAGTGCCCAATTCTCTTGGTAATGCAGCCGCCTTAGCTGCTACCTCGGCAAAAGCCTTGACATCAAACTTGTTCTTTACTGGTTTCTCAGGTTTAACAAGTTTGACGAACTTAGGAAGTTTCTTTACTCGCGCCATTAGCTGTGAAGTTGATCAGCCAAAGTGCGAAGCAATCTAGCTAACTTATCAGCGCTAGAACCTTCAGGCAGTCTGCCATGTTCGATACCAGGGCGGATGTTATCCAGCGCTGAGATGAGTCCCTCCACCAAGATGACTAGGTCCTCGTTCTTCATCCTCGAGTTAGCACGTTGCTTCTTCTCAAGGCTCTCAGGAACCTCAATAACTCGCATGGTCATGACCTGAGCACCGCGCTTAGAGTCAACGATGCTGTATTCGATTCTGGTGCCAGGCTTTATGTCTGTTACGCCTTCGGGTAAGTTGCTCACATGCAGGAACGCCTCAGTTCCTTCATCTGATTGCACAAATCCAAAGCCTTTGACGTTATCAAAGAACTTTACGTGTCCAGTTGGCATTTCGACCTCTTTCATGACTGCAGGGTTCATTTTACTTTAGGTTTGCAAGTATCCTAAAAGGATGGCTAAGAATAAGCAGACTACCCCACAATCAAGCACGTCAAGGCTGGCATCGATCTTGGGCTTCGCCTTTATCGCCTGTGTTGGAATAACCGTAATCTCGGTCCTGATTATTTTGCTAGCCGCCTTCAGTAACGGGTCTTGGGTACCAGTTGGTTTAGGAATGATTCCTATGTTAGCTATGCCAGCTGGCTTCCTTATTTTGGTTGTGCTTCTGGTTTCAAGCAGCAGGAGACGCAAATCTGAGAAGATCCAGATGCTAAACAAATGAGTGAGATTCTCCAAGTTGCTAAGGCACTGAGCCAATCCACCGATGAAGACCTTGTCCGCGTTGTTGGGATAAGGCTGATGCCGAGTGCGAACTTTTCCGATTTCTTCGATCTTGCCTCAGCACTGTTAAAACCCATAAGCATTAACGGAGCTATTGCTGGTCTCACTAGATCACAGATTGTGGCTTTCCGGAATCTACTTGAGAAAAAGACTACGAATAAGGACAAGCCATACCTAGATGTTTTAGCCACACTGTTTCTAGTTCAGAAAAAAGTTGCAAACGGAACAACAGAATATATTCCATTTGAAAGCGCGGTCGAATCTTTCAAACAGCTGGTGGGGAGAGTTTCGGTGCAAAGCAGTGCTCTTACCGAAGCGGAGGTTGGGGATTTAGCAATTATCGACCCTCAAGCTGGAGTGGCTGCATTTGAAACAGTGCAAGCTTTGACAGAACTACTAATTGACTTAGAGCAGAGATATGTTCGTGAAGTTGGCAGAGCCTCGGTTGGCTTACCTGAGTTGAAAAGGTTAGCTAGCCACCTTGGCAGAGAAGTTGATTATGCGAGAGCTCTGTATTCTCTTGGCCAAATGGCCGCTTTGATTTCGCTCAGCGATAAGCGCTGGAGAGTTGGAGCGGAATATGTTAATTGGCTGCATCAAGAGCCACAAGATCGCTGGTTACTACTAGCTAAAACCTGGCGGATGCTTCTAGGTGAGCAATCAGCAGCGGAATTTGCTAATTCAAAAAAACTTGATATCGCCATGCGAGAAATATTTCCGCTGGCTAATGACGGTATTGCCTCACACATGACACGGTTAATTTCTCTGGCTGAACTGATTGGTTTAAGCAGTGGCCATTCGACCTCTTCTTGGTTTACCCCGCTAATGAAGAATGATTTGAAGTCGGCAACTAAGTTGCTAACCGCAGCTCTTCCGCAAACCCAGTCCAAAGTAATTGTTCAAGCTGATCTGTCAATAATTTCAGTCGGCCCCCTGCCGACCAAGACTGAACTGGAACTCAGAAGATTCGTGGAGACTGAACGCATCGGTGTTGCTTCGACTTACCGAATCAACACACTGAGCATTACCTATGGGCTGGAAACGGGATTAACGGAAAGCGAAATCAGAAACCTGTTATTTGAATTATCTGGAGCAGCACTTCCCCAGCCAGTAGATTATCTAATTCGAGAGGCAGCGGGCCGTTTCGGAAGACTAGTACTTACCCAAGGCGAAGCTGGCACTCTGATTACATCAACAGATCAGGTCTTGCTGACACATATTTTGAATGATGTAACAGTTCGACCGATGTCGATAACCCGCAAGAATGAAACTACATTGCAAACCAGGTTTGAGCTGGATATTGTTTACTACCACCTTCGCGAAAGTAAATATGCTGCCATCCGGAAGGATGAGCTTGGCAAGGTAATTAGTAGCTGGTCTGCAGCCGGCGGTTCCAGGCAGTCAGTGGAGGTAGCAAACTCGGTGCTTGCAGATATCAAACGGTGGCGAGATCATGAACAGCGTTTGGGTGAATCCCCTGAGGGGAGCGATATCGTCAGGCAGTTGGAACTCTGCATCAAGAGTAAGGGGAGCATTTCTGTCTCTGTTCTAATCAACAAAGTTCCTAGAGACTTTTTACTTGAACCAACAGGGCTGGCAAACGGGAGGCTCAGAGGTAAGGACCGAAAAGCTGACTGCGAGAGAGTCATCCCACTTAGCAGTATTACAGCTGTTCGCATAGGCTAGAAGGATGTCTGGCGGCCCATTAATCGTTCAAAGCGATAGAACAGCACTTCTTGAAGTTGATCACTTTCAATCTTCTGACGCCCGTCATGACCTTTCAGTGTTCGCGGAACTCGAACGAGCTCCGGAACATGTCCACACCTATCGAATTACTAAGTTAGGACTTTGGAATGCTCGAGCAGCTGGACATGACAGCGATTTTGTGCTTGGCGTTTTAGATAAATACAGCAAATTTCCTGTGCCAGCGAGCATTCGGGTCGATATCCAGCAGACTATGGCTCGCTATGGAAGATTAGTAATTCAAAAAGGCCCTGATGGAGATCTCCAGCTCCACTCGGCCGAACCGGCTGTTCTAATTGAAACAACTAGACAGCGCAAGGTAAATGACTTGTTGACTGGAAGAATCGACGCCAATACCTGGCAGATCGCCGACTGGGCTAGAGGTCAGATTAAGCAGGAGTTACTCAAGCTCGGTTGGCCTGCCGAAGATCTAGCCGGATACACTCCAGGTAAGCCGCATGAGATTTCACTTCTTCAAAATGACTGGAACATTCGAAACTATCAAGAAGAAGCCGTTGAAAAGTTTTGGGAAGGTGGCTCTGGTGTCGTGGTCTTGCCTTGTGGTGCAGGTAAGACAATAGTTGGAGCTGCCACGATGTCGGTAGCCAAAACCAATACTTTGATTTTGGTGACCAATACTGTCTCAGCTAGGCAGTGGCGAACTGAGTTACTAAAGCGTACTTCACTCACCGAGGCAGAAATCGGTGAATACAGTGGTTCGATGAAAGAGATTGCACCTATAACCATCGCCACATATCAAATCTTGACCACTAAGCGCAAAAATGAATATTCACATCTAGCACTGCTGAACAATCATGACTGGGGCTTGATTGTTTACGATGAAGTCCATCTTCTTCCTGCGCCAATTTTCAAAATGACTGCCGATCTGCAGGCTAGAAGAAGATTGGGATTGACCGCAACTTTGGTTCGCGAGGATGGGAAAGAGGGAGATGTTTTCTCACTGATTGGACCAAAGCGTTTTGATGCGCCATGGAAAGAGATAGAAGCCCAAGGATACATTGCACCAGCAGCCTGTTACGAAGTGAGAATAGATTTACCTGAGCTTGAGCACCTGGAATATGCGATTGCCAATCAGGACGAGAAATACCGACTGGCTGCTAGTTCACCTATTAAAATTCCGATAATTCAAAAACTACTCAAAAAACACCATGGCGAACCGACGCTGGTAATCGGGCAATACATCGACCAACTTCATGCGGTGTCCTCCGCCTTAGGAGCTCAACTCATCACCGGTGAAACTTCGGTTGATGAGCGTGAGCGGCTTTTCGGTGAATTTAGAGAAGGTCGTATTTCGGTACTAGTCGTCTCCAAGGTAGCCAACTTCTCAATTGACTTACCCGAGGCTTCGGTAGCCATCCAAATCTCAGGTTCTTACGGTTCTAGGCAAGAAGAAGCCCAGCGGCTAGGCAGATTGCTTCGACCAAAGGCAGATGGCCGAACAGCGAGCTTCTACACTCTTATTGCTCGAGATACAGTTGATCAAGACTTCGCTCAAAATAGACAGCGCTTCCTCGCTGAACAAGGATATGCCTACGAAATCCTTGATGCAGTCGACCTTTAGCTGAAATTACTCTCAGGAAACACTCAGCCAACCTTAAGGATTTGGCTATCAACCAGTGCAATGGTTGAGGTATGAAGAATCCAAGAGTATTAATCGTCGATGACGAAAAGAACATCAGGGACTTGCTTGAAGCCGGCCTAAAGTTTGCTGGCTTTAGTGTCTATTCCGTCGGCACCGGTGTTGAGGCGGTCGCAGTGGCTGAAAAAGCCAAACCAGACATCATGATTCTCGATGTTATGTTGCCAGACCAGAGTGGTTTCAGCGTTACTAAGAAACTTCGTTCCATGGAAATTGATCTTCCAGTGCTATTTCTGAGCGCGCGGGATGATCGTGGAGATAAGGTCACCGGTCTTACTGTTGGTGGTGACGATTACATGACTAAGCCATTCAGCATTGATGAAGTTATTGCGCGTCTTCAGGCGATTCTTCGCCGAACTAAGAAGCAAGATGCGGAAGAGAGCATCATCGAAGTTGGCGAGATCCGAATTAATCAAGATGCTCACGAAGTATTCGTAAATGGAACAGAAATTGAGCTTTCTCCAACCGAATACAAGCTGCTTAGATTCTTGATGGCAAATGCAAACAGAGTCATGAGTAAAGATCAGATTCTCGATCACGTTTGGGAATATGATTTCAACGGTGAGCAGGGAATTGTTGAAAGTTACGTTTCCTACCTTCGTAAGAAAATTGACCCCCTGAGCAAGAACCAACTAATTCAGACTAAACGCGGAGTCGGTTACATTTTCCGTGTTGCCAAGAACGAAGAGTAAATGAAGCAGGCACCAAAAGCTCAGTCGATCGGTTTGATTGGAAGAACCTGGGCTCGGATATCTCTTAGGACAAGACTTACTGTAATTTCCGTTGGTGTCATAACACTGCTTTTGGGTGTCAGTCTTTTGGGGACAGTATCTTTGCTAAAGACTTACCTGCAACAAAATACCGACAGTTTGCTGATTCAAACTGCGACTGTTTTAGCTCAAGAGGATCCAACCACAGTCAACCAGAGATTGCTCACCAAAGAAATCACTCTTCCACCTCTCCCAAGTGATTACTACATTGCTTTCCTAGACCCACAGGGACACATTTACATAGGCCTTGTCTCTTCGGCATCCCAAAAGACTGCTGTGCCTAACCTTGAACAATTCAATGTCATCTCAGTTATAGCAACCCATGGTACGCCATTCACGACCGAACTCCGCTCTGCAAAATATCCCGGTAAAGAAATGGAACAATGGCGATTGGTCGCTCTTCCTGCTCCAGATCTATCGGGATCTGTTGTGGTTGCCTTGCCCGTTGATCTAAACCTCGGCATCGTCAGACAGTATCAAATAATTGGCTTGGGCTTTAGCGCGTTGCTGCTTGCAATAAGTGCTCTAGCTCTCTGGCTCACAATCTCCTCAGCCCTCAGGCCTTTGCGCGAGGTATCGGCAGCTGCCGATGCAGTTCGTGCTGGCAACATTGACCAAAGACTCCCAGATGTAGCTGGGAACACCGAGATTGCACTGCTAAATCGCTCACTCAACGAAATGTTGGGTTCAATCGAAGGGTCAATTAAAGCTAGAAACACTATGCTCGACCGAATGCGTCAGTTTGTTGCAGACGCAAGCCACGAACTCAGGACACCGCTGGTAACTCTCAGAGGATATGCCGAACTGTATCGAAAAGGTGCCTTCAAATCTAAGGCAGAAGTTAATGATGCGATGCAGCGCATCGAAAGTGAAGCCATCCGGATGTCATCACTGGTGGAATCACTCCTAGCACTAGCTCGCCTTGACGGTGACAGCAAACTTCAAATTACTTCCGAAGACTTAGCCGAAGTTGCAAGATCTGTTGTCACCAACATCTCTGCAGGTCGACCAAAGGCTAGAATCACTATCATCAATGCAAGTGGTCAAGAATTTGTTGGCCCACTTTTAGCATCATTCGATGATCCGGCACTTCGCCAGGTACTTACTAACGTTCTGACAAACGCCATCAACTTTGCGGGAGAAAGACCTATCGAGGTGCTCTTGTCACAGACTTCAGAGAGCACTGTTGTCGAAGTTCGTGATCACGGTGAAGGCATTCCAAAAGAATTGCGCAAGAAGATTTTTGAGCGCTTCTACCGCAGCGACAATTCTCGCAATAGGGATACTGGAGGCTCAGGACTTGGCCTTGCTATCGTAAAGGGAATCGTTGAAGGCCACGGTGGAACTATCACAGCCTTGGAAACCCCCGGTGGTGGAGCGACATTTAAGATCTCACTCCCAAACTAAGTTTTCAACTGCGGATGAGTTTTCTGTTTTTTCCACAATTAGCAACTTCACAAGAATCCATTGATCGCTATCTGCGACTATTTCCCTTGAAGGAGGTAGACAGATATGGCACAGATTCAAGTAGACAGCGAGCACGTATTAGCTGCAAACAGCACGATTCAGGCAACCATTGCAAAAGTGCAGGCAGAAGTTGACGGATTGCACGTTCAATTACTTAGCTTGCAAGATGTTTGGCGTGGCAGCGCGGCTAGCAGCTTTCAAGAGTTAGTAACGCGTTGGAAACTAACAGCGACAACAGTTGACACACAACTAGGCGAACTTGGTCAAGCACTTCGAGTAGCGGCATCGCAATACAGCGAGATCGAATTAGCTAACCAACGACTCTTCATGAGTTAGTCACGGGTAAAGGTAAAGGGTTGGGACCTATAAAGTCCCAACCCTTTTAGCCGGAGCGATCTGGCTAAGTTTTAGTAATCCATTCCGCCGCCCTGAGGAGCCTGAGGAGCGTTTGGCTCTGGCTTCTCAGCAACTACTGCCTCAGTAGTTAGGAACAGACCTGCGATAGATGCAGCGTTCTGCAGAGCAGATCTGGTCACCTTCACTGGGTCGTTGATTCCAGCTTCAAGCATGTCAACATACTCACCGGTAGCAGCGTTTAGTCCATGCCCTGAAGGTAGGTTAGCGACCTTCTCGGCAACAACGCCAGGTTCTAGACCAGCGTTTAGAGCAATCTGCTTAAGCGGCGCTGAAATAGCAACACGAACAATGTTTGCGCCAGTTGCTTCATCGCCAACAAGCTTTAGAGTCTCAAAGGCAGCTTTGCCAGCTTGAATTAGAGCAACTCCACCACCAGCGACGATACCTTCTTCAACGGCAGCCTTGGCGTTACGAACTGCATCTTCGATGCGGTGCTTACGCTCTTTCAGTTCAACTTCAGTTGCAGCACCGGCACGAATAACAGCAACACCACCAGCTAGCTTTGCTAAGCGCTCCTGAAGCTTCTCACGGTCGTAGTCACTGTCAGTGTTAGCAATCTCGCGACGAATCTGCTCAACGCGGCCAGCAATCTGGTCCTTGTCTCCAGAGCCATCAACGATTGTTGTCTCATCCTTAGTAATAACGACCTTGCGAGCGCTTCCCAGCATGTCCAAAGTTGTGTTTTCAATCTTTAGACCAAGTTCCTCTGTGATTACAGTTCCACCGGTCAAGATCGCAATGTCCTGCAACATTGCCTTGCGGCGGTCACCGAAACCAGGAGCCTTGACGGCAACTGCCTTGAAGATTCCGCGCATCTTGTTTAGTACTAGTGTCGCCAAAGCCTGACCCTCGACATCCTCAGCAATGATCAAAAGAGGCTTACCAGATTGCATAACCTTTTCAACCACTGGAATGATTTCTGCGACCTGAGAGATCTTGCTGTTAGCAATAAGAACAACTGCATCTTCAAGAACAGCTTCCTGACGTTCTGGGTCAGTTACGAATAGACCAGAGATGTATCCCTTGTCGAAGCGCATACCGTCGGTTAGTTCTAGGTTGATTCCGAAAGCATTGCCTTCTTCAACTGTGACTACGCCTTCGTTACCGACCTTGTCGATTGCATCCGCAATGATCTGACCGATTACTGGGTCTCCTGCAGAGATGGATGCTGTTGCGGCAATCTGCTCTTTGCTTGAAACAGGCTTTGCCTGATTAAACAATTCAGCAATAACTGCTTCAACCGCTTTTTCAATTCCACGCTTCAAACTGATTGGGTCAGCTCCAGCGGCTACGTTGCGAAGACCTTCTTTAACAAGTGCCTGAGCTAGGACGGTTGCAGTGGTAGTTCCATCTCCTGCAACATCGTCAGTCTTCTTAGCAACTTCCTTGACAAGTTCTGCACCAATACGCTCAAAAGGATCGTCTAGTTCGATTTCCTTAGCGATAGAAACACCATCGTTTGTGATGGTGGGTGCACCATACTTCTTTTCTAGAACAACGTTGCGACCACGTGGGCCAAGGGTGACCTTTACAGTGTCGGCAAGGATGTTCAAACCGCGCTCTAGGCCACGACGTGCCTCTTCGTTAAAGCTAATGATTTTTGCCATGTTTGGTAACGCCCTCCTGGACGGAAATAGATTGGGTAATTAGCACTCTCCTATTGAGAGTGCTAATCCATTTTGGCACTTCATAGAGCAGAGTGCAAGTTTGGGTTAAATGACTAGAGCCACCCCGAAGGGATGGCTCTAGTGGTTGAAACTTGTTATTAGATAACGTGAACGTTGTCAGCCTGTGGGCCCTTGTCGCCGTTCTTTACCTCAAACTCAACGCGCTGGTTCTCTTTAAGTTCCTTGTAACCCTCAGACTGAATAGATGAGAAGTGTACGAAAACGTCTGCTCCACCATCCTGTGTGATGAATCCAAAACCCTTTTCAGAGTTGAACCACTTTACGGTTCCTTGTGCCATTTATTGCTCCTAATGCTTTTGAATCAGATCCGGTACTTCCTTCACTGCAGCCTCACCAGAAATTTGACTCCCTAGTTTGATTTCGAGTGTTGTAGCAAACGAATCTTTTTCGACCTCGTTTAGTCTAGGGCTGTTTAAGGGAAAGCGTGCAAGTGAATATAAGACCTATAACAGGACTGTTATAGAAGAAATTTAGTCCTTAGGCGTGAAATCTTGGCCCAATCTAACCTCGATAGGGTATTTGGCGTCTGGAGTTAGGACAATTGGAAGTTTTCCAAGCACTAGCTGAATGTGCCTCGCCAAGCGTCTATCGTCTTCCTTCTGAATGCTAATGAGCGATTTTGGTAGCACGCTATCCAAAGTTCTTGAATAAGGAACAACATAATTAGCATCCAAAAGGACTTGCCCAATACTTGCGGCATATTTCCTGGTGCCAGTTCCATCTATAACAGTGATTGGCACTGAGATATCTATGCCCTTCACAACGATCTTTGTGGGAGTGGGAGTTGCCGCCTTTTCGACACTGTAATTTAAGCCGTAATAACCCCCGGCAGACAAAACAGCAGATGCAATCGCTAGCCAAAGCACTTCTGCCCAGCGTTGCCTAGCAGTCTTTCGGGCGCGATGGCGACCAACCTGCTCATAAGCTGGTTTTAACAGATCTAGCGCATCAGTTTTCTTAGCCATTTAATCTCCCGAGCTCTGAATGTATTCAGACAACTGTTCTATATTAGGTACCTAACCTGTGTTATTTCTGAAAAGGGAACAATGACCGAACGTAAAGTTGAAAAAACTGATGAGCAATGGCGTGCAGAGCTAACCGATGTCGAATATCACATCCTTCGAGAAGCTGGAACAGAGCGAGCATTCACCGGTGAACTGCTAAACGAGGAGCGGACTGGAACATTCCGCTGCCGAGGTTGCAACGCCGAGCTCTTCACTAGCACTACTAAATTTGATTCTCATTGCGGCTGGCCAAGTTTCTATGAGCCTAAGGAAGACCATGCGGTTGAGCTTAGAGAAGATAACAGCCATGGGATGAAGCGCGTGGAAGTTCTCTGTCGAGCCTGCGGTTCTCACCTAGGCCACGTCTTTGAAGATGCACCTCAAACTCCAACCGGTGATCGTTATTGCATCAACTCTGTGAGCATCACCTTTGAAGCTCTCTAAGAGAGCGCTAATCGTTATCGATGTCCAGAAGGGCTTCGAAGAATTTGACGTAAAAGGTGAACGAAACAACCCAGCCTGCGAAGAGAACATAGTAAAACTAATCGATGCATGGAGGGAGGTTAGCTTTCCCGTTGTTTATGTAAAACATAATTCAAAGTCAGAAACCTCAGTGCTGCGACCTAACCAACCTGGCAATGACTTCAAAGACATCATCACCGGTACTCCAGATTTACTTGTTACCAAGAGTGTCAACTCGGCGTTCTATGGAACTCCAGATCTCCATCAGTGGTTGCAAGATAACCAAATTGAATCAGTTGCCATTTGTGGCATTCAAACCAACATGTGCTGTGAAACAACCGCGAGAATGTCTGGAAACCTAGGGCTCGACACTTGGTTCATTCTGGATGCTACTCACACTTTTGCTAAATCATTTGATGGGGTAAAAGTTAGCGCTGAAGAACTCTCTCAAATCACTGCTGTCAACCTTTCCGGAGAGTTTGCTGAAATACTAAACACTGAGGAAGCAATTTCCAGTGTTAGGAATAGGAAATAGACATGTCAGATTTTGATAGTGAAAAGTTCAAGAAACAACTGAAAAAGAAGCTAAAGAAAAAAATTGGAACGAAGAAGAACGTAACCGTAAAGACAGGCAGTGGCCTCTACTTTCTAGGGTTCGTTGGATCCGCCGTTTACTACATCTCATCCGCGACTGATTTCTGGGCTGGAGTGCTAGGCATTTTGAAGGCCATCGTCTGGCCGGCGTTTTTGGTCTATGCAGCGCTCAATAATCTCGGAGCTTAAATACTTAGAGCCGACCAGGGGACTCGAACCCCTAACCCTCGCATTACAAGTGCGATGCGCTACCAATTGCGCCAGGTCGGCTTGGACAGTTGTCCGCTAAAAAGTTTAGCGGTGCAAAGCCTCTCGTTTTTCCAAAAATCAAAAGTTCTTTAGATTAAAGCAAAACTGAGCCGTTTTTAAGCGGCTCAGTTTTGAGTTTTAAGACTCTAGTTCTTAGCGGTGTATATCACGGAAACAGGTGCAGAAACGAAAGGACCGTAGTTCTTTGCAGATACTGTTGCGCGATACTGGTATTTGCCAACCACGTTCTTGACTAGCGCGAAGCCAATACTTGTTGAGCTCTTGCCCGCAGTTAACTTACGGAACTCTGACCAAGATCCACCTGGAGCTAGTTCTTCAATCAAGATGTCAACCTTGGCAACTTTTGCATCTGTTAGCTTTAGGTCGCCAACAATGTTTGCTCGCTTGCCAATGGTGTATGTGCCAGTCTCGGCACCTGAAGCGTGCAGAACGATCTGCTTAGCTCCAGTTGCACTAGATGAACATGCGGCTAGTGTGAAGGCTAAAACTACCGCCATTGCTGTTGTCAAAATGTTTTTCTTCAAGGGGTTCACTACTTCTTTCTTAGTTGGTATTTACTTACGGTTACTTTCAAAGAACTGGGCAAATAAAGCTGGGTTAGTCAATTGTGCGTATTCCTTAAAATCATACACAGTTCCATTTACCAGAATGTAAGGGGTTCCCTTAGGTGTTTCGGTGCCCGAGACAGCAGGCTGGCTTAGACCTTCCGTGGTTCTGTTCTCAATGAACTTGGAGTATCTCTTTTGGTCAATACAGGAGTTCATTTCACTGTTCATGTTCACTCCTGCGCCAGAAAGAGTCGACTTGATGTCTGAATCTGAGGGTCCAGCAGTATTTTCATCCGGCTGATGGGCGTAAAGAGCGGTGTTGACATCGAAGAACTTGTCTGGTTGAGAGTTCGCAACACAGTAAGCGGCATTAGCAGCTCTAGAGGAGTAGTTGTTCAAAGAAGATCCATCGAGGAATGAAATTGGGTGGTATTCGACAGCCGCTAAACCAGACTGTGCCCAGGTCTTAATCTGGCTAGAGTTCGGGGTTTCGAACATCTGACAGATTGGGCACTGGTAGTCCTGGTAGATAACGATGTGGTTGGTCGCCTTGACCTCAGCCTCAGTCGCGATTTTCAAATCTTTACCAATGATCACTCCACCTAGTGCGGTCACGTTCGCAGGAACCTTTTTGCTGTTGGTAGCTTTCTCATTCGGGGTGTTCATGAAAAACACCACTGAGAAAATGATGGCGGCAATAACAGCGATGATTCCCACTGCGATGCCTGTAGTTACCAAGAACTTTTTGCGCTGGTCACCCTTAACACGCTTCTCACGAAGTTCTCTAGCCATAGCTCTAGCCTGCTCACGCTGTTCAGAACGCGTAGGTCTTGGGGTGTTCGACATGATGCACAACCTCTGTATCTAAAATGGTATAAATTTTGCCCATTGGGCTAGGTTTTTAAGTCTAAACGATTTGGACTAAATGCGATAATAGAGAGGCTTAGAGCACCTGCTCAAAAGCACTAATTCACAACGGATCGTGCGGCTCGTTCCTGCCGCTGAAGGAGTATCACCATGGCATCAGTAACATTCAGTAAGGCCACCAGGCTTTACCCGGGCGGAACCCGCCCAGCAGTAAACCAGATCGAATTGCTAGTTAAAGACGGGGAATTCCTTGTTCTAGTTGGCCCATCTGGCTGTGGTAAGACCACAACCCTCCGCATGCTTGCAGGCCTTGAAGAGGTCAACGAGGGAAATATCCTTATTGGAGACCGCGATGTAACCCAGGTTCCACCTAAGGACCGCGACATTGCTATGGTTTTCCAGAACTACGCTCTATACCCACACATGACTGTGGCAGAAAACATGGGCTTTGCTCTAAAGATTGCCGGAGTTAAGAAGGACGAGCGCGCGGCTCGAGTTCTTGAAGCCGCAAAACTACTAGACCTAGAGCCATACCTAGACCGCAAGCCAAAGGCACTTTCAGGTGGTCAGCGTCAGCGTGTTGCCATGGGCCGTGCGATTGTTCGTAAGCCAAAAGTTTTCCTTATGGATGAACCGCTATCAAACCTGGATGCCAAGCTTCGTGTTCAGACTAGAACTCAGATTGCATCACTCCAGAGACGTCTTGGAGTTACTACTGTTTATGTAACACACGACCAGGTTGAAGCTATGACCATGGGTGACCGCGTTGCAGTAATGAAGGATGGAGTTCTTCAGCAGGTTGACACCCCTCGTGCACTTTACGAACGCCCAGCCAACGTATTCGTTGCTGGCTTCATCGGGTCTCCTGCGATGAACCTACTTGAACTGAAGATTGTTACTGGTGGAGTTCAGTTTGGAACTGGTTCAATCAAGGTTGACTCAGCTGTGCTTGGCAAGACCAAGGCTAAGACCGTCACAGTAGGTCTTCGTCCAGAAGACCTAGTGCTGACCACTAAGGGCAATGGAATTGCAGTCGAGATTCAAGTTATAGAAGAGCTCGGTGCTGACGCATTCCTTTACGGTAACACCACCATTGAAGGTAAGAAGATCGACATCATCGCTCGCGTCGATGCAAAGAACCACCCAAACGCTGGCGAGACTGTTCACCTCATCCCTCAGGGTGGAATCACTCACCTGTTCGATATCACTTCTGGCCTTCGTCTAAACAATGACGTGGCAGTTGCAGTCAAGGCACCAGCGGCTAAGAAGGCTGCTGCTAAGCCAGTTGCAAAGAAGGCTGTGGATGCAAAGCCTGCGGTCAAGAAGGTAGCAAAGCCTGCAACAAAGAAAGCAGCCCCAAAGAAGGCTGCTGAGTAAAAACTCAGCTTAAAGAAATCGACCCGGTCTTATTGGCCGGGTCGATTTCTTTTAAGTTCTATATAAGTCTTGCTTTGGCAACTTCGTAGAGCGCAACCGACGCTGCTATACCTGCGTTTAGTGACTCAGTTTCCTTCGCAATAGGAATGGATAGAATCGCATCGCAATTCTCTTGAACTAAACGTGACAATCCTTTACCCTCGCTACCGATAACCAAAAGTAGCGGTTCGTTACCT